>Ga0209021_1004435_pt1 | contig 10360 bp, 10 predicted proteins | sample PinacodermFT_FD_187299 | JGI IMG/M metagenome (GOLD analysis project Ga0209021, IMG submission 187299) | Host-associated microbial community of the marine sponge Aplysina aerophoba from Gulf of Piran - sponge pinacoderm, lysed by freeze-thaw... | ecosystem: Host-associated > Porifera > Sponge >... | reverse complement strand
CGCCGGGAGCCGCAGCGCGTGGCGGTTGTCGATGCCGCACGGGACCCGGACAATGTGGCAGCGGCCGTGCAGACCATTGTCGCAGGGCGTTTCGGCCTGTCATGACGGCCGGAGAGATACCGGAGCCCCGAAAGCGGGAAAGGTTTGTCGGCCATCCCGCCGCGGCCGGGATGCTTGCTGCCGGTGCCGCGGCCGGCAGGCTGCACCACGCCTGGATCCTGGCCGGGCCGCGCGGGATCGGCAAGGCGACGCTTGCCTTCAGGTTCGCTCGCTATCTCCTTGCCGGGCAAGGCGGATTCCTTCTGGCGGAGGCTGAGCCTGCACCGCTCCATCTGGCGGCCGAAGACCCGGTTTTTCGCCGGGTGGCGTCGGGCGGTCATGCAGACTTGCGGGTGGTCGAGCCGGCCGGGGCGCGCGGTGAGATCCGGGTGGACGCAATACGCGATGCAGGCCGTTTCTTGCGTCTGACGCCGGGCGAGTCGGCATGGCGGGTCCTGATAGTGGACGGGGCGGATACCATGAACCCGAACGCGCAGAACGCAGCGCTCAAATTGCTGGAGGAGCCGCCGTCCAACGTGTTGATTTTGCTGGTTGCCCACCGGCCATCTCTGCTGCTTCCGACCGTTCGTTCACGCTGCCGCATGTTGCGTCTGGCCCCCCTGGACCGGCCGGAGTTCGACGAGGTGCTTCGCGAGGTCGCGCCCGAACTGGACGCCGAAGCATACGCGCGCCTGTTCGCGGTTTCGGGCGGCAGTCCCGGCGCGGCGCTGGAGTTGGAGCAGTTCGGCGGGCGCGCCCTCCAGGAAGCAGTCGACGCTTTGCTCGACTCTCTTCCGGAAATCGACCGTCAGGCGCTGGATAGGATTGCAGCCGCGGCAACGGAAAATCGCGAAGCCGCGCATTTCCAGGCGTTCGGGCGCATCCTCGCGACGGGTCTGGCCGAGCGCCTGCGTGCCGCCGATCCCGATTCTGCATGGCTGAACGCCGAGGCCGGCGTGTCCCGCTTGCTGGAGCGCAGTACCGCCCTTTCTCTCGACCGCCGCCAGACGGTGTACGAGATTTTCAGCATGCTCGCCCGGGCAGCCGCCGGCACAGGGCAGGGCGTCGTCGCTTGATTCCGCCAATTATTAGTGGGACAACCGGGCCGTGTTCCGGGACCCGGATGTCCTAACCCCATGAGCGACGGCACGCCGTTCTACATCACGACACCGATCTACTACGTGAACGACGCGCCGCATATCGGCCATGCGTACACGACGGTTGCGTGCGACGTGCTTGCACGCTTCAAGCGGCTCGACGGCTACGATGTCCGGTTCCTGACAGGCACGGACGAGCACGGTCAGAAGGTCGAGAAGGCGGCCGAGGCGGCAGGCGAGGCGCCGCAGCCCTTCACCGACCGAATGTCCGCGAATTTCCGCGACCTGGCGGAGACGCTGCACACGTCGAATGACATTTTCATGCGTACCACGGAGGATCGCCACAGGCTTGCAAGCCAGGGAATCTGGAATGCCCTGGTGGCTGCGGGGGACATCTATCTGGGCAGCTATGCGGGCTGGTATTCGGTGCGCGACGAGGCGTTCTTCACCGAAACCGAGGTCACCAAGCGCAGCGACGGCGCCAGGATCGCGCCGACCGGCGCCGAGTGCGAATGGGTCGAGGAGCCCAGCTATTTCTTCCGGCTGTCGGAATGGCAGGACCGGCTGCTGGCCTTCTACGAGGCCAATCCGGACTTCATCGGGCCGCCAAGCCGGCGCAACGAGGTCGTCAGCTTTGTGCGCGGCGGCCTGCAGGACCTGTCGGTCTCGCGCACGACGTTCAACTGGGGTGTCCCGGTTCCCGGAGACGACGCCCATGTCATGTATGTCTGGCTGGATGCACTGACCAACTACATTACCGGGGTCGGCTATCCCGAGACGGACTCAGCATCTTTCCAGCGCCACTGGCCGGCCGACCTTCACATGGTCGGCAAGGACATCGTGCGCTTCCACGCGGTCTATTGGCCGGCTTTCCTCATGGCCGCCGGCGTGGCTCCGCCCAGGCGGGTGTACGCCCATGGCTGGTGGACCAACGAGGGCGAGAAAATCTCGAAATCGCTCGGCAATGTCATCGACCCCTACGACCTGATCGAGCGATACGGGCTTGACCAGCTTCGCTATTTCCTGCTGCGCGAAGTGCCGTTCGGCAATGACGGCGACTTTTCGCACCGTTCGATGGTCCAGCGCATGAACGGCGAGCTCGCCAACGACTACGGCAACCTTGTGCAGCGGACGCTGTCGATGATCGCCCGGAATTGCGGCGGCAGACTGCCCGAACCGAGGCCGTTCTCTACCGGGGACAAGCAGTTGCTCGGCGAAGCCGGCGGCTTGCTCGGAGCATTGCGGGCGGCGATGGACCGGCAGGCATTCCATGAGGCGCTGGAAGAGATCTGGCGCGTCGTTCGCGCTGCGAACGCCTATGTCGCCCGCGAGGAGCCCTGGACCCTGCGCAAGAACGACCCGGAGCGCATGGGGACGGTGCTTTACGTTGCCGCCGAGGCCATCAGAGGTCTTGCGCTCGCGACCCTGCCGTTCATGCCGGACGCCTCCGAGCGCATCCTCGACCAGCTTGCGGTGGACCCGGAGGCCCGCAATTTTGAGGCATTCGGCGAGGCAGGCGCCCTTCGGCCCGGCGCCGCGCTGCCGAAACCGCAAGGCGTTTTCCCGCGCTTCACGGGCGAGGAGGCGCAATGCTGATAGACAGCCATTGCCATCTCGATTTCCCGGACTTCGAAGGCGAGGTGGACGCGCTGGTCGAACGCGCGCATGAAGCCGGGGTCGGCTGCATGGTGACGATCTGCACCCGTCCGCGCCAGGCTGAGGCCGTCATCGCGCTGGCGGAACGCCATGAGAGCGTGTTCTGCGCCATTGGCCTGCATCCGCATCACGTCGCGGTCGAAGGCATGCCGGAAGAGGGCGACCTCGTGGAATTCGCCCGGCATCCCAAGGTCGTGGCGCTGGGCGAGACCGGGCTCGACTACCACTACGACCGGAGCCCGCGCGACCTCCAGCAGGAGAGTTTCCGGCGCCATATCCGCGCATCCGCAAGCGCGGGCGTGCCGTTCGTTGTGCACAGCCGCAACGCCGATACGGATACGGCCTCGATCCTTGAGGAAGAGGCAGCGGGGCAGGTTCCGGGCGTGATGCACTGCTTCAGCAGCGGGCCCGGACTTGCCGACAAGGCCCTGGAATTAGGCCTTTATATTTCATTTTCAGGCATAGTGACGTTCCGTAACTCGCACGCCTTGCGCGAGATTGCTGCCGCTGTTCCGCTCGACCGCATGCTGGTGGAAACCGATGCGCCGTTCCTGGCCCCGGTGCCGATGCGGGGCAAGCGCAACGAGCCGGCCTATGTGGTCCACACGGCGGCTGTTGCGGCGGAATTGAAGGGCGTTTCCGGCGAAGCCTTCGCAGCAGCCAGCACGGACAACTTCTTCCGCCTGTTCCCGAAGGCGCAGACTTGCGGGTAACAGTGCTCGGCTGCGGCGGTTCGGCCGGCGTGCCTGTCGCCAGCGGGGACTGGGGCGCCTGCGACCCGGACGACCCGCGTAACCGGCGCAAGCGGCCTTCGATCCTGGTTGAGGCGAGCGGCGCGCGCATCGCTGTCGATACGGGGCCGGATTTCCGTGAGCAATGGCTGTCCGTCGGCGGCGGCCGGCTGGATGCAGTCGTCTACACCCATGCCCATGCGGACCATATCCACGGTATCGACGACCTGAAGTCTCTTTGCACGGAGCGCGGCGGCCCCATGGATGTGTACGGCCGCCCGGAGGTGCTGGAGCGACTCCGGCAGAGGTTTCCTTACGCCTTTGCTGAACCCGTCGGCGGACCGCCATATTTCCGGCCCTGCGTGACGCCGCACCCGGTCGGGGAACGCTTCGAGATTGCCGGCATCGCGTTCCGGGCCTTCGAGCAGCAGCACGGGCAGGGCCGCTCGACGGGCCTCAGGATCGGGAGCTTCGCCTACAGTACCGACGTCTCGGCCCTCGACGAGGCCGCGTTCGAGGCGCTGGAGGGAATCGACACCTGGATCGTCGGGGCGGGCCACGCAGACTTTCCGAGCGGCAACCACGCCTTCCTTCCGGTTGTCCTGGAATGGGCGGAGCGCCTCGGGCCGAAGCGTGTCGTGCTGACGCATCTCAATCACTATATGGATTACCGGACACTCGTCGCCGAACTGCCGCAGGGCGTTGAGCCCGGCATTGACGGCATGACCCTCGAGATACGCCTGAATGCACCTGCTAGTATTTCCCATAATATACATTATGCGATAAATGGATCGCAACCCATTGATTCCCTTCTGGAAGTCATGGCCACCTTGCGCGCACCCTCTGTCGGTTGCCCGTGGGATATCGAGCAGAACTTCGAGACCATCGCGCCCTATACGGTCGAGGAAGCCTATGAAGTCGCCGAAGCAATCCGCTGCGGCGACCTCGATGCGCTGCGCGAGGAACTGGGCGACCTGCTCTTCCAGGTCGTGTTCCACGCGCGGATGGCGGAAGAACGCGGCGCGTTCGCCTTCACGGACGTCGTCAATGCGGTTTCCACCAAGATGGTGGCGCGCCACCCGCATGTTTTCGGCGACGGCAAGATTGCCAATGCCGAGGTGCAGAGCGCGAATTGGGAGACGCACAAGGAACGGGAGCGGCAAAGAAAGGCTGCAGTCTCCGGCGCAGCGCGGTCCAGCGCGCTCGACGATGTACCACTGGCCCTACCGGCGTTGATGCGAGCGGAAAAACTGCAACGCCGCGCTGCGCGCACCGGATTCGACTGGCCGAACGCCGCGCCTGTCTTCGACAAGGTGCGCGAGGAACTCGACGAAGTTGCAGCTCCGGACGCCGATATTCCGGCCGAACTGGGCGACCTGCTCTTTTCCGCCGTCAATCTCGCGCGTAAGCTCGGCTTTGCGCCTGAAACCGTGCTGCGGGACGCAAATGCCCGTTTCGAAAGGCGTTTTCGCCGGGTCGAGGCTCTCGCACAGGAGGAAGGTTTAGTGCTGAAGGCAGCGCCGCTCGCGGATCTGGATCGCTTGTGGGACTTGGCAAAACGGGAAGAACGGGATGCAGGCTGAACTTCAACAGGAACTCTCCCGCAGGTTGTTCGCCCATCTGGACGCGGGAACGACCGATGTCTGGCCCGAGGTCGTCCGGCAGCCGGTCAGCGCCTATACCTGCGCCGACCGAGCGGAACGCGAGCGGCGGGACTTGTTCCAGCGCCGCCCGCTTTTCGTCGGTCTTTCGGGCCTGCTGCCGAACCCCGGCGACTGGGTCACGAGCGACGAAACCGGCATTCCGGTCCTGATTGTCAGGGGGCGCGACGGCCGGCTCCGGGCTTTCGCGAATGTCTGTCGCCACCGGGGCGCGAAACTCGCGCAGGGCCGGGGATGCCGCGCGGCAGCCTTCACCTGCCCCTACCACGGCTGGACCTACGATCTGGACGGGCGCCTGATCGGGTTGCCGGACGAGCGCAATTTTCCTGGTGTCTCACGCGCCGACCATGGCCTCGCGGCGGTGCCCGTGGCCGAGAAGCACGGCATGGTCTTCGTGCAGGCAACGCCGGGCGGCAGCTTCGATGTCGATGCCCTGCTGGAAGGCATGGGCGCGGAATTCATGTCTTACGAGCTGGGAGGCTGGACGCCCTACTCCCGCCAGCGCTTTGACTTTTCGATGAACTGGAAGATCGCCGTCGATACCTTCCTCGAGCCCTACCACTTTCCTTTCCTGCACAAGAATACGGTCGGCCCAATCTTCATCGGCAATCTCTGCCTCTATGACGGTTTCGGGCCGCATCTGCGGGAGGTCCTGCCCCGTCACGGCCTTCGGGACATGCGCAAAAAGGCGCCGGAAGACTGGGATCTGGTGGACAACTCCGCGCTCGTCTATGTGCTGTTCCCAAACACAGCCTTCATCGTCCAGAAGGACCATATGGAGGTCTGGCGCTGCTTCCCCCGGCTCGGCGGCGGTCCCGGGGAATCGACCGTGCTGTTCGAGTTCTACATTCCAGAGCCGGTGCGGAGCGAGAAGGCGCGCATCCACTGGGACAAGAATGTCGACTTGGCGGTGCGCACGGTGATCGAGGAGGACTTCCCGACCGGCGAGACGATCCAGGCGGGCTTCGCTGCCGGGGTCAACGCGCATGTCACCATCGGCCGGAACGAGCCGGCCGTCGCCCATTTCGAAACGACGGTGAACCGCTACGCCGCGGCCTGAAGCGCGTCGAGGGTCGTCTCGAAAGGCAATAGGACGGCGCCGTGTCGCGCCTTTACCTCGCGCACCGGCTCAAGGCGCTCAAAATCGCTCCAGACGCCGTTTGGCGCCGCACCGCCCTTGAGGAAAGCCTCCACCTGGGCGCGCCCGGCTTCGACCTCCCCGGCGTTGCGACCGGGCGCCGTTTCGGCGAACAGCGCCGCCGATGCCTGCCCGAAGGCGCAGGCCTGGATGCGCTGCGCATAGTCCGTAATGCGGCCGTCTTCGATCGCAATCTCGACGGTCATCGTGCTGCCGCAGAGCCGACTCGTGCGCGTTGCCTCTCCGTCGGCGTCATCCAGGCGCCCTACCCGCGCGATTGCACCGGCGAGGCGGAGGATGTCGCGCGTGTAGAGCTTGAAGAGGGCGTCCGTCATGGCAGAAGTCATCTGGGCGCGGGGAGGGCCGGCGGCAAGGCCCTGCCCTCCCCCGCCAGCCGTCAGTTCTTCACCACGTAGTAGAGCATGAACTGGTTGTCCGCGCGTTGCGCGAGCTCGACGGCATCGTTCTTGCCCCATGCAAGCCCCTGTTGGTGAAGGGGAATCGTCCCTACTTCCGACGCCGCGATCTCATATGCCTGCGCGATCATCGCGTTGCGCTCCGCCTCGTCGGTCGAGACCTTGATCTTGTCGGTCAGCGCATCGACGTCCTTGTTGCAGTAGCCGCCGACATTGAACTTGCCGCGTCCTGTTTCTTCCCGGCAATTCAGCAGGTTGTAGAGCACGTTCCAGCTGTCGAACGAACCGGGCGTCCAGCCGAGCAGGAAGAAGCTGGTGTCGTAATTCGGCCCCAGGATCTTCTTGAAGAACAGCGCTTTCGGTTCCGCCACCAGATTCACCTTGATGCCGACCTTGGCGAGCATCGAGGAAATGGCGATGCAGATCTGCTCGTCATTTACATAGCGGTTGTTGGGGCAGTTCATGCCGACCTCGAACCCGTCCGCGTAACCGGCGTCCGCCAACAGCGATTTCGCCTTTTCGGGGTCGTGGGCAAGGCGCTCGATGCCAGGCGCGTGGGGGAACAGCTTTGGCGAGATCATCAGTGCCGAGGGGTCGGACAGGCGGCGCATCACCTTCTTGCGGATCGCGTCGATATTGATCGCGTGATAGAAGGCCTGCCGCACTCGCACATCCTTGAACGGGTTGGCGCCCTTGACGCTGGAGTAGAGAAGCTCGTCGCGGGCAATGTCGAGCCCGAGGAAGATCGTGCGCAGTTCGGGGCCGATCAGCACCGAGGTGCCGTCATTGCCGTCCACCCGCTTGATGTCCTGCACCGGCACGGGATAGGCCATGTCGATCTCGCCGGAGAGAAGCGCGGCGACGCGCGTCGCATCGGACCCGATCGGCTTGAACACCACGCGGGTCAGGTTGTGCTTCGGCGTGTCCCACCAGCCGTCATGGGGCTCAAGCACGGTCTCGATGTCCGTCTCGCGCTTGACGACCTTGAACGGCCCGGTGCCGTTGGTGTTGAAGGCGGCAAAATTGTCTGTGCCTTCCGCTAGCGAGGTTGGCGCAACGGCGTTGTTCGCCTCGGACCATTCCTTGTCCATGATGTACCAGGTCGCCCACTCCGAATGCAGGATGGGATTGGGACCCTCGGTCACGAAATCGACTGTGTGATCGTCGACCTTCTCGACCTTGACGCTTTTGGCGATACGGGTCGTGAGGTCCGACCCCTCAGCTCGCACCCGATCCGCCGAAAACACAACATCGTCGGCGTTGAAGCTGTTGCCATTGTGGAAGACGACGCCCTTCCGGAGGTGGAAGCGCCACCGGTTCGGCTCCACGATTTCCCATCTCTCGGCGAGCGCGGGCTGGATCTGGAGGTCGGGACCCCGCCGGATCAGGCCCTCATAGACATTGCCGAGGAGACCGAGCGTAAAGGTCTCATTCAGCACATAGGGGTCGAGCGCCTGAGCGTCGCCCTGGAACGACCAGGTGAAGGTCTTGGCGCCGGCGGGCATCGCCATGGCCATGGTGGCAGCAAGTGCCGCCGCTGCAGTTCGAAGTCGCATCGTCGGAGCCTCTCGGGATTGGTTGCGGCCGGGAACCTAGCCCGGTTTCCTCCCCATTGTCATGGCCAGCGCCGCGCATCCCGGCCGGGTAGGAATCAGGCCGTGGACTTTGCGATCCAATCCCTCAGCGCCCGGTCGATCCGGGTCTGCCAACCGCTCCCGCCCGCCTTGAAATGGTCGACCACATCTTGAGACAGGCGAATGGTGGTGGATACTTTCGGTTTCGCGGCGGGAGGCCGTCCCCGCCTGACGGTCGCAGCAGCGAATTTCTCCGGCCAGCCGTCACGGGAAAGGTCGGGCGCGGTGTCAGGATCGAAATCGCGGGCTGTAGAGTTTTCGTTCGCGTCCATTGGCCTTCCTCATGCTGATGATGCGCTGCGCGTTACGACGAGGTGTCCACACCAGGATCACCATATCGTCGTCGAGAAAACCGATGGTGAGGAACCTGCGTTCTCCGTAGTCTTTCCGTTCGTCGTGCACGGTGATGGTCGTTCCTTCGAAAACTTCGCCAGACCGCGCCATGTCCAACCCTCGGACCTCAAGCGTAGCCGCCCGTTTTGCCTCATCGAACTCGATTTTCATCTTTTATGTTACTACATAAATTATGATCGCGAAACTACTTCTCGAAGAGCGGATATTCCTTACCCGCCGTCGTAAAGCCAGCATGCAGCGCGGTTGGGGCCGCCCGTCGCCATCAGCTCCGGTCGCTCGCTGCTGCAGCGCGCAAACACCTTCGGGCAGCGCGGCCCGAAGGCGCAACCGGCGGGAATCTCGGTCAGGCGCGGCATTGCGCCTTCGATCTGGATCAGCCGGTCGCGGCGCTCGACCATGGTCGGAATCGAGCCCATCAGGCCCTCGGTATAGGGATGGTGCGCAGCCTGGATGACGTCGCGCACCGGGCCGATCTCTGCAATTCGCCCGGCATACATCACCGCCACCCGGTCCGCTGTCTCGGCGATCACGCCCATATCGTGCGTCACCAGCATCACCGCCGTGCCGTGCTCGCGGCAGAGGCGCTTGAGGAGCGCGATGATCTGCGCCTGGATCGAGACATCGAGCGCGGTCGTCGGCTCGTCGGCGATAAGCAGGCGGGGATTGGCCGCAAGCGCGAGCGCGATTACTACCCGCTGACGCATGCCGCCCGAAAATTCGTGCGGGTAGCTGTCGATACGGCGCCCGGCGGCCGGAATGCCGACTTCCGACAGCAATTCGAGCGCACGGGACCGCGCCGCCCGCTCGCCGAGGTCGAGGTGGGTCGTAATCGTTTCGGTTAGTTGTCGGCCGATGGTGTAGAGCGGGTTGAGGCTGGTCAGCGGATCCTGGAACACTGCGCCAATCTGCTTGCCGCGAATGCGGCGCATGGCTTCCCGGGGAAGGTCGTCGATGCGCTGGCCGGCCAGGCGGACGGCTCCTCCCGCGATCCGGCCGGGGGGCTCGAGCAGGCCGATGATCGACATGCCGGTGAGCGACTTGCCGGCGCCGGACTCCCCGACCACGCCCAGCACCTCGCCTTCCTCGATGGCAAAGGAGATATCGTCCACCGCGACCAGCGTGCCACGCCTGGTCGGGAATTCGACCCGAAGGTTCTCAACCTCAAGCAGTGGCATCGCATCGCTCCCGTTCGCCGCCCGGCATCGCTATAAAGGCCGGCGGTAAGCGCCTGCAGGAGGAATAACACCGATGCTCGGATTGATCATGGACCGACCGATGCTGATCTCGTCCCTGATCGATTTCGCCGCCGAATATCACGGCGGGACGGAGATCGTGACGCACAATGTCGAGGGCGGCCTGCACCGCTACGGCTATGCCGACGCGCAGGCCGAAGCGAAGCGGCTCGCCAACGCGCTCGGCGAACTCGGCGTCGGCTTTGGCGACACGGTCGGCACGCTGGCCTGGAACACGAGGCGGCATTTCGAGATCTATTACGCGGTGTCGGGGATCGGCGCCATCTGCCATACCATCAACCCGCGGCTTTATGTCGAACAACTCGCCTATATCGTCAACCACGCCTCCGACCGCGTGCTGTTCGTCGAAGCGGGCTTCGTTCCACTGCTGGACAGCTTCGC
>Ga0209021_1004431_pt1 | contig 10369 bp, 8 predicted proteins | sample PinacodermFT_FD_187299 | JGI IMG/M metagenome (GOLD analysis project Ga0209021, IMG submission 187299) | Host-associated microbial community of the marine sponge Aplysina aerophoba from Gulf of Piran - sponge pinacoderm, lysed by freeze-thaw... | ecosystem: Host-associated > Porifera > Sponge >... | reverse complement strand
GCTCGTTTCCCGGTTCCATGATGGGGGTCGTCGCCTACCTGCGGCAGCTCTTCCTGGACGCCTCCCACTATGCGGAGGTCTGGCGGATGTACGAGGAGAACCCGACGGGCCTGGCGCGGCCGCGTTACGACCGGGCGCTCGCCCCGCTCGTCGCCGCCGCCTCGGGTGAACAGCCGGTACTGATGCCGGCGGCGCTCGACAAGGAGGTCCGCCGGATGGTGGGCCTGGCCGGGGAGTTCGGTATCCGACCGGTGCTCTACGGGGGCCACGAAGCCACGGAGTCCGCGGCGTTCCTCGCGGAGCACGGGGTTCCGATCCTGGTGGATCTGAACTGGCCCAAGGCCGATCCCGACGCGGACCCCGAGGCGGAGGTTGCGTTGCGCACGCTCCGGATGCGCGATCAGGCCCCCGCAGGTCCCGCGGCGCTCGCGGCGGCTGGCGTGCGCTTCGCTTTCTACATGGGTGAGGCTGGCGGCTCCGGCGGAGGTCCTCCCGGGCGGCGAGTCGGAGCCCGCGCAGGCGGGGGCGGCTCCGGCGGGGACCTCGCCGCGGTGCGGCAGGCCGTGGAGCGCGGCCTCGACCGGGAGGCGGCGCTGACCGCGCTCACCCTGGCGCCCGCGGAGATCTTCGGGGTGGCGGACCGGGTGGGGACGCTCCAGAGCGGGCGGATCGCCAACCTGGTGATTGCGGACGAGGACATCTTCCAGGAAGGAGCAAGGATCGAGACGGTCTTCGTGGACGGGGTGATCCACCGCGTGGATGTGGACGAAGAAGAAGAGACGGACGAGGCGGAGACTCCCTCACGACGGGCCGGCAGCAGCCTGGGCCGATGGGGCCGATAAGGATGAGAACCATGCGAAAGACGACAGCATTCCTGACCCTGGCGCTGGCGGCGGCGCCGTTCGCCGCCGCGCAGGAGACGGTGATCGAAAACGCCACGGTCCTCACCGTGACCGGGGAGACCCTCTCGCCGGGAGCGATCCTGATCCGTGACGGGAAGATCGCGGAAGTCGGGGCCACCGTCACCGTCCCCGACGGGGCGGAGGTGATCGACGCCTCGGGCAGGTTCGTGATGCCCGGCATCATCGACGCCCACTCGCACATCGCCGCCGAGTCCATCAACGAGGGCAGCGTCGCCGTCTCGTCGATGACGGGCACCGGCGACGTGGTGGATCCCTACGACGTCAACATCTACCGCGAGCTGGCCGGCGGCGTCACCACGTCGAACATCCTCCACGGCAGCGCGAACCCGATCGGCGGGCTCAATGTAGTCATCAAGCACCGCTGGGGGGCCGACGCGGCGGGACTCGTCCTCGAGGGCGCGCCGCCGGGAATCAAGTTCGCCCTGGGCGAGAACCCCAAGCGGTCGCGGGGCATGCCGGCCGGAGTCGAGCGCCGCTATCCGGCGACCCGGATGGGCGTCCAGGACGTGATCCGGCAGGCGTTCATCGAGGCGGAGGCCTACCGCCAGGAGTTCGCCGACTACGAGGCGGCGAAGGCCCGCGGCGAGCGGGTGCTGCCGCCGCGGCGGGACATGAAACTCGAGCCGCTCGTGGAGATCCTCGAGGGGACGCGGCTGGTCCACGCCCACTGCTACCGGCAGGACGAGATCCTGCAGCTCCTGCGGGTCGCCGAGGAGTTCGGATTCCAGATCGCCACGCTCCAGCACGTGCTTGAGGGATACAAGGTGGCGAACGAGATCGCCGCGCACGGCGCCGGCGCGTCCACCTTCTCCGACTGGTGGGCCTACAAGGTGGAGGCGTACGACGCGATTCCCCACAACGCCGCCCTGATGACCGAGCGGGGCATCCTCGTCTCGATCAACTCGGACAGCGCCGAGGAGGCCCGCCACCTGAACCAGGAGGCCGCCAAGACCGTAAAGTGGGGCGGGATGACCGAGGAGCAGGCGCTGAAGATGATCACCATCAATCCGGCGATCCAGCTCGGGATCGACGACCAAGTCGGGTCGATCGAAGTCGGGAAGGACGCCGACCTCGCGATCTTCGACCGCCATCCGCTCAGCACCTACGCGGTGAACCAGATGACCTTCGTGGACGGGGAGATGCTCTTCAGCCGCGAGAAGGACCGGGCGATGCGCGAGGCCATGGCCGCCGAACGCGCCGAACTCGAAGAAAAGCTCTCCGAGGGGGACGCTGCCGAAGGCGGCCCGGGCAGGCGCAGCGGGCCTCGCCGGGGACCGCGGGAAGGAGTCCGGCGATGACGGGTCTCGGCAAGAACATACTGCGGCCGGCGGCCGCCGCGCTCGCGCTGGCAACCATTCCGGCGTTGGCGAGCGCTCAGGAGGAAGAGTCCTGGCTCATCCAGAACGCGCGCATCCACACGCTCGTCGAGGGAGCGGCCCCCATCGAGTCGGGTTCGATCCTGGTTCGGGACGGGCGGATCGTGGAAATCGGGACGGACGTTTCCGCGCCGCCGGGGGCCACCGTGGTGGACGCCTCGGGGCTCAACGTCTATCCGGGCATGATGGATTCGGTGAGCCAACTCGGTCTCACCGAGATCGGCGCGATCAGCGCCACCGTGGACACCACGGAACTCGGGGAGATGAACCCGCATCTCAAGGCGGCCACCGCGATTCATCCGTCGAGCGAGCACCTGCCGGTGGCGCGCGCCAACGGCATCACCCACGCCGTGGTGGCGCCGGGGCAGCTCGGGGGCTTCGGGGGTGGCGGCGCCGGGATCAGCGGGCAGGCGTCCATCGTCCATCTCGACGGCTGGACGGTGGAGGAGATGGACATCAACGCCTCCGCCGGAATGGTCCTGACCTGGCCCACCTACTCGACGCGCTCGTTCAATCGGGCCACGTTCCGGGCCGAGCGGCGTTCCTTCCGGGAGGCTGAGGAGGAGTACGACCGGCAGGTGGCCGAGCTGAGCGAGGTGCTGGATGCGGCGAAGCGCTACGACGCGGCCGGCGAGCCCGGACCCCGCGAGCGCGACATCCGGCTTGCCGCCCTCGGGCCGGTGGTCCGGGGGGAGATGCCGCTCCTGATCCTCGCGCAGGGCGAACGGGAGATCCGGGCCGCCGTCGAGTTCACCGGGGACCAGGGGGTCAAGATGATCCTGCTCGGCGGGAACGAGGCGTGGAAGGTCAAGGAGTTGCTCGCCGGGTCCAACATCCCGGTGATCCTGGGGCCGACCCAGCGCTTGCCGAGTGAGGAGGACGCCCCCTACGACCGTCCCTTCACCACCCCGGGCGAGCTCCACGAGGCGGGGGTGACCGTGGCGTTCGCCACCTTCGGTTCCTCCAACTCGCGCCTGCTGCCGTACGAGGCGGGCCACGCGGTCGGTTACGGGATGCCGCAGGAGGCGGCCGTTCGGGCGATCACCGTGGTTCCGGCGCAACTCTTCGGCCTCGCCGACGACCTGGGGACCCTCGAGGAGGGGAAGGTGGCCAACCTGATCGTGGTGAACGGGGATCCGCTCGAGATCCGGACCGAGGTCGAGCACGTCTTCGTGAACGGCGTTCCGGTCCCGCTCGACAACCGGCACCAGAGCCTCTACGAGAAGTACCGGTCACGCCCGGAGAGGGAGCGTTAGCTGTAGATGCGAGGATCATGAGTGGTGTCTGGGTCGGCGCCGACCCAGGAGGAGGTGGGAACTTCGGATTAGCGTTCCTCGACGAGGAGTCGAATGGGGCAACACTCATGACGCTTTCGTCGGTCGACCAAGCTGTGGAACAGATCGTTCTGAAAGGCAGTCCTTTGGGGGTAGGGATTGATGCGCCGCTCTGGTGGTCGACACGCATCGGTGCGGGTCGCAAGGCTGACCATCTGCTCGTGACCTCTTGCGTCGCAGGGGATGCAAGTCCCCATCGGGCACCGTCCAGTCGGCTAACTCGCTTCGAGGTTCTGTTCTTGTCGGAGGTGCGATGCTGGTCCACCGACTCAGGGAGAAATCCCCCAACGTGAGGGTGACGGAGTCTCATCCCAAGGCCCTTCTAAAGGCGGGATTCCAGCATCTGCTGTCCGACATTTCGTACTGCGCGAAGAACGAGCACGAGCGGGACGCCCTCCTTGCCGCCATCTGCGCCCGGGAAGGCATCGAGAAACGCTGGTGCACGGATCTCGCTGCCGATCGCTGGCCCGAAGAGGAGGATCCCTTGTCGCGTTGTTTCTGGTTGAGCCCAGTGCACTACTACTGGCCCGAAGCGCTCAAATGAATCTCCTCTCGCTTCCGCGGATGGTCGTTGACGTGAACGCGTTTAACGACGAGTTGGAGCTTCCCTACTCCCTCCGAGTCCAGGACTTCCAGATGGCGATGCAGGACGTGTACGACTTCCTGTACGACGTGGATAGCAACCTGGTCGCCAGGAGCCTGCCGCGGTTCGAGACGATGCTGCGGCCCGCGATCCTGTCTGGAATCCTCTCCGACCTGCTAACTGCCAACTTGGGTCGGCATTCCCGGTCGCTCACCGAGAACGACTACTTCAATGGCCATCCGGATCTCATCGTGGAAGGGATGTATCCGGGTGACGCCGTAAAGGCCGGGGACGACGGAGTGGAAGTCAAGTGCACGCGTAAGCGTGGAGGTGCCGTTGACACTCACGGGGCAAGGGCCCAGTGGATGTGCGTCTTCGTTTACGCCGTTGACTCGGAGACCGAGCCCGTGAGCGCCCGGCGGCCGCTGAGATTCACCGAGGTCTATCTTGCTCGGGTCGAGATCGAGGACTTTCGCAAGAACGTAAGGGGAGAACTCGGAACCCGTACCGCAACGCTCCACCGGGACGGCGTAAAGAAGCTGCGGGAGGGCTGGTTGTACCGACTCGAGGACCTCTGACCGGGTCAGTGCCTGTGGCCGTTAGCGGCGGTTGCCATTCCTTGAGGCCGGCGCGTACTCGACGAGCTTCGGAATGGCATCGCATGCCATGGCGAAATACTCGGGATCGTTTTCCAGCCCGATGCTCGGATAGCCCAGCGCTTGGGCGGCAGCCAGTGTGGAGCCGGATCCCGCGAACGGATCGAGGACCGTGCCTTCCCCCAGGGGCAATGCGGCACGAACGACCTGCCGCAGGAAAGCCTGCGGCTTGAGGCTTGGATGCGGGGCTAGTGCCCGCTCCCTGCCGCGGGCGGGAGCCGACGGAATCACATCGCCGAACGGCTTGTCGGGGCAGGGACGGCGTAGAGCGCCGGTCTTCCATTTCTTCAGGTTGTCCTGCACGCGTCCCTCAAGCGGTTCGCGGAAGAGCAGCCACGGCTCCCACTGAGAGCGGGGCATCACGCTGACTTCGGGGAACTTCTCGTGGGCGCCCTTGGGACGGTCGCCTCCCCTCAGTGTCGAGGTGAGCCGGATGACTTCGCCGCGCCGTTCCATGCCGGCTCGTGACACCGCGCCGGCGACGATGTAGGAAAGCAGCGGGGATGAGGCGACGAAGACGTGCGCGCCCGGGACGAGACACGGTCGCAGCTTGCGCGCCCATTCGTGAAAGAACGTGTCGAGCTCGGCCAGTTGGGCTGGTTTCAGAGTCGTGAATCGGGGGAGTGGAGACCGCTGGTGACCGTCGAAGGAGGGAGGAATTCGCCACACCCCGCCGCGTCGTGCCCGGAGCTTTTGTTGCTGTGCCGGGCTGTATTCGTGGAGCCCGTACGGCGGATCGGTGACGACCGCCTGGATGCTGCGAGCTTCGCGCTCGGCAAGCCACTGGAGTGCCTCGGTGTGGACGAGCGTGGTGCCGCCGTAACGGAAGGGGTCCCGACGCACCTCCTCCGGTGGTCGAAAAAGTGGCAAGGGGGGACTGTTGTTCGTGGCGCTCCGGTACAGCCCTCGTCCGTCCCTCACGAACAGGTCCGGCGTGTTCAGGGACAGGTAGGACTGAACCGAGGAGCGAGCAACCGGTCCGGCAACCGCGCTCACGCGCTCACAGATTTCCCCGACGTTGAGCGGTCCAGACGCGTCTCCCAGCACTCGCAGGATGGCGTCTCGGACCTGCCCGGGGGGGCGGCGGCTTGGCGCCTCGGGCATGAATGGATTTTAGACGTCTAGACGTCTTTTTTCCAGCTACATCCCTTGATCCTCTGCCAAGCCAGCTTCATGTAGTCCCAAATCCCCGGTCCCTTGACGAGGGGTGCGAATACCTCGTGCAGTCTGTCCAGATTCCGAACCAGCCACTCGTAGCATTCGCGGCGTTTCTTCGGGTCCTGCCAATCCATCCCTTTCTGCACGAAAACCTTGCATTGCTTGACTCCCACCTCCGAGAACCAGATCAGCCGTTCCTCTGGGAAGTGCCCTTGAATTCGGTGTTGCTCCTTCCTAAGCCTGTCGAAGATCTGTTTACCGTCGAGAATCAGGAACTCGGCGCGAATCCCTGATGCAACGCCGTACTTCGAACCGTCCCAACTCCTCGTTGATGCCACTCCACACAGTCCGAATCCCGTCCTGCCGATGGCGATGAGCATCGAAGTGTCCGGTTGCGGAGCCGTGGGGCTGATTCTGCACTCGTGCTTCCTGGCGTAGTCCCGAAATCCGGTCCAGAAATCGAGCTGAGCACGCTTCAATGGCGTGAGAGATACGGGAGAATTCACCGTGGCTTGGCTCGGGATGGCGTCAAAGTCGGGAGCCTATTGTGAGTGCAGCCGGTGTTCCCGACCGTCGTCACGGTGAAAACGGGTGGCGTGGTGCGGTTCCGCTGCGCTCTCGCGCAGCGGGTGCCGGCGTGAGGGTCGGCGATCCCTCTTGCGGCGCCGTGACCGGCGCGGTTGTTCTCCGTTGAGCGCCGCCATAGGCTCGATCCCGTGGGCAGCAACCGAGCCGTGAGACCCGCCGGAGCGCGCTCCATCCTTGAACTCTCGGACGTCACGCTCCGTTTCGGGGGCGTGACCTCGCTCGCGGATCTCACGATGGACGTGCGGGAGGGCGAGCTGCTCGCCCTCATCGGGCCCAACGGGGCGGGGAAGACCAGCGTCCTGAACTGCGTTTCCGGTCTCTACCGCCCGCAGGAGGGGAACATCACCCTCAACGGCCGCGACGGCGCCCGGCACGCGCTCCACCGGCTCGCCCCGCACCGCATCGCCGCGTTGGGCGTCGCGCGGACCTTCCAGAACATCGAGCTCTTCAAGCACATGACGGTGCTCGAGAACCTGATGCTGGGCCGCCACGTGCACATGAAGGGCGGCGTGCTCGGCGGCGGCCTCTACTGGGGCCGCCAGCGCGGCAGGGAGATCGAGCACCGCGAGTACGTGGAGCAGATCATCGACTTCATGAACCTGGAGCCGCTGCGGAGCGCCGTGGTGGGAAATCTGGCCTACGGAAACCAGCGCCTCGTGGAGATGGCGCGCGCGCTGGCGCTCGGTCCCAACCTCCTCCTCCTGGACGAGCCGACGGCCGGGATGAACGCCGAGGAGAAAGAGTCGATGGCGCGCTTCATCCTCGACGTTCACGAGGAGCAGGGCATTACCGTGGTGGTCGTCGACCACGACATCGACGTGATCATGGACATCGCCGACCGCGTCGTGGTTCTGGATTTCGGGCGCCGGATCGCGCAGGGGAGTCCGCGGGAGGTCCGCAGCGACCCCGCGGTCATCGACGCCTACCTGGGAAGGACCGCGGACGATGCCGGCCGCAACGGGGACCCGCCGTGATCGGGATCCTGCCTGGCCTCCTCGCGGATCACGCCGCGAGGCGTCCCGGCGACATCGCGCTGCGTGAGAAGGAGTTCGGGATCTGGCAGGAGATCACCTGGGCGGACTACCTGGCGCGGGTGCGGCGTTTCTCGCTCGGGCTGACGGAACTGGGGGTTGAAAAAGGCGACCGGGTCGCGATCATCGGGGACAACCGGCCGGAGTGGGTGATCGCGGAGCTGGCCTCCCAGACCGCCGGGATCCTCCCCCTGGGGCTTTATCAGGACGCCATCGCCGACGAACTCGCCGGCATCCTGAAGGCGGCCGAGGCGCGGGTCATCGTGGCCGAGGATCAGGAGCAGGTGGACAAGGTGCTGGAAGTGCGGGACCGGCTGCCCGGGCTCGAGTACATCGTCTACTACGACCGGCGCGGCATGTACGGCTACGAGGCGCCGGGTCTCATGTCCTTCGAGGAGGTCGAAGCGCTCGGCGACGGACTTCATGCGAGGTCGCCCGGGGAGTTCGACCACAGGCTGGCCGCGGTCCGGCCCGACGACGTCGCGCTGCTCTGCACGACCTCCGGCACGACCAGCGTTCCAAAGCTGGCCATGCTCTCGCACGAGAACCTGCTCACCATGGCGTCGCAACTGGAGAGCGTGGATGCGATGCACGCGGACGACGATTTCGTGTCGTTCCTTCCGCTCGCCTGGATCGGTGAGCAGATGGTGGCGGTGGCGAGCGGGCTGCTGGCGGGATTCACGGTGAACTTCCCGGAGGAGACGGCGACCGCGCGCCAGGACACCCGCGAGATCGGGCCGGCGTTCCTGATGTCACCGCCCCGGATCTGGGAAAACATGGTTTCGGACGTGCAGGTCATGGCCGAAGACACCACTCCCCTCAAGCGCTGGATCTACCGCTGGGCGATGAAGCAGGGCGCCGCCCGCGCCGAAGCCCGTTTCCGGGGCCAGAGAGTCGGGTTCGCCGGGAGCGTCGGCCACCGGTTCGCCGACTGGATGGTGTTCGGTCCGGTCCGCGACCAGTTGGGCCTGGCCCGGGTACGCCGGGCCTACACCGGAGGCGCGGCGCTCGGTCCCGATGTCTTTCGCTTCTACCACGCCATCGGAGTGAACCTGAAGCAGCTCTACGGCCAGACCGAGGTGTCCGGGATCTCCGTGGTTCACCGGGACGACGACATCCGCTTCCAGACGGTGGGCGTGCCGCTGCCCCGGACCGAGATCCGCATCTCGGAGGAGGGAGAGATCCTCTGCCGGAGCCCCGCGGTGTTTCAGGGCTATTTCAAAAACCCCGCAGCGACGGCGGAGGCGCTCGAGGACGGCTGGCTGCACTCGGGTGATGCGGGCTACTTCGACGACCACGGCCACCTGGTCGTCATCGATCGCGTGGCCGACGTGATGAAGCTCGCGGACGGGAGCAGCTTCTCCCCGCAGTTCGTCGAGAACAAGCTCAAGTTCAGCCCCTACGTCGGCGAGGCGGTGGTCTTTGGAGGATCGGGAGCCCCGTTCGTCACCGCGATGATCGCCATCGACATGGAGAACGCGGGACAGTGGGCGGAGCGCCGCCGCATTCCCTACACGACCTTCACCGACCTGGCCCGGCGTACCGAGGTGTACGACCTGCTGCGGCAACATGTTGCCGAGGTGAACGGGGATCTGCCGCCCGCGGCGCGGATCCACCGCTTTCTGCTGCTCTACAAGGAGCTTCACGCGGATGATGCGGAGCTGACCCGCACGCGCAAGGTGCGGCGGCGTCACATCGCCGGCCGCTTCCGGGAAATCATCGACGCCCTGCAGGGAGACCACGACTCGGTTGCCGTGGCGTCCGAGATCACTTACCAGGACGGCCGCACCGCGGCGGTGGAGCACGAGCTTCGCATCGAGACGATGGACGGATCCGGTCCATGAGCGATCGCCGCATCACGAGCGCCGAAGGCCGCTGAGCATGGACATATTCCTCCAGCTCACCGTGTCCGGACTCAGCACCGGAATGATCTACGCGCTGGCGGCGGCCGGCTTCGTGGTCATCTACAAGGCGAGCGACGTCATCAACTTCGCCCAGGGAGACCTGCTCCTGCTGGGGACCTACCTGATCTTCTTCTCGGTGGCCCAGACCGGCCTGCCCTGGAGCCTCGGGGTGGCAGTGACGCTGCTCCTCGCGGTCGCGGTGGCGCTGGTGGTCGAGCGGTTGGTGCTGCGCCCCCTGGTGGGCGAGCCCATCATCTCCATGATCATGGTGACGATCGGGCTCTCGTCGGTTCTCCGGGGGGTCATCAATGCCATCTGGGGTCCGAACCCGCGCGCCTTCGAATCGTTTTTGCCCGCCGGCGACATCGTGCTGGGACCCGCGACGCTCTCGACCGGGCGGGTGCTCTCCATCCCCATCGCCCTCGCGGTGCTGGCGGGGCTGGGGCTCTTCTTCCGCTACACCCGGGACGGCATCGCCATGCGGGCCATCGCCGACGACCAGCAGGCGGCGCTCAGCATGGGGATCAGCATTCCGCGCGTCTTCGCGGTCGCCTGGGGGCTGGCGGCCGCTTCCGCCGCAACCTCTGGCATCATGCTCGCGGGCATCGTGGGAGTGAGCCCCAACGTGGCGTCCATCGGTCTCCGGGTCTTCCCCGTGGTGATCCTCGGCGGGCTGGACTCGATCGGGGGGGCGGTCATCGGGGGGGCGATCATCGGGCTGCTCGAGGTCTACGTCGGCTTCTACGTGGGGCACGGACTCAACCTGGTGGTCCCCTACGTGGTTCTCGTCCTGGTGCTCATGGTCCGGCCCTACGG
>Ga0209021_1004430_pt1 | contig 10372 bp, 9 predicted proteins | sample PinacodermFT_FD_187299 | JGI IMG/M metagenome (GOLD analysis project Ga0209021, IMG submission 187299) | Host-associated microbial community of the marine sponge Aplysina aerophoba from Gulf of Piran - sponge pinacoderm, lysed by freeze-thaw... | ecosystem: Host-associated > Porifera > Sponge >... | reverse complement strand
GAGCCGCGGCGGCCCGCGCGCCTTTCCGAGTCCCGCGTCGTCTGCCGCTCCGCCGAGGCCCTCACGCCGCGGTGCGAACGGCTACGCGTCGAGCTCCGCCATGTCCACCGGCCGGCGCTCGGCGATGGACCGTTCCGCCGCCACTCCCATGGCGACGGCGACGAGGCCGTCGTGCAGGCTCACCGCCGGGGAGGTGCCGGCGCGAAGGGCGGCGAGGAACGCCTCGTGCTCGTACCAGGTGGAGCCGTGGTGACGGCCCGCGGCGAGGAGCCCGGGCGGCACCTCGATCACGGTCGTCTCGCTCCTGCCCGCCGCCCGCTCGCCCACGGTCAGCTCGGAAGCGGGGATGGAGCAGGCGGCGCGCCCGGAGTCGCCGGTGGCGACGATCTCCTGCTCCGCGGGCGCCGCCTCGCCGAACATGCAAAGGTCGAGGAGCGAACGGCAGCCGCCCGCGAAATCGACGATGACGAAGGCGTTGTCGATGATGTCGGGGGTCTCGCCGCCGTAGCGTTCGTCCAGGTGGTTGACGTCCTGCGCGCCCGAGCCGTACACCCGCACCGGATCGTCCCCGACGATCACCCGCATGAGATCGAAGAAGTGGCAGCACTTCTCGACCATGGTGCCGCCGGTGTTGCGGGCGAAGCGGTTCCAGTCGCCGACCTTGACGAGGAACGGCCAGCGGTGCTCGCGGATGTGGAGCATGCGAAGCTGGCCGAGCCGGCCCGAGCGCACCACTTCGACGAGGCGGGCGACCGGCGGCATGTACCGGTACTCCATCCCGACCCACACGAAGCTGCCTCCCCGCCGGGCGGACTCCTCCACCCGTCGGCAGTCCGCGACGGTGGTGCAAAGCGGCTTCTCGACGAGTATCGCCTTGCCGGTCGCGATCGCGTCCTCGAGCACGTCCGCATGGGTGTGATTGGGAGTGGCGATGACGAGCGCATCGATCGCCTCGTCGGCGAGGAGATCGCGGTAGTCGCGGTACGCGACCGCGCCGGGGCCCGCGATGCGGTGGGCGGCGGACCGCGACGGTTCGAAGGGGTCCGCCACCGCAGCGACCTCCGCTCCGTCGATGAGCGCGATGTTCCGGAGGTGCTCGCGGCCCATGTGGCCGCCCCCGATCACGCCATAGCGGACCGTTCCGTTCATCGCCACGTCCTCGTCGCACTCGCCGTCGCGGCTGCGGCGCGCGGCGCCCCGGTGGCCACGCGCCTGAACCGGGCCGCGGATACGCGTCGGCCGGCCGTTCGGGGGAGGGGCCTCGCGGTGTCCGGCGAGGCCCGTTGCGCCGCCCGCGGAGCTCGCTAGCGGAGCGGCTCGAGGATGCTGACGTAGTTCGCGACCGCCGCCCCGCCCATGTTGAAGGTGCCGGCGAGCCGCGCCCCGTCCACCTGCATGCCGCCCGCTTCGCCGCGGAGCTGCATCGACGCCACCACGTGCATGGATACCCCGGTCGCGCCGATGGGATGGCCCTTCGCCTTGAGCCCTCCCGAGGGATTGACGGGCAGCCGGCCGTCCTTCTCCGTCCAGCCCTCCAGCACCGCGCGCGCGCCTTCGCCCGGCTTCGTGAGCCCCATGGCCTCGTACTCCATGAGCTCGGCCATCGTGAAGCAGTCGTGGGTCTCGACGAGGCTCAGGTCCCCGACCGAAAGCTTCGCTTCGTCGAGGGCCTGCGACCAGGCGCGCGCGCATCCGTCGAGGAAGGTCATGTCCCGGCGGCTCATCGGCAGGAACTCGTTGACCTGGCTCCGGGCCCGGAACACCACGGCCTTGTCGCGCGCGAGCGCGGTCTCCATGTCGGCGAGCACGACCGCGGCCGCCCCGTCGGTGACGAGCGAACAGTCGGTGCGCTTGAGCGGGCTCGCCACGATCGGGTTCTTCTCGGAGACCTCGCGGCAGAATTCGTAGCCGAGGTCCTTGCGGATCTGTGCCCACGGGTTGGCGCAGCCGTTGCGGTGGTTCTTGGCCGCGATGCGGGCGAGGGCGTCGCCCTGGTCGCCGTGCTTCTGGAAATAGCGCTGCGCGATGGTGGCGAAGACCCCCGCGAAGCCGCCTTCGATCTCCCCGTCCTCCTTGCGGTAGCTCGCCCCGAGGAGAATGTCGCCGACCTCGGGGCCGGGGGTTGCGGTCATCTTCTCCACCCCGACCACGAGCACGACGCGGGCGCGCTTCGCCTCGATGAGGTTGAGCCCCTGGTGGATCGCGGCCGAGCCGGTCGCGCAGGCGTTCTCGACCCGCGTCGCCGGCTTGAAGCGGAACCGTTCGTCCGCCTGGAACACGAGGGAAGAAGGGAAGTCCTGCGCGGAGAAGCCGTTGTTGAAGAGGCCCACGTAGATCGCGTCGACGTCCTCGGGCTCGACTCCCGCGTCCGCCACCGCGTCGGAGGCGACGCCGCAGATGAGGGACTCGATGTCCTCGCCTTCCAGCCGCCCGAACTTCGAGTGCGCCCAGCCCACGATGCAACCCGTCATGTCTCGCCTCTCCCGTGTGGTTTCATCCGGATTCCGCGCGGGCGCCGTCTCCGGCCTTGCCCCGCGCCGTGCCGTTCTCGGAACTTACATGTACCACGCATCGCCGGGGAGCGGCAATTTGGGCCGGGGCGCCGGGGGGACCGACGTTCCGGTTCGGGCCGGATCGACCATCCGGGAAAGCGCGGCGAACGCGGCGAGCGCGGTGAGCACAACGGGCGCGACGGGCACGACAATCTCCCCGACCGCCGCTCGACCCTTCGCTGCCGCCACGATCGGGAGGCGCAGGCGAAGCGCCGGCGCGGGCGCAGGGGCGGGCCGGCCGTCGAGGCGGCACCCGCCGGCACCGGTCACATGGAGTTCGGCAGCGCCAGGGCCAGCCACGGCAGCGCGACGAGCAGGCCCAGCCGGAAGATGTCGGCGATCCAGAACGGCGTGACGCCACGAAAGACGGTGCCCGTCGACACGTCGGGAACGACCCCGCGCAGCACGAACACGTTGAGTCCCACCGGCGGCGTGATGAGGCTGATCTCCGTCACCACCACGACGATGATTCCGAACCAGACCGGGTCGTACCCGAGGCTCGTCACCAGCGGGAAGAAGATCGGCACCGTCAGCAGCAGCATCGACAGCGACTCGAACACGCAGCCGAGCACCAGGTAGACCAGCAGGATCAGCAGCATCACGGTCTCCGGGGAGACGGCGTGGTCCGTGACGAGCGCCCGCAGCGCTTCGGGAAGTCCGGCGAGATTCACGAAGTTGGAGAACACCCAGGCGCCGATGAGCACGGTGAAGAGCGACGCGGTGGTGAAGGCCGTCTCGCGGAGCACCTCGAACGTGTCCCGGACCGTCAGGGTGCCGCGCGCGAGCGCGACGAGGAACGCGCCCATCGCGCCCATGCCGGCCGCTTCGGTGGGGGAGAACGTCAGGTTGACCGGCCACACGTCGAACGTGCCGTAGAGCCCGCCGATGACGAGAAAGAACAGCAGGAGCACGGCCCAGACATTGCGCAGCGCCCGTCCCCGGTCCGTCCAGCTCGTCCGCTCTCCGGCCGGTCCGGCCTCCGGCCGGCGGGCGACCGTGAATCGCACGGCGGCGAGGTAGCACAGCACCCCGAGCAGGCCGGGAACGACGCCGGCGATGAACAGCTTGCCGATCGAGGTCTCGGTCAGGAGGCCGTAGATGACGAGGATTACCGAGGGCGGAATCAGGATCCCGAGGGTGCCGCCGGCCGCGATCGAGGCGGTGGACAGGCTGTCGTCGTAGCCGAAGCGGCGCATCTGCGGCATCGCCACCTTCGACATCGTCGCGGCCGTCGCGAGCGACGAGCCGCAGATGGCCGAGAACCCGGCGCACGCGCAGATCGTCGCCATCGCGAGGCCGCCGCGGAAGTGGCCGAGGAACGCGTGGGAAGCCCGGTAGAGCTCCCGCGAGAGCCCCCCCTTGTTGACGAACAGCCCCATCAGGATGAACAGCGGCACGACCGACAGGCCGTAGTTCTGGGTGGCGTCGATGGTCAGCCGGCCGACCATCGAGATGGCGCCGCGATAGGAGTTGAGGTGCATGTAGCCGAGCATGCCGACGAGACCCATCGCGAACGCGATCGGCATGCGGAGCAGGACGAGCCCCAGCACCGCCGCGAAGCCGACCAGCGCCTCAGTCATCGGCCGGCCGGACGAGGTCGGGGGCGAACGCGAGCAGCACGCCGCGCAGGATCAGCACGAGGGAGGTGACGAAGGTGAAGACCGCGATGAACCAGCCGATGTAGAACTGGGGGATCCCCAGGTACTCCGTGACGTCGCCGTAGCTTCGCGCCCGCTCGGCGAGCACCGTGACCCGCTCCGCCGGCCACCACAGCATCGTCCCGCAAAGGACGTTGACGGCGACGTCGCGCCAGCGGGCCGCAGGGCGGGTGAAGACCCAGTCCAGCACGTCGACCGAAATGTGCCCCGCCCGCCCGGAGACGACCGGAAGGGCGGAGAACACCACGATGGCCATGAGGATCCGGGTCAGCTCGGTGGCGGCTTCGATGGGGGTGTTGATCGTCGAGCGCAGCACGACGTCGAAGAAGGTCATGACCATCATCGCGAACATCGCCGTGACGGCGAGCAGCACGGGCGCGTGCGCCGCGCGGCGCGCGAATCGAACCACAAAGCGCAACGGGCGGTCCCCGCAACCGGGGGTGGTTGCGGGGCCTCGGATCAACGGGAAATCGCCGGAGCTTCGCTAGTTCTTCGCCATCTCGGCCTTGACCATCTCGTGCGCGGCCCGGGCGTCGATGCCCTTGGCCTCGATCTCGGCGAGCACGTCTTCGCGGATCTGCGCCGCGATGACCTCCCAGGCGGCCACGTCGGCTTCGGACGCGGGATTGATCGAATTGTCGGCGGTGGCCATCGTCACCTCCCGGCCGGCCACGTCGATCGCATCCCACACCGTCCCCGCCATGCGCGACGCGGGCTCGCCGAACACCTTTTCGTCGAGCGCCGCGCGCACGTCTTCCGGCAGACCGTCGAAGGTCTCCTGGTTCAGGATGATCGCGAACGAGCCGCGGTACAGCCCGCCCGGAATCTCGTAGACGTTCTGGGCCACCTCGGTCAGCTTGAACCCCTTGCGCGCCTCGTACGGCATGACCACTCCGTCCGCCGCGTTCGAAGCCAGGGTCTCGTAGACCTTCGGGGCGGGGACCTGGATTCCGGTCGCGCCGAGCGCCGCGCCGGCATCCCCGCCGACCCCGCCCGGGACGCGGAGCTTCATCCCCGACACCTGGTCGAGCGAGGTGACCTTGCGCGAGGAGTGCAGTTGCGCCGGGCCGTGGGTCATCAGGGCGACGAGCTTGACCCCCTTGTGCTCGTCGGCGGCGCCGAGGTGCGCCTCGTGCACCCGCCAGTAGGCGACGGACGCGGCCTCGGCGTCGCCCTCGTAGCCGGGCAGCTCGATGAGCTTCGTGGCCGTGAACCGGCCCGCCTGGTACCCGTGAAAGATCCACGACAGGTCCGCGGCGCCGTCCTGGACGAGGTCCATCTGCGCCGGCGGCGGCCCCAGGCGGTACTTGATCTGCGCGGTGACCCGGCCGCCGGTCGCGTCCTCCATCATCTTGATGAGCTGCGGCCACATCGTGGCGTTGATTCCGTGGGTCGGCGGCGCCCAGCTCGACACCGTGAGCGTGTGATCGGCCGCGATTGCCGCCGTGCCCGTGCCAATCGCGCCAGCGAGTGCCAGAAGCTTGAAAATGCGCATGGAATGCTCCCTCGGGTTTGGTCTGCTCGGATTCTTCGGCGAGTGTATTCGACGCCCTCCGGCGATGCACGGCGGGCGGCCACCGGGCCGCGCCCCGCATGGGATTGCGCCCGTGATCCGCACTCGGGTTCGGCCGAACGCGCGCTCCGGGTCTTGCGCGAACCGCCGCCGCCGGCACGGGTCCGGTCGCGGCGCGCGCTTCCCCGTTCGACCGGCCACCCGGGTGCGCACCGGTGCCGGCTCCCGTGGGAGTGTCGCTATGATGTCGAACGGACTGCATGGGGCGGACCGCATCGAGCGGGCCGGTCGCAGACCGGCGAGCATTCGGGAATCACCGCCATGAAACGCGAGAATCCGGTACCGCAGTTGGCGTTCAGCCACGTTGGACTCTTCGTGCACGATCTCGTCCTGATGGAGGACTTCTACCGCCGGGTGCTCGGCTTCACCGTCACGGATCGGGGCGAGCTCGAGACGCCGGGCGGGCGCATCGAGCTCGTGTTCCTGAGCCGCGACCCGCGTGAGCACCACCAGCTCGCCCTCGTCACCGGCCGTCCGCCGGCGCTCGAGTTCAATGTCGTCAACCAGGTCTCCTTTCGCGTTCCGGATCTCGCGACCCTTCGTCACTTCCACGCCGTGCTTGAGGGCGAGCGGGCGAGGGCGATGGCGCCGGTGACCCACGGCAACGCCATATCGCTCTACTTCCTCGATCCGGAAGGCACTCGGCTCGAGGTGTTCTTCGACACCCCGTGGCATTGCGAGCAGCCGGTGCGCGAGCCGGTCGACCTCACCCGTACCGACGAGGATATCCTGGCCGAGACCGAGCGTGTGGCCCGTTCGCGGCCGGGATTCACGACGCGTGAAAGGTGGATGGAGGATCTTGCGCGGCAGATGGGCACGCCGCCGGGTGGTTGAGCCGGACTTCGACGTTGGCGTGGTCGGCTTCGGCCCGGTCGGCGCGCTGCTCGCCAACCTCCTCGGTCGGTACGGGCTTCGGGTGCTCGTGCTCGAGCGCGATGCGGAGATCCATCCCCTGCCGCGGGCGGTGCACTTCGACGGCGAGGTCATGCGCGTCTTCCAGGCCGCCGGACTGGCCGGGGCAGTCGCGGAGGTCGCGCGGGCTACGTCGAAGGGCATGCACTTCGTCAACGCGGCGGGCGAGACCCTCATGGTGCGTCGCAGCACCGACGGCCCCGGGCCGCATGACTGGGCGACCAACTGGTACTTCCATCAGCCGGAGCTCGACGCGGCGCTCCGCAAGGGGGTGGCGCGCCTTGCGAACGTCGACGTTCGCCTCCGGCACGAGGCGACGGCGGTCCGCGACGCGGGCGACCACGCGTCGGTCACCGTCCGGGACGCGGCAACCGGCGCGACGCAAGCGCTGACGGCCCGTTACGTCGTCGGCTGCGACGGCGCGCGCTCGCTCGTGCGCGACGTCATCGGCGCCACCATGCAGGACCTCGGCCTGCATCAACCCTGGCTCGTCGTCGACGTCGTGGCGGATCCCCGATCGGAGCGGGCGCGGCAGCTTCCGGACTACACGGTCCAGCATTGCGACCCGCGCCGTCCGATGACCCGGGTGCACGTCAAGGGGACCCGGCATCGCTGGGAGATCATGCTCATGCCGGGCGAAGACGAGGCGCAAGTCGTGAAGCCCGCGCGGGTCTGGGCGCTGCTGGCCGGCGCTATCGGTCCGGACGATGCCCGTATCGAGCGCGCTGCGGTCTACACCTTCCATTCCCTCGTCGCCGCGCCCTGGCGGCGCGGCCGGCTGCTGCTCGCGGGCGACAGCGCGCACCAGACCCCGCCGTTCCTCGGGCAGGGCATGTGCGCCGGCATTCGCGATGCGTCCAACCTCGCCTGGAAGCTGCGGATGGTGGTGGCGGGGGCGGCCGATCCCGCGCTTCTCGATACCTATGAAGCCGAGCGCGGCCCCCACGTGCGCGACTTCATCGAGCTCGCGGTCCGCCTCGGCGCGATCATCCAGGCAACGGACCCGGAGGTGGCGAAGGCCCGCGACGCCGAGTTTCGGGCCGGCGGCCCCGAGCGGTTCGACTTTCCCCAGCCGCGGCTCGGACCGGGGGTGTGGCTGGAGGGGTCGCCGGCGTGCGGGGTCGTCTTCCCGCAACCGCGGCTCGCTGACGGCCGTCGTCTCGACGAGGTCGCGGGCAGCCGGTTCGCCCTCCTTTCGCTTCTTCCGTTCGACGATCGGGGTCGCTCGACCGTCGATGGTCGCCGGGACGGTCTCGACCTCGCCGTCATCGATGCGCCGGGACCGGCCGTTGCCGAGTGGCTGGCCGGGCGGGAGGCCGTGGCGGTGATCGTCCGCCCCGACCGGTACGTGTTCGCGACGGCGCGCGACACGGCCGGGATCCACCGCGCGCTCGCCGAGCTCGCCACGCGTCTTCGCCGGGCGACGCGCTAGCCCGGGCGTCGTGAGGGCATCGCGCAGGACCGGGTCCGCGCCGCGTGCGGTTCCTGTCCGGTGCGCCGGTTCCGGCCGCCTCCGCGGCGCGCCCCGCCGGAGAACCGGCAGTTCGGGCGGTCCGTTTCGTTCGACACCTTCCTCGGCGCGCTCGCGGAAGTGGATCGACTATCATCGCCGACCACTGGAGCAGCCGTCCGAAGAGCCGAGCCCCGCGCGCCGATCGTGCTCACTTATCCGGAGATAGATCCCGTCGCCATCGCCATCGGTCCGGTGGCGATCCGCTGGTATGGCATCTCCTACGTGGTTGCCTTCGGACTGGGATGGTGGCTCGGCCGGCGGCGCGCGGCCCGCGACGGTTGGCGCGGCTGGACGCCGCAGCAGCTCGACGAGTTCGTGTTCCTGGCCGCGCTCGGGGTGGTCATCGGCGGCCGGGTCGGCTACATCCTCTTCTACGACTTCCCGCGCTTCGTTTCCGACCCGCTGATCGTCGCGCGGATCTGGGAAGGCGGAATGTCCTTCCACGGCGGGCTCCTCGGAGTGATCGTGGCCGCGGCCTGGTTCGGACGCCGGACCGGCCTCGGATTCGCCAGCGTCATGGACTTCGCCGCCCCCCTCGTCCCCCCCGGACTCGCGGCCGGGCGCATCGCGAACTTCGTCAACGGCGAGCTCTGGGGCCGGACGACGGACGTCCCGTGGGCGATGGTCTTTCCGGGCGCGGGGCCGGAGCCCCGCCATCCGAGCCAGCTCTACCAGGCCGCGCTCGAGGGACTCGCCCTGTTCGCGCTCCTTTGGTGGTTCTCCCGCCGCCCGCGCGCCCGGCTGGCCGTGTCCGGGCTGTTTCTCGTCGGCTACGCGGTCGCGCGAATCGCGGTGGAGTTCTTCCGCGAGCCGGATGCGCACATCGGCTACCTGGCCTTCGGCTGGATGACCGCCGGGCAGTTGCTGTCGGTCCCGATGCTGCTGGTCGGTGCAGCCATGCTGTGGTGGAGCCGGCGACTGCGGGGTGAAGCGCTATCTTGACCCGTGCGTTCGCGTGCGTCGCGACCGCACCAGGACCGGCACCCTCGACCCGACACCCGACACGGCTCTTGCCTCCCTGCGCGAACCGCCTCAGACGTGAGACAGACCATGCACCAGGGCGCACAACCGCGACACCCCGAGTACCAGTACCTGGACATCCTCCAGGACATCCTGGACCACGGCGACAAGCGGATGGACCGAACGGGCGTGGGAACCCTTGCGCTGTTCGGCCGCCACATGCGCTTCGACGTCTCGAACGCGTTCCCCGTCCTCACCACCCGGAAGATCTACTGGCAGACCGCCATCAAGGAGATGCTGTGGATTCTCTCGGGCGGGCGCTTTACTTTGATCCTGAACCGCTTCGGGCGAAGACTTAACGCCGCATCCTGTTGAAATCCCGGGCTGTAGACCCAGGGCTACAGGTCCGCATCCGACCGAAGCGCTTCGGTCGGAACTTGACGACTACAAGAACCACCGACTCCCTCTGCGTGGACCGCGAACGTCGGCCTTGTCTGGCGACGGTGACGGACTGCCATGAGGGCAACGCGGGGCAGAGAAGCGCAAGACGTCACCGAGAGGGAACGCAACAAGGGGAGGAGTGAGACAATGACGAACATGAAGCATACAAGGCATCCGGAGTACCAGTACCTGGACATCCTCCAGGACATCCTCGACCACGGCGACAAGCGCATGGACCGGACGGGCGTGGGCACCCTTGCCCTGTTCGGACGACACATGCGCTTCGATGTCTCAAACGCGTTCCCCGTCCTCACCACCCGGAAGATCTACTGGCAGACCGCGGCCAAGGAAATGCTGTGGATGCTCTCCGGTCAGACCAGTATCCGGCCACTGCTCGAGCAACAAGTCCATTTTTGGACGGACTGGCCGTGGGCCAAGTACCGCCGTGAAACCGGAGAGGAGATCTCCCGGAAAGACTTCGAAACGCGCGTCCTCGAGGACCGCGCGTTTGCCGAAAAATGGGGGGACCTCGGCCCAGTGTACGGTAAGCAATGGCGCCGCTGGCTTACGAGCGATGGCCGGGAGATTGACCAAATCCAGGGCGTCATCGATCAGATCAAATCCAGCCCTCGATCTCGCCGCATTCTTTGGACGGGGTGGAACGTAGGCGAACTTGACCAGATGGCACTACCGCCGTGCCACAAGACCTACCAGGCGTTCGTGTCGGGCGACGGCAAGCTGAGCCTCGCGGTCAACCAGCGCT
>Ga0209021_1004427_pt1 | contig 10378 bp, 7 predicted proteins | sample PinacodermFT_FD_187299 | JGI IMG/M metagenome (GOLD analysis project Ga0209021, IMG submission 187299) | Host-associated microbial community of the marine sponge Aplysina aerophoba from Gulf of Piran - sponge pinacoderm, lysed by freeze-thaw... | ecosystem: Host-associated > Porifera > Sponge >... | reverse complement strand
CCCCCGATCCAATACATTGGATCGCTTGCGGCCAGCGGACACCAGCTCTTCGCTCCCGGGAACGTTCGGGTTCGCCCGTGGACGGGCTTGGCGACTCCCGCATTTTGGCGTTGTCGGAGCATGTCTTCTGGTCTTGGCCTGCGGGGATGGCGCAGTGGCGTCCTTCGCGCCGACTCCTTCGCCGGCGCCGGCGCCGGCTCCCCCACCTGAGCCTCAGCGGCCGGCCGTTCCCGGCGGCCTCCGGATCTCCGCGAGCGGCGAGGACTTCATCGAGTGGAATTGGGCAGCCGTCGCAGGCGCGAACGGCTACGAAGTCCATTTCGCGGCTGGCGACCTGTTCCCGCCGATAGACGAGATCGTCGGCCGGACGGCCGAGGAGCTCTCCTATCGTCGCGAGAACCTGCCGGCCGGAACGAGCGCCTATCTTCGTGTCCGGTCGGTCGCCGGGACCGGCGAGGGCCGGATCACGAGCCTGTGGTCCGCCCCGGCGACCGGAAGCACCGCCGCCGCGGACGCGCCCCACCGGGAGCATCATGCGGCGCTCACCGCTGGTCTCCCGGAACGCCCGTTCGTGAACGCGACCGTGGGCGGGACGGAGGGCTCGACAAAGACGATCGGCACATTGCGATTTGGTTTGAATCCCGATGCGTTCCCGGTGATCGTCATGCCGGGGGAGGCGGGCGTGCGCCTGCTCGTGGCCGCGTCGCGGCTCGGCGAGGGCCGGATCGTTGCGTTCTCGGGTCAGGACTTCCTTGGACCAGAGACCCGGGCAACTCTGCTCCGGAACGCCAGCGCCGCACGTCTCCTGGCCAATGCGGTGCGCTGGGTCGGGGGCGATCACGCCGTGCGGGTTCGGGTCCTGGCGGACAGCGGTCGGGTCGTGGACGCGCTCAGGCGGCAAGGGCTGTCGGGCGAAACAGTCGGCAGGCGCGGCGGGTACGCCGACTGGAGCACCGATGCGCTGGACGATGTCGATGTCGCCGTCGTTTTGACCAACGACTGGGGAAGGGCACGCCTGGTCGAAGCATCCGTCGCACCACTTCGGGCGTTCGTCGAGCGCGGCGGCGGGCTGGTCGTCGCGGGTTCGGCCCTTCACTGGAGCTGGTGGATCGAAGAGCATCACGGGCCGTTCACCGGCAACCTTCTCCTGGACGGCGCCGGCATTTCGTGGAATGAGGACAGCATCGCCAACATCGAGGCCGCCACCACGGACGTTGATCTCGCCCTGAGCCCCGCTGCCGCCTGGGGGGCGTACCTCGGCGGCGGCTCACCCGACCGTGGCCTGCTGCCCGACCTCTTCGAATCGGCGCTCGAGCTCGGTCGCCACGGGGAGCTGGACGCGGCCCTCGTCCGGCTGGTGTCGGAGACGCCTCCCTTGCCCGTCTCCGCGAACGATCCACAGGCTTGGCTGGCGGCCGAGGTGGCGAGCACCCTGGGGCCCCACGAGTGGCCCGAGACGCACCCCTGGGCGGCGGCCTTTCCCGGCCTCCCCGACCCCGGCGCCCGCCGCGTGCGCGGGTCCGTCGTGGTGGATGCCACCTGGGGCGAATTCCCCGCTGATGCCCGACGGGACGAGCGTCGTTTACCGCTCGGGTTCTATGCGCCACCCGGCGGCCTCGTCACCATCTCGGTCCCCCCGTCGCACGCGAGCGGCGACTTGGCGATCGAGGCAGGCCAGGACCACGACGACTTGCGTTTCACCGGTGAGCACCCGGTGTGGCGCCGCGCGCCGGCTGTGCGCCGCGTCTTCCCAGTCACCGCCACCGAGATTGGGGTCACCAACGCGTATGGGGGTTCTCTTGCCCTCGTCGTTCCGGAGTCCTATCGGGGAACGATTCCCGTCACCGTCCAAGGGGCGATCCCGATGGCCGTGTACACGGCGGACCAGCCGAACTTGACGGAGTGGCGCGCGGACCTGAACGCGGGAGCGCCGCAGGCCATCATCCAAAAGCTGGGCGGAATCCGTCTTGTGATCTCGGCCGAGAACGCGCACGACATCTCCGATCCAGGAGAGGTCTCGGCGTTCTGGGACGGCTTTCAGCAAAACCACGCGGAACTCGCTGGCGAACCGGTGCAGCGCGGGTACGAGAGCATCTGGATCTTCGATCCGCATGTCGGGTGGGGATACGCCAACGCCGGCTGGCTGAGAATCAACTATCCGCTGCACGGCGAACATTGGGTGCTGATGCCCGCCACGCCGGCAGGGAGGGACTACCTGGCCAGGCTGCCCGAACTGGGCCCGCAGCCGCATCGGATCCCACCGCCCACGGGATACTCCCCTTGGACGCATGGGGTGGACTGGTGGCTCTTCGGCCACGAGTTGGGCCACCACTGGCAGACCGAAGACTGGGGCGATGGTGGGACTACTACCTACCCGGAGATCGGCGAAGTCGCGGTCAACCTGTTCACGATGTACACCCTGAACTACTACGTCTTCGGCGGCGGCGACTTCAACGTCTATACCGAGGTGACGACCCACCCTTGCGCCGCGCCGGTGGACCATGCCGCGTTGGCCAACCTACGGTGGTCCACCGCCGACGCTTGCCACCGGTTGTTCTTGTACCGCCAGCTCATCAGCGAGTTCGGCTGGGATCCGATGAAGCAGGTCTTCCGCAGCTACTACGATCCGGCCTATCCGCGCGCGACCTACGGCGGCGCGCTCGATGGCTTCGCCATCCGGTTCAGCGCGGTGGTCGAGCGCGACCTCGTGGACTTCTTCCGGCGGTGGGAATACCCCCTCTCCAGCTCAGCCGAAGCCACCATCCGGAAATTCGGTTTCCAGGCTTGGCTGCCGCCCGGCTGGTAAGCGGCGGCAGGCCGCCGGCGAGGAGGCTTCCTCCAGGAGACTCGCATCTGCCCAGGAGCCGACGCCGCAGAAGATCCGCGCCCGTCCCTCGCCATCACGTTCGGTTGCCACCGCCCACCGCCGAGACCCGGTGCCGCACAACCCGCACCGTCACCCGCTTCTCCCGCGCGGACGACGCCCCGGGGTCGGCCTCACGCCCCGACGTACTCCCCCCAGGCGTCCATCACCGGTCGTCGCTCGTCGAACAGGTCGGTCCGCCGATAGGCGCCTTCGACGCCCTGGACGGTATGGGCCAGCGCGGCCTTCGCCGGCATCGGCGCGTTCCCCTGCTCGGCGCTCCAGTCGCTGAACGTCGAGCGGAACCCGTGAATCGTTGCCCGCTCGCCCACGCCCGCCGCCCACAGCGTGTTCGTCAGCGCCATGTCCTTCAACGCCCGTTCCCCCGAACGTCCGGGGAACACCAGGTCGCATCCCTTCCGGCTCCGCAACTGCGGGGTCCGAATACCGGGTGTATTTCGCCCGAAACGCAACGATGAGCGCCGCAGCGCGGTTCAGCCGGGATGGATCGCCCGTCGAACGCCGCGGGGTTTTGCCACAGGCTGTTAACGCACGCGGCGCGCGACGGCGCCTTCCTCGCCGGTCGCGTGGTAGCTGTCGCCGTAGTACTTGCTCGTGATGCGGGTGTGGAAGTCCTCGGCGCGAACCGGGGGATACAGGGGTTCGCCCTGGTTCGGGAGGACTTCGAGGAGCTCGTCCTCCCAGACGTAGATCGCCATCGGGAACGAGGTCCGGGGCCGGGCCCGGGCGGCCGGGTCGCGGGGGGCGCTCACCCGGTGGGTCGTGGAGGGGAGCCGGTTGTTCGTGATCCGCTGCATGTAGTCGCCGGTGTTGAGCACGATGGCGCCCGGCGGCGCCACGACGCGCACCCATTTCATGGTCTTCCGGTGCAAGAGCTGCAGTCCCTCGGTCTCCGCCGCGGGGAGGATGGTGAAGAGGTCCACGTCCTCGTGGCCGAGCATGCGCCCCGTCGTGTCTTCGGAAACGCCGGTCATCGCGGGGTAGTAGTTGAGCCGGAAGCCGAAGTTGGTGGCCGTCAGCCGCTGGTCGAAGAGCCCGGGGTCCTCGTCCAGGTAGGCAAGGATCGACCGCATGATCGGGTGGATCAGCCGCTCGTGGGCGAGCACCACCTGCCGGAAGAAGGCCTCCCAGCCCGGTGAGGGCCAGAAGTCGGCTTCATTCCACGCCCGGTCCTGTCCGAGGTCGAACGCCCGCCGGCAGAAGACCCAGCCCTCCACGAGATCGGGGTGGATCACCGTGGTCTCCCGCATCGGGAAGTAGCCCTGGTTCACCGACCCCTGCCGGCGGGCGCGGTAGCGCTGCTTCACCTCGAGCGGGTGACTCTCGAAGAACTCCCGCGTGCGGCGGTGGGCCTCGGCGTAGAGCTCCGCGTCCACCCCGTGGCCGGTGAGGATGGCGAACCCGGTGTCCTCGAGCGACGCGCCGAGGTCGGCGATGAACCGTTCACGGTGCGCCGCGTCCGCCGAGTCCAGCAGCGCGAGGTCGCAGGGCTTCAGGACGAAGTCCTCGTCGAACTCCTCCTCGGCGTCCTCCGCGAGCCGGTAGCGCTGGAGCTTGGCGACCTGCTCGTAGGCGCGGAGTTCCTGGTTGAACTCCGCGGGGGTGGTGGAACGAAAGTCGCTCACGAACCCTCGGCCTGCATCTCCGCGGCGATCCGCTCGGCCTCCCGGAGGATCCGCAGGGTGTTCCCGCTCCAGAGCTGGGCGATCTGGTCCTCGGTGTAACCCCGCTTCACGAGTTCCAGGGTCACGTTGAAGGTCTCGGAGGCGTCGTCCCAGCCGTCCACGCCGCCGCCGCCGTCGAAGTCCGACGAGATGGCGACGTGATCGATCCCCATGACCTCGATCGCGTGGTCGATGTGGTCCACGAAGTCACCCACCGTCACCGGGAACTCGGCGCCGATGTCCGTCAGCCGGGCGCGGAGCGCCGTCTGGTCTTCCTCGCTCAGCGTGCGGATTTCGCCGAAGGAGGAGACCCCGAACTCCGCCATGGCGTCTTCTGTGGCCGCCGTCTTTTCCGGCGGATCGGTCTTGACGAAGCTGCGGAGCGCCACCGTCTGCATCACCCCGCCGTTCGCGGCGAGCGCCTGGAGCTGTTCGTCGTCCATGTTCCGGGAGACGTCGGCGAGCGCCGTGGTGCTCGAGTGCGAGCCGATGATCGGGGCGGCCGACGCCTCCGCAGCCTGCAGCATGGCGTCCTTCGAGGCGTGCGAGACGTCCACCAGAATGCCGAGCCGGTTCAGCTCGGCGATCACTTCCCTGCCGAAGTCGCTGATCCCGCCGTGCTCCGTCTCGGCGTCCCCGAGGTCCTCCCGCGGGTTGCAGGAATCGGAGATGTCGTTGTGACCGTTGTGGACCAGGCCGAAGTAGCGGGCGCCGCGCTCGTGGTACGTCTCCAGCAGGGACAGGTCCTGGCCGGTCACGAAGCCGTTCTCGATCCCGATCATCGCGACCAGCTTCCCCTCGGCGTGGATGCGTTCCGCGTCGTCCGCGCTGTGGGCCAGCTCGATGACGTCCGAGTGCATCGAGGTGGCGCGGTGGATGGCGTCGAACTTGCTCATGGCCCCTTCTCTGGCCGCCTCGTAGTTCTCGGCGGTCCGCTCGGCCTGGCCGTAGTAGACGACGAAGAAGCCGACGTTGAGGCCGCCTTCCTGCATCCGGGGGTAGTCCACCTGGAAGTCCGCGTTCACGTTCCCGGGGTCCACTTCCTCGGTCGCGTAGTTGAAGGGGATATCGATGTGGGTGTCGAGGGTCATGACCGCGTCGTGGATGCGCCGGGCTTCGGCCTCGGTCATTTCCTCCTCGGTCATCGGGGCGGGCTCTTCCGCGCCGCCGCCGCAGCCGGCGACAAATGCCGCCATCAGCACGGCCAGCGCTCCGCCGGCCAACGGAAAGGGACGATGGGTCAAGGACATGAGGCCTCCTGGGTTCCGGCCGCGGAGCGCTCCGGGCGCGACAGGCCGGGGCCGGGACAGCAGGCGATGGTACCGCCACCCGGCAGTCCGGGCGGAATGGGCGGTGGGACAATGGCTTCGCGCTTGCATGCCAATTCCCCGAGAACGGATGCGACGGTTGTTCGCAAGGAAGTCAGCCATCGCGCTAGCGGCCTGTTTCACTTGCCTGCCTGCCGCTGGAGCCAGCCCGCAGCAGCGAAACCTCGACGCCTACGCGTCGCGGCTCGCGGTCTATCGAAGCGGGGACTTCGCGGCGGCGCTCCGGGCGAGCATGGCGTTTCCGGCCGACCGGCTGCGCGATCAGGCCGAGGAGTTCTTCGACTCGCTGCCCGGGCGCGACGGTGGATTCGACCTCGAGCTGCTCGCCGGCGCCATGCTCCACTTCGACCTCGCCTGGGCGGCCGAACTGGAGCCCGCGAAGAACGAAGACCACGGGCGAGACCTGCTGGCCCGCGTCAGCGACGCGCGGCGCGACGCGTGGATCCGTAACGCCCATCTGGGGCTGCTCGGCATCTACGTGGACCAGGGGCGGCTCGCCGACGCCGTCCGGGTAGCGGAGTTCCTCGGCGAGCAGTACCCGCGGCAGGTCACGGTGCGCCTCGCGCGGGCGCGTCTGGCGGAATTCATCGGCTGGGGAATCCACGACGAGCGGTTCCTGGACCAGGCCCAGGAGGACTACGAAAACCTCGTGGAGGAAGGACAAGGCGACCTCGCGGAACTCCGCCTCCGGATCGCCCATCTGACGCTGCGCGAAGGCAACCCGGAGGGAGCCCTGCGGCGTCTCGATGAGGCGGGCGACGACCTGAGCGCCCGGCATCGCTTCGTGTCGCTGCTGCTGCGCGGCGAGACGTTGCTTTGGCTCGACGAGGGGGCCGCGGCGGAAGCCGCATTCGCCCAGGCCCAGGCCATCCACATCGGCTCGATGTCGGCCGCCGCTGGACTCGCGGCTGCCCGCCAGGCCCTCGGGGACGGCCGGCGCGCCGCCGCCGCTGCCCGCAGCTTCCTCTCCGGGAATACCGGGCAAGACACCTGGTGGCGCTTCCTGGTGCAGGCGCTCGCCGACGAGACCGGACGCCTCGACCAGCTTCGCGGGCTGATCCTGTTGCCGCAGGGTTGATCCATGCTCCGCACCGCTCGATTTCTGCTCGTTGCCGCCGGGCTGATCCTGCTGCCGGGGTGGGCCGGCGACGCAACGGGGCAGGTCCGCTTCCGGGTCACCGTGGAGGAAGTCCTCGTGGACGTGGTGGTCACGGAGCGGAACCGCCCCGTCGCGGGCCTGACGGCTGCGGATTTCGGCCTTCTCGACGGGGGCGTCCGGCGGGATATCCGCCTCGTGCCGCTCGAGTCCCTGCCGGTCTCGGTGCTCTTCGTGATGGACATGAGCCAGAGCGTGACCCGGGAGCGGCGGCAACTCCTCGCGGCGGCCGCGCGGCAGTTCTCGCGCCAACTGTCGGACAGCGACCGCTGCGCGGTGTTGGTCTTTTCCTCGCAACCCGGGCTGACCCACGACTTCGCCGGCTGCTCGGAGCTGCCCGCAAATCCGTTTCCCGAAGAGGGAGTCATCGGCGGCACGGCGCTCTGGGACTCCCTGATCCTCTCGACCGCGCTCGTGGAAGACCAGCCGGGACGGAAGGTGGTCATCATCTTCACCGACGGGGACGACACCATGAGCTGGACGCCCGAGGGATTCGTGGAGCCCGCTCTCCAGGGGAGCGAGGCACTGCTCTACACCGTGATCCCGCCGGACGCCCGGGGCACCACCCGCCGGCGGTACCGCTATCGGAACAACGACTTCGTGCCGCCGTCGGTGGCGCGCCGGCGGCGCATCGGCATCCGGCGGATGAACGGCGGAGTCGCGCCGGACGAACTCGCGCTTCTGCTCGAAGGTCCCCGCCGCACCATCCGGCCGCGCGCCGGAATGCGGGCGCCGTCGGAACTCCAGCTCCTCCGGCACGTCACCGAGCTCAGCGGCGGCCGGATGGTCCAGAGCCGCGACGAAGAGCGGCTGCTCGCCGCCTACGGGGAGATCCTGGAGGAGATGCGGGCGCGCTACGTGCTCGCCTTCGTGCCCGATCCGGGCGAACCCGCGGGATGGCGGAGCCTGGAAGTGACGGTGAACCGGAACGGAGCCAGCGTCCGGGCGCGCGCCGGCTACCTGCACCAGCCGGGCGGCGGTTAACAGCCACCCGAGCGGTAGGACACGATTTGAGGCCCCCACATCGACGAAACTGGAGACGAGAGCGGCAAGCTAAGCCCTAGCTCTGCGAGGATCGATAGCATCAGGCCCCGTATGCTTGGGGCAAGAGTCGCGCGGTCAGATAGCTGAACGAGCCATCCGTCATCCAGGGGAGTTCAGGGCCCCACGCCGTTCTGCGGCCGTCAAGCTGGCCAGCGTTTATCGCTCCAGGACCGTTGTGCAAGATGGACTTCTTGCCCCACTCGTCGTGTCAGCAAGTAGCCACCGAGCAAGGGACGCCTTGCGAGGACGCGTCAGGGTGACTTGGGAAACTTGCCGAGTGCGGTCCGAAGGGCCTGCCCGCACTTGATCATGATGGCCTGCCTTCGTTGTGCCCGCAACCTGATCTTGACAGCTCTCAGCGCCATGTAGTCTCGCCGATGGACCCTCTGTGGCCCGCGAGCCAACACCGGTGCCAGGCGAAAGCCGTTCTTCCCGGGAGGCAACCACTGAGCGGCGATGTCAGCCCCCGCCTGAAGTTGCGCCCGAGCATGATTTCCCTTGAACGTGCCGCTCTTCAGTTCGATAGGCGCGACCCACACCGTAGCGGAATCCGCTCCCACAAAAACATAATCGCACCGTGTCCCTTTGAGGAGGCCTAGCTCCTCGCAATCCAAGTCAATCAATACTCGTGGGTGGGGTGCCGACTCCAGAGTCACCGAACACCCGTCTTTGCTGCACTTGGATGCATGACATGGAATGGGCACACTCTCGGCCACGATCTCCACGAAGGCGCTCATTCTCCGCGTTGCTCCTGAAGACGGTTGAAGATCTCTGCCCCTTCGTTGTAGAGCGCCTCACTCACCGCGTCGTAGTCGGTGGGGAAGAGGCCGGTCTCGGGATCTAGCGTGATCTCCTCTACGAGAGAGCCCCCGGCGGCGGCGTTCGGCGTGAACAGCCAGAGGCCGACCTGTTCCGGCGGGAGCGCGACACTGGTACCAGAGAGGGACTTCTGCTGGCGCTTTGCCAGACCGGACAACCTCACAAGGTTGCCGATCTGCTCGATCAGCCAATCACTGTGAGTCGTGATGACAATCCGGACGCCCGCGCGAACGAGGCGCGCAAGTTCTCGCGCGAGGACGGTTTGCATTGCCGGGTGCAGGTGAGCTTCCGGCTCCTCGATGATGAGCACATTTCCGGGCTGCACCAAGTGCTTCAGATAGAGCACAACCGGCGCAAGCTCCGAAACCATGGACGACGCCCTCATCAGTGGCAGGTCGTCCTCCCAGCCTTCCGGGCGATACGCGAACGTCGGATACCCTGTCGTCTTCTGGACCCGAACAGTGCCGTCCAGCAAATTGGACTCCAACGGCCTCGCAATCCGGGAGGAAAGGAGCCGCCCCATTCGACCCCGCCGCTCTCCCATCGCGATCAGTTGGTCCAGGAAATCGGCCAGTACGCCAGACAAGACTGGAACGTTTGTGGAAGGCCGCAAGCCGGCGGTGGTGGCGCTCTGTACTAGCGTGCCGACCACTACCTGATGGCTGTGCATTACCCCGGTCCGGTCGGCAGGCAAGTAATACGCTTCCTGAGATAGCGGTTCTATCAGAGACGAAAACAGAAGCACCGATAGTTCACGCAGTAAGGCTTGCTCCAAATCGCGAGTCATTTCTCGATCTGGGCGCTCTGCGCGCTGCCCGTACCGTTGCAACAGATGAAACAGCCTTCCGTCGGCGCGAGTTTGCCTGAGCTGAGGTACATGTCCCGAGACTTTGGAACCATTTGAACCAATCGTTATCTGATAGCGAACATCTTCGCGGATCTCTTCATGGGTGACGGCCACACCGGTATGGAAGCGAGTCCCGACGGACCCCCGTCGTACCAGCGCTCCGAGATCTTCAATGCCGAAGCAGCGACCGATTTCCTCCGCAAAGCTGGCATCCATCCCGTCGACAGTTTCCAGAATCGGCCGAATGAATGCAGTGACATCTGCAGGCAACGGAGGGAGCGGCCCCTCGTCGGTCAGCGTAAGGGCCCAATCCCGAAAGCTCCGACGGGTGGCGGAATTCATCCGTTTTCTCTGAACTTCGGCGAAGCCTGGCCTCCAACCGAAGCGAAGCAGGAACCTTGGCGTCTCACGGGGGACGAACGCTCCGGCGAGACAGCGGTGGAGCGCGTAGAGCAATATCGCCAGATAAGACTTGCCGGTATTGCTCGGCCCGACGAACACCGTGAGCGGGCGCAGATCCACGGCCGCACGCGCGATCGGCCCGAAGTCCGTTACCTCGAGCCGGTAGCTGCCGGTTGTCTGTTTGATGTCTGTCACTTGTCTCCCGGAAACAGCGATATCAATAAGCTTCGTGTT
>Ga0209021_1004426_pt1 | contig 10381 bp, 9 predicted proteins | sample PinacodermFT_FD_187299 | JGI IMG/M metagenome (GOLD analysis project Ga0209021, IMG submission 187299) | Host-associated microbial community of the marine sponge Aplysina aerophoba from Gulf of Piran - sponge pinacoderm, lysed by freeze-thaw... | ecosystem: Host-associated > Porifera > Sponge >... | reverse complement strand
CCATACTCCAGACATACACGAATGCGCGCAAAATAGCCAGCCCCTTGTCTAACTTATTGAGCCTGAGGTTACGCCATCGAATAAAGAATCAGCCGTGCCCCCTTGGCGGGCAGCAGTGGGTTCCCACGCAGTTACCGTAGCCGTGAAGGTTGAACCGGAAATGCGCGAGCGCATCAAGCGCCTCGCGACAAGGCGGCAGCGTACTCAGCAGGGGCTGATTCGCGACGCGATCCGTCAATACGTAGAGCAAGAAGAGGCGCGTGACGCGTTCCTGCAGCAGGCGCGTGACGCTTGGCAGCAATATCGAGAGACCGGCCTGCACGCCAGCGCCGAGGAGGTCTTGGAGTGGCTCGCCACTTGGGGCGGGGAATCCGAGACGGCAGCCCCGGCATGCCGCGATCAAGATGCCCGAGCACGGGGAGCTGCTGATCGAATTCAGTGACAGCGGCTATGTTGGCCTCTACCTGCACGCGAGCAAGCAGGTGACCGCGCTCTCCCTGCGGCACCAGTCCTGACGCGGGCGCGGCAACTGGGGATCGACCATCCCTTGACCAGAGGTTGGCAGGCTTGCTGATCTGGTGCTTTCGAGCATTGAAGAGCCCTGCGGGCACTATAGGTCCATGCCTGCAGCTATAGGGCTAGAATAGGCATTTGTACCGCCTTCTCACGCTGTTGCTGTTGCTCGCGGGCGTGCTCCCAAGCCAAGACTTCTTTCCGATCGAGGAGGTGCGGGCCGGCCAGCGCGGCGTCGGCCGCACGGTCTTCGACGGCACTGAGATCGAGGAGTTCGTGGTCGAGATCCTCGGCGTGCTCAAGAATTTCTCGGGCCCGAAGTCATCTGTGATCTTTGGCCGCCTCGAAGGCGGCCCGCTTACCGAAACGGGCGTGATGTCCGGCATGAGCGGCAGCCCGGTCTACATTGACGGACGCTTGGCGGGAGCCGTGGCTTTCATGTATCCGTTCTCGACCGAGCCGTTGGCCGGGATTCGCCCGATCGGCGAGATGGTCGCCGGTGTCGGGTCCTCCAGCCAGGCTAGCGCCAGTCCGCTAGAAGCGTGGCGCGAAGTGGCGGGGCTTCCGCGCCGCCAGCCTGAAGCGCCTCCCGAGCGCTCCGGGCAGTTCCAGCCGATCGCCACTCCGGTGGCGCTCGGCGGCTTCGGCGAGCGAACCTTGGACGTGTTCCGGGATGAGTTCCGCCGACTCGGCTTGCAGCCGATCCAGGGAGCCGGGGGAGCCGTGGAGCTGGAAGACGCGCAGCGGCCGGCGCCCGGGTCGATGATTAGCGTCGGGCTGATTCGCGGTGACATGGACTTCTCCGCCTCGGGGACTGTCACCCACGTGCAGGGCGACACGGTGTTCGCCTTTGGCCATCGGTTCCTTTCTGCCGGCACTACCGAGATGCCCATGATGCAGGCTGCCGTGATGACGTTGGTGCCGAACCTCAACTCCTCGTTCAAACTCAGCGGCACCGGGCCGCTGATCGGCAAAGTCACGCAGGATCGTCAGGCTGGCATCGTCGGTCGGTTGGGGCCTGGCCCCTCCATGGTGCCCTGCACGATCCGGTTGCGACAGTCGGGCGGACAGACCGCGGCCTATTCAATGGAACTCGTCCGGGGTGCTCAACTCACGCCCTTCCTCCTGCAGATCGCCCTGTTTTCCTCGATCAGCGTCAGCGAGCGCTCGCTCGGCCCCCTGACGGTGCGCGTGCGCGGCGGGGTGGAGTTCAAGCACGGGCTGCCGCGCTTGGTGCTGGATGACATCTACACCGGCACCGGCGGGGTCGGCCAGGCGGCTGCGCTGTCCACGGCCGTGCCGCTGGCGTACTTGCTGGAGACGGGCCACGCCGGGCTCGAGATTGACTCGATCGACTTAGAGGTCGAGGCCGAACCTGCCGACAGCTACACCGACTTGGTGCGGGGCTGGGTATCTCACGAGCAGGCCCGGCCAGGCGAGACGGTGGAAATCCGGCTTGCCGCCAAGCAGCCGGATGGCAGCGAGCAGTTGCAGACTGTCTCCTATGTTGTGCCGACCTCCCTGTCGGCCGGTCCGGTGCAGGTCACCATTGGCGACGCGTTCACCGCCAACCTGCAAATGTGGCGCGGCCTGTTCGCGGGTCGCAAGGTGCGCGACGCCGCGGCCACGATTCGATTCCTGAACAACCTGCGCGGAAGTGACCAAGCCTACCTGCGAATTTGGCGGCGCAAGCGCTCGCTGTGGCTGCACTCTGACCACCTCAAGTCCCCGCCAGCCTCGCTGCGCGCCGTCCTGGCGACAAGCTCCGGGCGCGCCGCAGGCGCCCTCGACGATCTCTCCACCACCGTAGAGGACAGAAAGATCGGCGGATTCGGAGGCGTCGTACGCGGCCGCCTCAGCCTCCAGTTCGTGGTCACAGGTAGCTGAGGGAGCTAGGATGCGCTGGTTCGCCATTCCGTTGCTGGTTGCATTGCAAGCGGGCGTGATCTCGGCCGCCGCTACGCAGAGTTGGGAGCTGTCGACCTACGGGGAGTTCTTGGCGGGCACGTTCAAGAATATCGCCTTGGATCGAGAAGGCGTTGTGCGCGTGGCGCCGTCGCTCGACGTCCTGCACGACTCTGAACAAGCCGTGGTCTGGTCATTGGCGCGCGCGGAGGACGGAAGCGTCTACTACGGGACCGGCCATCAGGGCGCGGTGTTTCGGGTTGCGCCGGACGGTTCCGGCAGACTGCTCTGGAATGCTCCGGAGATCGAGGTCTTCGCGCTCGCGGTCGGCGCCGACTCAGTCCTGTATGCCGGCACCTCGCCCCGGGGCAAGGTCTACAAGGTCACCTCCGACGGAGACGCGTCCGAGTTTTTCGACCCTGGGGAGGAGTACATCTGGTCGCTCGCCTTTGACGAGCAAGGGCGCCTGCTGGTGGGCACCGGCGGTAGCGGCAAGATCTATCGCGTGATGCCGGACGGCACGGGTACGGTCTGGTTCGAATCAGGCCAGCGGCACGTCATGAGCCTTGCGCTGGATGCCGCTGGGAACGTCCTCGTCGGCACGGACCCCGACGGAATTCTGTACCGCGTCTCGCCCGCAGGGGCCGCCTTCGCGCTACACGATGCGGACCTGCCCGAGGTGCGGGCGATCGCGGTGGGCGGCGATGGCGCGATCTTTTTCGCCGCGATGGGCGGCGGCATGGATCGCATGTTGCAGGCGATACCCGTCCAGCAGGCTCCCGTGCCGGGCGCGGCCACGATCGCTCAGGCAGGCGCTCCGGTCAGCACTGCGCGGGTCTCGTCGGCCGTCAGCTACTCGCAGCCTCAGGTGGTCTACGCGGGCGAGCGCGCGGCGCTGATGAGGATCGTCGACGGACAGGCCGTTGAAAAGCTATGGACATCCAACGAAGAGCAACTCTTGGGCATGTCACTGGCCGCTGCCAATGATGTGGGCGTGCTCTTCGCGACCGATCGCGGCGGGCGCATCTATCGGACTGGCGTGGACCGTCAACTCAGTTTGATCTCGCAGACCGGCAAGTCCCAGATGACGGTGCTGTTGGCCGGCGGCGACGGCCTGCTTGCCGGATCCGCCCATGGCGGCGCACTCTACCGGCTGAACTCGGTGCCGGCCGAGCGCGGTGTTTACGAGACTGCGCCGCGCGACACCGGGGGCGTGTCGACTTGGGGCCAGCTTTCATGGCGCGCCAGCGTGCCTGAGGGGGCGAGCATTGAGATCCGCACTCGTAGCGGAAACATGCACCGAGCAGGCCCGGGCTGGAGCCCGTGGTCCGAGCCGCTCTCCGATAGCGACGGTTCTCCGGTGTCCTCGCCGCCGGCCAGGTTTCTGCAGTGGCAGGCGACCTTGCGCGGTGCTGCGACGTTGAGTTCGGTGCGCGTGCATTACCTGCCCCAGAACTCTCCTCCAGTCGTGCGCTCGGTCAATGTGGTGCCGGAGACCGCCAAGTCGGATGCGTCGTCGGACAGCCAGTCCGCGGATACCGCCAGCAGCTACAGCATCACCGTTTCGGCCTCCGGCGAGTCGACTCCGCCCACGCCCACGTCCCGGCAGCGCAACGCGGGACCGGTGCGCAAACTGGCCATCATCTGGAGTGCTCAAGATCCCGACGGAGACAAGCTCCGCGCCGAGGTGTCGTTTCGTGGCGAGGGCGAGACCGTGTGGAAGACAATCCGCAAAGACCTAGCCGGGCCCAAGTTTTCGATTGACGGCGATGCGCTTGCGGATGGCCGCTACGAGTTTCGCGTGCGCGTGGACGACGGGTTGGTCAATCCGGCCGAGCGGTCGCTGAGCGCCGACAGGATCAGCAGACCCGTGCTGGTCGACCAGACGCCTCCCAGCGTTACCGCTCTGGCTGCGGGCGCAGGGGGCGAGCCGCGCTTCAGGGCCAGCGATGCGGTTTCGGCGATCCGGGCTGCCGACTACTCGGTGGATGCCGGTGATTGGAAGCCGGTACTCTCCGAAGACGGCCTCTTGGATGCTCGCGACGAAACCTTCACCCTGCGGCTCGGGGATTTGGAGCCTGGCGAGCACTTGGTCGTGCTGCGCGTGCGCGACGCGGCGGGCAACACGGCCTTGGGCAAGTCGCTGCTGCGCTGAGCCCGCGCGGGCCTGTGCGCGATTGTTACCCAACTGTTACACACGGGGAGTCGGCACGCTGGTATCGTGAGCATTCTGAGGTTGCAGCGCTGAAGCGGCGGCCACCGTGCGTTGCGCCTAGGGTTCCTGCGGTCGAGCATTGGAGGCTAGAACTACGTGAACAGTACCCAGCAGATACCGGCATGGAGTTCCGGCGACAGGTCAAAGCTGAACACGGGCACAACGATCGCCTTGGTTCTCTTCCACCTAGGTGCGCTGGCTGCGCCGTTCTTCTTCACTTGGACGAACTTGGCCGTGGCGCTCGCCTTGTATTGGGTGTCGATGAGCTGGGGCATCGGGATGGGCTACCACCGCTTGCACACGCACCGCGGCTACAAGGTTCCCAAGCCGCTGGAGTACTTCCTGGCGATTTGTGCAACGCTGGCCTTGGAAGGCGGCCCGATCTACTGGGTTGCGGCGCACCGCTGCCACCACCAGCACTCCGACACAGATCACGACCCCCACACGCCGCGGCACGGCGGATTCTGGGCGCACATGGGCTGGATACTGTTCGGCGAGTCGATGCATTCCAGCACGGCGCTGGCGGACAAGTACGCTCCCGATCTAGGCAAGGATCGGTTTTACCGAGTGCTCAGCGCGTGGCATTGGGTCCCGCTGACAGTCTTGGGTATCGCGATCTTGCTGCTTGGCGGTGTCGGGATGATGCTGTGGGCCATTCCGCTGCGAGTGGTCGCCGGCTTGCATGCGACTTGGCTGGTCAACTCGGCCACGCACATGTGGGGTCGGCGCCGGTTCCGCACCACCGATGATTCGCGCAACCTGTGGTGGGTCGCGCTGGTTTCGTTCGGAGAGGGCTGGCACAACAACCACCACGCCAACCCAGTCTCGGCACGCCACGGGGTGGCGTGGTATGAGGTCGACCCCACCTACTGGCAGATTCGGCTGCTCGAAAAGCTTGGCATCGCAAAGGCGGTGTACGCACCCAGCTTGGCCGAGTTGGAGGGCCAGCAGCAAAAGGACGTGGCTTCCGGCCTGAAGGCGGCCGCGTAAGCGCCCCTGCGCTCAAACGTTTCGCGCATCGTTGACTCGGTGCCTTAGAGTTCCGGGCGCTTGCCGAGGCACCGCGAGATTGAGGGTGCCGTCAAGTGTTCCCCGGACCGACCTTTGAACGGGCAACAGGAGCGGTCAGACCCCACGGCCCAAGATGGCAGGCTGGGCTCCCGACGACTGAGGCCAGTTGCCTGCCGCATCGAGCAAGGCGCTCGACGCTCTTCACCCAAGGGCGATTCTTCAGAGAAGTCGAGGCTCTGAAATCCGTCAATCATGCAATCATGCGACTTCAGGATGCTGCGGTCGGGAATCAAGAGCCTAGCCAAGGGGACATGGCTTAGGCGGTTGTACGGCCCCGTTCAGACCGCTTCGATGTGACCCACTTGGTCCAAGCGCGGGCCGAGCGCAACTAGTACAGTCGATTGCGAATAGGCCACGATGTGTCGGCGAGGCGTAAGCCGGAAGGCTCCCCAAATCTTGGTGGGTATAACAGCACGGGTTGGCAGGGAGCAGAACGTCAAGTCGCTTTGCCTGACCGGATCAATTCGATTCGTAAGTCAACGAGTGCCCAGCTGTGCAGCGCCATTCAAGTCGGCTGCAGCGCGACGAAGGCGTAGTCCAAGCTCATCGATGCGGACCTTGTTCTTGAAGTAGAAGAGATCGCCATGGCTCAGACCCGTGATGTCGAGTGCCAAGCTCAGCATATGCGGCTTGAGGCGTCGATTCACCCACCAACCAGCTGTCGCACCAGCGCCGGAACCAGCTATGCCACCAACTGCATTGCCAACGCCTGGGGCAGCGCTCCCAGCGGCAGTTCCTAACGTGCCGCCGACCGTTGCGAAGACCGTGCTAATGCCGAATCGGGACATGACGGTAAGGGCTTTCACGACTTGTAGCTTGTTCTTGTGCGTGCGGTCTACATCGCGGAACTGGCGCTCAGTTTCCAAGGCACCGCTTATTAGCGACACCGCGGCTAGAAGCGCAGCGGCACCAGGCAAGAATTCGAGCCAGCCGTCGGGGATATCGATCCCTAGGTTGTCGCTTAGCGTCGTGAGCCCGCCTTCGATCCCTTCGACCAACTCGAAGTCCGGCCCTATTTCAGTCAAACGCCTGGCCAGCTCTGGGGAACTCTCACTGATCGCGTCATGAAGCTCGGAGCCCACCAAGAATTCGGGGCTCGATTCGCCCTGCATGCCTGCCATCACGCTTCTGGCGTAGGCTTCGGAGCCGGTCTTGACTTGGAAGAGCACTGTCTCGCCGGCTTCGTTGACGGCTGAAATGTCCCAGCCCGGCTGAACAGAGCTGGCGGCGATGCTCACATCGGTGAATCCTTCTCGTTCCAGCATCTCGGCGGCATTGAACTCCGCCAGCTTGCCCTTTAGGCCGCTCATGAATCTGGCCGCGGAATCCGAGCCTTCCGCCTGCAGGGCCTCCCAATGCTCCAACAAGGAATGGTCAGCGGCCAGGTTCGGATATTGGGCAGCGTAGGCCTCGACCAGCGCATCTGGCACGTTGATCTTGTCCCAGATGCCCCACAGGCCAAGGGAGAGTGCTGCAGCAAACTCACTCGCGGCTAGGGCCGTGTCGTTAGCGATGAGGCCTTGGATCATCTCGTGAGTCGATCTGCGCTCCTGCTGATCTGCGGGCAATTGCGCTAGGTCAGGGAGAAGTTCCAAAGATCGCATCGCTATGCCCTTTGACTTCAGACCAATGCTGCGACGATCAGTGCGACAGCCCAGACGAACCCTGCGACTGCCATCAGGCGGTTGCGAGTCTTTTTCTCGTGTCGGTCGAGCCGCTCATCGAGGGATTCAATCTGTCGCGCACGCTCCGTGAGGGATTGTTCCAACACCATCGCGCGGGCGTGTGCTTCGTTGAGATCTGCGACGGCTCTTTCCAGCTCCACTTGGAATGCCCGCGATTGCTTGGCCAGTGCGTCAGAAACCACCTTGTTCAAGAGCTGTGGCAGGTCATCGTGCTCGGCAATGTGCTTGGTCAGCAGTTCGCCTTGGCGGATCACTCTTGGGATCAGTGCCTGATTGATGCGATCCTGCTCGCTCCAGAACTGCACCTTCTCGGCTATACGTGCCGCCTCTGGATCTTGACTGTGCTTAGCTGGCTTGCGCTGCACTTGATGTCCATGCCTCCGCCCTTCTGTGCTCAAGAGTTGAACACTTTTCACGTTTCTCGCATACCATTGTTTCCAACCCACCATTCGATAATCCAGCAATTCTCAGAATAGGGAGGCTGACTCGTGTGGTGTAGGGCGCAAGAATGTTGCGGATCGCGTGCGAAGTTTGTTGCTGATGGATTTGGCTGCTTGAAGGTTCGTTGAACGGCTCTTAAACGCTGGTGGCGTGCGCCGACGCCGGAGGAGGCCCCCTCGGCCGGCTCGCGGATCGCCGCCAGAAGTCCCTCCGCGAGGCTCTCGCGATCGACACCTCTTGCAGCGCTTCGGTTTCCTCACGGCCGAGCCGTCTCCCGGACCTGTCTTAGCTGTAGGCGCTCAGATGGTTTGTCGCACGTGTAAAGCGAATCTGATGGCCGTCAGGGGCCCACAAGGAGCGTTTGACAGGTCTTCAATCTGCGCCTTAACGGCGCTTTCAGGGAAGGGGTAGTCCGGTGATTCTGCGTTGACCTCGTCATTACGACGGTGGTCGCTTTGGCCTAGCGGACCCTACGGAGAATCCTGCCAAGAAGTCTTGGAAGTCGCTGGGCCCTTGCGAAGGCTTATCTGGTGATATGAGACCTGTTTCCCGCAAATCATCGTCGATCACCTCGAAAGCCTTCGAGACGTAGCCGTCACTGGCCAGCACGAGTGCGACGGATAGGACCAGCATCGATGGCAAGAACACCGCGATAGACAGAGCGATCCACGGGTATTGAGAAACGTACGCAGAAGTGCAGGTCAGACCGGCCGCATCGAGCGTTCCGGAAACAACCGTGGCCAATGCGGCCCAAGCCATGACCACGGCGGCCTTCCTGTCACGCTCGTTCCTAAATGCCACCGAGTACACGAAGCCGGAGAGCCCGGGAAGCCTCTCCACATGCACGTGCTTGGCTCGATTCCTCTTTCCTGACTGCACATCGTCCTCGTCCCTCGGACGCTCGGCTAGGTAGATGAGTCGCTGGTAGTGCTGGGAGTCGCTATGTTCCTTTGTTGGATGCGTACCGTTGGGAAACAGGCCGGCCAGTCCACGCTCGGCGCGCTCCCGAATCTTTCCCCGGTGCAGGAAACGATCCAGCCTCAGGTAGGCGATGTTTAGCCCCAGGAGAAGACTGGCCAAGGGGGCAAATGCCGCCAAGACCGGCAAGTACGAGTCCTCTGGCATTCGGACCGGATTCGGCTCTAGCTACTAACCGGAAACATCGACGCGGGTGCACCGATTCCAAATCATCGAGAATGCCTTGTCCAATCGCGCTGCACTGTCAGGGTCGCCGAAAGCTGCCACGGCAGATGGCGCTTCCTTGTCGCTCTCGAACCGGTAACTGTCATCATCCACCAGTACGCAGTGGAATCCGTACTGCTCTTTCACATCCTTGGGAGCCGTTCGGACTTCAAGGCTTGGAAAATGCGCACACGCCCGGAACAACGGATGATACTCCCTGTCGGTCGCGGAGTCCGTCTCTAAGATGACTCGCAAGCGGTTGCCGCTAGAAGTGGCAAGAAAGAGTTTCGCTTCCTCGATTACCGCTTCCCTCCCATAGACCCTTGGGTTGAAACTCCCGGTCAGTACGTCGATCCGCTCATTGGCGATTGCAAACAGGCTTTCGATCACAACCGACGCGTGGTCCATGGATGCGTTGTAGAACGGCTGCCCGTCCCTCTTTGCCGCAAGTGTACGGACATACCGCTTGTACTCGTTGAGATCCATCGTGCCGCCTCTCTCATTCTACCCATCCTCCGCAATCACTTTGAGTAGTGTGCAGTAGCGAATCGAACTCGGTGCCCGCCACACGACTTAGCATACTTGTAATCCGTCAAACGAACTGAGCCAACCGCACTGCTATCTCTTGTGGTGTCTGAACGCGCCCTGAAGTGGCTTCATGCGGCACGGACTTGGCGCATGTGATGCACCTGCTGGGCGTGCGCCCGATTTGGGATCACAACAATGTGGTCGAAGACGTGGAGCTGGTCCCCAGCTCGGAGCTAGGGCGTCCGCGCGTAGACGTAGTGATCCAAGCGGCCTCTCTGTTTCGAGATACCTTCCCAGATCGCATGAAGCTGCTCGACAAGGCCGTCCGTCTAGCTGCGGCCTGCATCGCCTTCGAGCCCGCAGCGACCTTGCGAGCCGGGCCGCTGAAGCGGTCCTCGGCCGAGACTCGATCTTGGCAGGTTGCGCGGCCGCCAAAGCAAGGTATCCTTACCGCATGCGATTGATTTTGGCTGTCCTAGCTGCCGCGTCCGGATTGCTGGCGGGCACGGCTGAAACACTTGCTGGTACGGGCGAGTCCGGCGCGACAGGTGACGGCGGTCCCGCCATGGATGCCCGCGTCGGCAATCCCTATGGCCTCACGTTGGGGCCCGATGGCGCGCTCTACGTCTGCGAGATCGATACCGACCGGATCCGTCGCATCGACATGGCAGACGGAACGATCGCAACGGTGGCCGGCACCGGCGAGGTCGGCTATTCCGGCGATGGGGGACCGGCTCGCAATGCCAACCTCAATGACCCCTACGAGGTTCGCTTTGATGCTGACGGCAACATGTACTTCGTCGAGATGCTCAATGCCGTGGTCCGCAAGGTCGATTCCGAT
>Ga0209021_1004425_pt1 | contig 10382 bp, 7 predicted proteins | sample PinacodermFT_FD_187299 | JGI IMG/M metagenome (GOLD analysis project Ga0209021, IMG submission 187299) | Host-associated microbial community of the marine sponge Aplysina aerophoba from Gulf of Piran - sponge pinacoderm, lysed by freeze-thaw... | ecosystem: Host-associated > Porifera > Sponge >... | reverse complement strand
TGCTCGGCCGACAGCGTCACGTCGACGGCCCCCACGTTGTCCACCAGTTGCTCCAGCGTTCTGGGCCCGATAACCGGCGCCGTCACGCCCGGCTGCGCGGCGATCCAGGCCAGGGCGAACTGCGACGCAGTGCAACCGGCTTCCCGGGCCAGATCGACGACAAGATCGATGACGTCGAATGCCTCGGAGGTAGCCGGTCGGTCGAAGTTGTCGCGCCCACCCTGCCATCGGCCTTCGGCGCTGGTGTCATCGCGACGGTATTTGCCACTCAGCAGTCCGCCGCACAGCGGCCCCCAGGGGAGAAACGCCAGACCGTAGTTGCGCGCTGCGGGAATCGCCTCGCGCTCCGCGGCCCGATCCAGCAGATTGTACGCGGACTGGTCGCAGACAAACCGGTTGAGGCCCAGTTCCCTGGCGACCCATATCGACTCCACCATCTTCCAGGCCGGAAACATGCTGCAGCCGATGTAACGGATCTTTCCCTGGCGAATCAGGTCGTCCAGGGCCCGAAGCGTCTCGTCGATGGGAACGTCCGGGAGGGAACGATGCAGGTAAAAGAGATCGATCCAATCCGTATTCAGTCGCCGCAGGGAGGCCTCGCAGGCAGAGATCAGGTATCGCCGGCTCAATCCGCCCATGTTCGGATCGTCGCGGCCCATCGGGATACACGCCTTGGTGGCCAGAATCACCCGTTGCCGCACGCTGCCCGCAGACAGGGCCTTGCCGAGGATACGTTCGCTCTCGCCAAGGCCGTAGATGTCCGCGGTATCGAAAAAATTGATCCCCTCTTCCAGCGCTCTCTGGACGATGGGAATCGACTCCGCTTCATTCGTGCGGCGTCCGAACATCATCGTGCCCAGGCATACCTGGCTGACTTTCACTCCGGTCCTTCCGAGATTGCGGTATTCCACTGGAACCATGCCTCCTGCGTGCTTGTCAGAAATCCTGAACGTATCCCACCACCGACCGAGTGCACCGCTCCGATCGCGCATCAAGGAGCCTGAACGGATGCCTGCCGGTTCGGCGGCGGGCGAACTACGGTAGGGCATCGGCGCGTACGCTTCAAGCGGCACACAAAGTAAGATAGGGACAACACTGGATCATGTCGGGAACAACATCATGAACCGGACGTACGTATGGCTGGCGGCGTTGGCAGCAGTTGCGACTCCTGCCGCCCTGTCGCTGGCGCATCACGCCTTTGTCACCGAGTTTCTCCCGGACCTTGAAGGCGAGGTCGAAGGCCGGGTCACCGAGGTGCTCTGGGCCAATCCTCATATCCGCTACGGGGTCGAGGTACGACTTGACGACGGATCCACCGAAGAGTGGTTCCTGCAGCCGCCGGGCAATCTGCCGACGTACCGGCGTGAGCAATGGCACGAAGATACGCTCCAGGTCGGCGACCATGTCAGGGCGACGGGAAATCTCGGCCGGGACGGAATGAAGCGCCTCTACGCCACCTGCATCTATCTCGAGAGCGGCCGCCGACTGGGCCGTTGCGTGGTCGCCGGTTCCGTGGAGGAAATCGTTGCCGATCCCGATGTCGACTACACCGTCACTCCCAACGACTACGAAGTCGACATCAGCGGCTACTGGATGAACCGCTACAACTTCCGTGCGACGGTGGACGACCTGGAACCCAAACCGATGCCCTTCACGCCCGAAAGCCGGGCCATCTACGAATCCCGCCGGTTCGGCGACGACCATGTACTGCGCTGTCTCGCACCCGGACTGCCGCGCATTTTCGGCTCGCCCTACTCCATGGAGGTTCTTGACGGTGGAACGCACTACTTCATGCTCTTCCTGCAGAACAACAGCCCCCGCTGGGTGTGGATGGACGGGCGCGCCGCGGCGGATGACCATCCACTGACTTCCATGGGTTTCTCCGTGGGGCACTGGGAGGACCGCACGCTGGTCATCGAAACCACGCACCTGGAACCGGGTTGGCTTGACGGTTCGGGCTATCCCATGTCCGGCGGTAATGGCACACGCATCGTCGAGCACTGGGCAGTCGCCGAAGACGGGCTCACGATAGACCGCGTCATGACCATTCACGACGACCTGTACACGGAACCGCTGGTTCGCACACGCGGTTCGCAGCGAGCCGACCCGGCCGACGGACTCATGGAAAGCCCGGCCTGCGACCCGAACGCCCATTACCGGGACCTCTACGAACGGGGTCTGCTTGAGGATGCTCTATACCAGCGATGATTCAGTCGAAGCATACCGCGCACCGCGCGAGCGCAACCCTGCGGCGACAGCCGGGAAACGATGCCTGGGGGATCGTTGTCCCTTGTCTGTTAACCATGGCGCTCATCGCCGGCTGCTCGCCGGGCGACGGGAACGGCGACGGCGGCGGCGATGGCTCCGGGCCCAACGCGGTGAACCTGTCCCTGGTACCCGACTCCGTAATGGAAGGGGACGACACCGTGATCGTCACGGTGACTGCGACGCTGGCAGGCGGCACGTCGGGATCGGCGACGGAGGTCACCGTTTCGGTAGCCGGAAACTCGGCCGACAGCAACGACTTTTCCGCAGTGCCGTCCTTTACCGTAACGATCGCCTCGGGCGCCACATCCGGTAGCGCCGATTTCAGCTTCGCTCCGACGGACGACGACGAAGACGAGGAAAATGAAACCGTGAGCGTGACCGGTACGGCCACCGGGCTGACCGTCAATTCGGCGACGCTGACCATTGTCGACAACGATGAACCGCCCGAATCCGGTTGGGTCGCGGGGCGATTCCTTCCTGCTTCGACCTATGAGGACCAATGCCTCTCGCCAAGAACGGGCATTGATCCCAGGACTGACCTGCCCTATTCCGACATTCAGGGCCGGACGGTGGACGAAAACAACTGGCTTCGTTCGTGGAACAACAACACTTACCTGTGGTACGACGAAGTCATCGATCGCGACCCGGGCCGATACGACGACCCGCTGGAGTACTTCGACCTGCTGCGGACCACCGCACGGACGGCCTCCGGCGCGCGCAAGGATCGATTCCACTTCACTTACGATACGGACGTGTGGATCGCGTTGTCGCAGTCGGGGGAATCGGCCGGATACGGTGCGTCCTGGACGATCATTTCCCGCTCGCCCCCGCGGGAGGCAGCCATTGCCTACACCGACCCGGATACCCCGGCAGCCGAGGCCGGACTCCTGCGCGGAGCGAGGATCGTTTCCGTCGACGGCATCGATTTCGTCAATGCGGACGGCGAGGAAAACGTCGACTTGATCAATGCCGCGCTCTACCCCGAATCAGCCGGCGAGACGCATTCGTTCGAGTTCCGGGATGTCGGGGAGCAAACCACCCGTACCGTGGAACTGACCTCGGAGATCATCACCTCCACACCGGTCCAGCACGTCGGCACACAGACGTCGCCGGCGGGAGCCACGGTCGGTTACATGCTGTTCAATGACCACATACGCACGGCCGAAGCGGCCCTCATCGAGGCAGTCCGGACGTTTGATTCGGGTCCCGATGGCATTGAGGACCTGATTGTCGACATGCGTTACAACGGCGGAGGGCATCTGTACATCGCGAGCGAACTCGCCTACATGATCGCCGGTCAGGCCGCAACGGCGGGCCAGGTCTACGAACGGCTTGAATTCAACGACAAGCACCCGGAGACCAACCCGGTCACCGGCCGACCGCTGAGCCCCATACCGTTCTACAATTCCACGGAGACGCCTACGGGCCTGCAGAGGCTGCCGGCACTGGATCTGCGCCGCGTCCTGATCCTCACCGGCCGCAATACCTGCTCCTCCAGCGAGTCGGTAATCAACGGGCTGCGAGGAATCGACATCGAGGTCATCCTGATCGGCGACCCGACCTGCGGCAAGCCCTATGGCTTCTACGCGACGGACAACTGCGGCACTTCCTATTTCACGATTCAGTTTCGCGGCGTCAATGCCAAGGGGTACGGCGACTATGGAGACGGATTCGTACCCACCCCGGGAGCCACCGGGGACGAAGATCAGGTGCCCGGTTGCCGTGTCGCAGACGACCTGTCTCACGCACTGGGCGATCCGGCGGAAGGCAGGCTGGCTGCCGCACTCGAGTATCGCGACTCAGGCACTTGCCCGGTATCCGAGGCGACCTCCCAGGGGTTCGGCCCGGAAGCAGATGCCCCCGACAACCCGGAGCCCAGGGACGGCATAGTGCACAAGCCACCCTGGCTGACCAACCGGATCATGGGGGAATAACTTTCCCCGAATCACGCCCGTGCCCGGTAGCCGGGCTGGTATAATCCGCGACGGTTTCGGCGGCGCCTGACTCGCCGGATCGCAATCAAGCCTTTCTTTCGGACCAGCGGCACGGGGAGCAACGGAGTTCTATGTCTATCGCGCAAGATCAACTTGACAAGGTACGCTCGCAGGACGGGTTCATCGCGGCTCTGGATCAGAGTGGCGGAAGCACGCCCAAGGCGCTGAGGCTGTACGGTGTCGGCGAGGATGCCTACGCCGGCGACGACGAAATGTTCGACGTGGTGCACGCGATGCGCAGCCGGATCGTCACGAGCCCGGCATTCAACGGCGACCGGATCCTCGGCGCCATCCTGTTCGAAAACACGCTCGACAGGGACATCGGCGGCATGAACTCGGCCCGATATCTCTGGGAAGAGAAAAACGTCGCGCCGTTCCTCAAGGTCGACAAGGGGTTGGCCCCGGTGAACGACGGCGTGCAGGTGATGAACCCGATGCCCAACCTTGCCGAACTTCTCGACAAGGCCAACTCGCGCAACGTGTTCGGCACGAAGATGCGCTCGGTGATCAAGTCCGCGGACGCGGGCGGCATCGAGCAGGTCGTCAGCCAGCAATTCGAGATCGGCCGGCAGATTGTTGCCGCCGGGCTGATGCCCATCATCGAACCCGAAGTCGATATCAATGCACCCGACAAGCGTGAAGCAGAAGACCTGTTACGAGACCAGTTGCTGGTTCACCTGAACGACCTGTCAGCCGACGAAATCGTGATGTTCAAGCTGACGTTGCCGGAAGAAGCGGGCCTCTACCAGGCGTGCCTCGAACACCCGAACCTGCTCAGGTTGGTTGCTCTCTCCGGCGGCTACAGTCGTGAAGAGGCCAATCGCCGCCTGGCGCAAAACCGCGGAATGGTCGCGAGTTTCTCCAGAGCCTTGACGGAAGGCCTCAACGCCCAGCAGTCCGCCGACTCGTTCGATGCCATGCTGGACGCCTCGATCCAGGCAATTTTCGACGCCTCCTGCACCTGAGCCTGCCGGGGCTGTCAGCGCACATTGTCGTGGTGGGAGAGATCCTGCATGTGCGGCAGGTCGCGCTCGATGCAGGGCGCCGCCTCGACCAGTTCCTGGTCGGTCAGGTGGGCGATTCGCGGGCGCTGCACCCAGGGTTCGGCCAGAACCGCCGGATCGTGCGACGTCGCCTGCCACTGAAGCGTATCGCCGGTGCGCGTGAGGCGCTCGACGACGCGCAGATCGCCGGTGTGGAATGATCCGTCGTCGGTGAGCCAGGTTTCGTCGATCAGATTCACCGTTTCCACGACCAGCGTATCGCCTTCCCAACGGCCCACGGAGTCGCCCAGGTAGGTTTCCTCCACGCCGGTTCGATAACCCCGGCCGTCGGTGGGGATGATTCGGAAATAGTTGCCGTTGACGTCATCGTAGAGAAACACGATCTGCCCGGGGATCTGCACGATCTTGTCCGGAGGGCCGATCCGTGGCAGCCCCGGGTTGCGGCATCTGAGCACCGGATCCTCTTCCACCTGGCGCGCCTCCAGATCCCTGACCTTCTCCATGAATTCCGGCCGGTACGTGGGCCGGTCCGGGGGCAGGCGAACGGCGTTCGACGGAGGCGCCGATGCCGGCTGCGGACATCCCGTCACGCAAATCGAACCGTCGATATTCTGCGGCCTGACAAAGTCGATCCCCGAACCGTTGTCCCAGGTTCCGTTCAGGTCCGGGTGCCCTTCCGCGGTCCTCGGCGTATCAATCGCATCCTGCGAATCGTCCTGCGCAAGCGAAGTCCCTGTGGCCAGCGCCACCGCGCCCAGCACGGCAAGTTGAATTCGACTCATCATGGCGCACCCCTCTTAAGTGCCTCGCGAGCGACGTAGGTCAACTCGCTGAAATCTGGAAATACCGGCCGTCCTCAAAAGTGATCCTGCGGATCCAGCCCACGTTGGGAAGCGTATGCGATTCGATGCCCGTGATCGTGACCGGTGTGCCGTCACCCGCAAGCATCGCCTTGGTGATACCCGCCTTGCGCATGAACGCCGTGGGGGCGGTTTCAAGCTGCCACCGGGTGACATCGCCGTCTTCGCCGGTGACGGCCAGATGCATGTAGATATGGGGGTTGATCCACTCCACTTCCGTGACGACACCGGTAATTTCGAATGGCCGCTCGGAGTCGAAGACACCTGAAACCGAATGGTGGCCGTTGGCTCCCGCCATTGCGATAACGGCACCTGCGGTCACCGCCAATCCTCTCAAGATCCTCATCTGCACAACCTCGGCACAACGATCCGCATTCGACTTGGTATACCGCATTTCCCAAGGGCGCACAACAACTTGCAGTCAGTTGCCGCCCGCCCCCCCCAATGTGAGAGAATCCCGCCGATGGACGCCACCCGACTCGCCGCCTTCTGCAAGCAGCACAGGCTGCCCGACTCGTTCCGGCATGTCGCGACTGATTACTATCTCCCGCTGGCGCATTGGCTGCTTGAGACCCGCCGGCGGGTCCCGCCCATCATCGGCATCTGCGGTGCGCAGGGAACGGGAAAATCCACGTTGGCGCGGTATCTTGCGAAGGAACTGAACGACGTAGCCAATTGGTCCGTCGCCGTGCTCTCGATGGACGATTTCTATCTTTCCCGAGCCGAACGGCTTGACCTGAGCCGCAGCGTTCATCCTCTGCTGGCCACCCGGGGGCCGCCCGGAACCCACGACTGCGAGATGATGAGCAATCACTTGCAGCGCCTCAGTCTCCTCGGAGACGGTGAGTCAATGGCACTGCCCCGATTCGACAAGGCGCGGGACAACAGGGCGGCGCCGGAAACCTGGCCACGCGTGAACGGTCCGCTGGATGCCATAATCCTGGAAGGCTGGTGCCTCGGCGTTGCGCCACAGGCTTCAGCGGAACTCGAGACACCGATCAACGCACTGGAAGCCCGCCACGACAGCGATGTCCGCTGGCGAACTTATGTCAACAGCCGGCTCCGCGACGATTACGCGGACGTTTTCTCACAGTTGGACCAGTTGGTATTTCTTCAGACCCCGGACATGGACTCGGTGCTGCGTTGGCGTAGCGAACAGGAGAGCAAACTCATCGCGGGCACATCGACACTTCAGCCCGGTATCATGAGCGAACCTCAACTGCAGGCGTTCGTACAGCACTTCGAGAGGCTTTCCAGGGTCGCCATCGCCACACTGCCGTCTACCGCCGACGTGACGCTGCTGCTGGATTCATCCCACCAGGTCAGGGAAATCAGATTTAGCGACTGATCGGTACGGTCGTCCCACATGCGCCCACTGGCGCCGGCTGACCTCGAATTCCGACCGTTGTCGGCTCAGCCGCCGATCACCTGCACCGGTTGTCCTTCCATGAGCCGCTCGGCGCCGCGGATCACGATGACGTCGCCCGCCGCAAGCGCTCCGTCGACTTCGATGAGATCCCCGTCCCCCACCCCCGGCATCACCTGCACACGCTGGGCGCGCTGTTCGGGTCCGACCCGGAACACGAAGGCGCCCTCCCGCCTCAGGACCAGCGCGTCACGGGGCACCACAAGCGCCTGCTTGGGCGCTTCGGTCGGCACATCGACACGCACGCTCTCGCCCACGATCCATTGCTCTGCGGGCACATCGATTCGCAGTTCAAACATGTGCGACTGGGGGTCGCCGATCGTCACGATGGTGCGCACGGTTCCCGTACCCCGGCGATATTCGTTGTAGATCAGGAGTTGTGAACCCACGTCGAGAAAGGCCACCGCGTTCAGGGGCGCCCGCGAGGCGATCTCGATGCTCTCCGAGCTGACCAGGCGAATGACCTCATCCAGGCGGTTGATAAACTCGCCCGGGTTGATCGACCGTTCGCTGACGACGCCATCAAATGGGGCGAGAATGGTCATCTTGGCAATCTGATCCTCGATCTGCCTGAGGCGAGCCTCGGCCACAACCAGGTCCCCCCGCGCCACCTCCAGATTCGACCGCGTCTGGTCCAGCAGGCTCTCCGCCGCGTTGCTTTCGGCAGCCAGAATCTCCAGCCGATCCACCTCAGGCTCCAGGAACGTAAGCCGCCCACGCTCGCGTTCCACCAGGCCACGGTATTCGTCGCGCTGAATCTCCAGCGTCGTGCTCTCCAGGCGCACGACGGGGTCGCCCTGGGCGACAACGGTTCCCACGTCGGCAAACCAGATGACGCGTCCCTCTACTTCCGTCGCCAGTCGCGAGTCCGCACGGCTCAGGACCGTCCCGGGAATGCTGACCGTCGGAGAAATTTCCGTGCGCCGGACTTCGTCCACGACCACCGGGGCTGGCGGAAGTGTCATCTGTTGCGCCCCCGTCCACCCGGGCGACAGGACCACCGCGCCGAAGAGCATCGTCCAAACTGTTCTGGTTGCGCGCATCATGTTCCTTCGCCCCGTCGGGCTGCGTAGCCACCCGCCAATGTACCGCCGATTGCCGCGCCCTGGCGTTCTTCACCCAGACGCAGCAAGCTGGGCAGCAAAATAAGGGTAAACGCCGTGCTCACGCTCATTCCACCCACGATCACCGCCGCCATTCCACGGTAGAGCTCCGTTCCGGCCCCCGGTATCACCAGCAGTGGCAGCATACCGAAAAGGCTGGTCATCGTGCTCATGAGGATGGGCCTGAGACGGATGCGAACGGCCTTTTCCACCGCATCGCGCCTTGACGCGCCGTCGCGCTCGGACGAGCGCGTCTGGTAAACCAGCAAGATCGCGTTGTTGACCACCAGTCCCAGTAGCGTAATGAAACCAATCATGGTCAGCAGGTCCATGGGTTGGAACACCAGCAGATCGGTGATCCGCAGGGCGATGACACCGCCGACTGTCGCCAGCGGAATCACCAGCAGCACGAGCAGGCTGTCCCTGAACGAGCGAAACAAACCGCTGACCAGCAGGTACAGAATGACGATTGCCAGGAGAAAACTTCGTGCCATGTTGCCCAGCGCAATTTCCAGGTTGTCAGCGCTGCCGTAGAAGGTCAATTCCCCGTCAGCAGGTAGCTGAGCCAACAACACCGGTGCGACATCGGTCCTGAGCGTTGTCAGGGCTTCTTCCAGCGACATGTCCGCGGGCGGCGTGACCAGAAGCGTAATGGTCCGGCGCCGATCCACCCGTCGAATCTGGTCCGGGCCCACGGTGCGCTCGATACGCATCAACTCTCCGGCTGGAACCACGCCGCCCTGGGGCGTGGCCAGCGGGATTGCGGCCAACTCCTCCGGATCGTCCCAGTCAAGCGAACGAACCACTATGTTGCGCTTCTTGATTCCGTCGAAGTATTCGCCCACGAAGAGTCCGTCTACCAGCGCCCGCGCGATGTTCGCCACGACGTTGCGACTCCAGCCGACCTCCGCGATACGCCGCTCGTCCGGAATCAGGCGCAGTTCCGGTTGCGCCAACTCCACGCCCGGGTCCGGCCGTACCTGCGCTCGCGGTATGGCCCGGGCGATCAACCCCATTCCCATTCGTGCGACTGTCAACAGGGTATCGATATCCTCGCCCTGGATATTCACCTCTATGGCGCGGTCGCCCTCTACCCTGCTGAAGATCGAGACGCGGTTTGCAAAGGCCATGGTGTCCGGAAAACCGGCCAGGATCTCGCCGTTGAATAGCGTCAGGATGTCGTCGACGTTGTTTGCATCTTCTGCAATGACGCCGACAAAACCAAAGCTGGCCGTGACCGCAGCAAAGTAATAGTCGATTGCCGGTTCCCTGCCTCCCGACTGGTAAGGTTCCACGCGTTCGGCGATAACGTCCACCAACTCCGTGCGTGCAGACTCTACGCTCAGGCCCGGAGGCGGCAGCATTACGGAAAATACCCAGTTCTGCTTGCCATCGGGCAGATAGTCGGCAGGCGGCAGCAGCAGCCAGGTGACGCTCGCAGCGGTCAGGACCAGGCCTGCGATCCAACTGTAGCGGCGCCTCGGTGTGTCGGTGACACGCATGATGAATCGCGTACCGCCTTCCCACCAGGCGCGGTGAGGATCGTGCAGGTTGACATGCCGCAGCCAACTGTGTGCGGCAGTGGGAACCACGCCGATGGCGATGAACAGCGAGACGATGATTGCCACCGAAATGGCAAATGCCAGATCCGCGAAAAGCTGCGCGGACAAGTCCTGAAGAAACAGGATCGGCAGGAAGATCGCCACCGTGGTGGCCGTGGACGCCAG
>Ga0209021_1004424_pt1 | contig 10383 bp, 8 predicted proteins | sample PinacodermFT_FD_187299 | JGI IMG/M metagenome (GOLD analysis project Ga0209021, IMG submission 187299) | Host-associated microbial community of the marine sponge Aplysina aerophoba from Gulf of Piran - sponge pinacoderm, lysed by freeze-thaw... | ecosystem: Host-associated > Porifera > Sponge >... | reverse complement strand
CCGCGCAGCAGCCGGCGCATAGCCGCGAGCGGGGACTGCACGGCGCCATGTCGGACCGAGTGAAGATTTTCCTGCTGCTGCTGCCGGCGATGTCGTTTATCGTGCTGCTATTTTTCGGCGGCCTGGCCATCGGCCTCATGCGCAGCTTCAACTACATGCCGATTATCGGCCTGCTGGAACCGAATCTCGAGGCCTATTTCAAAATATTCACCAGCGCCGAGTTTCTGCGCTCCTTCCTTCTGACGTTTCACATAGCCTTCACCTCGACCGTGATTTCGTCGGTGCTTGCGATAGGGGCCGCGCTCTTGCTCCGGCGCCAGTTCATCGGGCGCGCGGTTGTCAACTTCCTCTTCCAGCTGAACTTGACCGTGCCCCACCTCGTCGGGGCGATCGGCATTCTCTACCTGTTTTCGCAATCGGGAACATTCGCTCGCCTCGCGGCGGAATGGGGGATGATATCGAGGCCGAGAGACTTCCCCGTCTTGGTATTCGATCCCTACGCCATCGGCATAATTCTTCAGTACGTCTGGAAGGAGATTCCCTTCATCGGCATTATCGTCCTGGCGAACATGCAGTCGCTGGGCGAAGACTACGAGAGCGTCGCCCGCTCGCTCGGCGCGACGCGCTGGCAGGCCTTTCGGCACGTGCTTCTGCCGCTGATCTTTCCCGGCGTTCTTTCGGCATCGGTTATCGTATTCGCCTTTACCTTCGGAGCGTACGAAATTCCTGCGATTCTCGGCGCGAACTATCCCGCCGCCCTGCCCGTGCTCGCCTACCGGAAATACACCGACGTCGATCTGGCGGCCCGACCCGAGGCCATGGCCATGGCGATCGTGATCGCCGTGCTCAGCGCGATCATGATCTACATCTACGTGCGCTATACGCGCCGCCGAATCAGGAGCTAGGCGATGCGCGGTCGCGAATCGATGTTCACGCGAGGCTTTCGCGCGCTTACCGGCGCCGTGCTAATTACCTGGCTCGTGCTGCCGCTCATACCTCTGGGCATCTGGTCGTTCGCGCGGGGCTGGTATTTCCCGGATCTATTGCCGCGCAACTGGTCGCTCAGAGCCTGGGAATACACGCTGTCCGATACGGCGGGCGTAATCGAGTGCCTTTGGCTAACGATCGGAATCTCTCTCGCCGCGACTTTTCTTTCGATAATCGTAGGCGTTCCGGCCGGCCGCGCGCTCGGCCTGTACAGGTTCCGCGGCAAGGAGCTTGTAGAGCTGATGATCCTGGCGCCGACGATCGTTCCCGGCATCGCCGTGGTTCTGGGCATTCATTCCGTATTCATCGCTCTCGGATTGAACAATACGGTCGGCGGCGTGATCATCGTGCACTTGATCCCGACTCTTCCGTACATGGTGCTGGTGATGTCGGGGATTTTCGCCAACTACGATCCGTCGTACGAAGCTCAGGCGCGAAGCCTGGGCGCCTCGGCTCTAGAGACCTTCTGGTACATTACCGTGCCGGCGATCATGCCGGGCGTTATCGTGGGCGGGCTTTTCGCGTTCCTTGTTTCCTGGAGCCAGTATATTCTAACGTTGCTGATCGGCGGCGGCAAAGTCGTCACGCTGCCGCTGCTTCTATTCAATTTCGCGACTTCGAACCGCAACGACATTACCGGGGCCATTGGGATGATCTACATTCTTCCCGGAATTCTGATTCTGCTCATGACGGCTCGCCATCTGTCCGGCAGAAGCAGCGCGGTAGGGGGATTCGGCACGATATGACCCAGGTTTCGCTGAAGGAGCTGACGAAAGTCTATCAGGGCGCGACCGAGCCTTCGCTGGACCGTCTTTCGCTGGAGATCGCCAGCGGCGAACTCGCGGCGCTTCTGGGCCCGTCGGGCTGCGGGAAGACCACGACCATGAAGATGATCGCCGGCCTGCTCGAGCCGACGTCGGGCGACGTGCAATTCGGCGGCAGGTCGATTCTTCACGAGAAGCCCGAAAAGCGCGGCGTCGTCATGGTGTTCCAGAACTATTTGCTTTTTCCGTACATGAACGTCGCCGAGAATATCGGCTTCGGGCTGAAGATGAGAAAAGTCGACAAGCGGGAGATAAGCCGCCGCGTCGGCGACATGCTTAGCCTGGTCAAGCTGCCCGATCTCGGAAGCCGCAGGCCGTCCGAGCTGTCGGGCGGGCAGCAGCAGCGCGTCGCGCTGGCTCGCGCTTTGATCGTCGAGCCGGACGTTCTGCTGCTCGACGAGCCGCTGTCCAATCTAGACGCGCATTTGCGGTTCGAGATGCGCGACCTGATCAGGGGCCTGCAGCAGGATCTGAAGATTACGACGATATTCGTAACCCACGATCAGGAGGAGGCGGTCGTCCTGGCCGACAAGGTCGCATTGATACTCGACGGCAGGCTCAAGCAGTACGCCGGCGCGGAAGAATTCTACAACCGGCCGGTCGACGAAGCCACCGCGCGGTTTTTCGGCGGCCAGAACTTCGTTCAGGGGCATTCCGACGGCTCCCGGTTCGAAAGCGCTCTGGGAGCGCTCGATCTGCCCGAAGGCGCCGCGACGGGCCCGGGCAAGCTCACCTTTCGGCCGGAGAATGTAAGAATCGGCCATGCGGAGGCGTCGAGGAACAGGCTGACGGCCAGCCTGTCGGACAAGCTGTTCATGGGAACCCAGACCAGGCTGAAACTGCGCGTCGGCGGCGAGCTTATCGACGTCGTCGCGAATCCCAACGAAGTTGCGGGCATCTCCAATGGCGACGAATTGAAAATCAGCCTGCCGCCGTCGTCGCTGTGGGTGCTGGCGAATTAGGAGGCTGCCATGAAATACGGCGTGCATGCGGGGCTTTGGATGGCTCGGTGGACCGACGATGTCGCACCGATCATGAGAACGGTCGCCGAGCTGGGGTTCGACGGGGTCGAGATTTCGCTGCTGGGCATGACCGACGAAAGGGCGGAATCGCTCGGCGCCCTGGCAAGAAGCCACGGTCTTGAAATAACCTGCTCCGACGGGCTGGCGCCGAATGCGGACATCACGTCGGCCGACGCGAACGTCAGAAAGGCCGGCGTCGACTATCTGCGCTGGGCTATTCGCACGACCGCGAAGATCGGGTCCGGAAGCCTGGCTGGGGTGGTCTACGCGCCGTGGGGCGTTTTCGATCCCGGTCGCAAGGCCGAGCGCGCGGCCTACGCCGCGGAGGCCTTTGCAGCTCTGGACGGCGATTTGAACGCCTGCGGCGTCAAGCTGGGGATTGAAGCGATCAATCGATTCGAAACCGACCTCGTCAACACCGCTCGCGAGGCGACTGAAATCGCCGAGGCGTCCTCGTCGGATTGCGTGGGCGTGCTGCTGGACACCTACCATCTCAATATGGAGGAAAAGGACATATCCGCAGCGATCGCCTCGACCGGCGACAAGCTCGTCCACTTTCACGTGTCGGAGAACGACCGGGGCGTTCCCGGGTCCGGGCACCTGCCATGGAGCGATGTCAGGGACGGCTTGGGACGGGCGGGCTACTGCGGCTGGATCGTCGCGGAAATTTTCGTCATCGCCGGCAATCCTTCGAGCGCCGATCTCAACATTTGGCGCAATATCGAGCCCGATGCCACCGATGCCGCGAGGCGGTCGCTGGCCTTCATGCGAAAAACGTTCGGATGATCGAATTCTGGTCGTGCCTGGCAGCGCGCTTCGAGGACATCGAGCTCGAATTGAACCGGCTCGACGCGGCGACGGGCGACGGCGATCACGGAACCACGATGCTTAAGGGCATTCGCGCGGCGGTCGCCGACGAGTCCAATCCGGGAAAGGCGTTTCGAACGGCGTCGGGAGGCGCCGGCGGGACGCTGTTCGGCTTTGTCGTCACCGCGATCCACAAAGTCGAGAAGGACGGCGCGCCCCTCGACGAGGAGCTTGGAAAAGCGGCCGAACGCATAATGCGAATCGGATCCGCGAAGCCCGGCCACAAGACGATGCTGGATGCTTTGATCCCGGCATCGGAAGCCGGCTCGGATGCTGGCGCGGCGGCCCGGGCTGCCAGAAGCGGCCTGGAGGCCACGCGCGATATGGTCGCGATGAGCGGACGAGCGAGATACGTGGAGAATTCCGGCATCGGCCACTTGGATGCGGGTGCCAGGTCGATCGCCGAGATTCTTGGCGCCTACGCGAATTGGAAGGATCGCCGCCGATGAAGAAAGTCATCAATTCCAGAGCCACCATCGAAAGCGACATGATCGAAGGATTCGTCGCGGCCTATCCGAATGTCGTGGCGATCGGGTCGAATCCTCGGATCGTTCTGCGCGCGAAGCCCGCGGATGCTTCGAGGAAGACGGCTCTTCTGATTGGAAACGGCTGCGGGCACGAGCCGATCGCAATGGGGTTCGTGGGCGGCGGATTGCTGGACGCCAATGTCGTCGGCGACGTTTTCGCCGCGCCGCCGCCGGAAATGATTTTAACAGGAATTGAAGACGTCGCCGGTGACGCAGGGGCCGTTCTGCTGATTTCGAGGCATTCGGGCGACGTCATCAACGGCAACGCGGCGGCCGAGATGGCGGTCGACGAAGGGTACGACGTTCGTCCGCTGCTTATGTACGACGATGTTTCATCGGCTCCGAAAGGGCGCGAAGACGAGCGAAGAGGCGCGGCCGGAACGCTGTTCATCTACAAGATACTCGGCGCCGCCGCAGAGGAGGGCGCGCCAATCGGAGAGCTCGTCGCGCTGGGCGAAGAGGTCCGGTCGCGAACGAGGACGCTGGGCGTCGCCATTTCCCCTGGCGTTTCTCCTCTGACCGGCGAACGGATGTTCGCGCTGCCCGACGACGAGGTTTTCATCGGAATGGGCGTGCACGGGGAGCCGGGCGTAGCCCGGAGGAAGATGGGACCCGCCTCGGAGCTCGTGGAGTCCGTGGTAGGCGAACTGCTTGACGATCGTCCGATTCGGCCGCCCGGACCGGCAATCGCGCTGATCAACGGATCGGGCGGCACGACGATGATGGAATTGCTAACCGCGTATCGCGAGGTTTCAAGGCAGCTGGACCGGCGAGGGATTGAATCGGTTTCGCCGATGATCGGCTCGTTCTCGACGACGCAGGAGACGGCCGGCTTTTCGATCTCGCTGCTTGAACCGGACGGCGATATGCTGCGCCTGTGGCGCGCGCCGCAGGCGACGCCGTTCTTTCCGGCAATTCATTGACCGCATCGTGCCGCCAATCCAGGATGCGCGGCAAGGTCCGCCCATGCCGCATCGCGAGGTTCTGCCGAGCGCAAGGGATCGGCGCCTGAAATGCGATCGACGCGGGGAACCGCTTCGGTTCGGAGCGATTCCGCCGCCTCCCGCAGGAACGAGGCGGCTCGCCGCGATTCCAACCCTCGCTCCGTCATCGGATCGTCATTGAACGCGACGGAGCTAGATTGATTCGGGCTTAAGAGTTTTCGCAGGGCGAGGGATCGAAGACGCGCGGCCGGCTAGCGCGCTTCCTGCTGCTCCCGGCGGGAAGAAGGACCCGAATCTTGCGAATTAAACGGAGCGGGCGCCAAGTCGGCATCTAAAGCCGGCAGCGACGGCGAGCATGGATGCGCGCGGATCGAACTTCATGCAGATTGCGCGATGGCGGTTCGTTGCCGCGAGCGGATCAGCCAAGTTCCGGGCATTGCCGGCGGCGACGGCGGCCCGATCTCGAAAACTTATCGGCGCCTAGCATGAATTCACGGCGAGCTCATTCTTCCATCGTCCCGGAACGCCTGCCGGCGCTTGAAGGGCAATTTCGGCTTGCATCGAGATTTTAAAAGAGCGGGCATTCGATTCTGGATATTTCGGCATTGCTATATCCTACGGCATGGCAGCCATGGACTGCGTTCATGACCGTCCTTTTCAATTCCTGTTCGCCAAGCCGATTCTGCTACACATCCGCTCTAATCCGCTGCACCTAGGCATCCAGCTCGGCTCTGGTGGGAATCTCCTCGAATCGAGCATGAATCTCGTCGATTTCTTTGCTGAGTTCGTCAAATTGAACGAAATTGCACCAAATTGAACCGGCCACCCCCGCCAGGAGGGCAATCGTCAATCCGATCGCCAGCATCTTCATCACATTCTCTCCCTTTGCGCGCAGTTCTCGGAATTTCGCGACCGGCATCTAGAACGGAAAACCGGAGTGCGAATATTCATACCCCTGATCGAGCCTGCAAGAATCCGATGCATGCGACGAGCGAGCGGCAGCCATTCGAAAATTCTTCGCAACGCATTTCGGCATTTGCGGAATCCGGCTGCCTGAGTCCAAGCTTTGTTCGACGCATGGGCCTTCGCGGCGGTTTCGAATGCGATTTCAATTGATTCGACCTTATCCAATTCCGTATCGGTATACTTACGAAAGCTCAGTGGCCGCTTAAATCTGCAGCTGAGGCAATTTTGGATTGAGCGGTCGAATTGTCGCAGGGCTCAATTTGCCATTTCAAGTATTTGGCTTTCGACTCCGGGCCATTGATCAATTTTTTGGAATTGAATGCCTCGCCGCCTATTGCTGTCGTGCCGCTTTCGACTCCTGGCAAATCAAAAATGAGCTATTAAACCGGAGACGCTCTGTACAACGGCCGCCTGCAAATCGGGCTGCCTCGCTCTCGGCTTTTTCCATGCCCGCAAGAAAATCGAATCGAGGCATTCAGCATTTTTTCTCGAACTCCGGCAAGCTCAAAGCCGGCGCGCGGAGACGGGTCCGATCCATCGCCTCTAAATCTTCCCGATTCTCGATCGCTCAAGTACGCAATGAATTTCAACGACCGCATTCTTGAAAGATAAGGAACCCGGAATGCTTTAAATTACGCCTCAAGCGGGCCTCTTGTCATTTGCATCCGGGCGCAACAGTCTCGGTCTGTTCAATCGGATTCGGACGAAGATTTCGAATCGAGTAGCGAATGCTGGATGCGCCATTTCGGTCGGTCTCGCCGCCAGCGTACCGGATGCGCACTAGAATCCGCGGAGCCGACGAAGCTGCATTGCGTATCGGCGATCTTGCGAATATTGCAGCCAATGAACGGGAATTCGTTTCAGCGAGCTGCAAGCGCGGAATTCTATGCATTTCCCGAGGCGAACAGCGATGAAGGATACGAACGCGATTCTCGGGATTCGGAAAACCGGGGGGAGGACGATTTCCCCCGGCAAAATTCGGTATGGGACTTGAAATGCTACTAAAGGACAGGGTTGCCGTTGTAACCGGCGGTTCGAGCGGGAACGGACGAGCCGTAGCCGAGAGATTCGCGCAGGAAGGCGCGCGCGTTATAGTTGCGGATTTGACCGAAACAGCGCGCGAGGGCGGCAAGACGACAACCGACTTGATCAACGAAAGCTATCCGGGCGCGGCGAGATTTGTAAAGTGCGATGTCTCGAAAGTCGCTCAGCTCGAAAATCTCGTGATGGAGGCCGAACGCATGGGCGGCCTCGGAATAATGGTCAACAACGCCGGGATCTTGAAGAAGCAGCCAGTCTTAGAAGCGACGGAAGACGTGTTCCGCGAGATGGTCGATGTAAATGTCAAAAGCGTGCTATTCGGCTCTCAGGCCGCGGCGCGAGTGATGGTGCCTCGCAAGAACGGCGTCATAATCAATATGTGCTCCATAGCCGGCATGCGGGGAACTGGCGGGTATTGTCACTACAACCTGTCGAAAGGAGCGGTTCGACTCTTGACTTATTCGCTGGCCGACGAACTCGGGCCGCATGGAATTCGCGTCAATAACGTGAATCCGGGCATTATGCGGACGCAGATGAATATTGAGGACGATCCGGTTATCGGCACGGAAACGGGCGAGGGATATCTCGACCTGATTCCTGCTCGGCGCTGGGGCGAGCCCGACGACGTGGCGAGCGCCTGCGTCTACCTGGCTTCGGACCTTGGCAAATACGTAATGGGAACGTCCCTGATCGTCGACGGCGGCTACCTGCGGATTTAAGGAGAAAAGGATGTCGGTTCAAAATTGCGGCGCTTTGAAAATCGGTCTGATCAGGGCGTCCCTGCCCAGCTATTTCCCGGAGCGACACGAAGTCTGGAAACGCGCCGAGGCGGCGTTGGAGACGTTGCTCCAGGAACTTGGCGCATCTCTTTATGTCGCGCCCGGAATCCCGATGGACGGGCGCGAGACCGAAAAGGCCCTGGAATCATGCGCCGCCGAGGGCGCGGACTTCATTCTTGTCCTTCACGGCGGGTTCACGATGGGCGATGTCGCAAGAACTGTGCTGGCATCGCGATTCAGAGCCGGATTCTGGTCGGTCCCGGAGCCCGTGCGAACCGGCGATGTCCAGCTAAACAACTTCGTTTCCCTGAACATGTCGATGTCGACCGCCCGACTCGTTCGCGATTTGCGCCGCTCTCCCGTTCAGTGGTACCACGGCGCGCCCGAAAGCTTCGCCTTGAAATCGAGGCTCGCGGTGACTGTTCGCGCCCTGAAGGCGGCGAAATCGCTTCAGGGCGCGAGAATCGGCGTAATCGGCGGCCTGGCCATGACGTTCTACAACATGGAGGTCTCGACGAATTTGCTCCGCAAGCGGCTTGGAGTCGAGGTCGCCAACCACGACATGCTTGAATTGCAGAATCGGATGTCGGCAATGGATCCCGGACGCGTCGATGCCGAGACGTCCCTTATTGGCGAAGCGGCCGAGGTCGACGGGATCGGCGCGGAGCAAATGGCCCTGACTTCGAGATGCGCCCTGGCTATGCGCGACATCGCCTCCGAATTCGGATACCAGGCGCTGGCGGTTAGCGATTGGCCCGCTTTGCAAATCGATCCCGGCATGCATCCCGGAGCGGCATTCTCGTGGCTTGAAGAGCGCGATGCTCTTCCCGTCGCTTCCGAAGGCGATGTTCTCGGCGCCGTAAGCCAACTTGTCGCGCTGTCGCTGACGGGAAAGGTCGGTTATCTGCTTGACATGACCGAGCCGGATCTGGACAGCGGGTCGCTGCTTGCTTGGCACGGCGGCGGCGGGCCGCTGTATCTGGCCGACGAGGGCGGAGCGCGATGGATCAACCATCCGATGATCGGGCGAGGTACCGAAGCAGGTCCGATCTACGGCGGTATCTGCGATTTGGTATTCCGTCCCGGGCCGGTAACGCTGTTTCGCGTCGCACGCGACGCCGGCGCCCAGTTCCGAATGACGGCGAACGTAGAAGCCCGCGATCCCTCGGGATTCACGGGGTGCCGGGGGTGGCTTCGAGATTTCTCTATCGCCGGAACGGAGGCGTCCCTAGAGGATGTTGTCGCGACGGTCATGGCGCATGGCATGGAGCATCACTTCGTTCTGGTTCCCGGCGATATTAGCTCGCCCCTGGCCGAGTTCGGCGCCTGGACCGGCATGGAGCCGCTGGGATACCGGCCGATGCGACCGCATCTGGACGCGACCGATTTCAGCTAGCGGGATGCGCAAGACTGCCGAGCTTGTCGTAGAAGTCCCTGAATATCTCATCGCGCTGCACGTCGTACCCTTCGCGCATTAGATGTCGCGATGGGTCGCGCTTCCAGAACAGGTTCTTGTCGAGTATTGGCGAATGGGTCAGATATGTGGGAACCCAGTCGGGCTGTATCAGCCAAGCGATGTCGATGATGTCCCAAATGACCCAGGTGCGTCGCGCGGTGTCGTCCAGCGCGAACATTTCGTGAAGCGGATTATTGTCGTAGAGGCGCCATAGGTAATCGCCGATGTCGCCGCGACCCTTCACGAATTCCTTCATTTCCGGACGGGAGATCTTCAGCTGGGCGCCTACATGGTATCCCGGCAGGTATACATGCGGCACGCCGCAGTCGAATATGAGCCGTGACGCGATCGGATCCTGGACCAGGTTCAAGGAAGGCCGATTGCAGTGCGGGGCCGTGGAAGGATAGGCGGATGTCCAGATTACAACTAGGCGGCGGGAAATTTCCGGGGCCTTCAGCAGAGCGGAGGCGATATTTGTCACGCAACCCATCGCGGCGATGTAGAGCGGCGGATCGCCGGTCTTGCTCAAGTCGATGATCGCCTCGACGGCTTCGGATTCGACCGGCGCGTCGGCCGCCTGCATGTAGCGCCCGGCGCCCTTGAAGACCTTGCCGGAATGATCCATGCCGAGTTTCTCGTAGATTCTCAGGATTTCGCGGTAGCTTAATTCCATTCCTTCCTCGGTTCCGACGAACTCGATTTCGGCCGCGCGTCTCCCGCCTGTGCGCAGGCGGTTGATCCAGCCCTGGAATCCTCCTACGAGATCTTCCCGGCTTTCCGTTCCCGCATCCATGGCTCGTTCCGCGGCGAGCAGCCCCTCCCTGTGGTGAGCGAAGGAGAACGGCTCGGCGGTCACGGCCTCCACTTCCATCCTGTCCGGCGAAAGCAGGGCCCATGCGAGCGCGAACTGGTCGTCGATTTCGTTCGCCGTATCCGTGTCGATCAGCAATCTGGCTCGACCGGCGGGCGG
>Ga0209021_1004422_pt1 | contig 10391 bp, 5 predicted proteins | sample PinacodermFT_FD_187299 | JGI IMG/M metagenome (GOLD analysis project Ga0209021, IMG submission 187299) | Host-associated microbial community of the marine sponge Aplysina aerophoba from Gulf of Piran - sponge pinacoderm, lysed by freeze-thaw... | ecosystem: Host-associated > Porifera > Sponge >... | reverse complement strand
AGGCGCGGCGTGCGGGCGCCGGGGATGAGCACCGAGCAGATGACCAGGTCGGTAGATGCCACCGCGCCCTCGATGTTCGCGGCGTTCGACATGAGCGTCGTGACGTGGCCCTGGACGACGTCGCGCACGTAGGCGAGCCGCAGCGGGTTGATGTCGATGATGGTGACGTCCGCCCCGAACCCGACACCCACGACGCAGGCGTTGAGGCCGACGACGCCGGCGCCGAGGATGGTCACCCGGCCCCGGCGCACGCCCGAGACCCCGGGCAGCAGCAGGCCCTTGCCGCCGGAGCGCATCTCCAGCGAGGTCGCACCCGCCTGGATCGACAGGCGGCCCGCGACCTCCGACATGGGCACCAGCAGAGGCAGGGTTCCGTCGGTGAGCTGCACCGTCTCGTAGCCGATGCCGACGATGCGGCGTTCGAGCAGCCTGGTGGTCAGATCCCGCGACGCGGCCAGGTGCAGGTAGGTGAAGAGCACCTGGCCCGGCCGCATTCGTTCGAACTCCGGGTCGAGCGGCTCCTTGACCTTGAGGACGAGGTCGGCTCGCTCCCAGACCGCGTCCGGGCCGTCGAGGACGGCCGCGCCAGCCGCCCGATAGCTCTCGTCCGGAATCGCGCTGCCGATCCCGGATCCTGCTTCGATGACGACTTCGTGCCCGCGCGCGACGAACGCCGCGACACCCGAGGGCGTGATGGCGACGCGGTGCTCGTCCGCCTTGATCTCTGTGGGAATTCCGACGCGCATACCATGACGGTACCACGTCGCGGACCGTGGCCACGTTGCGTGCTACGGCGCGAGCTCCTGGCCGGACGGGGCGGCATATGGCGCACCCGCTTCGCGGGCGCGTACGCTGGCCCGCCGGCGGCGGCGGACGATGCGGGCGACGGCTTCCGTCCGTTCGTCTCGTGTCAGGCACAACCGGACGCTGTCGGCCGCCTCGCAGACGTCGCCGGGCGTGAGGCCGGCGAGGACCGCGGAGGCGGCGAGCCGACGCGGCGGTCGCGCGGGATGCAGGGCGAAGAAGTCTGCCCGCAGGTCGTACGTCCCCTTGCGGGCGTGCAGGCGCCAGAGCTCGCGCACGCCGATGTCGCCGTAGCGCTCGATCTTGCCCTCGTCGGCGTTCGTGATCTCGACCTCGACCACCAGGTCGAACGGCGTGCGTTCGACGAACGAGTCCGCCGCGGCCTTGCCATCGATCAGCGCCGCGCGATACCCCCTGGCCCGCTCGTCGAAGTAGAAGGCGCAGTCCGGCTCCAGCCCCGTACCCGGCGGCTCGTCCCGTCCGCGGAGGCGCGTGCTGCGGAGTCTCTTCGAAACGCTCGCCGCTGCGTCCACGATGTCGTCGAAGATCTCGGCGAGGTCCTCGTGAAGGTGCGAGGGGGTCATCAGCACGACCAACCCGCGCACCGGATCGAGACGGACCCGGCCGAACCACCGGTTCCAATCGATGGCGGCCAGCGCGGCAACGGTCCCGGCGTCGGCGCGAAGTACGTGGACCTGGGATCCCAGCGGCCCGGTGTGCATCGTGGCCGGGCCGTCGATGGCGACCCGGCCGGCATGCGTTTCCACTGCGCCCAATATAGCACCCGGCTACGGCCGCAACTCCTCGATGTCGAGCGTGTTCGCCTGGTCGATGATCTTGGCGAACGCTCGGGCCACCGCCTCGATGCCGGCCGCCGGCACCAGCTCGGGGATGTCCCAGTCGGTGTGCTTGTGCTCCGGCGAGCGGATGAGCTGCACAGAAGGCGCTTCCTTGTCGATGGCCATCATCTCGCCCGTGGCGCGCCCGTCCATCGCGCCGATCACGGTGACCCCGAAGGTGTCGTAGGCGTCGAGCGTGATGTCGAGCAGCGCCTGGCTGCCGTTGACCCACCAGCGGCGGGGCGACACGGTGTTGGTGAGGCGCAGCTCGTTGTTGAACGCCACGAACTGCGTCGGCGCGACGTGCTCGCAGTTGACCATCAGGGCCGCCTTCTCCAGCATCCCCTGGTCGCGCAGGTACGGCGCGTTCGGCGAGCCGACGTGGTGCCCGGCGGTGCCGATGAAAGTGATGTTGCGGCGCCGCTCCTCCCGCGGGATGGCCGCGAAGTAGTCGGCCAGCCCGATCATGACCGCCATGCCCGAAGCGTTGTCGAGCGCCGCGTCGTAGTAGCCGTCCATGTGGGCCATCACGTAGATGGTCTCGTCGGTGGTCCCGGGCAGGGTGCCGAAGATGCTGGGGCTCTGCAGCCCCTCGCGGATCTCGGTGTCGAGGGAGGCGGTGATCCGCACCGGTTCGCCCGACGCCACCATGTCGCGCAGCCGCCGGCCGTCGTCGAAGCCCATGAAGAACCCGGGGGTTTCCACCTGCGCGCGGGTGTAGCGCGCCGTGCCGTCCGGGTTGCGCAGCATCTGGAACGAGCTGAGGCTCTGCCAGATGGCCATGTTCCCGGCATAGCCCCAGATGCCGACGATCAGGGCGGCTCCGCCGTCCTCGGCCCGCTTGGTCGCGCCCTCCCACGAGGCCGAGTTGCCCATCTGGCCCGGCGCCAGGATGGTCTGGATGATCACCGCCTTGCCGGCGACGTCGCGGCCCACGAAGTCGGCCTCGGTGCCCAGCCCGACCCACACCGCCTCGGCCGTGATCGGCTCGGGAATGGAGTCGGAGCGGGTCGCCGGGTTGGCCGACCCGAAGGTCAGGCGCTCGTCGCCGCTCTCGGCCCGCAGCGTCCAGTCGGTCGGGAACCACTGCGGCCCGAGGTCGAACTCCACCTGGTGGATGTTGTCCATGCCGAGCTCGCGGAACCGCTCCTCCGTCCATTCGGCCGTCATCCGCTCGTACGGCGTGCCCGAGATGCGGCCCCAGTAGCGATTGCCGTCGTCGCGGCTCTGCCGGGAGAACGCCACCACGTCGTTCAGCCACCCCTTGAGCCGGCCCCCGTCGATGCGTTCGTAGACCTTGTCGTCCCCGGTGAGCTCGCGGCGCAGGTGGTCGTAGGCCTCCTCATGCACCTCGCCCGCCGCGTTGATCAGCGGTCCCTGCTGCGCCTGCGGCGCCGCCACGGCGATCAGGCCGAGGATGGCCACGACGCCTCCCGCCTGCCGCCGATGCGTCCGCTTCGCCGTTCGTTGCATGCTGTCCATCGACGTTTCCTCCGTGCCCGTCGCCGTTGGGCGGTTCCGCACCGTGCGTGCAGGCCTGTAACGCGCCGGCCGGCAAGCGGTGGAGTTCGCCGTTCGCTCACGCCGTGAAGAACGCGAGCACCGTCCAGCAGACCGCAGCCAGTCCGGCCGCGATCGACGCCTGCGGAATCTGCGTCTTCACGTGGTCCATCAGGTCGCAGCCCGTGCAGACCGAGCTGAGCACCGTCGTGTCCGAGATCGGCGAGCACTGGTCGCCGTAGACGCTCCCGTCCATGACCGAGGCGAAGCAGAGGGTCATGAACAGCTCCGGGTGCGACAGCCCCTGCGCCCCGGCCACCGCCCATGCCAGCGGCATCGCCAGGGGGAAGGCCACCGCGTAGGTGCCCCAGCTCGTGCCGGTGGAGAAGGCGATGACCATCGTCATCAGTTGCAGCATCACCGGGAGCAGGAAGTAAGGCAGGGCGTCGCCGAGCTGCTCCACCAGGAAGACGCCCCCGCCGGTCTGCGTGCTGACGTTGCCGATGGTGATGGCGAGCAGCAGGATGACCGAGCCGAGCACGACGCCCTTGATGCCGTCGTGGAAGCCGGAGATGAGGTCCTTGAGCGACATGCCCTTGCCCAGCGCCATGCCCGCGGCGAGCAGCAGCGCCGCCCCGAACGCCCACTGCACGTTCGGGGAGCCGTAGGCGACGAAGGTGCCGATGGCGATGGCGATCAGCACGCCGAGGGGCAGGAAGAACTCCAGGACGTGGGGTGAATAGCCGGCCGGAACCTTGCTCGCCTGCAGCTCCTTCGTGCTCAGCGGGTCCGCCCCTTCCGCGTCGAGCCGTCCGGTGGTGCGGGCGCGCTCCATGGCCGCGCCGAGCCGCTTGCCCAGGAAGATCGGTTTCTCGATGCTCAGCAGGAACGTGCCCAGGACGGCGAAGATGGCGTAGAAGCAGAACGGCACGCTCTGGAAGAAGAAGGCGATGCGATCCGCTTCGGTGGCGAGGAAGCCGACCCCCGAGACGAAGATGAACGCCTGCACATAGCCCGGCCAGGCGTTGAACGCGAGCTGCGAGGCGATCGGCGAGGCGGTGGAGTCGACGATGTAGGCCAGCTCCTCGTGGCTGACGCGCTGCTTGTCGGCGATCGGCTTGACGGTGGTGCCGACCACCACGGTGCTTACCGTTCCCCCCTGGAAGAAGACGATGCCGAGCGACCAGGCCACCAGCTTGGCGCTCTTCGGGCCGCGCACGAACTTCGCGGTCATGAACTCGGCGAACGCCTGCGCGGCTCCGGTGCGCGACCAGACGCCCATCAGGCCGCCGAGCAGCCAGAGGTAGAGCAGCAGCACCCCGGCCGAGTTCGTCGATGCCAGTGACGGGATCATCACCTCGCCGGTGATGTCGTACTTGCCGAGCAGCAGCGCGCCCGAGACGATGCCGGCGGCCAGCGACGTGACCGGCTCGCGGGTGAGCCAGCACAGCATCACCGCCACCGCGGCCGGCAGCAGCGACCACCAGCCCCAATGCGCGCGCGCCTCGAGCCGGTAGTAGGCGGTCTGCGTCTGCCCGTCGCCCAACTCCACCGCCGAGACGAACTCCTCGGTAACCGCCGGCGATTCGCCGGAGGCGGCGAGCGCCGCGGCATCGAGCTGCGCCTGCTCGATGGGAACCGCCTCGAAGTAGGCGGGGCTGCCCTCGGACAGGTAGTACAGCCGGCCGTCGTCGTCCGTCAGCACGTCCAGCGTGACCCGGTTGATGGACCACGTCGGAGGGACGCTGGCCCCGGCGATCCAGGAAACGAGAATCGCTAGGGCGAAGACGGTGAACTTCTGGATGCCGGTGGTCATGGCGTGCCTCGTGCCGGGCCGCGGGCGCTACGGCGCCGGGAAGCGTCCGATGCGCTCGCCGCCGCCGACCCCGCCGACCCAGATCTCGTCGCCGACCTGGATGCCGACGGTGCCCAGAATGATGTGATCGTTCGAGGGATAGTGGACGATCTCCTCCTTCGCGAGGCTGTTGGAGATGATCTTCGCCACCCGCGACGTGACCCCGTCGCACGCGCCCTGGCCGAGACAGGCGAAGATGGAGTCGGGTCCGCTTCCCGCGTGGCCGGCCGCCAGCAGCGCGCCGTCGGGCGCCCAGTGGACGTTGTCGATGTGAAAGCCGACATCGACCGAGTCGACCACCACCGGCGTCTGTCCGCGGGACAGGCGGATCAGAGACTGCGTGCCCCAGCCGCCGATGTAGAGCCAGCGGCCGTCGGGCGACGCTTCGATGCCGTTAGGGCCCGCGGTTGCGCTGCCCGGTACCTCCGTCCACCCCGCACCCGGGCGCCACTCCCACAGCTCGCCGGTCGAGCGTTGGAAGTTGGTGGCGACGAAGGCGCCGTCCGGGAGCGCCGCGACCGAGTTCAGGCCGACGCCCGCGGGCGCCACCGCGCAGCCGACCCAGGCGGCGGCCGGCACTTCGCCGCGCGCGTCGATCTCGAAGACCTCCACCGACTCGCGGGCGCCGTGGCGCACCACGTACAGCGTGTGCACCCCGTCGTCACCGGGCCGCAGGCCGAGGCCGTGCGGCCGGAATCCGGTGGTGTCCGGACCGGGGCAGGCGCCGTACATGGAGGTGTCGTGCCGCGGCGCCGAGGTCGCGAGGGGGAAGATCCGCCGCGAGGTGTGGTCGCGGGCATCGGTTGCATACAAGTGGCCGTCGTCGGTCATGCTCGAGACGATGACCCAGGGAGAGTTCGGCACGGCGGCCAGATCCTCCGGATTCACCGGTCCGCAGACGAACTCGACATCGCCGTCCGGATCGCACTGCGCCGCGCCGGCGGCCGGAATCGCCAGCAGGCCGGCGAGCGCCAACAAGGACACCAACGACATGCGCCCCCTCATGAGTCCTCCTCTCGCGGGCCGTGAACCCAAGCCCGCCGCGATTATGTCACGCGGTCGGAATAGCGTCTGCCCGCAGAAACAGGCAGACATGTGCTGCGGCCTCTCGCGCCGGAGGGATTGCGCCCGCGCCGCGGAAAGGCGATGATCGGCGGCAAGTGTCATTCCGGCGGAGTGACGAACGGTTACGTGGCGGTCGCGGTCTTGCCCCGAGCAGGTACCGTCGAGCCGCCGAACGCGCGAGAACGCCGAGGATGCAGACGATGCGACAACTTCCCGCAAGGACGTTCGAAGGTTCCGGTGCCAGGTTCGGACATCGGGGGCCCGGTGCCAGGCTCGGACACCTGGCCCGGTTCGCCCTGATCGCGCTGGTGGCCGCTGCCGCCGGCTGCGCCGCCGGTGAATCGGGAGCGCCCGCCTCGCTCGACGAGCTCGCGCAGGGCGTGTTGGCCACCATCGACGGGGAGCTGGCGGTTCCCGGTCTGCGGGAGCCGGTCGAGGTGATCCGCGACGAGTGGGGCGTGCCGCACATCTACGCGCAGAACGACGACGATCTGTTCTTCGCGCAGGGCTACGTCATGGCCCAGGATCGGCTGTGGCAGATGGAGATGTGGCGCCGCTGGCGCGAAGGGCGGTTGGCCGAGATCTTCGGGCCCGAGGCGCTCGACTACGACCGCCGCACGCGGCTGATGATGTTCCGCGGGCCGTGGGACGAGACCGAGTGGACCAGCTATCACCCCGACGCGCAGCGGCTGTTCACCGCGCACGCCAACGGGGTCAACGCCTTCGTCGAGCAGAACCGCGACAACCTGCCGGTGGAGTTCCAGCTCACCGGCGTCGAGCCGTTGCCATGGACGGCGGAGACGGCGTTGCTGCGCTGGGCGGCTCTCGGCGTGCCGAGCGTGCGGGGCCACGCCATCCACGAGATGCAGCTCGCCCTCGACGTTGCCCGCTACGGCGCGGAGGAAGCGAACCGGCGCTTCGCCCCGGACCCCTGGGACGACCTGGAGGTGCCGGAGGGCCTCGACGTCAGCATCATCACCGAGGAGATCCTCGATGCGATGCGCGCCGGGGACGGCGATCCATTCGTCACAGGACGTCTCCCGGCGCTGGAGATCGTCGAGCCGTACGCTGCGCTCGTGGGGGCGCCGGGGCTGCAGACGCGGCAGGTCTCGCCGCGGCCGATCGCCACCGAGGGAAGCAACAACTGGGTGCTGACCGGCGCGCGCTCGCCGAGCGGGGTGCCCATCCTCGCCAACGATCCGCACCGGCGCATCGAGATGCCCGCCCTGCGCTACTTCGTGCACCTGGTGGCTCCCGGCTGGAACGTGATCGGCGGCGGCGAGCCGCCCTTCGCCGGCGTCGACGCCGGCAGCAACGAGCACATGGCGTGGGGCTTCACCTTTGCCGGCACGGACATGGTCGACGTCTACGTCGAGGAGCTGCATCCGGAGGACCCGAACCTGGTGCGCTGGCAGGACGGCTGGGAGCCGCTGCGGGTCATCGAGGAGGAGATTCCGGTCAAGGGCCAGGAGCCCGAGCCGGTGGTGCTGAAGTTCAGCCGGCACGGGCCCGTCTTCTACGAGGATCTGGAGAACGGCGTCGCCTACGCGGTGCGCTCCGTCGTGCAGGAGCCGGGCACGGCCGCCTACAAGGGGAGCTTCCAGCTCGCGCAGGCGGAGAGCTGCGCCGACTTCTTCGAGCGCGCGATGCACTGGCTGGTGCCGACCCACAGCCTCGTCTGCGGCGACGCGGACGGCAACATCGCCCTGCAGGTGACCGGGCTGACGCCCGACCGCGACGGCTGGAACGGGCGGCTGCCGGTGCCCGGCAACGGCGACTACGAGTGGCGCGGGTTCCGCACCGACCTGCCGCGGGAGTTCAACCCGGAGCGCGGCTACGTGGCGACCGCCAACAACAACGTCCACCCGCCCGGCTACGAGGGGCGGCCGGTCTTCTACCACACGTCGCGCGGCGTCGAGACGTCGCGGATCGCCCGTCTGCACCAGATCTTCGGCACCGGCGAGGTGCTCTCGGTGGACGACCACAAGCGGATCCAGCACGACGCCCGGCTGCTCGCGGCCGAGCGGGACATCCCGGCCTTCCAGGACTGGACGTCGGATGACCCGGACGTGGAATGGGCGCGCGGGTTGATCGCGGAGTGGGATGCCACGGTCTCACGGGAGAGCGCCGCGGGCGCCCTGTACGTGCGCTGGAACGCCGAGGTCGACGATGCCGTGCGGGATCCGGATACGGCTGAGGCCGACCGCCGGGATCTGATCGAAGCGGGACTGACCGCGGCGATCGGGCGACTCATCGAGGAGCTCGGCCCCGACCGGGCCGAGTGGCGGCACGGCCGGGTGCACGCCAGCGAGCTGCCGCACATGCTGGCGTCCGCGTTCGACCTGCCGGCCGTGGAGCGTCCCGGCGGCTTCGGTTCCGTCAACGCCACCGGCGCCAACTTCCGGCGCATCATCGATCTCGCGGACCCGGACCGCTCGGTGGCCAGCAACGCCCCCGGGCAGTCGGCCCAGCCCGGCAGCCCGTACTACGGCAACCTGGCCGAGAATCTGGGCAACGGCGAGTATTTCCCGCTGCTCTATACGCGGGGGGCGGTGGAGGAGCGGGCCGCGCATCGGCTGACGCTGCAGCCGGCGGGCGAGTGAGCCGCCGCGCCACGGCGCCCCATGCGAGCGATGCCGCCGCCGGGCGGCTCAGCCACACCGGCGCCGGGCGGCAGCACGGCAGATGACAGGTAGCCGCGGCTTTCCGCCTCCGGCGGGGAGGGCAGAGTCATGCGCACGCACTTCGGACGAACCGCCGCCGTCGTCCTGGTTCTGGCGGCGGTCGCCGGATTCGGGCCGCAGAGCCCCGGGCGCCCGGCCGCCGTGTTCGTTCTGGAAGAGGCGACCATCTCCGACATCGAGGCGGCGTTCGAGGCGGGCGCCCTCTCGTGCCCGGCGCTCGTGCAGATGTATCTCGATCGCATCGCCGCGTACGACGATGACGGCCCCCTGCTGAACAGCGTCATCACCGTGAACCCCCGGGCGCTGGAGGTCGCCCGGGAGCTCGAGACCGAGCGGGTCGAGCGCGGGCCGCGGGGTCCGCTGCACTGCATCCCCGTCCTTCTCAAGGACAACATCGACACCGCGGACATGCCGACGACCAACGGGACGGTCATCCTTCGCGACGCCATGGCCCCCGACGACGCCTACGTCACGCGGGCGCTGCGCGAGGCCGGAGCGATCATCCTGGGCAAGGCGTCGCTGGGAGAGTTTGCCGGCGGCAACAGCTACAACTCCGTCGACGGCCGGACCGTGAATCCCTACCACCCGCTGCGCAGCGCGGGCGGGTCGAGCAGCGGCTCGGCGGTCGCCGTGGCGGCGAATCTCGCCGTGTTCTCGGTTGGATCCGACACCAGCACCTCGGTGCGCGGTCCCGCCTCGTTCACCGGCATCGTCGGCCTGCGGCCCACCACCGGGCTGATCAGCCGCGACGGCATCGCGCCGAAGAACCTCAACTTCGACACCGCCGGACCGATGGCGCGGACGGTGACGGACACGGCGATTCTGCTGACGGCCATCGCCGGTCCCGACCCGGCCGATCCCGACGGGCTGAGCCTGGAGGTCTTCGCGGCGCATCCCGCGGGCGAAGCCGCCGCACGCCTCGACTACACGCGGTTCCTGGAGCGGGGCGCGCTGCGGGGCGCCCGGCTGGGCGTGGCGCGGGACTACTTCGGCGGCGATCCGGAGGTCGACGCGTTGGCCGAGGCCGCCATCGACGCGATGCGCGAACTGGGAGCGGTGATCGTCGATCCGGTGACGTTCGACGGTTCTTTCGTGGACGGGGTGCGGAGGATCGCCGACTACCGGTTCAGAGCGGACTGGGAGGCGTATTTGCTGACGCTGGGGCCCGACGTGCCGCAAACGGTCGACGAGTTCCTCGAGATCTACTACACCGAGGTGGCGGCGTCTCCGCTGCCGGCGGAGGCGTCCGTGCTGGACCTTCTGGAGCGGGCGAGCGCCACGTCGACCGACGATTCCGTCTACGTCGATCTCGTCGAGAACGTACTGCCGCGCAACACGCGCCTCAAGCTCGACGTGTTCGACGCCCACGACCTGGACGCGCTGGTCTTTCCGTACAACCCGAGCTTCGCGCCGCCGGCCCGGGACCCGACCTTCACGGCGGACGATCCCACGTACGTGTCGGCTCGTGGACTGCGCAGCCCGTCCACGCTGGCCGGTTACAGCTCGATCGGTTTCCCGAGCATCGTCGTGCCGATGGGCTTCGGGTCGCAGGGGCTGCCGATGAACGTCGGGTTTCTCGGCCGGCCGTACGATGAAGGCAGGCTGATCGGCTACGCGTACGACTTCGAGCAGGCGACCCTGGCG
>Ga0209021_1004421_pt1 | contig 10395 bp, 10 predicted proteins | sample PinacodermFT_FD_187299 | JGI IMG/M metagenome (GOLD analysis project Ga0209021, IMG submission 187299) | Host-associated microbial community of the marine sponge Aplysina aerophoba from Gulf of Piran - sponge pinacoderm, lysed by freeze-thaw... | ecosystem: Host-associated > Porifera > Sponge >... | reverse complement strand
TGTGGTTGCTGGTGCCTCCCGCCGGAGCGACCCGCCGCCGTCCCGCCGGTGTGACGATCCATCGACTCGCGGGCGACCGCTACGACGTGGTCCCGGAGAGCGCGGCGTTTCCGGGCTGGACGGCTTGCGAGATCCACGTTGCCCTGACCGAGCCGTTGACGACGGAGCGCACCTGCCGGGTCCTGGAGCGCGTCGGCCGCGCGCTCGGAGCGCGGGAGGGCACCGGCCCGCAGGACGATCCGCTGCTGCGCGTGCTGGGCCATCGCGAACGGGCGGAGGGCAAGGCTGCCGGGCGAGCGGAAGGGCAGGCCGAGTTCGTCCGCGCAATGCTCGCGGAGCGCGGGATCATGGTCTCCGAGTCGTTCACCGCCCGGGCCGCAAAGGACGTCGATTCGCCCGGCGGCACTCGGATGGCAGCCGCGGCACTGGCCTGTACCGACGAGGCGGACTTCTGGCGGCGCCTGGGACGGACGTGAATCCGACGGCTCGCGGATCGAGCGTCCGCCGACGGCGCCTCAAGCAGGACCTGCCGGTCAACGGCGAGCGCGCCGCACCGATGGCGCAGATGCGGCGAGCCGCACACGCTACCGTGGATTCATCCGGGTGCTCTGCGACGCCACGCACTGCCAGCGGCCGTCTCGCACCACCCAGACGTCCGTGTAGCGCAGGGCGATCTCGGCCTCCTGCCCCTGCCGGATGCCGACCACCCGCAGCGTGAACCACACCACCGCGGCGTCGTCGTAGACCTGCACGGTGAAGTCTTCCTGCGTGGCCGAGATCACCCGCTGGTTGAACGACTCGGCGAGCGCCAGCTCGCGGGCCTTGTCGCCCCGCGCGCCGTCGTCGTAGGTCACGATGAAATCGTCGGCGAGAATGCTATCGAGGAACTCCACGTCCCGCGCGTAGAACGCCTCGTTCCAGCCCCGCTCGAGCGCGATGAGGGCCTCCTCGGTCGAGACCTCCGGCAGTTGGGACGCGAAGGCGCCCGCCGTCCAGACGAACGCGAGCGTGCAACACAGGAGATATCGCGGCCATCGTCTTCGCATCGTCACCTCCGCTGCCGAATCGTGGCCCATTATTCCACGTGCGCCGATCCACTCATGTGCTACGCTGTGCGTCACCATGGCCGAGACATCGACCGGCACAACCAGGGTCGGGATTCGCGAGTTGCGCCAGAACCTGAGCGTCTACGTGCGACGCATTCACCGCGGCGAGCGTTTCGAGGTCACCGAGCGCGGCAGGCCCGTCGCCCTGCTGGTACCCCTCGCCGACGCCATGTCGCCGCTGGCGAGGCTCGTCGCGACAGGACGCGCACGCATGCCGGAGGGAGACCTCCTGGATCTCCCCCCGCTCGCCGGCGAGCCCTCGACGACGGCGAGCTCCGCGATAGCCGCCGACCGCGAAGACCGGCTCTGAAGCCGCATGGTGTATCTGGACTCGTCCGCACTCGTCAAGCTCGTCGTCGCCGAGCCGGAATCGACGGCCCTGCGCCAATACCTGCGAGACCACCCCGAGCGCGTATCGAGCGCGTTGGCGCGCGTGGAGGTGTGGCGCGCATTGCGCCGCACGGGTGCGCCGGAGGCGGCGTTGCAGCGCGCGGATCAGGTGCTGGCGCGAGTCGCCCTGGTGGCAATGGACGATCCCTTGCTGCGGGCTGCCGCCACATTGTCGCCGCCGGGGTTGCGCAGCCTGGACGCCCTGCATCTCGCCACTGCGCTCTCCCTCGATGACCTGGACGCGGTCGTCACGTACGACCGGCGGCTCAACGCCGCCGCGGCGCATGCAGGCCTTGCAGTGGCTTCGCCCGCGTGAGGTGGGCCAGATGCGCTTCTTCAACACCGAGGGTCCCGTACGGCCGGAAGACCACTACTGCATCCCGCCGCTCGAACGCATCGATCTCGAGACCGTGCTCGGTCTCGTCCGCGACAAGAAGTACTTCGTCCTGCACGCGCCGCGCCAGACGGGCAAGACGTCGGCCCTGCTCGCGCTGCGCGACCTGCTGAACGGCGGCGGCGACTACCGTTGCGTGTACGCGGATTTCGAAGTCGGGCAGGCCGCGCGCGAGGACACGGCGCGGGCGATGCGCGCCCTGCTCGGGGAGCTGGCTCGCCGGGCGCGCGTGACCCTGGGCGACGACACGCCGGACGCCCTGCGGGGCGCCGCGCTGGAACGCGAGGGCGCCGACGGCGCGCTGATCGACGTGCTCTCGCGCTGGTCCGAAGCCGATCCGCGGCCGCTGGTACTCCTGATCGACGAGATCGACACGCTGATCGGCGACACGCTGGTCTCCGTGCTCCGACAGTTGCGTGCCGGGTACGATCAGCGGTCCGCTGGCTTTCCCCACAGCGTGGTCCTGTGCGGCGTGGTGGACGTGCGCGACTACCGCATCGAGTCGAGCGCCGCGAACGCGCTGGTTCTCGGAGGCAGCGCCTTCAACGTCAAGTCGAAATCGCTGCGGCTCGGGGACTTCACGGAGGCTGAGGTCCGGGCTCTGCTCGTCCAGCACACCGCGGAGACCGGACAGACGTTCACGGAGGACGCCCTGCAGATGGTCTGGACCCGTACCGCCGGCCAGCCCTGGCTGGTGAACGCGCTGTGCTACGACGCCTGCTTCGACGACAGGGCGGGCCGCGATCGGTCGCGCCCGGTCACCGGCGACGACGTCCTCGCGGCCCAGGAACGGTTGATCCAGCGGCGCGACACGCACATCGACCAGTTGGCGCACAAGCTGCGCGAGGACCGGGTCCGGCGGGTGATCGAGCCGATTCTGTCCGGCGCGGACGAGCAGGCGTGGTCTGAGGAGGACCTCCTCTACCTGCGCGACCTGGGACTGATCGCGCAGGACGCCGGCGGTGCGCCGCGCATCGCCAACCCGATCTACGCCGAGGTCGTGCCGCGCCACCTGAACGCCGCGGTGCAGGCGGGCCTGCCGCACGAGCGGGCCTGGTACGTGGATGCCGATGGCGCCCTGAACATGGAGGGGCTGATCGCGGACTTCCAGACATTCTTCCGGGAGCACTCCGAGCACTGGGTGCAGCGCTTCGAGCAGTATCGGGAAGCGGGTCCGCAGCTCCTGCTCCAGGCGCATCTGCAACGGGTGGTGAACGGGGGCGGGGTCATCGAGCGGGAGTACGCGCTCGGCCGCGGCCGCACGGACCTGCTGATCCGCTGGCCGCAGGGCGGACGCACCCGGAGGTTCGTGATCGAGTGCAAGCTGCGCCGCGGGGACCTGGAGCGCACCATCGCGGAGGGCCTGACGCAGACGCGCGGCTACATGGACCGCTGCGGGGCCGAGGCGGGCCACCTGATCGTGTTCGACCGCGCGTCGGAGCGGACGTGGAGGGAGAAGATCTTCCGCCGCGACCCGGCGGCGGACGCCGCGCCAGTCACCGTGTGGGGCATGTGACGACATCGAACGGGACATCGCACGTCGGCTATGATGGCTGGATAGCGGCTCCGGGCGACAGGCTCCGGCATGCGCATCGCCAACCCCATGTACGAGGCCGTCTTCAAGCATCTGCTGGAGGATCCGGCGTCCGCGAAACTGATCGTCGGCGCGACCCTCGGCGAGGAGATCGAGAGCCTCGAGATGGCGCCGCAGGAGGCCGCCGTGCAGGTCGGCTCGCCGCAGCCGGCAGCGCCGGAAGGCACGGGGTTCACACTGCTGCGGGTGGACTTCGCGGCGACGGTGCGGACGGCGGCGGGGGAGCATCTGCGAGTCCTCATCGAAGTGCAGAAGGCGCGCTACTCCAACGACGTGATGCGTTTCCGGCGCTATCTGGGGATGCACTACGCGGACGAGCGGAACACCGTGACGTATGCGGATGGCGGCCGCGAGCGCGATCGGCCGCGGCGGCTGACGACGATCTACTTCCTGGGAGAGCCGCTGCCGCGCACGACGGCCACGGTGCTGAAGGTGGCCCGGGAGTACGTGGACGCGGTAACGGGGGATCGTCTGGCGGACAGGGAGGAGTTCGTCGAGGCGCTGACGCACGACTGCTACGTGGTCCAGGTGTCGCGGCTGCCGGCCCAGCGGCGCAACGATCTGGAAAAGCTGCTGAGCATGTTCGATCAGGATCTGCGCCCGGCGGACAGCCGGCACACGCTGGAGCTGGACGCCGCGACGATGCCGGAACGCTACGCGCCCGTGCTGCGCCGCCTGCAGCTCGCGACGGCGAGTCCGGAGTTGCGCCACTCGATGCTCACGGAGGACGAAATCGTGGGCGCGTGGGAGCGGGTGCACCGGGAGCACCGGGAGCAGCAGGAGGCCATCGCGAATAACCGAAGGGTCCTCGCGGAGCAGCAGGAGGCCATCGCCACGCGGGACGCAACCATCGAATCGCAACGCGCGGAAATCGAAGCTCTGCGCGCCGGCTCGGCGACGGCGGATAGCTCCGGTAGCGCCGACTGCCTGGAATTGGGCCCGTCATCCGCGCAACCGGCAGATGGACACCAACGTAGCCAATCTCGATCTTCCGCGCCAACGCGTCGAACCGCAGATGAATGCGCGCTCCGCTCCCGAAGCGGGCGTGCCGCTCGAACGGGATCCGTTCACCGCCGGCGGCACGAACGTTCGCGCCTCGAGAGGCTTCCCCTTCTTGTACTCTTTATCGGACACCGTGCTCGGTTGCAGATGGTCTGGCCTCCCACCGCAGACACTTGCGCGACCTCGGGCTGACCGCGCGGGACGCCAGCGGCGCGCCGCGCATCGCCAACCCGATCTACGCCGGGGTCGTGCCGCGCCACCTGAACGCGCTGTGCAGGCGGGCCTGCCGCACGAGCGGACCTGGTACGTGGACGCCGACGGCACCCTGAACGTGGAGGGGTTGATTGCCGACCTCCAGACCTTCTTCCGGGAGCGCTCGGAGCACTGGGTTCAGCGCGTCGAGCGGTATCAAGAGGCGGGCCCGCAGCTCCTGCTCCAGGCGCATCTGCAACGGGTGGTGAACGGAGGCGGGGTCATCGAGCGGGAGTACGCTCTCGGCCGAGGCCGGACCGACCTGCTGATCCGCTGGCCGCAGGGCGGGCACATTCGGAGGTTCGTGATCGAGTGCAAGCTGCGCCGCTGCGAAAGTGGAGCGCACCATCGCGGAAGGGCTGACGCAGACGCCCGGCTACATGGACCGCTGCGGGGCCGAGGCGGGCCACCTGATGGTGTTCGACCGCGCGCCGGAACCGTGCGGGGCATGTGAGGGCGGCGATCACCGGATCGAAAGCACGCCGAACACAACTGGCACGTTCCCGCACGGACTACCAGACTCAACGCAGACCTGACGTATCGGCAGCGGCTTACCGACGCCGTTCACCGCCAACGACCACTCCAAGGAACCTGGCTGCCCGCTACTTCGGGTAGCGCTTGGTCGGAAGATGGGGGCCGACGTAGCCGATCTCGATCTCCTTCTTCGACGGATCGAACCGTAGATGGATACGCTCCCCGATCCCGAAACGGGCATGCGGGAGGAAGAGCAGTGGCTCGCCGGTAGCCGAACGGAACTGCCGCGCGTCGCGAAACCTCGGGTTCTTCTTCACCGATTCGCTCTCGTCACTCACACGGCAGGTCCAAGGCGGCTCCGCTCCACCTGCATACGGCCACGCAGCCGCCGAATCGTCCAGGTCCGCCAGCCTGTTGACGAGTGTCGATAGCAGGCCCGGGTTCAGCTTCGCGAGGTGATCCTCCACGTCCGGACCGAAAACCAAGTGCGGAAACAAATCAGCTCGACGGCGCCATAGTTCGGACGCGTCCGCGCAGTAGAACCGCTGTAGATCACGATGGCGGGTAACGATAGAATTGGCATGTCCGATGCTCGTCAGATTGTCTATCGCTTCCTGCGCGTCCTCGAACGTACCATCGGGCAGCAGTTCGAGGAAAGCGACCGTAAGCCTGTCGCAATTCCAAATCGGTTCAGAAGGCAACCCAACGGAGATCGCGTCGGTGAGAGCACAAACGACGAGCGGCTCGCCATCGCTCCCCGGCAAGGTCTTCCCTTCGCACCGCAAGAAGCGATCCTCGACATCCGGGGAGACGCCGCTCAGAAGCGGAGACTTCGTGCTCAGACCAAGCAGGTACGCGGCGCTCTCGCGCCCCCGTCCGCCCTTCTTCAACAGTGACAGATAAGCGTCGTGCAACGAACCACCGCGAAAGCAGTTGATCTCGTACGGCGGACGACGCATTCGCAGCGCCTTCTGGGTCAGGCCGGCGCGAACGAGCACCGTAATACCCCTGGCAAGATCGTCAAGCCACGCGAGCAACTCATGCTCGCCGGCGGGCGTGACGCTGGCGTGGTTCAGAACCAACTCCCGCACGTCAACTCCGTGGCGTGAGCAATCGGGCAAGGTTGTCGTCACGCTGATCGAAGAAACCGTCCGGCCAGTGCGGCAGAAACCCGTCGGCGTCGATTTCCGGAGAAGTCACCACCGTGCGGCCGTCGTGCCGCTCAAAGTAGTGGATCGTGGTCTCATCCGGTGCGATCAGACCGTCCCGGACAGCAAGCCGCATCCCGTCCAAGAAGTGATCGCTGTGTGTCTCGGCGAACACCTGCACGCCCGCTGCGGCCGCCCGCGCCGCGAGTTCCGCCAGCTTCGTCTGCCCCCGAGGATGGAGATGGGCCTCCGGGTTCTCGATGAGACAGAGCGTGCCAGGCTCCGACAGAAGGGCGAGCACGACCGGCAACACGTACGACAACCCGAAGCCTACGTTAGTGGCGCGGTGCCGCCGCGATGCGACGTCGCCCGGGCGGTCGAACTTGAAGCCGGCAATGACGGCATCGGCAGCCGGGATCGATTCAAGTTCCAGACGCGCACCTGGACTGACGTCCTGCAACCAGTGGTCGACGACATCGACCAGCCGGCGGCCCCGTGCATCCGCGCGGCGAGGATCATCAGTCGGTAGAAGAACATCCTGATGTTCGTTCAGATAGTTCCACGTGTACTCGCCCCGGCCGCCAAGTTCCCCACGGCGGGCCAACATCTCCGAGAGCGGATACGACTTCCGCGGGCCTACCCGTTCTGCTTCCACGTAGACGAGACGTCCACCGAACGGCGAGATACCCCGCCAAGCTGGTTGCACCACTTCTTCCTTGTTGGTCGCCCATACCTCGATCGTCGTTACTTGATCCAAATCCACTCGGTCGTCCCCGTTGGATTCCGCCAGATCTCGCGCGAACTGTGGGTCGTAGTGAAGCGGAAACTCCACCGTAGAAACATCTTCGGTTGTCACGAGCAGTTGATCGCCGGTTCTCGAATACCCGAAGACCCCTGCCCACGGCTTGTCCGAACCGTCGCCCCTCATTACGAATCCCACAACCTCTTCGGCGGCGTCTTCAAACAGCACATCCGTTCCGGCGCCGAGATCGATCCTCGCCCCGCCCAGTACGAGCCGCCCATCTTGCAGGTCCCCTGCCTCGAACGACTGCCGCAGCACCAACAAAGCCTGGATGACACTGCTCTTGCCCATCCCGTTCAGGCCGCACAGCAGGTTCAGCGACGCACAGCGCAAGTCGAGGTTTGCGAAGCACTTGAAGTTCGCCAAACCGATCCGACGCAGCATCAGACGAACTCCTGAACCAAATCACGAATGGCCGTGAAGCGTTTCCGGACCCGTTGCGGCGTACCGGTTGACACCGAAATGGCCTTTTCGAACTCCGCGTCCTCGTTCAGCAGATCCATGAATCGATTCCGTACTTCCTCGCGCCTCGCAACAAGCCGCTCGATCTCGTCCGGCGAGGAACGCGCCAACTGCACAGCCCACGTCTCGAAAAGCGGCATGCTGATCTGGTTGCGGTAGTCGTCCGGACGGCGCCGCTTGCGGAAGGCATCGTTCCCGAAGATGCGCTCCGCGGCCCGCATCGCCTTCTTGAAATCGGAGGCCAACGAGTCCCGCCCGGGCGAGGACATGGCGTTGATGGCCCTCATCGCTGCCGCGAGGTGGCTGTCGAGGGTATTGGCCGCGTACTTCTCCCACGGCTCCATACGGAATGCGAGGAATCGGAGAACGCATTCGCGATCCGCCATCCGGTCCTTGCTGATCGAGTGAGCCGTGGCGGCGGCGAACTCCTCGAAATCGGCCAGTTCCTTCAAGTACTCCCTCGCGAGGCCGGGGTTGAGGGCATGCCGGATCTCCTGTCCGTTGAGAGGTTGCCCGCCGGTGTTGATCCGATGGAAGATGTTGAACATCACTTCCGCGGGCGTACCCGGCTCGATGACGTTCACGACGATCTGGGTTTCACTGATCCGCCGTTGCATGGCACGCGGCAACTCATCGTACCGCTTGCCGTTGAACTCGTCGCGGTACTCGAGTCCGGTCAGCGAGAACTTGCCCATCACGTAGTCGCACATGGTTGACATCCGCTGGACACCGTCGACCACATCCCAGTTCTCCTCTTCATCCGCCGCGACGTAGAACACGGGAATCGGGATACGCAGCAGGAGCGACTCTATCAGGCGGCTCTTGTTGACCGGCTTCCAGATGCCACTCATTCGCTGGAAGTCCGGCGCCAGATCGAGCGCATCGTGCCTGAGACGCGACACGAGTTGATCGACCACGATCGTGACGGTACGCACCTTGATCTTCGCCGGATCGAATGGGCGTGCGATGGCCGCCGGTTCGAGATCTTCACGCTCGTCTTCGACACCGCGTTCCTGTCGATACCTCTCGACGGTAGCCAGGAACTCCCCGCCCTGGTGGACTTCGAAGACTGCCAACAGCGAGCCGAGTGTGTTCTGGAACGAATCGGAGAAGTCGTGCCGCCTGAGCCTCGTGTCGGCCCACTCGACCGTCCGGCGATTTCGAAACGGGCACCCGTCGCCGCCCACAAGGGAGACACACGGTCCCGCTACACGGCCGTAGCGCAACCACTCCCTATCCGCTTCCGGCGTGATGACGTAATCGCCTTCATGCATGTCGAGCAAGAAGGAAGCGAGTTGTCCCACCTGCGTGCCGGTACTCTTGGGTCCTGCGTCTGGATCTGCCTGCTCATAGCGAAGCCTGATTTCTTCACGGCTCCTGGCCGACGCGACATCTATTTTCTCCGAGCAGCCAGCGTAGCCGCCAGCGACAAAATGATGTGTGTACTTCCCGCCGTCGGCGCGGACAACCCAGACCCGGGCAGGCCGGGGCTTTCCAGGTGCACTATCCATGGCGGGTTCCTGCACGATGCCGACGTCCGCGTGCATCGTATCTGAACTCATGGCCAACCTGACCCGCGCGACACGGCCCGACGGCCCGCCGCCGCCCCTACGACCGGAACACCCGCAGCAGCCGGCTCAGCGGATCGTAGAGCTTGTCGACCACCCGCTCCTTGAGCGGGATGATGGCGTTGTCGGTGATGGTGATCTCCTCGGGGCAGACCTTGGTGCAGCACTTCGTGATGTTGCAGTAGCCGACCCCGAAGTCGTTCGCGAGATCCTCGCTGCGGTGCTCGGTGTCGAGGGGGTTCATCTCCAGCGCCGCGGTGTAGACGAAGAACCGCGGCCCGATGAACTCGTGGTGCAGCCGGTGGTCGCGCAGCACGTGGCAGACGTCCTGGCAGAGGAAGCACTCGATGCACTTGCGGAACTCCTGGACCCGCTCCGCGTCGGACTGCTGCATGCGCCACGTGCCGTCCTCGGCGTCCGGCGGGCGCGGCTTGAACGGCTTGATCCGCTTCTTGACCTCGTAGTTCCACGACACGTCGGTGACCAGATCGCGGACGGTGGGGAACGCCTTCATCGGCTCGATGGTGACCGGCTCGTCGAGGTTCAGGCTGTTGAGCCGCGTCATGCACATCAGCTTCGGATGGCCGTTCACCTCGGCGGAGCAGGAACCGCACTTGCCCGCCTTGCAGTTCCAGCGGACGGCGAGGTCGTTGGCCGACTCGGCCTGAACCTGGTGCACGGCGTCGAGCACCACCATCCCTTCGGTCACCTCGGTGGTGTAGTCCTGGTACTCGCCGCCCTCGGCGTTGCCGCGCCAGATCTTGAACGTCGCGCTCGCCATCGGTCTCCCCCGGTTCGTCAGCTCTTCTGGCTCTCTTCGATGATGCGCTGCAGGTCCTCGCGCGGCGGCGGGATCGCTTCGCGGCGAAGATCCATCGAGCCGTCGGCAGCCTGCTTGACGACGAGCGTGGTCTTCCCCCACTCCTCGTCCTTCCCGAGGTGGTCCTCGCGAAAGTGGGCGCCGCGGCTCTCTTTCCGTTCGATGGCCGAGCGTGTGACCGCCTCGGCCACCGGCATCAGGTTGCGCAGGTCGAGCGCGGTGTGCCAGCCGGCGTTGTACTCGCGGTTGCCCTGCGCCTCGACCCGCTTGACCCGCTCCTGCAAGCGCTGCAGCGAATCGAGCGCCTGGCGCAGCTCGGCGTCGTTGCGGACGATGCCGACCTGGCTCTGCATCAGGTCCTGCAGCTCGTACTGCACCTGGTA
>Ga0209021_1004415_pt1 | contig 10412 bp, 4 predicted proteins | sample PinacodermFT_FD_187299 | JGI IMG/M metagenome (GOLD analysis project Ga0209021, IMG submission 187299) | Host-associated microbial community of the marine sponge Aplysina aerophoba from Gulf of Piran - sponge pinacoderm, lysed by freeze-thaw... | ecosystem: Host-associated > Porifera > Sponge >... | reverse complement strand
AATGCCCGCCGTCTCGCCGCGCGCCGCGATGGGGTCCGGACGGAACGAACCGTCGTGGTCCCGATACTCGATCCCCGCCGCAATGCCCGCCTCGCCCGCAGGCATGGAAAACAGCTCGCCGGTCACGTTGAAGGCGGCGTTGCCCAGGGTCTGGTCGCTGAAATCCCGCTGGGTGTAAGTGACGAAATCAAGCATTTCCCGGGTGAAGGACCCCGTCCCGTCAGGTCCCTGCCCGCCGAAGAAATTGAACGGCACGCAGCCGGGGGTAGCGGTACAGACGGACGGATCGCCCAGTGCCACCTGCAGTCTGGCGGCGTTGTGGGAGTTGTATTTCTCCTGGAATCCCTGGTTCTCGCCGTAGCTGCCGTAGGCCTCCCAGAACAGGTCGCGGCCGCCCAGCGACCAGGTGCCCTCGACGCCCAGGGTGCCGAAATACGTATCCACATCCTGGTAGAACAGGCGCGGACCCGACTCCAGCGGACGGCGACCGAAGAAGGCCAGCGTCCCCGCGGCCGGCGACAGGTCGACGCCGAAGGGGTTGTAGGGGTTGTCCGCGGAAATGGAGAAGCGGTCGGTGATACGGCTGCCGCAACCCGGGCCCAGGCAGAGCGGTTCGGGCGCCCCCTTGGTAGCCGAGGAGCGGTTGGTATACGACACCGTGGCGAACAGTTCGGCATCCGCCCCGATCCCGTGCCGGGCACTGGCGAACAGGTTGACCCGCTCGTTGGGGGTGCGCAGGTAGTTGAAGCCGGGACCGTTGTAGTTGAAACGGTCCGCGGCGGTGAACGCGTGGAAATCGCCCGCGGTGGGATTGGCGGGATCAAAGGCGGGGATGTTGGCGCCGCCGTCGTTTAGAACGCCGTCGTTCAGTGTCACGCTGGCCCCGCCGGCGTAGTTCGGCCCGAACACGAACCGCCCCTGGGGCGTGAACGACGAACACAACGTGCCGGGCACGTCGCAACTGGTGGCGTCGGGATTGGGGAAGGCGGACCGCGCCCGGGCAGCCGTTTCGATCCCGCCCTCTTCGCGATAGCTGGCGCTCAGCACCAGGTGGGTGGTCCCGTTGCCCGCGCCCCACTTCAGCCCGGCCTCTGTGGACTCGCCGTCGCCCTCCCCCAGGTAACCGCCGGTCTGCAGGTCGAACCTCAGGCCGCTGAAGGCCCGGTCGGTGATGATGTTGACCACCCCGCCGATGGCGTCGGAGCCGTAGATGGCCGAGGCGCCGTCCTGCAGGATTTCCACCCGCTCGATGACGTTGTCGGGAATGGTGTTCAGATCAACGTGGCTGGGCACACCGGAGGCCGATGCGCCGGCCACCCAACGGCGGCCGTCCACCAGCACCAGCGTGCGCTTGGCTTCCACGTTGCGCAGCGACACCTGCACCGAACCCGCGCCAATGCCGGCGCCGTCCTGGGGAAAGCCGGAGTTGCCCGGCACGTTGAACTGCGAGTTGGGCGCGGACCCGGTGATGGGCAGGTTCTGCAACGCATCGCCCAGGTTGGTCAGCCCGGTGCGCTCGAGCTGGTCCCTGCCCAGCGCCGTGATCGGGGCCCGTTCGGTCAGCGGGTCGCGGCGCAGGCGCGAACCGGTGACGACGACTTCTTCAATGGCGGCCTCGGCCTCCGACTGCGCGTAAACGTCGAGAAATGGAATGAAGGTGAGCAGCCCGGCAAGGGGTAGTGTCAGACCCACTCGCAGGCAGTGTCCCGATGAAACGGCAATGTGTCGTCTCAAGGGAATACCGCCACCTACACGACCGTCCTTGCTGCGCACACCATTGCGTCCCGATTGATCTACTATCGAATTCCAAATCACGCAGGCAATGCGCGATTCAACTCCATCACGCTACAACCGAATTGCCACAACCGAATTCCTACAACTGCATTGATGCGACCGGTTCGATACGACTGCCTTGCCAGAACCCTGCGACGCTACAACGAGTATCCGACCATGAACCAGACCTTGGTCGTATCCGTGTCATAGCCGTCTGCATCGTACCTGGCGAGCTTCAACTCCAGCCCCACCCGGTTCGGCAGCGTGTAGGTGACGTCGAAACCGAGTTCCGAACCGTAGCTCCGCCCGCCCTCGTGGGCGCTGAAGTCGTGGTAGACACCGATGACCCTCGCGCCGCCGAGATTGCCGGCGATGCTGAACCAGGCGTCCCGGACGCCTTCCGGCGGTGGGATGAGGAACTTGTCGGTCCATCCCTGGCGGGCGTGCATGGTCGCCAGGGGCGTGCGCACCGACCTGCGGCCGTCGTCGCTGCCGAGCACTTCGTAGCCGAACGTCAGGACCGCCTCCCCGCCCAGCGGGATATCGCTCCGGAACGTGTGCAACGGCGCATCGTAGGTCACGGGGTTTTCGCCCCACTCGGATTGCCGGGAAAGGGTGACGTCCACGGTGGCGAAGTCGAATTCGCCGCGGTAGGAAATTCCGTATGTGGCGTTGGAATTGGCCGGACCGTTGTCGTTGCTGAGGTCGAACAGGTACGCGAATGCAACGATCTCCTGGTCCGGCGCCGTCTGCAGGGAACCGCGCAGGAGGTGGGTATCGCCGAACCAGTCCCCGGGTTGCACGCCATCGCCCGGACCGAAAATCCGGTTGGTGTTGTTCACGTAGCTGTAGTCCAGCATCGCGTCGCCCCGGGACAACTGCACCCGCACAGCATCGTAGGTCTGTTCGTTCTGCCGGAACGCCACGCCGCCCACGAAACGCTGGGTGCCCAGGTTGATCCGCTGGCGGCCTGCCGTGACGGTCAACCCTTCTCCGGCGTACCTGAGGAACGCCTGGTTGAGATCGCCACCGTCAGGATCGGCAATGATGGGAAACTCCGTCTTGCCGTTGGTGGTGGAATTGAAGTCTTCGATGCCGGCCACGAACACGTAGTCGGCTTCCAGGCCGGCGGTCCAGGCATTGTCCTCGGCCGAATTCCAGGTCCAGCGAGCCAGCGCCGTGGACGCCAGGGCCTGTTCGTCGAAATTCGCCTGGTCGACGTGCTCGAGCCGGTACCGAATCCTCAGCGCAGTCGAGCCATCGGCAACCGCGGCCCGCAACCCCGCTCCGGTCGTCTGTGCCCGGGTCGCACCGGCGGACAGAATCAGCCCGGCAACCAGGGCAATGGCGCAAGTTTTCTCGCTCATGGGCAAGCGTTTCCCATACCGGCGCTCCCAACCCGCGCCATTATGCAACAAATCGGTCACGCGCCTTCCTCCGCCTGCTTCAGCGGCGGTTCCAGCGGAAGCTCGATGATCATCTCCGTGAACTCGCCCGGCTCGGTCTCCACCTGGATGTGGCCGCCGTGCTCGCGCACGATGTCGCTGGACATGGCAAGGCCAAGTCCCGTGCCCTCGCCGGTGGGCTTGGTGGTGAAGAAGGGATTGAATATCTTTTCCACGACGTGAGGCGGCATCCCGTTGCCGTTGTCCCTGATGCGGATCTCGATATTCTCCTCGCCGCGCCGTGTCTTCAGCGAGATCGTCGGCTCGTATCCGTCGGCTTCCCCGGCCTTGCGCTTCTCGTCGGTGGCGTAGCACGCGTTGCCGACCATGTTCAGAAAGACGCGGCCCAGATCCTGGGGAATGACGTCGACATCCCCCATGTCGGGATCGAGATCCCGCAGGATATCGAGCTGGAATTCGGAGTCAGAGGCCCGGGCACTGTGATACGCGAGCCTCGCGTATTCGTCCAGCAGTCCATTGATGTCGGTGGGCTGCAGGTCGCCGGAGCCCCGGCCCATCTGCAGCATGTCGTGGACGATGCGGTTGGCGCGCTCGCCGTGGGACTGAATCCGCTTCAGGTTGCCGGTCAGGTCTCCGGTGATCTCGTCGATGTAGGAGCGATCGTCCTCCGGGATCTGCTCCTTGATATCTTCAAGCGCTTCTTTCAATTCATCAATGAGCTCTTCAGATACTTCAGAGAAGTTCTTGACAAAATTCAATGGATTCTTGATTTCGTGAGCCACGCCCGCGGTCAACTCACCAAGCGCCGCGAGTTTCTCGCGCATCACGATCTGATCCTGGGCATTGCGCAGATCTTCCAGCACCGACTCCAATTGCTCGTTCTTGCCCTTGAGTTCGTCCGCCAGTTTCTCCACCAGGTTCAGGCGCTGTACTTCAATGGCATGGCGGCGGAACACCTCAAGCGCTGCCGCCATATCGGCCACTTCGTCCTTGCCGCCGATATCCACGGTGGTTTCGAGATCGCCGCTGGCCATGCGCCGCATCCACCGGGACAGTTGCTCGAGCCGGAACAGCAGCACGCGCCCGACAAACAGCCATGCGATCAACAGGGCGCTGCCCACGCTCACGGCGCTGATGGTCAGCAGCACGTTGCGCCCGGTGAGGATCGCATCCTCTGACGCCATGGTGGCATCCTCGGTGTTCCTCTGCACCGTGCTCACCAGGCCGTCGACTTCGGCGACCAGTTCGATGGCGATGGCCTGGTTGCCCCCGAGCAGTTCGAACTGACGTTCGCTGAGCCGAAGTTCCTGAACCAGCAGGTTGAAGCCGCTCGCCTCGCCAATACCCAATTCGATGAGCCGCGCGAAGACGGGCGCCAGTTCATCGTGCAGCGGCGTTGTTTCAAGATCGGACAGGTTGCGCTCGATGCGGCTGGCCACCGCCTCGAAGCGCTCCCGCAAGGGCTCCACCAACGACGCTTCCGTAAGTGTGAACGCGCTCGCCAGCAATTGCGTCGACAACGTCGCATCGGCCTGAAGCTCGGCCAGGTACCGGTAGCGTCCGAACTCGTTTTCCGAGAAGTGTTCCGAGCGGGATTCCGGCGGACTTCCAAGCTCCCGGTAGCCGGTCATGGTGTAGAAGAGCTGATCGTCGATGGCCGGAACCATGATGTTGTCGAGCCGTACGCGCAGTTCTTCCAGTTCCAGCCGCAGAGCCTCCCTGCGCTGCAACAGTTCAAACGACGCGGCCACTTCATCGCGTAGCGCGGTGATGTTCGAAATCAGCGTGTCGGAATGCGCCTGGATGCGTTCGAACGGCGCTCGACCCCCCTCCATTCCCTCAAGTACCGCCAGTTGCTCTTCAAATGCCGCATGAGACTCGCTGATGTCGACCATCACGTCGCGGAAATCTTCCGGCGATGCCGCGGACGCCAGGCGGGGAGCGGCCGCGACCAGCGCATTGGTGTACTGCGCCACACCGAAGGCGGCCGCCAACTCGGGTACGCTGCCTTCGTTGACGACCTGCTGAACTTCCCCCACCCGGTTGAGGAGAAACCAGCCCACCAGGCTGGCGGAGATCGTCAGGACCACGGCGCCGCCGATGGTGAGATAGAGCTGGGTAGAGATCCGCGAGCGGGCCTTGTTGATGGAGTTCAACCAGTTCTTCATGGCGCCATCGTCTGCATCGTCGCGACAGGGTAGTAGGCGCCGTCGTCGCCCAGCGCGGTCATGAAGACCTCGTCGGAGCCCTGGCTGTCGTCATCGCCGTAGCGCAGTTCGAAGCCGTCGATGTCTACCGTCTCCGCACTGCGGAGGCTGTCGAGGAAGCAATCCCGGCTGAGTTCGACGCCGCACCGCTGAAGCCCCTCGATGGCGAGGCGCCCGGCCAGGTAACCCTCCAGGGAGACGAAGCCGGGAACGGCGTCGGGGGCATGGACGGACAACGCGTTCTGATAGGAAGCCACCACGGGGAGCGAATCGTTGGTCGGGAACGGCACCACCTGGGTCACCACCACATCCGCGCCCGTATCCCCAAGCGCCTGCGCCAGGGCGTTGCTGCCGACGAAGGAGACGGTGAGGAACACCGCGTCCATGCCGGTGTGCGTGGCCCAATTGATCAGCATCGACACGGGCTGATACGCACCGATCATGATCACCGCCTGCGGGTCGCCCTGGCGAAGATCCAGCAAGGCGGTCTTCACCGCAGCGGTATTTCGCGGGTACAGCCCGATCGCCACCGGCTCCATCCCCCGACGCGCAAGCGCCAGGCGCACACCCTGGTAACCGTCGCGGCCGAACGAATCGTCCTGGTACATGACCGCGATGCGATCGATGCCCAGGTCGCCGGTCAGGCGGGCGACCATTTCCTCGGTTTCCTGCTGATAGGAAGCCCGCAGGTTGATGATGTTGTCCCAGGCGGGATCGCGCAGAAACGCGGCGCCGGTGAACGGGGCGATGTAGGGTACGTCAGCCTCGGCGGCGACCGGTGTTGCAGAACGCGAGGTCGGAGTGCCCACCGCGCCGATCAGTGCAAAGACCTGCTCCTCCTCGATCAGTTGCAGCGTATTCACCACCGCGGCCGCCGGCTCGTAGGCATCGTCGAGCGACACCAGTTCGAGCATTCGGCCATGGATTCCGCCGCGATCGTTGGCCTCCTGAAAGGCGGCCCGGATACCGAGTTGCATGCCCAGGCCGAGTTCCTGGGCCGGGCCGCTGAAAGCCGCGGACTGTCCGAACAGTACGCGTTCCCCCGAGACGCCGGGCGTTGCTTCGACGGCCGGGGCAGACTGGGTTGAAGAAATATCCGGTTCGGGCGCCGGGTCCGGTGGGGCGTCGGCCAGGTCCCCGGTTTCCGGGGCGCACGAAACGGTAACCGCCAATGCTGCCGCCAGAACCAGCCCGCGGAAGAAGTCCCGCACCGCACCGGCAGTCCGTGGCAAGAGTCCCGCGTCGCACCGAGACCGTCGAGGCACCCGCCCGGCGAGGCGACCGGCCGGCTTGCCTGTTTCCGCCGCGAGGGCGTCGAGGCGCCGGATCCAATGGGGTGGGAACGATCGGCTCATTTCGCGCAACGGATCACCTCGTTTCGGGTGCGGTTCGCTCAGCTACCGTCGCCTCCGCGGCGCATCACCAGACAGGTGATATCGTCGGATTGGGGCGTGTCCTGGGCAAATCCGTGAACCGCATCGAATACCGCCTTGTTGGCGCCTTCGGAACTGCCGGGAGGCGCGCCCGCAAACTTGTCGCGAAGGTCGTCGAGGCCGTATTGCTCGCCTTCCGCGTTCATCGCCTCCGTGACACCATCGGTATACAGAATGACCGTATCGCCCGGTTGGAGCGTGACGGTCTGCTGATTGTAGGTGAGCCCGGGCATGACACCCAGCGCGATACCCCGGGTCAGCGGCAACAGCGTGGAACTGCCGTCGGCATGGATGATGAGGGGGCTGTCGTGCCCGCCGTTCGAATAGGTGAGCATCTTCGTCTGCGGATCGTAGACCGCGTAAAGAACGGTGACGAACATCTCCGCATCGTTTTCCTCGCAGAGTTGGTCGTTGACCTCGCGCAGCACGTCGCCGGGTTCGTTGCCTCCGATCGCGGTACCCTTCAGGAGCGTTCGCGTGGACATCATGAACAGCGCCGCCGGCACACCCTTGTCCGACACGTCCGCGATCGCAAGGCCGATCCGGTCGTATTCAAGTCGCAGCACGTCGAAGAAGTCGCCCCCCACGTTGCGGGCGGCAACCATGTGGCCAAAAACTTCGAAGTCTTTGCCGGTGGGAAACGCGGTTGGAAGGATGGACTGCTGAATCTTGGTGGCGACATCAAGCTCGTTTTGCAGCGTGATCAGCTTGTCGCGCGAAGCGATGGCCTCACGCCATTCGGCCAGATGCTTGAGCGTCCGGTCGATGGTGACGCGCAGGTCGTCGAAGTCGATGGGCTTGGTGACGAAATCGAACGCACCGCGGTTCATGGCGGTGCGAATGTTCTTCATGTCCCCGTAGGCTGAAATGATGACCGAACGCAGGTTGGGGGCCACCTTGGCGATCTGCGACAACAGCGCCAGGCCATCCATGCGCGGCATGTTGATGTCGGACAGCACCATGTCGATGGTGGGGTCCTGCTCCAGCACCTCGAGCGCTTCCAGCCCATTGTGTGCAAACAGAAACTGGTAGCGGCCCTTGCGAATGTCCCGGCGCATGCGCTGCAGCATGAGCGGTTCGAGATCGGGTTCGTCGTCAACTACGAGGATCCTGGGTGTCTGTGGCATGAAGCTCATTCATGAAGTCCTGAATAGGCGTAGTTGTGATTGTTGCTCCAGGGTACGAAGCGCGAATCTTCCCTGATCGTCTGCGACCGGATACAGAGCATAGTGGATGAAGCCGCCGCGCGTCTATTTCAAACCCGCTCGGGCCCACGGCCAGCGCGCGTCTGTATCAATCCTGATCGCGCCCACAGTAGCATCCGCAATCGCACTCGGGCATTGTTCCGCTCTGTTACTCGAAGTTTTTCCCGACTCTTTTCTTCTTGACGCCTATCTTAACCGCTGGCGTCCGGATAACGCACAATAAATGTCGACATGTCGAAACGATTGACGCGGATCCTGGGCCTGACGGCGCTGATCCTCGCCGGCGCATCGATTGCGCTGTACCGGGCCGCCACCGGCAGCCTGCCGATGCTGGACGGCGAAATCCGGATGGCCGGCCTTGCGGGGCCGGTGACCATAGTGCGCGATCGCTACGGCGTACCCACCATTCGCGGCGCCAACCGGGTCGACGTCGCCCGGGCCACAGGTTTCATTCACGGCCAGGAACGCTTCTTCCAGATGGATTTGCTGCGGCGCTCCACGGCCGGTGAACTGGCGGAGTTGTTCGGAGCGGCTGCGGCCGGTTTTGACCGGCAAAGGCGCCTGCACCGACTGCGCACGACCGCCCGCGCGGTCATCGATCGGGCCGCGCCGGGGGAACGGGCCATGCTTGAAGCGTACGCAGAGGGGGTCAATGCCGGCATTGAGGCACTGTCCGCCCGCCCGTTCGAATATCTGCTGCTTCGCGCCGAACCGGAACCGTGGCTGGCGGAGGACATTGTGCTCGGGAACCTGGCGATGTTTTTCGATCTGACTGACTACGACGCCAGCAGGGAGTCGGGATACGCCGCGCTTCTCGACGAAATCCCGGAGGAACTCGGTCGGTTCGTATTTGCGCCCGGCAACCGCTGGGATGCGCCGCTGGTGGGCGATGCGTGGGAGGTGCCGCCGGTCCCGGGGGCCGAGGTGTGCGACCTCCGGGGAACCGTGTCCGGGAACAGTCGGCTCGGCCCGCAACCAGGCGTTCCGCAGGCGGGCATTCAGCTTGAACTTCCGGTGGCGGGTAGCGGGCTCGGGCCGCCACCCGACCTTCAATTCGACCTGCCGACTCCGGGCAGTAACTCCTGGGCCGTGGCGGGTCACCGCGCCGCAACCGGCCGGGCCATGGTCGCCAACGACATGCATCTGGGCCTGAACGTGCCCAATATCTGGTACCGCGCTCGTCTGCTGGTTGCCGGAGAAAGCCCGGACAGCCCCACGGAACTGGACGCGGCGGGCGTCACGCTTCCCGGCACGCCGCTTGTCGTCGCCGGCAGCAACGGGTCCATCGCCTGGGGATTCACCAACAGCCGCGGGGACTGGTCGGACCTGGTGCTGATCGAAACGGATCCGGCCAACCCCGACGCCTACCTCACGCCCGACGGTTACTTGCCGTTCGACGAGTACGAAGAAATCATCGAAATCAAGGGCGCAGAACCGGAAGCGGTCACGTTTCGCTGGACCCGTTGGGGTCCGGTGGTCGGAACGGATCAAAGGGGACGGTTGCAGGCGCTACGCTGGCTGGCTCATGTGCCGGACGCGGTCGATCTCAGACTCCTCGAACTCGAAACTGCCACCAGCGTGCGCGAAGCGCTGGCGTTGGCCCCGGTGGTAGGCATCCCGCCCCAAAACTTCGTGGTAGCAGACTCTCAAGGCTCGATCGCCTGGACCATCATGGGGCGGATTCCCCGGCGTGTCGGCTACGACTCCGCGCTTCCCGCGTCCTGGGCTGACGGGAGCACAGGCTGGCACGGCTGGCTCGCCCCGGACGAATATCCAAGCGTCATCGATCCCGAATCCGGCCTGATCTGGACCGCCAACAACCGGATTGTCGATGGCGACGTGCTGACCCACCTGGGCGCGAACGGTTACTGGCTGGGGGCGCGCGGGCAGCAGATCAGGGATGCCCTCGCCGCCGCGGAGCGGCCGGGAATCGAGGACATGCTCGCAATCCAGCTCGATAACCGGGCGCTGCTGCAGCAGGAGTGGCGAGACCTGCTGCTGAAGGCGCTGGCCGAACATGCTGCTATCGAATACCCCTGGCGAGACGAGCTGTGGGATCTCCTCGAACGGTGGAACGGCCGTGCCGAAATCGATTCGGTCGGCTATCGCATCGTCCGCGAGTTCCGGCGCCAGGTGGTGGACGTTGTGCTGCCCGGACTCCTCGCCGGCTGCAGCGACTTCACCGCACCCGCCGGCCTGGCGCCGACCAATCAGGTGGAAGGCCCGATCTGGCAGTTGATCACCGAGCAGCCGGAGCACCTGCTGCCACCGCCGCATGCATCCTGGAACGGGCTGCTGCTGAGCGCCGCCGATACCGCCGTGGCCACTTGTGGCACCGGGCCGCTGTCCGGGTGCACTTGGGGGAACGCCAACCAGGTCGACCTCCGG
>Ga0209021_1004413_pt1 | contig 10417 bp, 7 predicted proteins | sample PinacodermFT_FD_187299 | JGI IMG/M metagenome (GOLD analysis project Ga0209021, IMG submission 187299) | Host-associated microbial community of the marine sponge Aplysina aerophoba from Gulf of Piran - sponge pinacoderm, lysed by freeze-thaw... | ecosystem: Host-associated > Porifera > Sponge >... | reverse complement strand
GAGACCGAAAATCCCCGTGTCGATACCGGTTGCAAAGGTCGGTTTTCAATGATTTCATACACTTACGGAATGGTAGCACAATGAGCGACATCTCAACGCGAGGGAGCTGGAGCTGACGACGCACCGCGCGCAGAACTTCGGCGACCGCCGCGACGCGTTCGAGCAGATGCGAGACGCAGCCGCCACCGCCTACCGCGCCGAGACCGGCGACACCTGGCGCCCGCGGCGCGGCAGCCACACGAGCCAGACCGGGCACCTCACCTCGGCCGCCATCGACGCCCGCGACTTCATGCGCGCACGCAAGGACCGCGAGACCCGGGCGCACCTGCCCGAGGGAACGCTGGTCGCAATCGCGGGCGGGAAGCAGGTGGCGAACCCCGACGCCATCATCGCGAGACTGGAGAAGGCGAAGGAGAAGTACGCGGACCTCATCCTCGTGCACGGCGGCGGGCCCGGCGTCGAACGCATCGCAGCCCAGTGGGCCGACAGGAGCGGCGTCCATCAGGTGGTGTGCAAGCCGGACTGGAACGCACACGGACGCGCGGCACCGTTCCGGCGCAACGACGAGCTGCTGAACCTCCTGCCAAAGGGCGTCATCGCATTCCCCGGCTCCGGCATCACCGACAACCTGGTCGACAAGGCCGTCGCGCTCGGCATCCCGGTGCAGCGCTGCGCGGCGTAGTACGCATCGCCCGGCCGCGTCGCTTCGGCGGCGTGGCCGGGTTTTTTTGTCTCCCACCACCACGGGCGCCGCCGCACGGCTCGCCTTCGCTTCGCGCGTCGCCTGCGGCGCCGCGCTACGCGGCGGCTCCGCCGCTCTTCCTCCGCAGCACCTCGTACACTCGCCGACACCCTCGCAAGCACGACCGCTTCGCGTCGTGCTCCAGCGTCCCGGCACCGACCGTTGCACTGCCGCGCTCGGTCGTGTCGACCTTCGTGTTCACCGGCTGCCCGTCGAGTGCGGCAATGTCTGCACGCCGACCCTGGCGTTGCTGCTCTCGCTCGTGAACTCGCCGCCGACACTGTCGCCGATGATGGTGCCGACACTTGCGCACACGACGATTCACCCGCCGCCGGTGCTGGTGCTGGTGACTCCGAAGCTGACGGCGATGGCGCAGACGGTGAAGACGACGGTACCGCCGCTGGTGCTGATGATGCTGGTGCTGATGATGATGCTGACCAATGCGAGAATCACTACGTCCAATTCGGGCGAGCCGCTGCGCGGCCGGGCTTTCCGCTCCAATCTCCGCTTCGCTCCGATTTCCTCTGCAATCCCTCTCGCCTCCGCTCCCTTCGGTCGCTGCGCGCTCCGCTTGCCGCGGCGGTTCGCTGCGCTCACCGCCGTTGCCGGACCGGCACGCCCGGTGCTTCGTTCCACCGCACCGTGCACAGCACCGCCGCGTCCTCCTCGCTACGGCGCTGCGCGTCGCGCTCGTCGCGGTGCTCGCCTCGCTCGCCCTGGCCGGCTTCGCCGGCTGCGGGCATCGCCTCGGCCCGGTGCCGTCGCGCTGCCCGCGGCGCCGGTGCCGGCTTCGCCGTCCACCGGCTCGCGCACCGCGCGGTGCACCACCCGAAGCACCGGTGTCTCCGCTCGTGCGCGCGCTCCTGCGGAGCACGCCCGCACTTCGCTCCGCACCACGCCGTGCACTGGTGTCCGCACAAGTGCGGATACCGCCGCCGGCACTTCCGTCGCCGTGCTCCGCACGTCCTCCCGCAGTACCCGCGACGCTCCCGCCCGCTCAAACGCCGCGGCGGCTCCGACGAGCCGCGCTCGCCCGCGACGATTTCCCGAACCTTGATGCAACAGGCCTGGCCGTCCCGACCGCCCGGGGCGGCCTTGGGTCTCACACCCGACGCATCGGTGATGCACGGCGCACAAGGCCGCGCTTGCGGCGTCTTCAACCGTCAAGACCCTGATCCTGCACAGTCCTGCGCGTCCCTGACGTGCCGGGAATAGCGATACCAATCTGGTAGTTCCGCCCCCTGCGCACGACTACGCCCGCTCCACTGCGCCCTGTCGCCGTTGAACCGGGCCTCCGTTTCCCGCGCCCCAACCCCAGATACCAATTTGGTGGCGCGCAGACCCGCGCACAGCTATGACTGATACCACTCTGGTATCTTCGAATCCCCCGCGATTGCGCCGCCATTCCACACCGATTCCCGCCCCGAGACGGGCCGAACCCTCGACGAGAAACCATGGTCCAGACCGTCCAGAAGAACATCCGCGTCACCCCCGAGCAGTGGGAGCGCATCGAAAAAGCCGCCGACGAGCGCGGCACATCCGCCAATCAGCTCCTCCTCGAGCTCGCCATCGAAGCGCTCGACCGACGCCAATGGCCCCGCACCGAGGCCGAAATCCATCTCCTGCGCTCGACGATGTTCACCGCCCAGGCCATAGCGCGTGACATGCAGGCGGCCGGACGCGGCGACGAGATCGCCGAAATCGCCCGCAACATCTCCAGGATCGCACCGGAATTGCCGCCCGATACCGTCGAGGACACCGACGAGCGTGGACAACCGGGCGGCGTCGACGCATAGATTCGTGTCCCGCACCGACGCTCCGCCGCGCGCCGCATCCTCGGACGCTGCGGCCAGACCCGACCATTGGACAGAGATCGGCGAGCTGCTCACCTCGCTCTATGGCATCGTCGATCGCCTGGAAGCACTCTTCCCCGGCCGCAAATTCACCCCCGACGGGCATCTGGTCGGCAGCATCGGCGAGGTAATTGCCGCTCGAATGTTCGGCCTCGAACTCCTGCCGGCCTCCGCCCCCGGTCACGATGCCAGGGCCGGCGACGGTCGGAGGGTCCAGATCAAGTTCACCCAGGGCATGCGGACCGTGGCGCTGCGGGCAGAGCCGGAGCACCTCCTCGTCCTCCGTTTGGCCCCCGACCGCTCCCTCGAGGTCGTCTACAACGGAAAAGGCGCGTTGCCCTGGTCTCAATCCGGCAAAGTGCAGAGCAACGGCCAACGCCCAATTTCGCTATCCAGGCTCCGCGCCATCAACCGCGGAATTCCCGAACGAGACCGTCTGGTTCCTTGCGCCATCATCGACCTTGCTCCACCGGACCGGCAACCCGCCGCCTCCCCATGTGACGTCTGACACGAAGCCTTCCTGCTGAAGGAGCGCCACCCTTGCTCGGCCCCTGCGGCCCGTACTTACGGAGTACACGAGTCTCCCGATACCCCTTCCGACCGATTGCGCCTTCTTCCGACCCTCCACTCAGTCGCCGTCGCGCACCGGGCGCTCCCGGCGAAGCTGCCGCGAATCGTGCGATGACCCAGTTCCGCTCGACCGACCTCGCTCTTGAAATCCGCCTCGCGAACCCAACATGTGGGATTCTGACGAGTCTTCCTCCCCAACATGTGGGTTTCAACAATAACCAAACGGATCGTAGGACATGGCCATTAAACCTCCTGCTCAAGGCTTCATCTTCTGGCCCGTCGGCACGGGCGACAGCACGACCATCCGCGTGGCGGAAACGGTTTACCTCCAGGTCGACCTTCGGCACATGGCCAAGGCGGAAGATCGCGACGACCCTGCATGGCCCGTAATCGACGAGTTGATCGAGATCCTTCCGACACTCGGCCGCAAGCGGTACCTGTCGGTCTTCGCCCTCACACATCCCGATCAGGACCATTGCCAAGGTTTCAAGGAGCTGAACCAGCAGGTCATCGTTTCCGAGCTCTGGATGTCCCCGCGAACATTTCGCGAGTTCCGCGAGAACGAAGACCTCTGCGACGACGCGGAAGCTTTTCACGACGAAGCGATGCGCCGCGTGCGAGCCACCATCCAGGCAGGCGGCGACCCTGGTCGCGGCAACCGCATTCGCATCATCGGCTACGACGATCTCCTGCGGCGACCCGAATTCGCGGGCTTCCCCCGCCAATTCCTGACCATTCCCGGCCAGACCATCACCACCCTGGACGGCCAAGACCTCTCTCATCTGTTCGAGGCCTTCGTCCATGCTCCGTTCAAGGAAGACAGCTTCGGAGATCGGAACGACTGCAGCCTGGCCTTCCAGATCTCGCTGTTCAACGGCCGCGCCGCGGGCCGGGCGCTTCTCATGGGCGATCTCAGCTATCCGGTCATCCGGCGTATTTTCGACCGCAGCAAGTCCGCGACCGTCGCCTGGAACGTGCTGCTCGCGCCGCATCATTGCTCAAAGTCCGTCATGTACTGGAAGGACGAGGGCGACGATGACGAAACCCTCAAGCCCGACATGGTGAGCGACCTTGGCAACGCGGCTCTCTCCCCCGGATACGTCATCTCGAGCTCCGACCCGGTTCCCGCACGCAACGCTCCGGGCGACAACCCGCCCCACGCCAAGGCGAAGCGGCAGTACGAGCGCATCGTCCCGAACGACTTCCTGTGCACTCACCAGCATCCGAACCCGAAGAACCCCAAACCCATCATCTTCGAGGTCTCGCGGAGCGGTTTCGCATATGTCGGCAAGAGCCAATCGAGCAAGCCGATGAACGAGGCGCTCGCGGCCGCCGGCGGCGCCGCCGCTATGCCGCCCGCAACAGCGGTCGGTTTCGGTCGTGGCACTCAGTGAAGGCCAGCGCACGGCACTCGAACAGCTCCGGCGCATAGCCGGCACCGATCGCTCGCCGCTGCGGATCGTCGGGGTCGAAGAGAGCGCCGACCCCGGCGGCCTGCTGCACGTTGACATCACGCTCGACTGCACCCCACACCAGCACCTTGAGGGCGGTCTGCCCCTGCACGACCGCGAAGGCATCACGTTGCTGGTGCCGGCGGACTTTCCGTTCACTCCGCCTTCGGCCTTCACCGCGCATACGCGGTTCCTCGGCTTTCCCCATGTTCAGTGGGGTCGATGGTTGTGCCTGTACCAGTCCCCGGACACCCAATGGATTCCGTCACGGGGCATGTTCGGACTCCTCGAACAGCTCACCGAGTGGCTCCGACGCGGAGCCCGCAGCGAGCTCGACCACCCGGAAGGGCCACTGCATCCGCCTGTCGCCTACACCGTCGCCTCCACCTCCGTGTGCATCAATGCCGATACCCCGCATCGGGGCCACTGGCCGTGGTTCGGCGCCGCCGTGCTCAATGAGCCGAAGCCGGGGCTGCTCGAAGTCAACGCCTGGATGCCGGCGCACACCGTACCTCGCGGCATACCGTTCGCGCCCGCTGTCTTGTTGGATTTCGAGCTCCCATACGAATACCCGCGCACGGTTCATCACCTGCTTCTCCACCTCGAGATCAAGGGAATTCCGAGCAGCCGTGTACTCGCACACCTGCTGTTGGCCTCCGAGCGTGTCGCGGAGGGCGTGCCGTTGTATGTCGCGATCGGTACACCTTCGCGCGGCGTCGCCGGCGATCTTGCGCAACGCCAACAACACATCACGCTGTGGGAGATCGAAGCCGCCGACGTTCCCAAGCTTCGCGCAGCCTCCCTCGCCTGCGACATCAGCAGCCACTACAAGGGACAGGACACCCCGGAACAGATACAGGCGCTGATCGATGACGTCTGGCAGACGCTCATCGTCTGGCGGAACGAAGCCCGCGTCAGATGGTGCCACGTCATCGAGAACCGACCAGAGATCATCACCCGACGAGACGAGGGCACGGCGATGGACTGGTTCCGCGGCAAGCGCGTGGCACTCTGGGGTTGCGGCGCGATTGGCGGGCTTGTCGCCGAGCATCTCGCGCGAGCCGGGATCTCCCACATCACCCTCCACGATTGGGGACGCGTCACCCCCGGCCTGCTGGTACGACAGAATTTCTCGACGCCCGATACCAACGAACCCAAGGTGACCGCTCTCGCGAATCGCCTGCAATCGATCGCGCCCGACGTCCAGGTGTCCACCCGGTTCGAGAACATCGTCTCCCAAACGCTCGCCAGATCGGACTGGGACACCGATGTCGATATCGTCATCGACGCCACCGCGTCCCTCCGCGTGCGAAGCAAGCTCGACGCACTTCTCAAGGAACACACACGGCGCGTTCCGATCGCATCCATGATGATCGCCGCCGCCGCCCGCCACGCGGTTGCCGTACTGGCCCCGACTGCCTACCACGGCGGGCCCTTGGACGTGCTTCGCCGCCTCGGCATCGCCACCATGAGCCGAAGCTGGCTGACCGACTGGACCGAAGCCTTCTGGACCCCGCAGGGCACCGAAGCCCTCCGCCAGCCCGAACCCGGATGTTCCGATCCTACCTTCGTGGCATCCCACGCCGACGTCGCTGGCCTCTCCGCACACACGCTCAACGCGTTGGCGGAAGCCCTCGCCACACCGGACGACGCTGCGAGCGGCTTCCTCATCTCACGCTCGCCCAGCCATCGCGATCATCATTTCCGGTTTCGCCCGGACATACGCTGGGTCGCCGACGGCGTCGACTTTCGGATGGCCCAGAACGCCTGGCGCGACATGACCGGCTGGATCCGCACCGGGGCCCGGGAACGATCGCCCGACCACGAGACCGGCGGCCTGCTCTTCGGCGAGCTCGACGAGACCCTGGGGATCGCGTGGGTGACGAACGTCAGCGGACCCCCGGGCGACAGCGACTTTTCCGCCGAGCATTTCATCTGCGGAACCCACGGCACCGCAGAGCTTTGCCGCGACTACCAGCACCGTACCCGCGGAATCGTGGCATATGTCGGGACTTGGCACTCCCATCCGGTGAGCCCGGCAAGCCCCAGCCCCACCGACTATGCGGGCGTCGGCACCATCTTCGCGGCCGCACCCGACGACGGCGCCCACCAGCTCATGCTGATTGTGGGCCATGCTTCCGACCCACAACCGGAGATCGGCGCCTACGCGTTCGAAAAGCGCGAACTCGCCGCACGCCGGTCCGGAGTCGACATTGCAATCCGCGTTCGCGGCGGAGTGACGACACCACCTCCCGTGGCGCCGCTCGACAAGATGATCGGGCTGTCGCTGTCCGGCGGCGGCTCCCGCGCCGTGGCATTTCACCTCGGCACTCTGCGCGCTCTCGAAGACCTGAAGCTACTCGATGACGTCGAGGTGATTTCCGGCGTGTCGGGCGGCTCCGTCTTGACTGGACTGCTCGCGTATACCGAAGCGTCCTTCGCGGACGTCGATCACGACGCCGTTTCGTTTCTCCGGCGCGGCCTGGTGATGCCCGGCATCGCCAAGCTTCTCAACCCCATACGTGCCGGCGCGCTCTTGTGGAACCTTGTCCTCGTTGTGCTTCCCACCCTCCTCACCGACACGCTCATTAACTCGTTGGCCCGCGTCGCGTCTCTCTTCCCCGCCTTTCGCAATGCATGCGACACGGTCTCGCGTTGCTCGTGGCCCTTCCGTCGCCGCTACTCCCGAACGCATGTGCTTGCCGACGCCATCGCCGATGTCGTCGGCACCCAGACCTGCGATGCACCCACCCGTCAGGGCAAGTCGATTGTCTTCAATGCATGCGAGCTTCGAACCGGCACCGCATTCCGTATGAGCAACCAACGCTTCGGCTCCTACCGCTTTGGATGGGCTCCGGCGGCAGAACTGCGGGTCGCCGACGCCGTCATGGCCTCGGCCGCGTACCCGCCGTTCCTTCCTCCCTTCGACTGGAAGAGGCCGTTCGAGCTGAACGGCGAGACCGATACACACCGCGTCATCGTGACCGACGGCGGCGTCTTCGAGAATCTCGGCGTCAGCGTAATGGAACCCGGCCGGAATCCCGAGATTAGCGCGATTGCCTACGACGTCGACATCATCATTGCGAGCGACGCCGGCGCCGGCCAGTTCACTGGCGAGATCGTGCCAGCCAGCTGGCCGAAGCGCATGACGCAGGTCGTCTCCGCAGTTATGCGCAAGGTCCAGGACGCGACCAAGCAGCGCCTCCACGACCACGCCAGGGCTCGTCGCATCGACGGCTTCGTCTATGCCGCTCTCGGCCAAATCGACCGCCGCGTACCTCTGAAACCGGCCAACTGGGTGGACCGCGAAGAGGTCATTCGCTACCCGACCGACTTTTCCGCGATGTCGGAAGCGAACATTCGGCGACTCTCCGGACGCGGTGAAGCCATCACACGAGCCCTGGTGACCCAATATCTTCTGACAGACTGACACAGTCCTCCGGACCCAATGGCCGGCATTCCAACTCGAACCATCGCGCCCGTCCAACAAATTCCAGCGCCTTCGCAAGGGCCCCGAACTCCGCCGGTGTAACGCACTCCCCGATCTTCGCCCTGCCTGCACCGATTGCTGGCACGCGCGGTTTCAGCGCGATGAACGCGGTCAGCGGATCCCGTGAGCTTCCATGAAGTCCGACCAAAACTCGACGGCGCGGTCGACCACGTTATTGAACGAAACCGCCCTGCCGCCATGCAGAACAATCTCGAGACGTGACGTATCGAAGTCGTCGCTGGAGAAATCCTCCCTGGAGAAATCCCCGACATGGACGCGCGCCGCATCGATACGCGGCGTATACATCGTGATCTGTGCGTGTTTGCTCTCGATGCAGATATCCTGCAGGTAGGCAAGCTCGGGACAGGCCTCCCGGACATGCTCCTGCAACACCCTCAGCTTCCCGAACACCGAATTCGTGCCGAGCGCCATGAAGACATGGTCGCAGAGATGCCACGCCTTGCCAGCGCAATCGCGCGCCAGCTCTACATCGAGATCATCCTCCTTGAACCGCTCTACCGCGCTCCTGAGCGCCTCCAGCGCTGCAGGCGCGTCAAGACCGAACGAACGTGACATGGGTCGCTCCTCTCCAGCACCGATTGTCCTCGCCGCGTCTAGCCGCCATCCAAGTCCCTCGCACAGTACCCACGATTCCAAGATGCACGCCGCGTACCTAATCGCGCAAATTATCCGTCGTCGCCAGGCATCCCGGCCACGTCCCTACAACCCGAGATCGCGGTCCACCGACTTCGGCGCAGGCACCTTTTCCAGCTCCACCGTCGGGGCCGGGCTCCGATTCCTGGCATTCGCAGCATCCATCTCTCCGGCCCTTGTAGTCTCGCGCGCCTCTGCCTTCTCTTTCCCGACCGCTTCAAGCGCCGCGATCCGCTCGCCGGTGAGCGTCTCCAACTGCTCCTTGAGCCCCGCCCTGTCGTCGGTCACGAGCTCGGCCCGGTCGCGCGCGCGGCTGATCTCGACATAGAGCATCTTCTGGTTGGTGAGGTTGGGATGGTTCGCCTCGATCGCTGCGATCACGTTGTCGACGGTGCGGCCCTGGAACGCATGCACGGTCGAGGCCCAGGCCCGGTCCACGTGGCGAAGCTGCGGATCGCCCGCGTTCATGTCGAGCATGCGCCCGTCCTCGAGGCGGAAACTCACCCGGCCTTCGGCGACCCCCGTCACCTCTGCGGTCTGGCTGTTGACGAGCCCCAATCCGGCATCGTTGCGGGTCCAGCGGATGCGGTCGCCCGCCCGGAGCTCCATCGACTCGACCCGGTAGACCTCGACGCCGCCCGCCCGCGCCGCGAGCCGTCCGGGCTCCCAGGCGACCGTCCCGCCGTCCTTTCCCGCGAGCGTCACCGTGCCGGCTCCGCCATCGACGCCGGCGACGCGGAGCTCGTCTCCCTTCTCGACGCCGAGGCGCTTGTAGGGGCGGTGGAAGCCGACCACATCGCCCGGCCGGTAGTTCCGCGCCAGCGCCTTCTCGGCGCTCGTGAAGCCCCGCGACGCGAGGCGCTCGGTCTCCATCGCGGGACCGTGGACCACCCCATCGCGAGTGAGCCGCTCGCGGACGATCTCGTTGACCCGCTCGCGCAGCACATGGCTCGGCGCCATCAGCCCGGTACGCTCACGCTCCTCCGGCGAGAGCGCGAGCCAGCGCGCGGCGGCCGCGCCCGCGAGATTGTCGGGCTCGACCGCCGCGACATTCTCTCCGAGCTTCTCGAAGGCGCGGGCGATGTCGCCGGCGAGGCTCGCCTCGACCGCCGCCTTCAGCTCGGGGTCGCGCTGGCGCATGATCTGGTCCATCACCGCGGTCTTCATCCCCGCACCCTGGAGCTGCGCGAAGGGCTTGCCGGCATCGACCGCGTCGAGCTGCTTCTCGTCACCCACCAGCACCACGCGCGGGATGCGGAGCGCATCCGCGATTCTGAGCAGGTCGCGCGCCTGGACCGTGGAGGCGAGCGAGCCCTCGTCGACAATGAGCACGGTCTTGGCGAAGCTTGCCCGCATCTCCTTCTCGCCCTTTGCGGTCATCCGTCCCGCCGCGACCCCGGCGTAGCGTGCGAGGAAGCGCTGCAGCGTCTCGCTCCCGATCGACGCCTCGCCTTCGAGAGTGCGCGCGGCGGAAGCGGACGGGGCGAGACCCCGGACCTCGAAGCCGCGCTTCTCGAGCAGCGCCCGGGCGCGGTTGAGCATCGTGGTCTTGCCGCTCCCGGCATTAATGCCGAGCGAGTTGTAATGCCGAGTGACGAGCGGGAATCGGCACGACACGGGAGTTTTGCCGCCCTCTGACTCGGCATTACATCGGGCC
>Ga0209021_1004409_pt1 | contig 10423 bp, 6 predicted proteins | sample PinacodermFT_FD_187299 | JGI IMG/M metagenome (GOLD analysis project Ga0209021, IMG submission 187299) | Host-associated microbial community of the marine sponge Aplysina aerophoba from Gulf of Piran - sponge pinacoderm, lysed by freeze-thaw... | ecosystem: Host-associated > Porifera > Sponge >... | reverse complement strand
GGGGGTAGAGCGAAAGCCGTCGAAGATCAGGACCTGTATGCCGTTGGCTGCCAGCACGCCGGCCGTCTCTTTCGCAAACAGCTCCGAATTGCGCCGGGTGTCCCATGCCACGACGACGCCGCGCGCCCCGACGTGACCGCAGCGATTTTCGCCGCCATGCCCAACGCCGTCGCTCGCGCCGCCCTGCCCATCACCTTCGCGCGCCCCGACGCGATCCCCGTGGCGCCCTGCACCCTCGCGATCCCCATCGCCTCTCCCCAACATCCCGATGACATACCTGGCCAGTCCCTGCGCCGCCAGGCCCACGGTGCGGGTATTGAGCCGGTTCGGCCCCGGTCCCATCCGACTTCGGATGCCGCCCGTTCCGAAGGAGAGGACCGAACCGAAAGCGTCCTCCAGTTCGTCGGTGTCGCCTGCATCCACGAGGGCATCGATCTCATCACGGTACGCCGCGAGGCCGGGCTCCGACGACCATTGTACCAGGGCATCCCCGGCCGTACGGGACAGGATGCCGTCTTCGGTCCAGGCGTTGATCCTGCTGACGCGATGTTCATTCATCTCATGAGAGGAGGATTGGGAAACCGAGGTCGATCGCCACGATTTCCGTATGGAATTCCGTGTTCCACGTAAGAAGCACTGCAGTTCGTGTGTGGTGTTCCATGACCCACTTTAGAAGAACTGGAGTTCGTGTATTGATCCTCGAAAATACCAGAAATCCACCAGGATCGCAACGGCGGCGCCGAGGACATAGCCTACCATGATGCCGATCATCAGCGGCTGGACGGCCTGATAGAGGCGTACACCGCCTACCCTGATCAGTATGGTTTTCAACAGCCAGGCCAGAAAGACGGGAAAGAAGGCGTTTCGCGCGGGACCGCCGGCGGCCACTACGAAACCAATCGGCGAAATGGGCCACCAGCTGAAGTAATAGCGGGCGACGCTCATACCCGTGACCATGGCCATGCCCGCGACCAGGAAGAACACCTCCGCGCCCGAAATGGTGGTACTGTTCTGCATCCAGGTTATGATCAGGTTATAGAAACCGGGGTCTCCGGCGATGTTATTGTAGTAATTCGCCGCGCCGCCCAGCCGGTATCCGGAATAGGACGAGAACCCGATGGCCGTAATCGAGCTGACGACGAAGGTGACCGATGCCCAGAAGAACAGGACCCGTCCGGAGACGCCGAGTATAGACTGCATCCGCGCGACGTGGGAGGGGATGATCATCGTAAAGGTCTTCCAGTTGCGCGCGAAGGCGCTTCCCAGGCCCAGGGCCGTCAGGTTCTGCGGCGACAGCGAGGCGGAGCCCAGCATGCCCACCGTAAACTGGTGGGCGTTGATGGGCAGGTCCAGGAAGACCAGCCCCGATTCCGCCATCACGCGGCACAGTGCGAAGTAGAAGAGGAAAAGCAGGACGAGAAAGACGGCGATCACCGGGAAGGACATGCCGATCACGTGCAGCCACCAGGAGATGTAGGCCATGCCGCAGGCGCCCGTGACCAGGGCTGCCCGGTAGGAAATGAACTCGTCTTCGTCGCGCAGGTTCGTTTCGTGTCCCCGCACGTGGCGCCACACCGTCGCCAGGTGCCGCCGCGCGATCCAGAAACCCCAGAGCGCGAAGGCGATCATGCCCCCGATGAACTGCACGGCGACCAGTCCGCCCGGTATGGCCGTACCCGAGGCGGCGACAACGCCGACCCGGGCCAGGATGCCCTGCTGTAGCGTATTGATGATCTGGAACAGCCACACGCTGAACAGGATATCCACGTTGATGAAGTAGGAGAAGGCAAAGGTGAGGACGTTCATTCGGATGGGATGCGCCGGAAAAGCATGTCCGAAATTAACGCTGAGCACGGTGCTCGCGTCGACGGGAAAGGACGACCACTGGGTCCAGTACGATGCGGTGTTCCAGAGCATGATGGAGAAGGTGACCACCGCGCCGGTGATGAACATGCGGTTTCGCATGATCGTCGGCAGGACGGCGTCCGGCTCATCCTTCGTTTCCGTCATGACGACCGGCGCCTGGACGAGGGGATAGGAAAGCCGCTCGTGCTCGACCCACTGCCTGCGCATCAGGATGACGAAGCAGATGCCCACGGCCAGGAGGCCGCCAAAGAAAGACAGCCACCAGAACGACGGAATGATCCAGGCCGCCCAGGGGATCGGCATGCTTCCCGGAAGGCCCCAGTAATAGTCCCGGTTCGCGTTCTGTTCGTTCGTGACGATGAGCCAGTCGGGCAGATAGGCGAAGAACATCTCGCGCCACTGGTTCTCGGGCGACGCGTAGTATTCCGCCGTGGCCATCACGTTCACGACGTAGTTGGACATGCCCCAGGTCGGCACCATGAAACCGACCCAGCCAAGTACGAAAACGAAGAGGACTTCTTTGTCCCGCAATCCCAGTGACGGACGGATCGCCTTGACCAGCAGGTTGGGACCCAGGACACCCAGCAGGAAGGGAATCAGCAGGGCGAGATCTATGTGGGCGAAGGTAAGGTGCACATACCCCAGGTGGTAGTTGCTCGACACGGAGAAGAGATTGACGACGACGGCCAGGGCCAGGCCCGCCGCCACCGCCCGGGGCGTTACCACCTTCGAGGAGGTTCTTTCTTCCAGTTCGCTCATGCTCGGTACGGTGCGCCGCGATCTGCGCATTGGTCGGTGCCGTCGCCGGCGCGTTCACCGGACGGCAAGTGACCCATGACGGGTCCCGTTTCAAAAGGAATGGGGATTATGTACGGCTCCGGGAAAATACAGCACATCCGCCAGGATAGCAATGGAAGCGCCGAGGACGTAGCCCACGAGGATGCCGATCATCAACGGCTGAACGGCATGGTATAGCCGCACGCCGCCTGCCCTGATCAGGAGGGTTTTCAACAGCCAGGCGAGAAGGACCGGGAAGAAGGCGTTGCGGGGCGGGCCGCCGGCCGCCACCACGAAGCCGATGGGTGATATGGGCCACCAGCTGAAGAAGTAACGGCAGACAGTCATACCCAGGACCATCGCCATGCCCGCGACCAGAAAGAACACCTCGGAACCGGAAATCATCGTGCTGTTCTTCATCCAGCTGATGATCAGGTCGTAGAATCCGGGGTGACCCGCGATATCGGCGTAGAAGTTCGACGCGCCGCCGAGCCGGTATCCGGAATAGGCCGTGAAGCCGACGGCGGAAATCGCGCTGAGGGAGAAGGCGACGGCGCTCCAGAAGAACAGCGTGCGCCCCTCGACGCCGATCACCGATCTCAGCCGCGCGACGTGGGACGGAATGATCATGGGAAAGGTCTTCCAGTTGCGCGCGAATGCGCTTCCCAGGCCCAGCGCCGTCAGGTTCCGGGGTGAAAGCGAAGCGGAGCCCAGCATGGCGACGGTAAACTGGTGAGCGTTAACTGGAAGGTCCAGGAAAACGAGTCCGGATTCCGCCATTACGCGGCAGAAGGCGAAGTAGAATAAGAACAGCACCGTCAGAAACGCGGCGATTACCGGAAAGGACATGCCCACGGCGTGCAACCACCACACGATGTAGGCCATGCCGCACGCCCCGGTGATCACGGCCGTCCGGTAGGAAAAGAACTCGTCCTCGTCACGAAGGTTCGTGGCGCCTCCCAGCACATGTCGCCACACCGTCGCCAGATGCCGCCGCGCGATCCAGATCCCCCAGAGCGCGAAGGCGATCATCCCGCCGATGAACTGAACCGTGACCAGCCCTCCAGGCACGGCGGTTCCCGAATCTGCGATGATGCCGAGCCGGGCCAGGACGCCTTGCTCCAGCGTGTTGATGATCTGGAAGAGCCAGACGCTGAACAGGATGTCCACGTTGATGAAGTAGGAGAATGCAAAGGTAAGGACGTTCATGCGAATGATTTGAACCGGGAAGGCGCGGCCGATCTCGATATTGATCAGGAACTTCGTGTCGATGGGAAAGGACGTCCACTGCGTCCAGTATGATACCGTGTTCCAAAGCATGAGGGAAAACGTGACCGTAGCGCCGGTGATGAACAGCCGGTTTCGCATGATCGACGGCAGGACCGAATCCGTTTCGTCGTCCGCATCCGTCATGACGACCGCCGTCTGCGCGAGGGGATAGGAAAGGCGCTCGTGCTCGGCCCATTGCCGGCGCATCAGGACGACATAGCAGAGGCCGACGGCTAGCAGGCCGGCGAAAAAGGAAAACCACCAGAACACGGGAATGATCCACGCCGCCCATGGAATCGGAGCGCCGGCGGGAAGGCCCCAGTAGTAGTCCCGGTTCGCGTTCTGTTCGTTCCTGATAATTACCCAGTCCGGGAGAAAGGGGAAAATCAGTTCGCGCCACTGGTTCTCGGGCGTGGCGTAGTATTCCGCCGTGGCCATCATGCCGACCAGGTAGTTCGACATGCCATAGGTGGGTGCCATGAAACCGATCCAGCCCAGGACGAAGACGAACAGGAGTTCCTTGTTTCGCAGTCCCCACGACGGATTGATCGCCTTGACCAGGATATTGGGGCCCAGTACGCCCAGGAAGAACGGGATCAGCAGGCCGAGGTCGATATGGGCGAAGGTGAGATGGGTAAACCCGACGAGATAACTGGTCGACACCGACAGGATGTTGACCGCGACGGCCAGCGCCAGCCCAATGATGATGGCCCGGGGGGTCGCTGCGCGCGGGCTGGACGGGTCGACCGTATCGTTCATAGGCTGTACAGGGAGCTGTACTTATCGCGTACGTAAGCCAGGAAGTAATCCGCCGAAAGCGCTTCGCCGGTGACGTGCCGCACGAGTTCACCGGCGCGGTAGGTCATGCCGGGCCGATGGATGCGGTCCCTGAGCCAGTCCCGCAGGGGAAGCAATTCTCCGCGTGCGATTCGTTCCGTCAGGCCGTGTATTTCCCGCTCGGCGGCGCGGTAGAACTGGGCGGCGTAGAGATTCCCAAGGGTATAGGTGGGGAAATACCCGAAACTCCCGTGCGACCAGTGGATGTCCTGCAGCACGCCGTCCCGGTCGTCCGGCGGCGAAATGCCGAGAAAGGCCTTCATCTTCTCGTTCCATACCGCCGACAGATCGCCCGCCGCGTATTCGTCCGTGAACAGTCCGCGCTCTATTTCGAACCGGAGCAGGATGTGGAGATTGTAGGTGATTTCATCGGCTTCGACACGGATGAGCGAGGGTTTCACCTCGTTAACCGCGGCGTAGACTTCTTCTTCGCTCACGTCCGCCGAGTTTTCAGGGAATATCGCCGAGAACTCGGGGTAGAAGTACCGCCAGAAGGCCCGGCTCCGCCCGACCATGTTTTCCCACATACGGGATTGGGACTCGTGTATGCCGAGGGACACCGAAGCCCCGCGGGGCGTGCCCTCGTGCTCCGGGTCGTGTCCCTGTTCATAGAGACCGTGCCCCGCCTCGTGGATCACGCCGTAGAAGGATTGCATGGGGAGCGTCTCGGAATACCGGGTCGTCATTCGGACGTCGTTGACGCCCATGTGCGTGCAGAATGGATGGGGTGATATGTCCAGGCGGCCTGCCTCGAAATCGAAGCCCATGCGTTCGGCGGCCTTGACGCCCATGCGCCGCTGGTCGTCGACGGGGTAGTTCCGCGCCAGGAAATCGGTGCGAGGCTTGACGCCCGAGTCGGCGATGCGCTGCACCAGGTCCACGAGGGGACCACGGATAGAATCGAAGACCGCCGCGGTCTCTTTCGTCGAAGCGTAAGGCTCGTATTCATCGAGCAGCGCGTCATAGGGTTCGTCCTCGTATCCCACCGCCTCGGCGACCTCGCGCTGGAGGGCGACCAGCTTGTCTACCCTCGGGGCGAAAGCCGGGAAGTCATCCTCCTGCCGGGCCTTGATCCACACGCCGATGGCCGCCGAACTCGTTTCCGCCAGGTCCTTGACCAGGCCGACGGGGATCTTTACCGCCCGGTCGCTGAAACGGGAAATCTCGCGGACGTTGACCTCTTCGTCGGCCGTCAGCGATTCGGAACGGGCCCCGTCCAGCGCGCCACGCATTTCATCGGAGGTGATCCGTTCGTGGGCCATGCCTGAGAGCGTGGCGAGTTGCCGTCCCCGGCTGGCCGCGCCCTTCGTGGGCATGTAGGTTTCCTGGTCCCACCCCATCAGGGCCAGGGCGGCGTACAGATCACTTATCTCCCCATAGATCTCCATTACCCGTTCATAGTGCTTTGGCACGGCGTATATCTCCCTTGTCTGGAACCGCTCCGGCCGTTTCTCGTCTGTCAGGAGGCTTCCGTGAGCGGTCTCGTTTCTCTCTAGTTGCCCAGGACCCGGTGGACGCGCAATTCAAGCAGGCCATGGGCCCTTCGAAGTACCTGTTCCACCTGGCCGGATTGATCTCCTCGTGCGAATATGAAACCGGGGTAGCTCGCGCCTTCGGGAAGCGGAGTCAGCAGGTCGCCTTCCTTTGCGGTGATAACCACGTCTTCCACGCCCGGAACCTTCTTCGCCGCTTCGACACCGTCGTACCGCAGGAACTGTCCGCTTTCCGGAACGGGCAGCATCATCACGCCCGCGGCCATCGTCTCGCCCGCGGCCATCGTCTCGCCCGCGGCCTTCGTCTCGCCCGTACCTCGCCCGAAGTCCGTCGCGTCGAGACCGGTACCGCTCGTGTCCTGTCCCAGGGCGTGACGCAGGATGAGTTCCTCCAGGGACAGCCCGAGTCCGAACTCCAGGACGCGCGAGCAGAGCCCCCCGATGGATCGGCCGGCGATTTCAATGATCCTGGCCTCGCCGTGGTGGATGCGCAGTTCGGCGTGGACCGGACCCTCCGACAGGCCCACGGCCGTGGAAGCCCTTTGTACGGCTTCGGCCACGACCTGTTGCGTCTTGCCGTGCAAGCGCGAAGGCGTTACGTAAATCGACTCCTCGAAATAGGGCCCCTCCAGCGGATCGGGCTTGTCGAACAGCGCGAGCACGCGCAGCAGTCCGCCGGTCAGTAATCCCTCCAGGGCTATCTCTGCGCCTGGTATGTAGGACTCCACCATGATGCGTCGGGCGTCGGGGTCGAGGCTCGGCGGCCTGTCCGTCGCGCTGTCGAGTATGTGGCTGATTCTCCGGAATGCTTCTATAAAGCCTGATGGCGAGTCGGCCCGTATTACGCCCCGGCTGCCCGATAACAGGACGGGTTTGAGCACACAGGGGTAAGGTTGCTCCAGCGCGATTTCCTCGACGGGGATAGACAGGTCGAACCGGGCGAAATACGGGTTCCATTCCCCTGCACCCGAGAGCATTTCGCGCATGCGGTACTTGTTGCGCGCGGCGACGGCCGCTTCGGGCGTGTTGTGCGGAAGATCGAGGGTTTCACATGCCCTCGCGGCGATCTCTGTGGTGTAGTCGTCGACGGGTACGATGGCATCGAGGGTATGATCGCGGGCGTAGGCCACGATCTCCTCCACGGCCTGCGACACGTATCTCAGCCGAAGCGACAGGGGAACGTCCCACGCTGCCGCCAGCACGTTACAGAAATCCGAACCCACGACGACTTCAATGCCCATACGCCGCGCCGCAGCCAGAAACGGATCCGCGCGATAGGTCGTCGTCGGCATCAGGAGCAGTAGTTTTTTAGAGCGGGTCTCTGCTGGCATGGTTAGACTCGAAAATAGGAATTTTGTCGATCGAAATCAATGAAATCGCCCGCCCAGTCGAGAATACCATACACAGGTATAGCGAAAAAAAACTTGCATACGCAACCGCGTAGAAAATATATTGCACGTACAATTCGCTTAAATCACCCGCAGGCACGGGACCTTAGAACGGTCTGTCGCGGGAATTCTCGCACCTTATCGGGTGCATTACTCCCATTATTTCATCTGGAGGGTAATCAATGAATCGCACAGAATTGGCCGGTAAGGTCGCTGATGCTACCGGGTTGTCCAAAGCGCAAGCCGATAGCGCGGTCGCCGCAGCACTCGACGCCATCAAGAGCAGTCTCAGTGACGGCGATTCCGTCACGCTGATCGGCTTCGGCACGTTCAGCGTATCGAATCGTGCTGCTCGCCAGGGGCGAAATCCCGGTACGGGAGAGTCCATTACGATCGCTGCGAGAAACGTGGCCAAGTTTACGGCGGGCAAGGCTTTAAAAGACGCCATAGGCTAAGAAAAGCCACGGGGCCCGTCCGGCCCCATCGGTCGGACAGGCCCTGTTGAACGGTTCACGGACAGCCGGGGCCGAGACCTCCCTGAACGATTGAAAGCATAAGTCGCCGGGTAGTGACGGCCTGTCTGTATTTTTGAAAACGGATCCTTGAATCGTTCGTTTTTTTGCCTATTATAGCACACGTGTGCATAAACCAGATAAGCCGGCTGCACGGACTCGATAGCCTTCCGTCGCACCGACATCGAGAAGACAATTGGAGGATTGCCTTGCCGCTCTATGAATTCAACCTCACAGATTTCCTTTTTCCCGCGGATCTCCCGAACAACAAGGCCAATTTCCGCTTTGTCGTCGATCTGCGATTCATAAATCATCGCAGTCAGTTTGCCACCGAACACGCCGTGATGCCCAGCCTCGACACGTTCTGGGAATGCGATACCGAACGGTCGGGAAAACCGAATTACGTTCGCGGCGCCGGAGAGGAAGCGTTGCGGATTGGCGATCTTCCGGCCGGCCGTTGCGGCCGTTTCGAAATGGCGGAGATTGACGATTGGGACAAACTCATTTTGCTGGTGCGGGGGAAGCGTATCCATTCCATTCAATTCAAGGTATACGACGTGGACCGCAGAGATGCCTGGGACAGGATCAAGGATTTCCTGGCCGGGATCGTCGAGGCCGTCGTCGGCAGAATCCGCGGGGCGGTCCCGGAGAACCTCCCCTTGAATCTGCCGGAATCCCTCGGCGGCGCGGCGGACGATCTGCAGTCCTTCCTGCTGAAAAAAATCGCGGGCGGCGACGCGGTCCTGTTCCGGGGATCTGCGAATCTTTCCGAGCTTTCCGGTGAAGGATCGACGCACCATACGGTGCATGGCCGGGGAACCCGGGGAACGTACATGATCGGTTTCAGCCTGACCCAGCGGGACGGGTGAATCCATACCGCCATGCTGGTAATCGTCAGCGACCTGCATTTGACGGACGGCACATCCGGCCGGACCATCAATGTAAACGAAGATTCGCCAGGAATCGAGACTATGCCCGATATTACCCCGGAGATGATTTCACCAAATCCTCCCCAAAGCAACAGTGAGAACAACCAGAACGATCAAACAGGGTCATCAAATGTAGAAAGTGACTAAGATGTCGAGTTCATTACGGGCGATATAGAGTGGGTGCAATTGCACAAGAAAAAGTGACAAATAAAATTGTATTCAACCGCTTGATTAGAATCCATGTTAAGACTGGCAGCAGACCCTTTTCACTTGACTTGAAAGACCTCTCGCCCTACCATGGTGCAGTTGTTTTTGAAGATGTCGGGACGGGTATGCCGGGGTGGTGGAATTGGTAGACACAGGAGACTTAAAATCTCCCGGACCTCAATAGTCCGTGCCGGTTCGAGTCCGGCCCTCGGCATTCGGGGTCGTGAACAAACTGGTGAATGCTGGTTATGCAGGGCGCTTAGCTCAGATGGTTAGAGTGCCACGTTGACATCGTGGAGGTCAGTGGTTCGATCCCACTAGCGCCCATCCCGTTCAGCACAGTTTCGTTGCCCGGCCGAGGTCCCTCCGGCCGGGTTTCTCTTACCGGCGCCCCTGATTTCAAACAGTTTGTCCAGCCATGAAAATCACGGATATCAAAGCCGTCTACCCGGCATGGAAGAAAAAGGGGTCGGGCGCCTGGCAGGAGTACTACTGGCAGATCGTGGTCCGGGTGGAGACGGACACCGGCGTCCTGGGGTACGGGTACGGCGGAGGCGGAGATCCCGGCAAACTGATCGTCAACGGTCACCTGCGCGATGTGCTGATCGGCAGGACGATCGGCAGCGTGGATGATATACGCGACACCTGGGACCATCTCTACTTCAAATCCCTGCCATATGGCCGCAATGGCATTGCGATCATGGCCCTCAGCGGAATCGACCTGGCCCTGTGGGACCTGCTCGGTAAATCCGAAGGCAAGCCTGTGTACGAGTTGATCGGAGGATTGAAGAAGGACAAGGTCCGTGCCTACGCGACTGGGGGCGACCCGGCACGGGTCCGCGACCTGGGCTATACGGCCGTAAAACGCTCGCACAAGTGGCGGTCTGACGCCGACTACGACGTAGCCGCGGTCCAGGCGGCCCGGTGCAGGGAGCTGTTCGGTCCGGACGCGCTGCTCATGTTCGACTGCTACATGTCCTGGGATGCCGGGGTAGCCCTGCAGATGCGCGAAATCCTGGCCGAATACGAACCCTACTGGTTCGAGGATCTCATCACCCCGGACCATCTGGACGAACTGGCCGAACTCAGGCCGCGGCTGGCGCCTGTTCTACTGGCCGGCGGCGAGCACGATTTCTCCCACCATG
>Ga0209021_1004401_pt1 | contig 10433 bp, 8 predicted proteins | sample PinacodermFT_FD_187299 | JGI IMG/M metagenome (GOLD analysis project Ga0209021, IMG submission 187299) | Host-associated microbial community of the marine sponge Aplysina aerophoba from Gulf of Piran - sponge pinacoderm, lysed by freeze-thaw... | ecosystem: Host-associated > Porifera > Sponge >... | reverse complement strand
GTCCTCGGTGGAGAAGCGGGCCAAGGCCAGGAAGGCCACCGGCAAGGGTCGGGCCGGAAAAGAAAAACCGGTGCGCCACCAGTTGCACCGCAAGCCTACTGCCACCCAGCAGGCCCGGTGGGAGGCAGTGCAGCAGGCCAAGAGCCGAGGACTGTCCCTGCGGGCCATCGCCCGGGAACTGGGCATAGCCCGCGACACCGTTGGGAAATACCTCAAGGCGGGGAGCCCTCCCACCAAACTGCTCAGCGCCAAGGAGCGGGCCAAGGCTGAGGCCCTGGCCCAAGTCCAGATGGCCGCAGACTAACCTGGTGACATATTCGCTTTTCAAAAAAAGGGACTTGATCGCTGGACAACAACAGATCGACACAGGGGCCGTTTCCCGGGAAACGGAGGCCTCCGGTCTCTGAAATTGAAGATAACCACAGTTACCAGGCGCGGAGCCGAACCCCGGTCAGGAGAAAGCGAGATAAATGGCATTATACGGCGTTCCATTGGACAATGGCAGAATCGCCGAGAACATCGCCCTGACCCTGCGGGTGGAATCATGGGTCGGTATTGGCAAGTCAGCAAGAGAGGTGATTATCTGCTGATTCTGAATGGAGGCCCCGGAACGCCGACTCCTTCAATCTTTGTCCCCTTGCCGAGCAGCGCGGCTACTGCCTCCTGATATAGGCTTTCCCTTTCCTTGATAAATCCGTTGGCGAATCGCAGGTTCCCGTCCTCGTCTATGCGGGTCTTCCCAATGAAGTCGATCCTGTTAGGGACGGGAGTGCCATCGGCTGGGTGCTGAATTGGTATGTGGCAGAAGACACCGTTCTCGAACACAACGCTCGCCACGTGCCAGCTCGAACCATCGTCCCATTGATTATCCATCTCTATTCTGAGGGAGACGAGCCTTGGAGCCGGGATGCTGGCCAAGTCGTCCTCCATCCAGGGGAAGATGGTCCACGAGGCTGCAGCGCCATTGTCAAGAAATCCGGGTGTTTTCGTTATGAAGCCCATCTGGTTAAGAAAATCCAACACGTGGCGCATCCCTAGAGTGATGTTGTCACCGGGTTTGAACCAGTTAAGGATCCTGCACTTGCCAGAATACTCTTCGCTTACTACGCCATTGTTATGGATCAAGTCGTTGCGAATGAGTCGGAAGTCTCCTATGGCGTCGCCTTCGGGGCGTATGATGCAAGGACCTTCGAGAGCGTCTCTCATCTCATTGCGGAAGCGACTCTCCCAGAGGAAATAGACCTGTTCAACCCACCCCTTGAAGGCCAGTTGCTCTGCTTCCCCCTCACGTCCCAAAACGCTGTTAAGATCAAAGCCAATGCCTGACATCGAGAGAGGCACGACAACGTAAGGCAACTTTGGGAAGCAGGGTGCGAATGGCTGCGCCGATGGGGGCAACTGGCTATATGACCTCAGTTCACTATAGCGAACGGACTCCATTCCCTGAAGAAGGTACATCAGCGATGCAGTTGCCTTGTTCACCTCGTATAGGAATGAGTGCCACAAAGAAGCCATTTCCCGTTGTCTTGAAGCCATGTCGCCTCCTTTCAAAGCTGGCCTTGGGACCGTTTAGCAGGGGATCTTTCTAAAATCGCGGATTAGCGCAACCTAGTATTACAACGACAGTTCAAGGAGGGATAGCGGAGGATGCGTGAAGGTTGGCGCGGCGCTGGGCGTGGGAGCGACTGGCCCGTTCGTTGCTATCCTGCGTATTCTTCAGCCACCGCAGCAACTCAGCCGGCCCGAACCGTTCCCTGGGCAGCATCTCCCGCACCACCCGGTACACCCCCGTCTACACGGGGGCAGGCTCTGTGGCCGCGTGATCCGGGGCATCTTTTTCCCCCCAGGCCTGCTGCAGGCTCAGCAGGAAGGCTCCGCCCAACAGGCACAGGGCCACGTGATGATGCCAGCCCGCCCAGGTGCGGGTCTCGTACTCGTCCAGCCCCACGTCGCTCTTCTCTGTCTCGAACTCCGTTTCGATGCGCCACCGGGAGCCACCCACATAGGCCAGGGTCTCCAATGGAGTATCCTCTGGAGCGTTGGACAGGTAGTAGCGAGGCTCGCTGCCGTCCAGGTTCCGGCGCCAGATTACCCAGTGGATTTCGCCGGGCTTCCTTTTGCTGGTCGGCCGTAGCCGCTGGGCGCTGAACTGGTAAGTCCGGGGCCCTTGGCTTCCCTGGGCCACTGTGATCTCACGCCAGGCATCCTCGGGCAATGCGTTGCTCCGCTCCCCCATGGTGCGCCGCTGCCCACCCACCAGCCTGGGTTTGGGAGGGCCACCACGGCCCCGGTAGACCGGAGTGGTCCACTCGGGCTCCACCGGCCACACCATAAAGCCGGCAGGTACGTCCAGAACGTATTTCATCCCCAGGGCTGCCAGGCCTTGCCGCAAGGAGGGCGACATCCCGAAGGCGTCGTCGGCTGCGATCCACCCGGCCTTCAGATGGCCCAGGTCCACTGCCCGCTCCAGCATCTCCAACGCCAACTCCGTCTTGGAGCGGTAGCCCCGTCGCTCCTCCGGCACTCCCGCCGCCGCACACCGGTCCTGATCCGAGGTCCAGCTCTCCGGCAGATACAGGCGCTTGTCCACCAGCGCCCGGCCCTACGGGCTGACATAGGCCAGGAACATCCCCGCCTGGCAGTTTGCCACCTTGCCCAGTCTCCCGCAGTACTGCCGGGTCACTCCCGCCGACTTCCTCCCCTGCTTGGGAAAGTCGCTGCCGTCCAGTACCCACACAGCATCGGGGTGCCCCAGCAGAGGAGCCAGATATTCCTGCAGCCGCCCTATGACCGCGTCGTCGTCCCAGGGAGAGTCGGTGAGAAACCGCTGCATCCCACGGGCGGAGTCGGGGACCGCCTCAGACAGGTTCTCCGCGTTGCGCCGCTCCCCAGACTGCGCCAGCAGGGCCTGCAGATAATGGCCGCTGCGCTCCCGCGTCTCCCTCCGGCCAAACAGCCCAGCGAAGTAGGCGTGAAACTCCTGAAAGTCCTGATATACCTGCTCGAAAACCTCCGCTTCCACTTCCCTGCCTCACCCGATCAAGCTTCCCCAATTTTCCAGTTATCTTATCACCGCAACTGACGTTGTAATACTAGGGGACAAGGCACCTGTGAATCGCCGAGGTCATTAGTCCAGTGATCGCCACGGACATTAGTCCACCCTGGACTTGGGTGAGTTAGACTTTTATCAGGTTGTGGGCGCTGGGTCAACCACCTCCTTTGTCGCCCAGTAGTTTCCGGTGAGGCGACAGTTTCTCTCGGTAGCTGGCCCCCTCGATGACGACCTGGAAGCTGGCGTTGGCCAGCCGGTCCAGGGCGCTGTTCCCCAGTATGGGATCGTCGAAGAGGCTGAGCCATTCCTCGACGCTGCGGTTGCTGGTGATGATGAAGCTGGAGACCCGATGTCTGCCAATGATCAGCTCGTAGAGGTCGGCCGACTGCTGAGCGGTGAGCCGATGGAGACCCAGGTCATCCAGGATGAGCAGGTCCGGGGACAGAAAGGAACGGAAGATCCGGTCGACGGAGTTGTCGACCCGGGCCTGGGTCATGCTCCGGAAGAAGTCGTCGGCGTGGCAGAAGCGGACGGTGTGGCTGGCCCTGACGGCGGCGTAGCCCAGGGCCTGGGCCAGGAAGGTCTTGCCGACACCGGCGGGCCCCACCAGCAGGACGTGCTCATGCCTGGAGAGGAATTCCAGGGAGAAGACGGCGTCCAGGAGCCGGCGGTCCAATGTAATGGCGGCCGTCCAGTCGAAGTCCTCCAGCCGGCAGGTCTCCTCGAATCCCGCGTTGCGCAGCCGCAGTTCCAGGCGGCGGTCGGCGCGGCGGTTGACCTCGTCGGAGAGGATGATCTCCAGGAAAGAGGCGTAGTCCAGCTGGTCCCTGCGGGCCAGGGCGATGCGCTCGGGCAGGGTGGCGGCCATGGGGCCCAGCTGGAGCCGCTTGAGCAATGGCGTGAGTTCGGTGACGCGGGTCATGGTTGACCTCCTCCGGTAGACTCGGTTGGCTGATGGCGCTGGCCTTTCCCGTGGGCGAAGACCTCGCCTGGGCGGGCGAAGCGGCCCGCTGGCAATGGCTGGGGATGCTCGGGAGTCTCCTGCTGTTCCAGGGCCTGCAGCAGGATGCGTTCCACGCGACTCACGTCAATCAGGTCCACCTCCAGGGCCCTGCGGCAGGCGGCGTCCAGGCGCTCGGGAGTGTAGCGCTGGCCCAGGCGGATGAGCTTGTGGCCCTGCCGGATTCGGGACCAGGGCAGGGGGCCGTCGAAGAGTCGCTCGGCGAATTCGCCCACCGCGGGGCCCTGCTCGGCGGCGCTGCGCTTGATGCCGTCGGGCGCCCGCAGGGTGTATGCGCTCAGCTCGGCCGGATAGTCGGCAGTGTCGGTGGATCGGCCGCCCTTGGGCTGGCGAGAATGGACCTTGACCAGCTGGCCCCGGTGGAAGATGCGCACCAGCTTTACTCCCAGGCCGACCTCCACCTGCTGCCCCGGCGGGCACAGGGTGGAAGGCACGGAGTAAAGGGCGTACTGGCAGGCCACGTGATGGTCGGGGTGAACTTTGGCGGTGCGCCAGTGGGTGACCTCGTAAGGCGCGCCGTCCCAGGGAGCCAGAGCTCCTCGCTCCTCGTCCAGGAAGACCTGCAGGGGCTGACGGCGGGTGGTGCCGTGGATGCGCATTCCGGCAACGTCGCGGCACCAGCGGGCCGCTTCAGAACGGAGGTGGGCCAGATCCCTGAATTCCCCGCCCTTGAAGAACCGCTCCCGGGCGTACTGGACGCTGCGCTCCACCATGGGCTTGTCCTTGGGGTGACGCACCCGGGCCGGATCGGTGATGAATCCCCGGTGCTGGGAGTATTCCAGGAAGCCCCGGGTCAGGCGGGGGTGCAGGGCGTCCGCTCCGGCCACGGCGGCGGGGAAGTTGTCGATGACCAGATATTTGGGGATGCCGCCGAAGAAGGCCCAGGCCGCTTCCAGGCCGGCGACCACATCCTCCAGCTTCTGGCCGTAGGCGGGCCACACAAAGGTGTGCCTGGAGTAGGCCAGCACCACCAGCAGGGCCCACACTGCCTGCCTTTTGCCAGATTCTTGGTCCTGGATGAAGCCCAGGCGGCCGAAGTCCAGCTCGGCCACTTCCCCAGGGCCGTTCTGCTCCATCCGTACCGTTCTGAGGCTGCGCCGCCGCCAGTTCCGCCGTTGCAGGAAACGCCGCAGCGAGGTGTAGGACACATCACAGCCCCGCTGGGCCAGCAACTCCTGGATCCGGGTCACCTGCAGCCGGTCAACGGTGACCCACCGGTAGATCTGATCACCCCAGGGCTCCAGCAGGTCCTCGGCGGGGGCCACTGTCTGCCGCGGCCCCGACCGACTCAGGGCCACCAGCCGGCTCAGTTGCTCCTCGGTGGGGTTCGGCCCTTCCCGCTTTACCCCGGCCTCTACCGCCGCCGCCAGGTACTTCCGGATGGTATCTCTGGATAGCCCCGTCCCCGCCGCTATGTGTCGCTGGCTGTCCCCTTGTTGCCAGCGCCGGATGACTTCCATTACGTCCACTCGGGACACCTCCTTGTAGGCCATCTCCGCACCTCAAGTTCAAGTGCGGATATGATCCTCTGCTTGGTGCCCAGGGTGGACTAATGACCCTGGCGAAGTGGACTAATGTACTTGGCGATTTCTCGATTTACTGGACTATAGTTCCTGGCGATTTACAGCACCGCCATTCACGCTGTTGATTGCGGTGGACGATGCCACCGGTACTGTGGTCGACGCCCTCTACTGTGAGCAGGAAGACTCCCGCAACTACTTCTTGTTGTGCAATCCCTGATGGAGTGTTGTGGCAGACCCGTCGCCTTGTACCCCGACCGGCACAGGGTGTTCAGGCACATGCCCGGCTCCGGCCTCCCTGAGATGCCCACCCAGTTCAACCGGGCTATGGAGGAGCTGGGGCTCCAGATTATCTTCGGACTGTCGTCTCAAGGGAAGGGTCGCGTAGAGCGCGCGGCGGGAACTTTTCAGGACCTGCTGGTCATCGAACTCCGTATAGCAGAGGCGAGCGGCATCCAGGAAACCAACGGCGTGCTGAAGCAGTTTCTTCCGCGATTCAATCGGCGGTTTGGGGTTCCCCCGCTATACCCTGAGCGTGCATTCCGGCCGCTGGACCCGGAATTGTGCCTCGACCAGGTCCTGTGCTTCAAGCACCGAAGGAAAGTGGCCAGGGACTACACGGTGAGGTTCCAGCTGTTTACCCTTCAGTTACTGCCAGGTGCGGAACGCCCCAGCTATGCCGGGGCCGCTGCGGAAGTTCTCGAAAGCCTGGACGGCCGATTGCCAGTACGCGATGAAGGCAGAATCGTCCCTGTCCAGGAGGCGCAGCCCAGCCCGATATTCCTCCGAAACGGCCACGGACCCACTGACGCCGCTCCTGTCCCTTCTACTGGCGCCAACGGATAAGGCGAACGCTGGATCTGAACTCTCCAAACCCTGGACTCAAGGGCAGACGAGGATAAGGTTCAAGGGACAATTGCTGACAGCCCGGCCACAGCAGGCAAACCTAAAGTCGTCTCCCCGCGCAAGCCAACATTCCTCCAGAGGGAGCGGTGGAAAGCGATTCAGAAAGGCAGGCACAGGGGGATGTCGCTTAAAGCAATCGAGCGGGACTTGGGAATCCACAGATCCACAATCAAGAAGTATCTGGGATCTGAGAGTCTTCCAACGTGGCGAACCAAAGCCGAGCCCACGACGTCAATATCGGATACCATAGCAACCTGACCAAGTGACATTTATCCTGAACAGCGACACCACAATGGTCCACTTCACCTCCGCCATTGACAAGTCTCAATAAGGCCAGAATCTGGCCATCCCTCAACTACGCAAATCGCCAACTCATAGCGCTAATCCGTCGAGGCAGAGAGTTTCGCAATTCTCTCTTGTACGACAACGTGCCCGGCGGGGCCGGTCATGTCCGTGAGTTGCTGGAATACGGCGAGGAGTTGTTGGAACTGACTAAAGAAGTTCTGTTTGTAGACGTGGCCCATGACCAACGTTGCAGGTCGGCATGTCTCGATTGCCTGCTTTCGTTCGAGACGCAGGATGCGATGCACCAAGGCAATCTGAATCGACCTCTAGCCCTTTCCGTGTTATCCAATTTGCTCGATGGCAAAGAACCCGGAGCACATTCGACCCCGAACCCGGATGACAGTGCTGGCACTGAAATGGAACACCGACCAGCCGGCCCTGGACTCACTATAGAAGAGCGCCAGAATCGCGCCAGAGCCAACCGCGGCAAGAGCGGTCGCACTCGGCGTTAATACGAGAGGTCTGACTATTGATGCGAGAAGGAGATTGGGAAACTCAGAGGAACGTCCCTTTCCTGCAATTGAGTGCAGTCATCGCCTTTTTGCAGCCAATGAATCGCACCTAATCCTAGGGCAGCCAAAGGTCTTGTGCCGGATGGATTAGAGATCCTCAGAGAAGGCTTCAATCCATGAGGCGGTCAGCAGGCCTGTTCTTCGATTCCCCAAAGACGCTTGGCCGTTAGGTTCCGCATGTTGTTGGACCCATTCCGACCGGCCTTGAGAACTGAATTGTTTCCTGTTGATTGGAAGACAGAGAACTTGGTCGGGTCGCAGGCGAGATTGAAGAGGCCGACGCCGTATCTTCATAGTTTCCGACCAAGCGACTTGGTAGGATAATAGTGCCCCAGCCACATCTCGAAGATTGGTCCACGTACCATGCACTCAGGCCCACCAAAAGGGGCACCACCCACTCAAAGGTTTGTAATACAGTACCGCTTGGCCCACCGTAGTGGACTCGAACTCACTGATTTAACAACATTTTTCGGAACTAGGCTTGCACCGGTAGAGCCATAGTCTCGCTATACGTGCGGGACTTGGGGGGGACCCGTAGTTAACCACCTTCCGTGCCCTGAAAGCGAAGGAGCATGTTATGCTCCTCGACCCATGCCCAAGCAGTCGAGTCCTGCAGTGGACACCTGCAGCTTGGCGGAGGTGGTTCTTTGGATTGAGCCATTTGTCGCGCGACGCGGTCGCCGTCCGGACCAGGACCTGATGAGCCAGTGTATCCGGTTGAGCAGGTTCAGCTCATTTGTCATCAGCCCCGCATTGCTGACCAGTTAAGCCAGGTAGTAACCGGCAGGATACCATCTCAGCTGCACGCCCTGCAGCCGGTCCGTGAACATCATTGATACCAAGATACTGGCCATGGCGGCCACCTGCTGGGGGTTATACCCGCCCGTAACCAACGCTTCGGCGGCACCTTCCAGCACTCCCACGACGTCGGAAAGGGAGTACGGCGGGGCGTTTATTCCGAATAGTCCCCGCTCTTGCATTCTGCGATCGAATTCCGAGAGCAGGCCGATGCATAGGTCCTGCTCAGTTCCGCAGTAGGTGCAGTAAAGCGTGGCTGCGGGAGTGTCGAGAAAACAGGACCTACAGTTCATGGAGCAGCCTCCTGAAGACAGCGTCGCGGCCTTTCAAGACCTGTCTATTGGTTGAACAGTGGCCAGTGGCCAGTGGAGGGCGGGGATGGGCGCAGGCTGTGGAGGAGACGAGGATACACAGCAATGAAACGCCAGGTGAAAGCTTCATAGTGGGAACCCCCTGCAAAGTAGGATGGGAAAAGGGGACTTGTCACAGACCCAAAGCCCATACGTGCGCCTTACAGGGGGCACGAGGGCCCCTGCTTCCATCGCTAGAGCACGTATGTTCCGCGCAAACCGTTGCACGAAAACCTGGGTCTGTGACGAGTCCCATACTACCAGTATCGAGGGACCCGTTAAAGAGATTTCGCCTGCTTTCAGACTTTCCGGCAAAAGATATTGTGGGGGAGTCAATAACGGAGGGAGCCCGCAGAAGCTTGCAGAGGCCGGCGCATTGCCTCACCATAAATGAGCCTCAAGCAAAGCCGCTGCCTCGTCTAAAATGTTACCGAAAAACTGAGGCTATAACGTGGCGGGAGGCTTGAACAGGATGGCAAAACGGGAGTTGCTGGCATCAATACAAGGGCGCTACCCAGGCTCTTCGAAGAGGGACAACAAGGGCCGGATCCTCGACAAGTTCATTGCCACAGCGTGCCATCGCCGGAAGCAAAGCATTCGTCTGCAGGGGCCATTAGGTTGTCAATTTTCAAGTTGTTTAGGCCGGCGTTTTCTCGAACATTAGTCCCCGCTGGGCACTAGTGGGCTAGATTATTATCGGGCTGCCTCAGTTGAGTCAATCACCTCCCCGGTCGCCGAGCAGCTTCCGGTGTGGCGACAGTTTCTCACGGTAGCTAGCCCCTTCGATGACGACCTGGTAGCTGGCATTGGCCAGGCGGCCCAAAGCGCTGTTACCAAGAATGGGGTCGTCGAACAGGCTGAGCCGTCACCCGGTGGAGGACCAAGTCGTCCAGAATCAGCAGGTCCGGGGAGAGAATGGACCTGAAGGTTCGGTCAACGGAGTGGCCGACCCGGGCCTAGGCCATGGCCCTTAAGAAGTCGGCGGCGTGGAGAAAGCGGACTGTGTGTCCTGCCCGGGCAGCGTCGTAGCTCAGGGCCTGGGCGAGAAAGGCTTGCCCACACCGGCGGGGCTGCGATAAAGCGGAAAGTATGAGTATCAATTCAGCCAAACGTCGGCCTTTTTCTAACAACGAGATTCGTCGGCACATAGCGTTAATCTGTCAAGGCAGAGAGTTTCGCAATTTTCTCACTTCCACGGAGTGAGAAGTTGAACGGCCCCACGAGCTAATCTTGGGGACTATTACTCACTGTAGAGATGGGTCATCGGAGAGCACAAGAGGTAACTCTCAGTGGTTTCAGGATCCTGGTACCTCATCCGGGACGTGCCAGTCGTGCTGCTTTGCGTTCTTGCCAACGTTTTTGGGCCCTGAGTCGGGCAGCCTCTTTTCGTTCTGGTTTCTGGGCCCTGACCCGTTCGTATTCTCTGCGGGCTTCAATACGCTCTTCGGGCGTGAGCTTAGGGCGCCTTGGTTTGCCTTCGGTGCCTCGGTTCCTGCTCTGATTTTGCTTGTCGCGGCAGGCCTCGCAACGGGCCTGGCCGGGAATGGCCGGGTTGGGGCAGGTTTTGCATAGGCCGGCTGCCTTTCTTTCGTCGCGGACTTTCTTTGCTTGGAGACGATGGAATTCCTTTCGTTCAACCGTCTGGTTCCTTAGTTTGTCGTATTTGCGGCGAAGATCCTTTCGTTCCTCCGGGGTGTGGGTCGGTGTTCTGGGTTTTCTAGCCTGTGGCTTCTTGGGCTTCGGTTTAGAGACCTTCTTGGGCTTGGGCTTCGATTCTGGTTTAGTTAGCTTAAAGGTGTGGTGGAAAGTAATTCTTTTAGAACATGATGGGGGGCCGGGGGTGAGGGCCCCCCACCAAACCATGTCATCCTGAGCGAAGCCGAAGGATCTAAAATCCATGCCACAACCCATGCCCAGCCAACCGCAACC
>Ga0209021_1004400_pt1 | contig 10434 bp, 9 predicted proteins | sample PinacodermFT_FD_187299 | JGI IMG/M metagenome (GOLD analysis project Ga0209021, IMG submission 187299) | Host-associated microbial community of the marine sponge Aplysina aerophoba from Gulf of Piran - sponge pinacoderm, lysed by freeze-thaw... | ecosystem: Host-associated > Porifera > Sponge >... | reverse complement strand
GCGGCGGCCTCCGCAACGTCGCCCGAGGGACTGAGGTTCAGGTCGCCGTCCACGGTGCCGAAGCCCAGCATGGCCTCGCCCGGACGCGCGGAAGCGGCCTCCATCCGGAGCGGGCTGTCGGGCGCATAGTGCCGCAACAGCATACCGGGCGAAGCGCGCGGTTCATCGCCTGCCGACGGGGCGGGTTCGGCAAGCGGGCCGATCTCCGCTTCGATGGCCTCGGCGTCGAGCGCGCCCGGCCGCAGCAGGATCGCCGGGCCCGTACCGAGCGCGACCACGGTCGATTCGAGGCCGAGCCGGCACGGGCCGCCGTCGAGCACCGTCACCGTCAGCCCGTCGAGCTCCGCAGCGGCATGGGCCGCCGTCGTCGGGCTCAGCCGCCCGGAGCGGTTGGCGCTCGGGCCGACGAGCGGCCGTCCGGCGGCGCGGATCACCGCTTCCGCCAGCGGATGCGCCGGCCAGCGCAGCGCCAGCGTGTCGAGGCCGGCCGATGCGAGCCACGAGACCGGCGACCCCGGCGCGCGCGGTAGCACCAGCGTCAGCGGTCCCGGCCAGAACCTGCCTGCGAGCCGGCGGGCGCGGTCGTCGAAGACCGCCAGCGCCTCGGCCGTCTCGCGGTCCGCGACGTGGACGATGAGCGGGTTGAAGCGCGGCCGGCCCTTCGCCTCGAACACCGCGGCGACGGCACGGTCGTCGGTTGCATCGGCGCCCAGGCCGTAAACGGTCTCGGTCGGAAAGGCGACGAGGCTGCCGGCGCGGATCGACCGGGCGGCTTCCTCGACAGCCGCCCCGGAGGTCACGACCCGCCCCAGGCGATGAACCAGGGGTTCGAAAAACGCGCCTTGCCGTAGAGCAGTTCCGGGCCGTCGTTGATCTCGCGCACCGAGCCACCGGCGGCCGCGAGCACGGCATGGCCGGCCGCCGTGTCCCACTCATTGCTGCCGCCGTAGCGCGGATAGACATCGGCCTCGCCGCGCGCGATCAGGCAGAATTTGAGCGAGCTGCCGGCGTCGATCTGCCGGGCGACATCGTAGCGGGCGAGGAAGCGGTCGATGTCCCTGCCCGCGCCGTAAGTGCGGCTGACCGTGACCGTGATACCCGTTTCGGGGAACGGACGGATAGCGATCGTCCGCCGTCCGTCGCCGTCTTCCAGAAAGGCGCCGCCGCCCGCCCGGCCCGCATAGAGTTCGCCCGATGCCGGCAGATAGACGGCGCCGAGCACCGGCCGGCGTTCCTCGATGAGCGCGATGTTCACCGTGAACTCGGGAACCTTGCGGATGAACTCCTTGGTGCCGTCGAGCGGATCGACCAGCCAGAACGGCCCGCCGCCGATCTCCGGCACCCGCCCGGCCGCAACGCTCTCCTCGGCGACGACGGGAATATCCGGGGTCAGCGCGGCGAGGCGTTCGAGGATCAGGCGTTCGGCCGCCTCGTCCGCTTCCGTCACCTGGCTGCGGTCCGCCTTGCGGCGCGTTTCGAGGTCCGGCGCGCGGAACCACGGCATGATGACCTCACCCGCCTCGCGCGCGACCCGGCAGACGGACTCGAGCAGCTCTTCCCGCATCGGCGCGCTCCGCGCTCTAGCCGGGCCGTTCGTTCAAGTAGTGCAGCGGCAGGCCGGGCGCGGGCCAGGGGCAGGAAAGCAGCTTGCCTTCGCGCGACTGGGTAATGAAGGCCGTGCGAAGGTCCGCGCCGCCGAAGCAGATATTGGTCGTATAGGGGTCCGGCATCGGCACATGCTCCAGCCCCGACCCGTCGGCCCGGAAGATGGTGATGCCGGGGTCCATCAGCGTCGCCACGCAGATATTTCCCTCTGCATCCACCGCCAGGCTGTCCAGCGTGCGGTAGCCATGCGTCTGGTTCACCAGCCGTCCGCCATGCGGGCTCGGCCACGGCTGCTTCTTCAGGACGCCGGGCGCCTCGATGTCGAAAGCCCACAGGCGCCCGGTCTGCGTCTCGGCGACATAGACCGCGCTGTCGTCGGGGGAGAGGCCGATACCGTTCGGCGTAATCAGCGGGAACGCGGCCTCGGCGATGAAGGACCCGTCGGCGCGGGCATAGTGGATGCCGGTTCGGTCCCAATTGCGCTCGTCGTCGCGGACCTTGCCGAGATCGGTGAACCAGAACCCTCCCTCGCCGTCGAAGACGATGTCGTTCGGCCCCTTGAGCGGCCGGCCCTCGCACTCGGTATAGAGAACTTCGACCGCGCCGGTCTTCAGGTCCACCGCCTCGATCCGACCGCCGCTATAGTCTAGCGCCTGCCCGATAGGGCGCGTCAGCCCGCCCGGCTCGTCGAGCCATTCGAAGCCGCCATTGTTGCAGATATAGACCCGCCCGTCGGGGCCGAGCGCCGCGCCGTTCGGCCCGCCGCCGGTCTCCGCGACGACCTCGGTGCGCCCGCCCGGATGCACGCGCGTCAACGTGCCGCGACGAATTTCGACAAGGACCACCGAGCCGTCGGGCATCGCAATCGGTCCTTCGGGGAACATCAGCCCGTCGGCGACGGTCCGCAATTCGGTCATATCTACTCCGCAGCCGCGGTCGGGGAAGGACAGGCGGTCAGGCGCCCTTGAAGACGGGACGGCGCTTTTCGAGGAATGCCGTGACGCCCTCGGCATGGTCGTCAGTCGTCATCGACACCGCCATATGCTCGCCTTCCCACTGAAGCTGCTGCTCCATGGGCGTGTGGAAAGCGGTGTTGAAGAGCGACTTGGCCTGGGCGTAGGCAACAGTCGGGCCGTTGGCGAGCCGTTCAGCAAGCGCCCGCGTCTCGGCCTCCAGGTCGGCGGCCGGCACGACGCGATTCAGGATTCCTAGTTCGAGCGCGCGGTCAGCGCCGAACCGGTCGCCCAGCAGCGCCAGTTCCATCGCCTGCTTCATGCCGAGCGTGCGGGCGAGGAAATACGAGGAGCCGCCGTCCGGGCTCGCGCCGATATGGCAATAGGCGAGCGTGAAAAAGGCATCGTCGGCGGCAATCGCCAGGTCGCAGGCCGCAACCAGCCCGAGACCGAAACCGGCTGCCGCGCCCCGGACGCTGGCGATGACCGGCTTGCGCATCCGGCGGATCGCAAACACCGGCAGGTGGATGGCATGGATGCCCTCGATCACGACGCGCTTGCGGGTCTCCCTGTCAATATCGAGGCGTTCCTTCATGGCGCGAATGTCGCCACCGGCCATGAAGTGGTCGCCCGCGCCGCGCAGCACCACGCAGCGCACGGCGTCGTCATGTTCCAGATCTCCGATGACATCGCGCAGGTCGATGCGCATCTGCCCGCTCAGCGCGTTGCGCGCCTTCGGGTTGTTGAGTGTGACCCAGGCGATCCCTTTGTCGATTTCGCAAAGCACCGTGTCGCCCATACCGGCTTCTCCTTGTTTCGCGGCGGGCCAGATTGTAAGCGACACGGAACGCTTCGGGAAATCAACGATGCATCGCTACGGCGTGTTCGTCATCATCGCCGGGGGCCTTGTGCTGGCACTTACCTTCGGGTCGCGCCAGTCCTTCGGCATGTATCTGAACCCGATCAGCACCGATCTGGGCTGGTCGGTGGCCACGGTGTCGCTCGCACTGGCGATCCAGAGCATTTTCTGGGGCCTGGGCCAGCCCTTCTTCGGCTGGATTGCCGACCGGTTCGGCACCGGGCGGACTCTGGTCCTTGGAAGCGCGATCTACGCCGCCGGACTCTTCAGCGCCAGCCGCATGGAGACGCCGGAAGGCGCCTATCTCTCACTCGGCCTGCTGGTCGGCCTCGGAGCCGCCGGCTGCGGCATGCCCATCGTGATGACCGCGGTGGTGCGCGCCTTTCCCAAGGAGCGCCATCCGCTGGTCATGGCGTTGACGGCGACCGGGGTCTCGCTCGGGCAGTTCTTCGTTACCCCGGCCGCGCCCGTCGTCATCGATGCCTTCGGATGGCGGGGCGGGCTGCTGTGCCTCATGGGGATGATCGGCATCGTCGTGCTGCTGGCCGCGGTGCTGCGGACGCGCCCCGTGGCCCGGTCGCGCGCGCTCGAAGCCGAGCAGAGCCTGCGCGAGGCGTTGACGGAAGCGGGGGGCCATTCCGGCTATCTGTTGCTGACCGCGGGCTTCTTCGTCTGCGGCTTCCATGTGCAGTTCATCGTGACGCACCTGCCGAATTTCATTGCCGGAAGCGGCTTGCCCGCTACGACCGCCGGCTGGGCGATCGCGACTATCGGCATTTGCAACCTGATCGGCACCACGGCGGTGGGGTTCCTCGGCAGCCGTTTCCGCAAGAAATACCTGCTGAGCGGCATCTATGCGGTGCGCGCGCTCATGTTTGCCATCTATGCCTTCTCGCCCGTCACCACGACCACGACGCTCATCTTCGCCGCCGGCCTCGGTCTGGCCTGGCTCAGCACGGTGCCGCTCACCTCGGCGATTGTCGGGCAGATCTTCGGCACGCGCTATTTCGGCACGCTGTTCGGCGTCGTTTTCCTCGGCCACCAGGCGGGCGCGTTCCTGGGCGCCTCTCTTGGCGGCTACCTGTTCGACCTGACGGGCGGCTACGAAACCATCTGGCTCATCAATATCGCGCTCGGCCTGTTCGCCGCGATCATCCACCTGCCCATCGCCGATAAACCTCTCGTCCGCCCTTTGGCTCAGCCGGCATAACGGGAAAGTGATTGGCGGCCGGGGCGTTTCCTGCGCATTTGTTGCGCCAAGATGTGCAGAGGAGTGCATGGCATGCAGATCCTGAGACGACGGGGCTGGGAACTGCCGGAGCGCGAGGCGACTCCGGAAGCGGTGTTCCGCGACAGGCGCCGGCTGATCCAGGCGGCGGCGTTCGGTAGCATCGCGGCGGCGGCAGCCCCGCTGGCGGCACGAGCGGCCACGACCGAGACCGACCCGACCGCAGACCTGTATCCCGGGCCTCGTAACCCGGCCTACACGCTCGACCGGCCGCTGACGCCGGAGAAGGTCGCGACCACCTACAACAACTTCTACGAATTCGGTTCCAGCAAGGGCATCTGGAAGCGGGCGCGGGACAATCTGCGCATCCGCCCCTGGACCGTCCATATCGACGGCGATGTGGAGACGCCCATGGAGATCGGGTTCGACGATCTTGTGCGCAAGATGGGCGTCGAGGAGCGGCTCTACCGCCATCGCTGCGTCGAGGCCTGGGCGATGGCGGTGCCGTGGTCCGGCTTCCCGATGGCGAAGCTGGTCGAATTCGCCAGGCCGCTGGCGAAGGCGAAATATGTCCGCATGGAGACCTTCAACGACCCGGAGATGGCGTCGGGCCAGAAGGAATTCTGGTATCCGTGGCCCTATGTCGAGGGGGTCACGATGGAGGAGGCCACCAACGAACTCGCCTTCATCGTAACGGGCCTCTACGGCAAGCCCGTGCCGGCGCAAAACGGCGCGCCGCTGCGCATAGCGCTTCCGTGGAAATACGGCTTCAAGTCGATCAAGTCGATTACCCGCTTCACCTTCACCGAAAAGCAGCCCAAGAGCTTCTGGGAGAAGGTGCAGGGCCGCGAATACGGCTTCTGGGCGAATGTGAACCCGGAGGTGCCGCACCGGCGGTGGAGCCAGGCCAGCGAGCGCATGATCGGCACCGACGAGCGCCGCAAGACGCTGCTGTACAACGGCTACGGAGAGTTCGTGGCCCATCTCTACGAAGGAATGGACCGGAAGAAGCTGTTCTACTGAGGACTGCTATCCGCCATAGCGGCGGCGGAGCATGGCCATTGCGCCGCGGATGAACTGCGCCTCGCCGCCGCGAGGGCGGCCGGGCCGGTTCTCGCGGTTCCAGGCCATCATGTCCACATGGGCCCAGGGAACGCCCGGCTCGATGAAGCGTTCGAGGAACAGCGCCGCTGTCACCGCGCCGGCGAGCGGCCCGTCGGACACATTGTTCATGTCCGCGACATCGCTGGAAAGCATCTTGCGGTAGGGCTGGAACAGCGGCATCCGCCACACCGGATCCTGCTCCGCCTCGCAGGCCTCCAAGAGCGCCGCCGCCACGGCATCGTCATTGCAGAACAAGGCCGGAAGATCGGCCCCGAGCGCGGTCCGGGCTGCGCCCGTCAGCGTCGCGCAGTCGAGGATCAGGTCGGGCGACTCGCTGGAGGCCTCCGCCAGTGCGTCGCAGAGGATGAGGCGGCCTTCGGCGTCGGTGTTGCCGATCTCCACCGTCAGCCCCTTGCGCGTGCGGATCACGTCCATGGGCCGCATGGCATTGCCCGACACGCTGTTCTCCACCGCCGGGACGAGGAGCCTGAGACGCACGGGCAGTTCGGCGGCCATCGCCATGTGGGCCAGGCCGATCATGTTGGCCGCGCCCCCCATATCCTTCTTCATCAGCCTCATGCCGGCCGGCGGCTTCAGGTCCAGCCCGCCGCTGTCGAAGCACACGCCCTTGCCGACCAGGGTGAGCTTCGGCCAGTCCTCGTCGCCCCAGACGAGGTCTATCAGCCTCGGCGCGATGGCGGCGGCGCGGCCGACGGCATGGATTGTCGGATAGTTCTGCGCGAGCAGTTCATCGCCGACGATGGAGGAGACCTGCGCCCCGTGGCGTTCCCCGAGTTGCCGGATGGCGGCTTCGAGCCGCTCCGGCCCCATGTCGTTTGCGGGCGTGTTGATGAGGTTGCGAGCCTGCGCGTGCGCCTCGACGGTTGCGAGCGCCGCACTCCGGTCTGCGTTCTCCGGCCAGACGAGGCTCGCATGGTTCCGGCTCTTGCCGTCCGAATAGGCGTCGAAGGCATAGCAGCCGAGCCCCCAGGCGGCGGCGGCCCGTGTAGCCTCCCCGGGTCCGAGTTCGTTCTCGATGCGGAAAGCGCCGCCCTTCAGGCGGCCCGGCAGGCCGCCGCAGGCCCACATGTCGCCGGGCCCTTCTGCTCCCGCCAGCACGCGCGCCGCCTTGCCCTCGGTGTCCGGGAGCACCAGCGTGGTTCCCGCCTCCGCCTCGAAGCCGTTTGCCGCAACCCAGTTACGGTCGCTGGCTCCGGCGCTGTCGAGCCAGCCTTGCAAGCCCGTCTCGTTCAGCAGGAGGACGGGCACGGCATCGGCCGCGTCGGCCAGGAAAATATCGGTCACGGGTGGGAAATCTCCTGTCGGCAATCGGGCCGCCGGCTCAGAACTCGTAGCGGTCTTCGGTGAGCAGGGCGTCCAGGTTCGGGTCGTCCTCGCCGGGCACATGGACCACGGTGAAGGTGAAATCGTCGCGGTCGAGCGGCATGGTGGCGTCGAGGCCGAGCTTGTCCGAGACGCCGTTATCGGCGGAGGGATCGAGCTTCGAGCCCTGGGCGCGGGGAATGACGATCACATCCCTCGATGCCTGGAAGCGCGTCGCCACCGCCCATTCCACTGCCGTCGGGTCATGCACATCGACATCGTCGTCCACGACCGTCACCTGCTTCACATCGGCATGGGCGGCGAAGGCGGCCATTATCACGTTGCGCGCCTGGCCTTCCTGCGTCTTTCGCAGCTTCACATAGAGGTGGTAGCGGCACACGCCTCCGCGCGAGAGATGCACGTCGAGGACAGTCGGGCAGGTGCGCTGCAGATGCGCGGCGATGGTGGCCTCGCGCGGAATGGCGCCGAGCAGGAGATGTTCCATGGCGGCCGGGACGATGGTGTGGAAGATGGGCTTCGCGCGCGTCGTCACGGCCTGCACATCGATGGCCGGGTTCTCGCCGGCGGGCCCGTAATATTGCGGAAACTCGCCGAAGGGGCCTTCCGTCTCGCGCACGCCCGGCAGAAGGCGCCCCTCGATGACGATCTCGGCACCGGCAGGTACGCGGACTTCGTTGGTTGCGCATTTCACCACTTCCAAGGGCGCACCGTGCAGCGCGCCAGCCACTTCCAACTCGTCATGGTCGATGGGCAGGATCGCCTGGCTGGCAAGCAGGGTCAGCGGATCGACGCCGACCGCGACAGCTACATCGAGCGGCTCCCCGACCGATTCGGCAGCGGCGAAGAAGTGGTGCAGGTCGCGCGGCAGGATCAGGATGCCCATGCGCCTCGGCCCCGTGATCTGGAGGCGGTTGATAGAGACGTTCTGGATGCCCGTCCCCGGGTTGCGTGCGATCACCAGTCCGGCGGAGATATAGGCGCCCGCGTCGAGCGCATTGTGTTTCGGGATCGGCAGCGTGCCGGCGAGGTCCGGGTTACGGTCGATGCGTTCCTGGCAAGCGCCTTCCGCGACCTCGCGCCAGGGTAGCGGGTGCTCGGCGGCAGCGCGGAAGCGGTCGAGCACTGCACCCGGCTCCACGCCCATCGCCTCTGCGATCCAGCCCCGGTCCGAAACGAGGCCCGCGACAACCGGTATCTCGTGCCGGGCGCCGTCGAAACCCAGGGGCTCCGGGAAAAGCACCGCCTTCTGCGCGTCCCACCGCTTGGCGAGCGCCGCAAGAGTGAAGTCCAGCGAGACGCCCGGCCGCGCCACCGCAAGCCGGTCGGTGGCCTGCAGCCGGTCGAGCCAGGAACGGAGTGTGCGATAGGTCATGCGGGAAGGCATCCCTTTGCCGGATGGAGAATGGTAGCCGACATCGGCAGCTTTGTGACCGGAGCGCGGGCTCAGTCCCGGCGGGCCGCAACGGCCTCGGCGAGCGCAACCGTCCGCTCCGCCATTTCGACATGGAGGTTCTCGATCAGGCGCCCGTCCAACACGACGACGCCCTGGCCGGCCGCTTCGGCTTCCGCATGGGCGGCGATGATCCGCTGCGCCTCGGCCACGGCACCGGGGGCCGGCGAGAACGCATCGTTGCAGGGCGCGACCTGCTTCGGGTGGATCAGAGTCTTGCCGTCGAAACCGAGCTCGGCGCCCTGGCAGCAGGCGGCGGCAAAGCCTTCATCGTCCGCAAGGTCCAGATGGACGCCGTCGAGAACTATAAGCCCGTGGGCACGAGCGGCCAGCAGGCAGAGGCCGAGGCCGGTGATGAAGGGCAGGCGGTCCCGCGTATGTGCGGCGCCCAGTTCCTTGGCGAGATCCGAGGTGCCCATTACGAGAGCGGACAGGCGATGCCCGGCACCTGCAATGGCATCCGCGCGCAGCATGGCCAGCGGCGTCTCCATCATCGCCCAGACTGCCATCTCGCCGCCGCCATGCCGATCGAGCAGGGCGGCAGATTGGCGGATTGTTGCATCGCTCTCCACCTTCGGCAGCAGCGCGGCGCCGGCGCCCGAACCGGCGATGGCCGCGAGATCGTCATGCCCCCAGGGCGTGTCGAGCGCGTTCGCGCGAATGACGATTTCGCGCGGTCCGTAGGCGCCCGAGCTTGCAGCAGCTATCGCCTGCTCGCGGGCCATTTCCTTCGCATCGGGGCTGACGGCGTCTTCGAGGTCGAAGATGAGCACGTCGGCCGGCAGCGTTTTCGCTTTCTCCAATGCGCCTGCGCGCGAGGCGGGCATATAGAGGGCGCTGCGGCGCGGCTTGACGACATGGGGCATGAAGGCGGATTCCTTGTGCAGGCAATTCGTCGGTTGGCGGGCGGTAATCATGCATATTCTGTCGATCCAGTCCTCGGTGGCCCGCGGTTTCGTGGGCAACCGCACGGCCGTTTTCGTGCTCCAGCGCCTCGGCCATGACGTGACCTGCATAGACACCGTCGCCTATTCCAACCATCCGGCCCATGGCGGCTTCCGGGGCGAGGTGCATCCGGCGCAGAGCATCGATCGCATTGCGAGCGGCCTGGAAGAGCGCGGCTTTCTCAAGGACATCGACCTCGTGGTCTCCGGCTATCTGGGCTCGGCCGCCAACGCCGAGGCAGTGGCGCGAACGGTGGACCGAGTGGGCGCCCCGTACCTGCTCGACCCGGTGATGGGCGACGATCCCGGCGGGCTGTTCGTGGCCCCCGACCTGCCCGATGCGATCCGGCGGGAACTCCTGCCGAGGGCCGTAGCCGCAACGCCCAACCGGTTCGAACTTTCCCTGCTCGGGGCCCGCGAAGTGGAAGGGCCGGCGAGCGCCGCCGGGATTGCCGCAACGCTCGGACCGTCCCTCGTCGTGGCGACGAGCGTGCCGGCGAATGAGGGGCGCATCGCCTGCGTCGGCGTGTCGGAGGGCGAGGCCCTGCAGGCCGCAGTGCCGCGCCTGGCGCATCCGGGCTACGGGGCGGGCGACCTGTTCACGTCGCTCTTCGCGGCCCGGTGGCGGAACGGCTGGGCGGATGCCATGGCGCTGGCGGCCGGGACCGTGCATGCCACGATAGCCCGGTCGCCGGGCCGGGACCTCGACATTGTGGGCGCGCAGGACCTCTTCTCCGACCCGCCGCCCCCGCCACCGCTGGAGCCGGTCTAACCCAGGGGCCCACTCCAGGCAGGTGTCATGAAGTGTCATGTTTTGTCATGAAACGCCTTGCGCCGCAGCGCCATTTGCCGGGCGTGACGCGCCTACAGGATGACGCCCGGCGGGCCGGGGCCACCCAGTTCCGCGCGCACCCGGGAAGCGGTCTCCACGTCCTGTGCCCACTCGT
>Ga0209021_1004397_pt1 | contig 10440 bp, 10 predicted proteins | sample PinacodermFT_FD_187299 | JGI IMG/M metagenome (GOLD analysis project Ga0209021, IMG submission 187299) | Host-associated microbial community of the marine sponge Aplysina aerophoba from Gulf of Piran - sponge pinacoderm, lysed by freeze-thaw... | ecosystem: Host-associated > Porifera > Sponge >... | reverse complement strand
CAGGCCGCGCTCGGCGCGCCGGTGCGCACCGCCGCGCGCGCCGCGCCCTCGGCGATCTTCAGATACCGTGCCGCGGTCATCGCCTCGTCCTCGGGGCCGCATCCGACGACGAGCACGCTGTCCGCCGTCACGCCGTCGAGCGCGTGGACCTGGAGGTGGGTGCCGGCCTTGCCCCGAAACCGCGCCTTGCGCGCGATCGCGTCGAGCTTGCCGGCGCTTGCGGCGTCGAGCGTCCGGTACGCGGGCGTGGCGTCGCGTCCTTCGAACACGCCGGCGACGAGACAGCCGGCACGAATTCGGGACGGGTCGGCGCTGGTGGTGCTGAACTGCATGGTCTGTCCTCAATCGGTTCGCTGCGCGGTGGCTGCGGTGGGCATGAAGGCCGCCGCGGGTGAAGGCCTGGCAGGGGGTCTGATACCATCGCATCCTGCGTCGGCCGCCGCGGGCGGTGCCGTGCGGCGTGTCCCGATCGACCCCTCGCGAGTGGCCGAATGTGTCGGAATCCGTCGCCGGCAGTGTAGTGAGAGCGCGGGGAAGCTGTCCATCCGTGCCAGCCACAGCGCCTTGATCATCGAACGCTACCTCGGCCGTGAAGTGCTGCGCACCTGCGCTGCGGTGCTCGCGGTGCTCATCCTGGTCTACGGGGCGGATCGGTTCTCGCGCATCCTCTCCGACGCGGCGGCCGGCGCGGTGTCGCCGGACCTGATTCTCCGGATCCTCGCCCTGAAGCTCGTCGAGAAGCTTCCGGTGTTCCTTCCGCTCGCGCTCTACCTCGCGGTGCTCATCGGCCTCGGCCGTCTCTACCGCGACAGCGAGGTGGTCGCGTTCGGTGCGGGGGGGATCGGACTGTGGCGTCTGTCGCGGGGAATCTTCTGGGTGGTGGCGGGGTTCTCGCTTGCGGGGGCGGTGCTCTCGCTGTTCGTCTCCCCGAGTGCGGCGTCGATGCGGTCGGCGCTGCTCGAAGAGGCGAAACAGCACGCGGAGAATCGGATGTTCGTGCCGGGAAGGTTCAAGGAGTTCGGGGGCGGAGACCAGGTCATCTACGTCGAGGCGGTGGACCCCGAGAGCGGCCGGATGACGGACGTGTTCGTGCGGGTGCGCAAGCCCCACCGGCAGTACGTGCTGGTCTCGGGCGCCGCGTGGCAGGACGTGGCCCCGGAGAGCGGAGCACGGTACATGGTGCTGGAGAACGGGTACCGCTACGCGGGACTGCCGGGGGATGCGCTGTTCTCGGTGACCCGGTTCGAACGCCACGCGGTCCGGATCGAGGCGCAGGCGAGGGAGGTTTTCGCGGGCGGGCGCAAGATTCTCGCCACGACGGCACTGATCGGTTCCGGCGACCCCGGTCACCTCGCGGAGCTCCATCGGCGGGTCTCGGCCGCGGTCTCCATCGTGGTGCTCGGCATGCTGGCGGTGCCGCTCGCGCGGACCACGCCTCGCGAAGGGCGCTACGGAAGACTGTTCCTGGCCATCGTCGTCTACTTCGTCTACAGCAACGCGATCAGCATCGTCGAGAACCTGGTCGAGCGGGGAATGGTGCCGCAGATCGTGGGGGTGTGGCCGGTGCACGCGGCGATGGCGCTGGTGGTCCTCGTGCTCCTTCTCGCGCAGACGGCGGGCGGCCGGCGTCTCGGTGCGACGGTGCGTTCGGCCCGCCACAGGTACGGCGAAGGCGAATCGCCATGAGGATCCTCGACTTCTGGATCGCCCGGCACGTCGTGGGCGGCGCGCTGCTCGCGCTGGCCGTGCTCCTGTCGCTCACCGCGGTGGTGGGGTTCGTCGAGGAGCTCGACGAGGTCGGCAGGGGACGCTACGGCATCGGCGGCGCGATCGAGTACGTGCTCCTGACCGTTCCGCGGCACGCCGTCGTGCTGTTCCCGCTCGCCTCGGTGATCGGCGCCCTCATCGGACTCGGGACCCTGGCCGTCTCGCGCGAGCTCGCCGTGGTCCGTGTCTCCGGCGTGTCGGTCTCGCGCACGGTCGGCTCGGTGCTGATGGGTGCGCTCGTGCTCATGGTCGTCGCGGTCGTGGTCGGCGAGATTGTCGCTCCGTACTGCGAGCGGCTCGCCCAGGCCCGCCGCGCCGCCGCGCTCGACGAAGCGCAGGGCCGGGGGGCCGGGTACTGGGCCCGCGAAGGGCGGCGTTTCGTCAACGCGGTGCGGGTTCGGCCCGACGACTCGGTCGAGGACATGTACATCTACGAGATCGACCCCGACGGGACCCTGCGCACGGTGACGCACGCCGCGCGGGCGCAGTACCGCGACGGGGCGTGGGTGCTGGAATCGGTGCGCTGGAGCGAGCTCTCGGCCGACGGCGTCGTGATCCGGTCCACCCCGAGCGTGGCATGGGGGACCTCGCTGAATCCCGATCTCGTCAAGCTCGCCTCTGCACGCCTGGAGAGCCTGTCCGGGCGCGCCCTGGTGCGATTCATCGACTACCTGCGCGAGAACCGGCTCGAGACCGCCGCGTACGAGCTTGCGCTGTGGATGAAGGTCGTCTATCCGCTTGCGACCGGCGTGATGATCGTGCTGGCGGTGCCGCTGGTGCTGGGACGACTCGGCGGGGTCGGGATCGGGCAGCGGATACTCGCCGGCTGCCTGATCGCGGTGACCTTCCATGTCGTCAACGAGGTCTCCGGCAAGATGGGCATCGTCTACGGCCTGTACCCTGCGCTGAGCGCATTCGCGCCGACGCTGCTGTTCCTTGCCGCGGGGGTGTGGCTGCTGCACCGGGTGCGGTGAGAACGGTGCCCCGAGGTTGTGACGCACCGCGAAAGAGACCGGACGTAACGCGGGAGCGACCTTCCGCAGGCGTTGTGTGTTTCGGCGGTGTACCGCCACACGTTTCCGCAAGTGCGTTGCGCCCCCGCCACGGTGGGTGTTGCCGGGACACTCCACACTACACCGGACAGGCAGCCTGGAACCCGCCACTCGACCGGTGCGCCCCTTCAGTCGTGCGCGAGCCGCGGCGTATCGAAAGCCGTCATCCCGGGATGCGAATACCGGCTTGACATTCCCAATAATTGGTGTTCTTCTGCGAATAGAACTAAATACTGAATAATTTGTGCATACTCAGGGATTATGGCTCATCAGTGGATCGGACATGAGACGCCATCGGTGCTTGCAGATGTCGCATCCGTGATTCTCCGTTCCGTTCATCGATCTCGGCGGCAGGCTGCGGGCTCGGTGGATGGAGGATGTCAGTGAGCACCTGCACCGGGCCCAAGGCCGATCGCATCCGTGTCCCGTGGACGGCCGCGAGCATTGTTGCGGTCGCTCTCTGGGTGCTTGCAGGCTGCGCGACCGAGTCGTCCAGGACACTCGAGGCCCAGACTACCCGTTCGGCGGATACCGCATTCGACGGACCTCGCCAAACCCTCGTGATCGGGAACTTCGAGAATCGCTCGACCTACATGCAGGGCATTTTCTCCGAAGGAGGCAACCGGCTGGGCGGCCAGGCGAAGACCATCCTCAAGACTCATCTCCAGCAGGCCGGACGCTTCGTCGTCGTCGACCGGGACAACATGGCCGTGTTGCAGCAGGAAGCGGATATCGGCGGGACGCAACAGGCGCTGAAAGGCGCACGGATCGCCATCGTCGGCGCCGTTACCGAGTTCGGCCGCAAGACCACGGGCGACCGCCAGCTTTTCGGAATTCTGGGGGCGGGAAAACAGCAGGTCGCCTATGCGAAGGTCGCGCTCAACGTCGTGGACGTGCGTACCTCGGAGGTCGTGTACTCGTCTCAGGGGGCCGGTGAATTCGCGCTCTCCAACCGGGAGGTTGCCGGCTTCGGAGGCACCGCCGGCTACGACGCCACGCTGAACGGCAAGGTGCTGAACCTGGCGATCGTCGAGGCGGTGGACAACCTGGTCGGTGGACTCCAACGCGGCGAGTGGTCGCCGGCGCCGGAACGATGAGCTCGCGTCTCCTCGCCGGTGCCGGCGCATGCATCGTGGTTCTCGCGGGGTGCGCATCACCCCCCGAAACCACCGTGTACCGGTGGGGCATCTACGAGGACCTCGTGTACGTCTCGTATGCCGATCCGGGCGAGGCCGATCCGGTCACGCAGGCGCAACGACTCGACGAAGACATTGCACGAACTCGGGCCGAGGGCAAGCGGGTGCCGCCGGGTGTCCACGCCCATCTGGGCTTTCTGCACTACACCCTCGGCGACCGGGAATCGGCACGAGCTCACTTCATGCGCGAACGGGAGCTCTTTCCGGAATCGGCAACCTTCATCAACGGAATCCTCTCCCGCATGAAGGAGGAATCGCGGTGAGTTCGAAGCGCGTCGTCTCCTCCGGGCTCCTGCTGTGGGCGGTGATGGCGTGCGTGGGTTGCGCAACCAAGCCGTCGTCGTCGTTCGACTACTCCGAGTTCAGGGCACAAATGCCGCGGTCGATTCTCGTGCTGCCGCCGCTCAACGAATCGGTGGAGGTGGATGCACCCTATTCCTACCTGACCACGGTCTCGCGGCCCATTGCCGAACGCGGGTACTACGTCTTTCCGGTGTCGATCGTCGATGCGTTCATGAAGGACAACGGGCTTCCGAGCGCCGGCGAGATGCACGGTGTCTCGCTGAGCAGGATCGAGGAGCTGATCGGTGCGGATGCGGTTCTGTACCTCACGATCGCCGACTGGGGTCAGAAATACCAGGTGTTGAATTCCCAGACGGTGGTGTCGGTCGAGGGACGGCTGGTCGACGTCCCATCGGGCACGACACTGTGGACCGGCGACGTGAAAGTCGTCAGGGATTCGAGTGACGGCGATTCCAACCTGGCGGAGATGCTCGTCGGCGCGGTTGTCGCGCAGATCGTGAGGACCACGGTGCTCGACCATACCCGGTCGCTCGCCCGGCAGGCGAACCGGCGGATGTTCTTCAATGAGGGCGATGGTCTGCTGGTGGGCCCGCTACACCCCGAGTTCGGGACCACCGGCGATGACTAGCCCTACCGAGTAGCCACATATTGACGTAGCAACATGGTTACGTTTTCTGCCTCGTACCGGCAGTCGGGTTCCCTCGGGGCGCGGTCCGACGAGGGCATCCCCGGACCACGCCGAGCGGTCAGCGCTCCCCGGAGACCATCTCCAGCACGGTGCCCGAGAGGCGATCGTGCAGACTCAGCCGATCCCGGTCGAAGGCGACCCACAGGAGACCGGCGCCCGCACACCCGATGGAGACGAGGCCGGCGGCGAATCGCCCGAGCGCGTGCCGCCAGTCGAGCCGCGCCCCGTCGCGGGTGCGCACCCGCATCCTCCACGCCCGCATACCCAGCGTCTGTCCGCTCCGGGTCCAGCACCAGCCCAGGTAGACGTAGCTGACCGCGAGCAGCCAGACGGTGTAGGCGGGTTCGCTCGGGCCGACGGCCCGTCCGCCGGTGGCGATCAGCACGGGAACGGTCGCGGCGAACAGCACCGCGAAGAGCAGCAGCGCGTCGTAGACCAGCGCGGCGAGCCGCCGGAGCAGCCCGGGACGCACCGCTTTGCCGGCTTCCGGCGAGCCCGGACGCGCGGCGCCCCCGGTCACGCCTTCGGCAGCGTGACGCCGCGCTGCTTCATGTACTTGCCTGCGCGGTCGCGGTAGGAGGTCTCGCACACCTCGTCGGATTCGAAGAACAGCACCTGGGCCACGCCTTCGTTGGCGTAGATCCTGGCGGGCAGCGGCGTGGTGTTGGAGAACTCCAGGGTGACGTGGCCCTCCCATTCCGGCTCGAGCGGGGTCACGTTGACGATGATGCCGCAGCGGGCGTAGGTCGACTTGCCGAGGCAGATGGTGAGGATGTTGCGCGGGATGCGGAAGTACTCGATGGTGCGGGCCAGCGCGAAGGAGTTTGGCGGGATGATGCAGACATCGGCCCGGTGATCCACGAAGCTCGAAGCGTCGAAGTTCTTCGGGTCGACGACGGCGGAGTTGATGTTGGTGAAGATCTTGAACTCGTCGGCGCAGCGGACATCGTAGCCGTAGCTCGACGTTCCGAACGAGATGACGCGTCCGCCGTCGCGCTCGCGGACCTGCTCCGGCTCGAACGGCTCGATCAGGCCGTGCGCGCGGGCCATCTGGTGAATCCAGCGATCGGACTTGATGCTCATGCCGGCTCGGCAACGGTGCGCCGCTGGCGGTTGCGGGGTGGCGGCTGCCCCTCGGCCCGCATCGGCTACTGGATGACGATCTTCGGGAAGGCCTGGCTGTAGTCCTTCGCCTTGAGCGAGAGCTTCGCCGCCACCCGCCGCGCGATGTCGCGGTAGCGCCGGCCGACCGCTCCGTCCGGGTCCCTGACCACCGTCGGCTGCCCGCTGTCGGCGTCCTCGCGGATCGAGCGCGCGAGCGGGATGTCGCCGAGCAGGGTCACGCCGTACTCCTCGGCCATCCGCTTGCCCCCGCCCTCGCCGAAGATGTGGTCCTCGTGCCCGCAGTTGCTGCACACGTGGGTGCTCATGTTCTCGATGATGCCGAGAACCGGCACCTTGACCTTCTCGAACATCCCGAGCCCCTTGCGCGCGTCGAGGAGCGCGATGTCCTGCGGCGTGGTGACGATGACCGCGCCGCTGACCGGGATGCGCTGGGCGAGGGTGAGCTGGATGTCGCCGGTGCCGGGCGGGAGATCGACCACGAGGTAGTCGAGGTCGCGCCAGTTCGTGTCGCGCAGGAGCTGCTCCAGCGCCTGGGTGACCATCGGCCCGCGCCAGATCATCGGGGTGTCTTCCTCGATGAGGTAGCCGATGGACATCGACTGGATGCGGTAGGTGGTCATGGGCTCGAGCGACTTGCCGTCGCGCGAGTCCGGCTGCCCCTGCGCGCCCAGCATCCGCGGCTGGCTCGGTCCGTAGATGTCGGCGTCGAGCACGCCCACGGTCGCACCCTCCGCGGAGAGCGCGAGGGCCAGGTTGGCGGCGATGGTGGACTTGCCGACCCCTCCCTTCCCCGACGCGACCGCGATGATGTTGCGCACGCCCTTCAGCGCGTCGAGGCCCTGCTGGACCGCATGCGAGGAGATCTTCCAGCCGACGTCCACCTCGACGTTCTCCACGCCCTCCACGGCGCGGATCCTCTCGTCCAGTGCGGCGGTGAGCGCGGAGCGGTGCCCGGCCGCGGGGAACCCGAGCGTCACGCCGACCCTCACGCGCCCGCCCTCGACGTCGAGCGACTTGATGGCCTTCGCGCTCCGAAGGTCGGTCTCCACGTAGGGGTCGCGATACAAGGCGATGGCGTGCTCGATCTGTTCGCGCTGCGGCTCGGACATCCGGGGGAACTCCGTGACGGCAAGGGGGCTTCGGGGGCGCGATCTTACATGACTCCAGGTTCGGCATTCCCTGCGGCGATCGGGGACAATTGCGGTGGAATCGGGCTCCGCGCGTCCCTCGGACCACATCATCGTCAATGTGCCGGTCGCACAATTGTCACGAAAATGTCATTGGCCGACGTTGAAATGTCCGCAATTGCCGGGTCCGGGGAGACAATCCCGCGATGAGCAAGAGCATACTGCTGGTCGAGGACGAGGCCGCCATCCGCGAGATGGTGCAGCACGCGCTCTCGCGGGCGGGTTTCGATACCCGCGCCGTGGCGGATGCCGCGCATGCGGACCGCGAGATCGAACAGCTCCCGCCCGACCTCATCCTGCTCGACTGGATGCTGCCGGGAGTGAGCGGCCTGGAGTTCGCGCGCAGGCTTCGCCGCAGCGACGCCACCCGGAAGATCCCGCTCATCATGCTGACCGCGAAGGGCGAGGAAGGCGACAGGCTGAGCGGATTCGACGCGGGCGCCGACGACTACGTGGTCAAGCCCTTCTCCGTGAAGGAGCTGGTGGCGCGGATCTGCGCGGTGCTCAAGCGGACCACTCCCGTCGGTGACGACGACCCGATCGAGATCGGCGGACTGCGTCTCGACCCCGTGAGCCATCGCATCACCGGTCGGGGCGAGACGATCCGGACCGGACCGACGGAGTTCCGCATGCTCCACTTCTTCATGAGCCACCCCGAGCGTGTCTTCACCCGCGGCCAGCTCCTCGATCGGGTCTGGGGCCGCAGCGTCTACATCGAGGAGCGCACCGTCGACGTCCATATTCGCCGGCTGCGCAAGGCGCTCTCCGGACACGGCTTCGACCGTTTCGTGCAGACCGTGCACGGGACGGGCTACCGGTTTTCCCGCCTCCCGGACTGATTCGCGGGCGAGCGCGGCCGCGGGCGGGCCGCATCGGGCGGCGTGCATCCCATTGCGGTCCGATCGCGGCTCGGCATAATGGGGCGGGTCACCGACAGGGATGACCCAATGACGATATCGAGCGCCCGTACCCGTGAGTGGCGCCAGCTCGCGGCCGGGGCGGTCGCGCTCGTCGTCGCGGACTGGCTCCTCGGACTCACGCCCTGGCTGCTTTTCGCCGGTGTGTGCGTGTACCTCGCCTGGCACGTCCACCACGTACATCTTCTCGCGCGCTGGCTCGCCAGCGGAAGCCGCGAGCCCGAGCCCGAGACCCGTGGGATCTGGGCCCAGGTGTTCGAGTCGCTCACCCGGATTCGCCGCCTGAACCGCAAGCGCAAGAAGCGCCTGCGCAAGGTCGTGATGCGGTTCCAGCACGCGGCGGAGGCGATGCCGGACGGCGCGATCGTTCTCGACGCGGACGGGGCCATCCTGTGGATGAACGAGGCGTCGGGCCGACTGCTCGGCCTGGAGCGGCCGCGCGACATCGGCCACCCGGTGTCCAGCCTCATTCGACACCCGGGATTCACCGAGGCGTTGAACGCGGAGGAGTTCGACGAGCCGATCCGGCTCACCTCTCCGCTGCGTGAAGAGCTCCAGCTCCTGATCCGGATCGTTCCCTACGGCGGCAGCCGGCGGCTGATGCTCGTGCGCGACGTGAGCCGGGTCTACAACCTGGAGCAGATGCGCAAGGACTTCGTGGCCAACGTGTCGCACGAGCTCAGGAACCCGCTCACCGTCATCGTCGGGTACCTGGAGGCGCTCCAGGACGACGAGCTGGTCCCGGCCGAGATCAGGCGGCCGCTCGAGCAGATGTCGCAACAGGCTTCGCGAATGAGCCTGATCGTGGAGGACCTGCTGCAGCTCTCGCGGCTGGAGGCGACGCCCGGCGCCGCGTGCTCCGAGCGCGTCGCCGTAACGGACATGCTCGAATCGATCGCCAGGGATGCCGACGATCTCAGCGACGGGGCGCATCGGGTCTCCCGGCACGGGGACTCCGGGCTGTGCCTGCTCGGTGACTGGAACGAGCTCTACAGCGCGTTCTCCAACATCGCGTTCAACGCGGTGCAGCATACCCGCGACGGAGGGATCATCCGGCTGCAATGGGCGCCGGACGGGAAGGGGGGTGCGCAGTTGAACGTGACCGATACCGGGGAGGGCATCGAGGCCCACCACATTTCGCGTCTCACCGAGCGGTTCTATCGCGTGGACAAGGCGCGCTCGCAGGAGAGGGGAGGCACCGGGCTCGGACTGGCCATCGTGAAGCACGTCCTCGTGCGCCACGACGCCGAGCTCGAGATCGAGAGCAGCCCCGGTGAAGGCAGCCGGTTCTCGTGCTTGTTTCCCGAGCATCGGGTCGTGCACGTCGAGGTGTCCGCCGAGCGGGAGCGAGAAGCGGTTGGATGACGCGATGAACGCCGCGCCGCGCACCGAGGTGCCCGCGGCGGCGGACGATCTGCCGCCCGTTCCCGAGCTGCTCGCCGCGATCGACCTCGGCTCCAACAGCTTCCACCTCGTCATCGGCAGGGTGGTCGACGGCCACGTGGACATCGTCGATCGGCTGCGCGAGCCGGTGCGTCTCGCGGCGGGGCTCGACGCTGACAAGCGGCTCGGCCGCGATGCGATCGAGAGCGGGCTCGACTGTCTGCGCCGCTTCGCGCAGAGGCTGCGCGGCATGCCCGGGTACGCGGTGCGCGCGGTCGGCACCAACACCCTGCGCAGCGCCCGCAACGGCGAGGCGTTCCGGCGCGAGGCGGAACGCGCGCTCGGCCACTCCGTCGAGGTCATCGCGGGCCGCGAGGAAGCCCGGCTCATCTACCTGGGCGTGGCGCACGCACTCGCCGGCAACGGCGAGCGGCGTCTCGTCATCGACATCGGCGGCGGCAGCACCGAGTGCATCATCGGAAGCGGCTTCACGCCGATGTACCGGGAGAGCCTGTACATGGGCTGCGTCAGCCTCAGCCGGCGGTTCTTCCCTGACGGACACATAGACAAGCACTCGATGAAGCGCGCGGTGCTCGCGGCCCGCGTCGAGTTCGAGCCGATCGAGCGGCAGTACCGCGCCGCGGGGTGGGGCTCGGCGGTCGGCACCTCCGGCACGATCAGGGCGATTGCGGCGATCGCACGGGCCGCGGGCTGGTGCGAGAACGGGATCGATCGGGGCGCGCTGCGCCGCTTGCGCCGCGAGCTGGTCAGAGCGCGGCACGTCGATGCGGTGAAGCTCAGGGAGCTCAGGGACGACCGGCA
>Ga0209021_1004385_pt1 | contig 10464 bp, 9 predicted proteins | sample PinacodermFT_FD_187299 | JGI IMG/M metagenome (GOLD analysis project Ga0209021, IMG submission 187299) | Host-associated microbial community of the marine sponge Aplysina aerophoba from Gulf of Piran - sponge pinacoderm, lysed by freeze-thaw... | ecosystem: Host-associated > Porifera > Sponge >... | reverse complement strand
AACGGCCATCGTCGGGTTCCGGTGGGCTGTGTCCTCGCTGGTCCTTCGCACCGATTACGAGTTGTTTGACATGAATGCCGGCAGCGCCGCCACGCTCAATGTCGGCGTCTCCCTGGGGTTCTAGCCCGTGACAAAAGTCGCGCGAGCACCGCTCTACCAGGCGAGCACGGCTGGCAAGGCGCGAGGAGGGAGAATATCGGGACTATTCGACCGACAGGCAACGCAGCCGGGCGGGATGAATCGTCGGTCGAATGCCGCGGGACTTTTGCCACGGGCTTAGCGGCCGTTTGTTTGTGTTTGGCGCGGCATTTCGGGCGTGATTCTGGAGATTTCGCGACGGATTTCCTCCAATTCCTTCTCGCGTCCCTCGGCAATCATTTTCGTGACGGTGACCTCGGCGGCGAAGAACGTGAACCGCAAGAGCCGGATTTCCAGTTCGTTTCGGGGCCATTCGCGGCGATCGAGCGCCTCCATGGCCAGTTGAACCAGCACGTGATTGGGCGACTGGTTGGTGTTTCCGACGGCGGTTTCGATGCGTTTCCATTGCTCATCGGTCACGCGAACGGTATTTGACATTGTCCTGGGCATGCGGTTTTCCGTTTTTTCCTGAACGAGGATTCGCTCAATTGTGCCGGAACATGCGCGGAATCGTTGAACGTTGCGAGTCCGAGTCGCCGTGTTCGGTGTGCGAAGGGCGCTGGGTCCATGCCGTCAATCTGCCTACTGATTGAGTCCCATGTAGGTCTGCGGGTAACGGTATCCAGTCGCTGAGAGCGAACGCGATGGCGCGGGGCGAACATCGAAGTCGAGATAATCGCCGCCAAATCGACGTTTCAGGCGTGCACGCAATCTGACTGAATGGGGGTCGTCCATTTGGCTGAACGTTTCCCGGCACGTCACCAGCATGATTTAGTCGTGCCGGGGCGCAGCCGAAGGCAGGTTGTACGGGATGTCGGGCGTTGTGGCATGTAGGTTTTGACGCTCCGGGCAGCCCGTTGCGCGAGGTGTATGAGTCTTGATGTCCGTCAGGACGTTGACTGGAGTGACGTTCGCGACGAACCGCTGCCGACAGGCTCACGGGGGCTTCCTGCAGGGCAATGCCCAGCCGGCGTATGAGCGGGATGAAGTCGAGTAGGGTCTTGGGATTTGCCATTGCGCGACAGCACCGAAGGGTTCCCCGGCACGGGCAAGACGACAACACGGGTGACTGCATTCGACGGATTCGCAAAGGCGCGTATGGGCAGGAGGGACGCCGAATCGCCGGAGTGTGTCGGCGGGCCATTCGCACAAGGCAAAAGCGACACGTAAAACGGCATTGCAAGCCGCAGGGGAACTCAAGCGGAGCGAGCGAAGGACAACGGCAACTTCCGGGTGGGCAGCGTTGGCGCTCCGGCGAACGGGCGCAGCATCGTGTGGGCCAGGGTCTTGCTGTTGGAGTCGACGGCGCCGATGTCACGGACCGGCGGAGAGTCGGTGGCGTGGCTTTTGCTGGCAGGCGCGAGAATGTTGGCGTCAATCGTCGCGCGGCGGGCGCGGTCCGCGGCAGCGGGCGGTGCGATCAGAGGTTGAGTTGCGCGCACGGCGTGCCGGAACATACTGTCGCTGATGCAACAAACGCGCGGTCGTTGACGCCGATGCCGACGCGACCGGGATCCGATAAGCGGTGTCGCGCGATGCAACTGTGAACAGCAGCAACGTGGTCACCGGACTGTACGACGTCGGCGTCGAGACTTACCGGCACGTGCGGTAGCCTGTTGGCGTCAATTGTCGCCGTAGGCAGGTGCCGGAATCCCGCAATGAACCGGGCAATGGCCCCGGCGCGGTAAAGTGCTTCGGTGGGCCGGAACTTGTATACGAAGTGTCCGGATGAAGGTGACAAGAGGCCGTGGCCGGGAGTCTTGCATGGCGGTGAGCCTGAGAAGCGGAGTCGGTGCGCTTCGCCGCGCGGATCCACGATGGCGGCTAGCCAGGACTGTTGCACTGGCGACCGAAATCCGAAGCCGAAATGAGGGAGGACTGCATCGCTCGGCCGGACTTGAGAGAAGTTGACTGGCGGATATACTTTGCGTTCTGAACCATGTCCACATCCAGGATCGCAGGAGTAGACCGAACCCCAGTCCCTTACGCTTGTACCATCTTGTTCCCCATCCACTCTTCTGAGGAACGGGAAACGGGCGCTGTCCATCGAGCACCCACTTCACCAGCATGAACGGTGCCGTATCGGCGCTGCTGCGACGGCTGGTCCTCAGGTACTTGGTGTGGCTATACAAGAGAGCCCAGTGGGCCTTGTACGCTAGATTTTTCGGTCCCCGGCCGTCGCCGAATGCAGACGGAAACGCCTTTATCCTTCCAGCAACCGGATCACTGTGATCGAATATGTTGATCCACTCAAATTTCTGACAGAAGACCGAGTTGTCCTTGTTGATAGAGACTATCTGGGGCCAAAGGTAAGCAAACTTTTCCAGTGGCGAGCCGTAGGTGACAAATCCACGAAGCCCGTGGAACAGTTTCCACCGATCCAGGATCTCACGGTAGTTGCTGATCCACAATGGACGTCGTGGACGCATGTTTTTCACATGCTCTGGATCGACGTCATTGTCCCTGATCAGCAGTCCATCGGGTAGGTTTCCGTACGCTTCCTTACTCAGGTAGTTCGGTAATGCGTGCGCCGTCTCCATGAGTCCGTTGAATGCCACGATAGACCCCATGCTGTGGGCCAAGACGTACCATCGGTCGTAGCGTTGGTTGTGGGCAGCTACCAAGGCGTTCACCATGCGCCGACGTATCGCTACCCGCCGCGGCAAACCGCGGTCAGTGAGGCGTCCTTCTCGATTCCGACCACGATCCTGATACAGTTTTACGTCACCGACATACTGATACAGCACCTCGCTCGGAATTGGTAGCTGGCCTAGTTTGACAATCCTTAATAGCGCGTTCGCCAAGTTCCAGGTGACCGCCGTAAGCAGAAAGAACGCGCCGAATACGAACAGCCGACTTCTCGCAAGAATTTCGAGATGCACGCGGGTGTCTGATCTTGGCTGCCGCATCCCTGCCTTCGCGCCCGGCAGGATCGTATCGTGGAACCGCTTTGCGTTCCACATTCCCAGACCCCAGAACCAAAACTTCACTCGATTCAGCAACGTTACCTTGTTTTCCAGATCGGCCCACCAGAGTTCATGAACGAAGATGGACTTCCGTTGTCCACTCAATTCACCGGCGACAAAACTTATGTCGATTCGAACAGGTGCCTCGGTTTCCGCCAGCCAAGTCTCGTTTTCGGCAAGATAGCTGGAGTCGCGAGTAGTCCGCGTGTCTACCGAAGTCCTGATATTCTCGTCGGAGTCCAGAACTTCAAGGAGATCCCGCACTTCATGTGAAAGATGTTGAAAGCGGCGTTGCTCGCCTATACCGTGAACCAGAATGATCCCAATCCGCTCGTCATTTGCCATCGATTCCTCCCTTCCCGATCACCTTGTAGTCCGTTTCCAAAGTAGAGACTATTCCGATTACACCCGGATCGCATCGTAGATTCCATAGGTTCACTTTGACACGATCGTCCCGCGTGGCCTCAAGTCGCTGGGCCTTCATCGCCGCCTCGATCTCGGCCCTTCTCGTGGGAAAGGCTTCGATGACCTCGCGGGACACGCCGGAAAGCTCGAACCGCCCATCCGCGTGGGGTTTCTCGATCCCCTAGCCGAGCCCTTCCAGCCCCCGTGCAAGTTCTGCCCGGTAGATCGCCCCGATGGCCATCTTGTCCCGGAAGATACCGCCGTCAGCCATGGTGCGCCAGCGCCCATCCTCCCCGAGCGCCATGTTCGCGATCACGGCATGGGTGTGCAGCTGCGGGTCCAGGTTCCTGGACGTGTCGTGCGTGAAACGGGCCGCCACCATCTTCTGGTAGGCTTTACGCACCATCGCCCCGGTACGCGGGTCCATCAGCCGCGTCTCGACGGCGCGATTCTCGATCCAGTCCAGCGTGCGCTTCACCGCCTTGTCATGGGCCTTGATTATTCTGCGGTCCCCGCCCACCAGCGCGGCGAGAGAGACGGACTTCGGCGCCGACAGCGTCACGTCCACGCCGGGGCGGTGATGGATGGACCCGTCGCGTTCCTTCCGGCGCAGTTGCCTCCCGTCCGGAACAAAGCCCTCCAGCACCTTCTCGAACGCCTCCGACTCCACGGCGCCGGACAGCCCGATAGCTTGCACACCCCGGCCGTACCAGGCACTCGCGTCCCTGTGCGCCTCATCGCCCTTGGCGTAGTAACCGGCCTTCTCGAAATAGCTCACGCCCTGCGAGGCGGAGCCGATCTTGCCGATGGACGCTACCACGATGCCCGTCCGCCCTTTCCCCGTCGAGTGGGCTTTGGCCGCGCGGCCAAACGGTGGACTATCGATTGACCGTGAGCGCCGTCCAGCCACTCCTGGCGGGCATCGCGCTTGAATGGCCCGGCGCATGCCTTGCGATCCGGAGCCTCTGCGCCCCGGATGCGTACGTTCGCGGATCGATGCGCGTGGCATGCTTTGCGCCTGAAATGACGATTTTCGTGGGCGGGATCGTGCCGGCGAACCGGTGAGGGCGGCGCGCTTGACACCGATGCCGTATGAGGCACACTGCCGGGCGCAGGAGCGCAATGTCTTTCGTCATCCTGGGAATTGCGGTTGCGATGCCGGGCGTGTTGCTCGTGCGCGAGCGCCGGTACGGACAGGTGCTCACCGGCGCGGCGCGCCTGGCCTTCGGCCTGTACCTGGCGATCGACGGAATCGTCACGATCAACGGCCTGTTCCACTGACCGCCCCGCGCGCCGCATCCGGCCGCCCGGCCCGCCCGCGTCCCGCGCGGACGGGCCGGTTTACGCACGGCGATACGATCGGTGTGGACAAGGGACCGCGGGGGAAGCGACATGAGCGCGTTTTCGAATATCGTTGCAGGATTGGCGCTGGGCGCCATGGGCTGGCGGCTGCTGGCCGCGCGCGGGCGCCGGGCGTCGTGGGTCGGTGTGATGTGCATTGTCACGGCGGTGTGTTTGCTCGTATCGGGGATGATCGTCGGGCTGGGCCGCCAGGCCGCCTTGAATGTCATCACCGCGGCGGGCCTTTGGGCCATCGCCCTGCGGGTGCTGCTCGCCGAACCGGGCAAACACAGGGAATTGGCGCTTGTGATGATCGCGGCGGGTGCGGTGATGGCGGCGAGCGCGGTGCTCGCGGTTATCGCATGAAGCCAATGAGGGCCGTGTCTGACGCTTGTCCATGGGTCGAAAATGGCACACGAAAACGCGCCGATCAATGGCCTTGTCGCGGCTCGGTGCGCGGTGTTGTCAGGGCGTTGACACGGAGAAAGAGTCGGCGTCGGGCACCTGTGCGTATATTAAGATAACATGTTGAACAACGAAGGGTTTTATGGTCAATATTCCTGTAGGAAAACCGGTTCGTGGACGCTATTGATCGTTCTTTCATCCGGGCCAGCCGTGTTTCCACAAGAATGACCCTCCTCCACAGATGGGCGATGCCGCCGAAGACAACCCGGTCCAATATTGACTTGAGCTTGCGGGTCGTCATTCCAGGCGCGGCCCGTGGACAACAATGCGGTCATGATGTTTCAGTCGATTCTCGCACCCAATGCGCAAGCGTGCCTGTGTCGGGCCGGTCGATGAGCCTGTAATGAAGCCGTAACGAGACGGTAATGCTGACTGCGGTAGAAAGGAGTGGTTCGTGAATCGAGTGCGGTGCGGCGGCGGCGAGCAGCCGCATCGGGTCGCGCGATTGCTCTTGGTGGCTGGAAGAAACGGACAAAGGGGAGCCAATGATGCCTACTGCTATTACGGTTAATAATCGGCCCGTGTCGACTTCGGCGCCAGCGCAGACACCGCTGCTGTGGGTATTGCGTGAAGAACTCGGCCTCACGGGGACCAAGTTCGGTTGCGGCGTTGGTCTGTGCGGTGCGTGCATGGTGCACATCGACGGCCAACGCACGTATTCTTGTCAAACGCCGGTGTCCGCGGCCGAAGGTCGCAGCGTCACGACGATAGAAGGGCTTTCCGGAAACTCCGACCATGGCCTGCAGAGGGCGTGGCTCGCCGAATCGGTTCCGCAGTGCGGCTACTGTCAATCCGGCCAGATCATGAGCGCGGCGGATCTGCTCGCCCGGAATCCTGATCCCACGCGCGAGGAAATTGTCCAGCACATGAACGCTAATCTGTGCCGTTGCGGGACTTACCCGAGAATTGTCCGCGCCATCCAGCGCGCGGCCGGGGAGGAACGATGAACGGATCCGGAACAAGGCCGCGCGATTCCCTGCTCACGCGGCGCGAGGTCATGGTGGGCGCGGCGGGACTGACGTTTTCAATTGTTGGCTGTCAGCGCCAGACGGTCGTCAGCCTGCCGGCTGACGCCGATGCGGCGGATGCGGCGGCGACACGGTTTTCTCCCTGGGTCAGCATCGACGGGGAGGGCACCGTTGCGATCGCCTCCCCGGCCGTCGAAATGGGCCAGGGTTCCCTGACGTCGCTGCCATTGATTCTCGCCGAGGAACTGGACGCCGACTGGGACCGGGTCGAGATCGTTCGGGCGCCGCCCATCGATGCCGTGTACGGCAATCCGGAATTCGACGGCCAGATGTACACTGCGGGCAGCGCCGCCGTTGCCGGATACTACGATTCGTTGCGCCTGTTCGGCGCCCAGGTGCGGCGCGTGCTGCTGGAAAACACCGCACGGCAGTGGAGCGTGCCTGTGGAGGAGCTCTCGACCGAGCCGAATACCGTCGTTCACGCGTCCACGGGTCGGCGCATCGACTACGGCGCCATCGCGGCGTTCGCCGAGATTCCCCGGGTTGCGCCCGAAATCGGGGAAGCGGATCTGAAGGATCCCTCGGAATTCCGGCTGATCGGAACCGACGTGATGCGCGTGGAACTCCCTGGCAAGGTCGACGGCACGGCGCAATACAGCATCGACGTACGCCCGCCCGGGCTCGTCTACGGCGCGGTATTGCAAACGCCGGTCCCCGGTGGGACACCGGAAACCATCGTGTCTTCAGGGGCGATGCAGATCGATGGAGTGCTGGCGGTCGAGGCGCTGCCCCACGGTGTCGGCGTGCTGGCCGAGACGCCGTGGGCGGCTTTTCAGGGAAAGGCGGCACTGAACGTGGAATGGTCGAATCGGGACCCCGCGCAATCCTTCAACAGCGAGCGGGGGATGGAGGATTTCGTCGCGGCCGTTCGCGGGCCTTCCCCGGGTGCGGCGCCGTGGGACAGCGAGGGCGATGTCGAGGGCGCACTTCAAAACGCCGCCAGGGTGTACGAGAGGGTATACAGGAGCGACTTCGCCTACCATGCGCAGATGGAGCCGCTCAATGCCGTCGCCGCCGTGTCGGGCGACGGCGAATCCTGCGAGATCTGGGTGGGCACGCAGAGCCAGACCATGGCCGTGAACGCGACCGCGCAGGCGCTGGGCATCGCGCCCGAGCGGGTCATGCTGCACGACATGCTGCTCGGCGGCGGTTTCGGAAGGCGAGGGGCGACCGACCAGGCCTTCCTGCTGGACGCGGTACTGCTGTCGGAGAGAATTCGCCGTCCCGTGAAGGTCATGTGGACCCGGGAAGACGATGTGCGGGCCGGCCGTTTCCATCCCCTGAGCGCGAGTTTCGTCCGCGCGGGCCTGGACGCTGGCGGACGGATCGCCGCCATCCATCACCGAAGGGCGTCGGACCTGGTGGAGAAGGAGCAGGACCCGGCGGGTTTTGCGCAAGGCGACGGGCACGACGTGATCAGCATGGAGGGGAGCGAGATCGAGACGTACGCCATTCCCCATCGTCTGGCCGAGCACGTGCCCCAGACCAGCGGCATGCGCACGCTGCCGCTGCGAGGCATCGGTTTCGTGCACAACAAGTTCGTCACCGAGTCGCTGATCGATGAAATCGCGGTCGATGCGGGTCGGGATCCCGTGCAATTCCGGCTCGATCTGCTCGCCGATCAGCCGCGGGCCAGGAAGGTGATCGAGACCGTCGCCGAACGCTCGGGCTGGGGGACGGCCCCCGGGGGACATGGGCTGGGGATCGCATATCTCGATTACGAGGACACGCAGATCGCCGGCGTCGTTGACGTGTCGGTGGCCGCCGAATCCGGCGCGATCACGGTGCACAATGTGTGGCTTGCGATCGACTGCGGCCTCGCAGTGCAACCCGACAATATCATCGCCCAACAGATGGGATGCGCCGTCTACGGATTGGGTCTGGCGCTGAGCGAGTCGATCTCGATGGACGAAGGCGTTGTCGAGCAGTCCAACTTTCACGACTACCTGATTCCCAGAATGTGGGACATTCCGAACATCGAGATCGAGCTCGTACGCACTCAGAATCCGCCCACCGGAGCCGGGCAAATGGCCACACCCATCATGGCGCCGGCCATTTCCAATGCGGTAGCGGCCGCCACTTCGGTTCGACTGCGTCACATGCCGATGACGCCTCAGCGTGTGCGCGACGCGCTGCGCGTAGGCTAGCCCAAGTTTACCAACTCAAAACGCAATGTGAGTGCAATCAGTGTCTTACGGGCTTGATTTTTGCCGTAAGGCACTACATTGGGTGTTTCCGGTGGTTTTGATCCGGTTCAGATCACCTTTTTGACGAAGCCGCCGGCGTCGGGATCGATGCCGAGGGTGTCGTAAATGGGTTTTTGGTGCGGTTCCACGGCGGTGGCTTTTCGCAGGTGCAGGGTGCGCCCGTCGGCGCAGCGGAAGGTGGCGGTGACGCGGCATCGCGGGGCGAGGCGGTTGCGCAGGGCGTTCCAGCTCTCGGTGCGACCGTTCTCGCGCAGGCGCCGTCGAACGATCTGCACGAGTTGATAGGCGAGCACGGCGATGAACAGATGCCCTTCGGTGCGTCTGGGCGCGCGGTGGTGGATGGGCCGCAGTCCGAGTTCGGATTTGAGGCAGCGGAACACGGCTTCAAGGTCCGTCAGCGTGACATAGGTTTTCCACAGCCGTTCGGCGTCCCAGTCCAGGAGATTGGTGCGCAGGCAGTACACGCCGGGCAGGTCGGCCATGGAGCCCCTTGCGGGGTCGCGGGTGAAGGCGAGGGAGACGACGCGCTCGCCTTTCACGGTCAGGTCCAGCTTGTAATACCCGGCCACGCGCCGGTGCTTGGCCTTGAGCCGTCCGATGCGTTCGTGGACCTGCTCGGGCTTGCGCCGCGCGCGGGGCTTGGACAGGCCCTCGGCGAGTTTCCTCAACGCCGCCTCGTAGCGGGCGCACAGCCGCTGGAGCATGGCGCGCTCCTTCTGCGCGCGCTCCTCGGAGTAACAGTTCAGGCGCACCTCCGCGGTGTCCTCGCAGACCCTGCGGTCCAGATGCAGCGTGTGCCCGGACGCGGTGGCGAGGGGCTCGGCGGCTTCGGCGTCGAACTCGCGCTCGCGCCGACGGCTGACGACCAGATAACGGTACCCGGATTCGCGCAACCAGGCGATCTGCGCCTCCGTGGCGATACCCCGGTCCATGACCACCAGGGCGTCGGGCGGGGCGCCCAGACCCTCCAGCATCCCATGCAACGTGGTGTGCTCGCGCACGTTGCCGGCGAACACCCGCGAACGGCTCACGAAGCCCGAACCGTCCAGCACCAGCCCGAGCGTGAGCAGGGGACAGTCGCTGCGCTTCTCCTTGGAATGCCCGTGCCGCGCCAGCGGCTGTTGGCCGGCGTCGCCTTCGAAGTAGGTGTTGGTCAGATCGAACAGCGTGACCGTGGCCGAGAGGCCGAACAGGTCCATGGCGCGCTCGAACAGCCGCGCCTCGATGACGTCGCGGTGCTTCACCAGGGCGTCGGAAGCGCGGTACAGCTGCATCGCCCCCATGGCCTCGTAGTCCACGCCCAGCAGTTCGCCCAGAGCGCTGTCCCGGCCCAGCCAGCGGTGGGTCTCGCGCTCGCTGCCCGGGTGCGCCAGGCGACCCACGATCAGCCCGGCCGCCGCCGCGCGCTGCGCACCGTTGACGCCAAGCTCCTCCAGCAACGGCATCAGCCCGACCTGCTCCATGGCCCAAAGCCCCACCTGCTCCACGCCCACGCTGCGCGGACGGGCCAGTGCCATGGAATCGGGGTGGATCGCCACGGCGTCGCCTCCCGTCCCGAGCGCCTCGCCGTGCCCCCGCGCCAGCAGCAACGCGGCGATGCGTTGCGCTTCGGCCTCGATCGGCGCGGGCACGTCGTCGAGCAGCCCCGGCTGCCCGTCGAGCAGATCCTCGATGCGCGTGCACAACCGCGGCCACGACGCCGGCTCGATCTCGAAGTGCCGCCCGAGGTTCAGCAAGGTGCGCTGGCGGACCTTGCCGGCGCGCCGTTCGCTGCGCACCAGCCGGCAGGTGCTGTAGTGTTGTTGGGCAGATTAAACCGTCACGGATTCGTCGGATTATCCGGTCACGGTTGAGACTGGGTTGGTCACATTATTTTGTATTTGCCGACCGTCGCAGGCAGGCCGACGCGACGGC
>Ga0209021_1004384_pt1 | contig 10464 bp, 7 predicted proteins | sample PinacodermFT_FD_187299 | JGI IMG/M metagenome (GOLD analysis project Ga0209021, IMG submission 187299) | Host-associated microbial community of the marine sponge Aplysina aerophoba from Gulf of Piran - sponge pinacoderm, lysed by freeze-thaw... | ecosystem: Host-associated > Porifera > Sponge >... | reverse complement strand
CCCCGATGGCGGCCAGCCCCATGCCGGCATCGGGGCGCAGCCAGACGCTGCGCGCACTGTCGTCGGCCGCGGCGTAGACCGCCAGCGGATCGACCCGCCGACCGAGCCGGCGCGCCCTGACGACGATGGTCCCGGCCGCAGCACCGGGGTCGTCGTCGATGCGGGCCATCGCCCGGTCCAGCAGCGTCTTCTCGAAATGGCCGATGACAAGTTTGGTGGCCACCGGGATGAGCCGGTTCACGCTGGCGACCAGCGCGGCCTGATCGGGTCTGTCCCGGTCGACGGTGCGCTTGAGCAGGTCGATGGCGTCGTCGATCAGGTTCTCGACGTTGGTGGCGTGGCGCACGGCCAGCGCAGCCAACTCCTCGATGGCCACACCCTCATCGATCAGGTTCCGGGCCGCAGCCAGCATCTCGACATGGTCCGAGCCGAAGTGCTCACCGTCAGCGCCGTTGAAGTGAGGCCAGATCAGCCCGGCGTCCACAGCCAGGTCGACGACGAAGGCGGGAACGCTGGCCCGCTCCGCCAGCGCGGCCCGGTCGAGCACGGGACCCGCGTGGTCGGCGTCGGCCTCAGCAGCACTGTCGGGCACGTCCACCATGCTACGAGTCGCGGCCCGTTGCCGATCATGGCCGCGCCGGGTGGGTTGCCCTGGGCACGGGGTCGCTCAGCTAGAGTCGGCCCATGGTCCTCGCAGCCGGAACCACGGCATACAACATCGTCGAACTGCTCCATGTGCTCACCGTCCTGGTGGCTCTGGCTCCGGTGTTCGTCCATCCCCTGCTGCGCAGGCAGATGCGCACCGCGGACGGAGCCGGGCAGCAGCAACTGGTGGTCGCCATGGCGGCCAACGCGCGGCGCCTGTACGGGCCGGCGCTGATCGTGGCCGGACTGCTGGGCATCGCCCTGGTCGAGATGTCCGAGGACGCCATCTCGATGACCGAGGGGTGGGTGATCGCCGCCATCGTGGTCTGGGTGGTGATGAACGGCGTGCTGCACGGAATGATCAGGCCCGCCCTGAAGGCTCAGGGAGCCGACGGCCCGTCGCCGGGCACCGACAAGCGCCTCGAGGCGGGATCGGCCCTGCTGTCGATCGGGTTCACGGTCCAGTTGGTGCTGATGATCTGGCAGCCTGGGGGCTGAGCGACCCGGGTCGAACCGCCCCTTTCAACTGGGGGCTACACGGTCGACGCCAAGTCGGTAGGGCATGCCCGTCCGCAAGTTGACGTAGTTGTACACATCAGATGGGGACAACATGGGGACAACTGCGTCAGGAATGAGCCGGGGCAATGAGCCGGACAAGGGATGAGTCGGCCTCAGCGCGAGACGGCCACCAGCCGGCGCAGCCTCGAAGCGGGCCGGGAGCCGGCTCTACGAACTCACCAACGGGACTGGTCGTCCTCGGGAGCGAAATCCTCCCACCGGGGAGCCGGGTCGGGCTCCCGCGCCTCGGCTGACTCGACCGTGTAATGCCCGCCGGGCTGCCGCTCCTGGGAGTCGTCTGGCGGGGTGCCGGCCGGCTCGGCTGGTCGGAGCGGGCCCGCACCGCCGGTCACCAGTGCGGCCAACACCGTCGTGACCGGCACCGCGGCGACGAGGCCCATCGAGCCGCAGAGCGTCCGGACGATCTCCACCGCGATGAGCTCGGAGTTGGCCACCATGGCCAGCGACTGGTCCGACACCGCGAACAGCAGCAGCAGCGGGAGGCCCGCACCGGCGTAGGCGAGCAGCAGCGTGTTGACGGTGGCGGCTATGTGCTCCCGCCCGACCCTGATGCCCGACGCTATGAGCTCACGCCGGCTGAGATCGGGGCTGCGGTAGCGCAGCTCGGCGACGGTGGCCACCTGGGTGACGGTCACGTCGTCGAGCGCGCCCAGCGCGCCGATGATGGCCCCGCCCAGCAGCAGCGCGGCCAGGTCGATGTCGCCGGCGATCAGGGGCAGGGTCAGGCCCTCCTCGGTTGCCAGTCCGGTGAAGTCGGCCAGCCCGAAGAAGACCCACGACAGCCCCAACGTGAGCCCCAGCGACGCCAGGGTGCCGGCGAGCGCGACGGTGGTGTGCGCGTTGAGGCCGTGAGTCAGGTAGAGGCTGGCGAACGCGATCACCGCGGCCGCCACCACCGCCACCAGCACCGGGTTGTTTCCGTCCAGCACTGAGGGCGCCGCGAAGGCGACGAGCACCACCAGCGTGACGGCCATGCCCGCCAGGGCCAGCCCGCCTCGCAGGCGCCCGAGCGCCAGTACCACCGCCGCGAACAGCACGGCGAGCCACACCAACGACGCGCGGCGGTCGCGGTCTACGAAGAAGTAGTAGTCGTTGGAGTCCTCGTATCCGACGATCACCTTGTCGCCCGGCGAGATCCGTATGGACGTGCGGTCGTACGCGAGGTTGAACTCCGGCAGGGCCACCTGCGCGCCCTCGTCGGGACCCTCGTCGGCGCGCACCGTGATGGACCGGCACGCCTGCGGGTCGTCGGGTGCCGAGTAGCTGCAGACTCGGTCGCTCACCTCGATCACGGTGGCGGCCAGCCGCTGGTATGTCAGCCCGATCTCGTCGGCCCGCTCCCGGGCGGTGTCCCTGCCCTCGCCGGTGGGCCACAGAAGCGCCAGTCCCGCCGCGGCGGCGACGGCTGCAAGGCCGACGAAGACCAGCACGGCCCGCAGTGCTCGGTCGGTTCGCCATGCCTCAAACATGGCCCGTGGACCGGACTCCGGCCGCCCGACGTGCGAGTGTCCCCCCACGACCACGATTATGGCCGCCTGTCCTGCCAGCCTCGGGGAGGGTTCGCGCCTGGACCCCAGGTCCTACGATTGCCTCGGTGGCTCTCGCTGACGGTCATTGCTTGGGCTGGTCGCCGCACGGTCTCGGCCCGACCCGCCCCGGTGCCTCCAAATGGCGCTTCGGACTGCGGTTCGCGGCTGCGGCGGTGGTGCTGGCCGACCGGTTCCGGTCCGCGTACCTGGTGCGGGTTGCGTCGCCGATCGGGGTCATCGACTTCCTGACGACGCATCTGGCCTCCGGCGGTGATGATCGGGCCTGCAACCCGGGGCTGTGCCCGCCCCCCTGCGACTCCACCGGGAGCCTGCGAACCTGCCAGGCCCGCCAGGTCCCTGCGTTCGCAGAGGAGGTGGCGCTGGACGGGGGCGTGACCGTGGTCGGCGGGGACCTGAACGACTCCGCGGGCAGCCCCGCTCTTGCCGTGTTCGACGAGGCCGGGTATGTCGACTCGCACCTGGCCGCGGGCCACAGCGAATGCGAACCGGCCAGCGGGACGGGCTGCACGGCGGGCCGGGAGGACACGTCGCTGGCAGACATGGCCGACCCGTCGAGCAGCCAGAGCAGCCGCATCGACTACCTGCTGTACTCGGCTCCGGACCGGGACTGCTCGGTGGGCGAGGGCACCGGCCTGTTCAACGCCGAGCCGGAGGCCGGCGACTTGGCCTTCCCGTCGGACCACACCGCGGTTGCCCTGACGCTGGTGTGCGATGCCGCCGGAGCCGACGGGGTGGACGCATCGGCTTTCGCACTGCCCGAGGCCATCGATGAGCCCGTGCCGGCGGGGGGCCAGCCGGTCGACGAGGTCACCGCCGAGGCCATCGCCGCCGCCTTCGAGACCTACATGGACGGCTCGGTCGAGGACACAGAGCTTCGCATCGACCAGGCGGAGGACTTTCCCGGGATGCGCGAGGCGGCCCGGCTGATGTTCGAGGCGACCGCGGAAGTCGGAGCAGGCGTGCGCGCCCAGGTCGACTCGATCTCTCGCACATCGGCCACCACCGCCGGTGTCGTCTATTCGATCCTGCTCGACGGCCAGGTCATCTTCGACGGCCGTGAGGGAGAAGCGGTTCTGATCGAGGGCCGCTGGTACGTGTCGAAGACCACCTTCTGCGACCTGGCAGTCCTCTCCCCCATCGCCGACACCATCACGGTCTGCTAATCCGGCTCTCAAGCCGCTTCCTCGCGGCCGTGTTCGACAGTCGAGATCTCCCGTCACGGCCGACCCGTAGCCGTCGTCATAGGTTGCGACGAGTACGAATCACTGCTCGAGACACTGAACATCCTCGCTGATGAGACGACTATGGACGCCATCGCTGAAGGCGAACGCGACGTTGCGGCTGGCGACCTGACCGAACTCGACTGAACCACCGTGGCCAGGCTCGCGCGCCGCGCCAGGAAGGACCTCGATGCCCTGCCGGCCGCGCTGGCGACCCGAGCCAGGGAAATCATCAGACGGCTCGACAACGAACCACACCTAGATGGTTAGTTCCAAGGGGTCAGTGGTCGTAGGCGATGAGGGAGCGGGCGGGGCGGGGTTGTTGGGTGGTTTGGTTGTGCCAGATGGCTGCGGTGAGGGCGAGGAGTCGTTGCAGGATCCGTGCGGCGACGCCTGAGCGGGTGCGGCCGTGGTGGCGTTGGGGGCCGAGTTGGGCTTTGAGGGTTTGGTTGACGGATTCGATGATTTGGCGCAGCGGCCGCAGGAACCGTCGCCCGGGCCGGGGTTGTTCGGTTTTGGTGGCGGGCCGGATGAGGGCGATGCCCGCGGCGTTGAGGGCGTCTTCGAATGCGGCGCTGCGGTATCCCTTGTCGGCGATGAGGGTCTGGCCGCGCCGGGCGATCTGGGCTCGGGCGATCATTTCGAGGCACATGTCGCGCTCGTCGGCTTTGGCTCCGGCGAGCGCGTAGGCTATTGGCAGCCCCGACGGCGTGGTGATGAGGTGCAGGCGCAGCCCCCAGAAGTGCCGCGAGTGCGAGGCGCTGTAGCCGTAGGCGGCCCATCCGGCGAGGTCAGAGCGCTGCTGGGTCTCGCGGCTGCGGCCGCACTCCACCGGTGTGGAGTCCGCCAGCCACACGTCGTCGAAGAACGACGGGCACTCGCGCGCCAGCGCCGCGATCACATGCTGCATCAGCTCGCCGCTGCGGCGCAGGCGCTTGTTGTAGCCGCTGCGCTGGGGCACATAGGGGAACCACGTCTTCAGATGCGCGTGGGCCCAGCGGATGAAGCGGGCCTCAGAGCCGAACCCCAACAGCGCCGACACCACCGCCAGGGTCACCAACTCCGCGTCGGACAGCATCGGCGCGATCCCCACCGCAGGCCGCCGCGGCGCCCACTCGGGATGCGCCGCCAACAAATCGTCGACGCGCACATAAAGTGCAGTCACGAGGGTGTCTGAGTCCGGGTTCATGCCGAGATCCTCCAAGATCGGGTTTGTTCGACCCCCAGATCTCAGACACCCTCACCCCCCACATCGCGGACCCCGCACCCCAAACCACCCACAACACACACAACCACACAAAACTCGCCACCCACACCAACGACCACCCCTTGGAACTACTCATCTAGGCAAGAAACTCCCTGGCCCGCTGCGGGGCAAGCGCTCCGCCCGCCACGGCCGTTCCCACCGCATCATCTACACCGCGTGCGACGCCGAGATCATCGTCCTCGCGATCTCGCACCGGAGGGACGCCTATCGCTGATGCGCCTGCGAGCCGCCGCACTTACGCCCGACTCGTACCTCCTGCTGACGCCTCCGACCCGTCGTCGCAGTACCTCGATTGCGAACAGCAGCTCGGATGGAGGCCAGCGAGCAGTTCGCCGCGTTCGGTTGGGTGGTGAAGGACCAAGAACACGCCGCGGTTAGCGGCGTCGGGGCGTGGCGGGGTGGGAAGTGCCCACTGGGGCCGGTCCGGCCGCCCACGTACTGGTCGTCGACCGCCAGGCGGTGACGCCATCGAAGGCGCTGCAGCGTCGGTCCACCACCTGCCTCACCGGCCTGGATAGCGTGCGTCCTACGCCCAAGAAGAACCCCTTATGAAGGGAAACATCATTAGATGACAGCGGAAGTGTTAGTACTGAATCGCGAAGCCGTTGCAATCGCTGCCGATAGCGCCGTTACCCTGCGCGACCCCGACCCGAAGATCTACAACACAGCGAACAAGTTGTTCCAACTGTCAGCCGTGGAACCGGTCGCAATCATGGTATATGGATCAGCAGCATTTGGACCAATACCATGGGAGACAGTAGTCAAAGAACACCGGCGGCGACTCGCAACAGAGACATTCGATACCGTGGAACAGTATGCTAGTAGCTTCATCACTGATCTGTCCTCACTCGTATCACACTATTCTGCAAGGACACAAGCGGATCTCGTTCGTCGTATAGCCCACGTCGCGTTGGCTGAAGTCTGCAACAGAGCGAATGAGATCATCGATGAACTCGATGAAGATGACGACTCATTCGACGATGCGGATCGAAGCCACATTCTCATGGAGGTCATGGCGAGTCAGATCGCTCATTTGCAAACCGTCCCCTGCATTGATCGTGTCAGTGCTTCCGTCGCAGGTCGCCAGATCGGTTCCGCTATACCGGACTGGAACAACTACCTTAGGGAGTCCTTCACCCGATTCACGACGAACTCGTCGCTGAACAGGAGGGCTCGAGCTCTCGTCCGTACCGCATTGAGGTCAGTATCTCCAAATCCGTGGACGAGTGGCGTTGTCGTGGTAGGCTTCGGGTCTGATCAATTGTTTCCCGCCTTCTCTCATTATGTTGTGGATGGGGTTGTCGCGAACCGTGTTCGTGCGAGACACCTAGATAGTGCACAGATCAACGAGGACAGCTCCGCACAAATTCGAGCCTTTGCACAGGGTGACATGGTCCAAACCTTCATGGATGGTCTTCATCCCATGTATCCTGAAGCTCTCAGAGGCTTGGTAAAGCGCACTCTTGACCTTCTGGTCGAACGCTCGAACACCAAGATGCACGGTGTCCTATCTGACACTGACTATGAAGATCACGTCGCTGAACTGTTGGAGATCGTGTCGGCTGTGGTGGAACACTTTGAGCAGGATTTACACGATCTGCTACAGAAGAAGCACTCCGATCCAATCATGTCGATTGTTAGTCTACTACCCAAGGAAGAACTAGCTGAAATGGCGGAAACCCTAGTTAGCTTGACATCCTTCAAGCGCCGAATGACTCCCGAGGCTGAAACAGTGGGAGGACCCATCGATGTGGCAGTCATTTCGAAGGGAGACGGCCTGGTTTGGGTCAAGCGAAAGCACTACTTTGACAGAAACTTGAATCTGAGATACTTTGAACGAGATAGGAGGCTCTATACTACGTCTAATGTCGAGGAGGACAGCAATGGCAGCTAGACACGATGACGGATTTGGTGAGCGGCTCGAACGAGCGATCCGTACCGCGGACCGGTCCGATCACTCATCAGACGAGACGCCAGAGGCGTACGGTCGTCGCGTTGCAGACGAACTGTTCATGAAGGCCGTGCGGTCCATCGAAGCTAAGCAACGACAGCACTGATCGTAGGATCTCGTAGGGCTGTCGAAAGCTGGCACCTACGATGGCTTCTCGTGCCTCCTGCTGAAGCCTCCGACCCGTCGTCGCAGTATCTCGATCCCGAGCAGCGGGCTCGAATGGAGATCGACGAGCAGCTGGCGGCGTGTGGGTGGGTGGTGCAGGACTACAAGCATGCGGCGGTGGCCGCGGCGCAGGGTGTGGCGGTGCGGGAGGTTCCTACCGATGCCGGCCCGGCTGACTATGTGCTGTTCGTGGACCGCCAGGCGGTGGGGGTGATCGAGGCCAAGAAGGCGGGTACCACTCTGACTGGTGTCGAGCCCCAGACCCGCAAGTATCAGGTCTCCTCTCCCGATTGGTTGCCTGCGTTCCTGGTGGACGGGGCGCTGCCGTTCGGTTATGAGTCCACGGGTGCTGAGACCCGGTTCACTTGTGGGCTGGACCCGGTGCCGGCCAGCCGGCGGGTGTTCACGTTCCACCGGCCCGAGACGCTGAGCCGATGGGTCACCACCCACTCGCAGCGGGACGAGTTGGGGACGTTCGTCGACTACCCCACCCTGCGCGCCGGCTTGCAGCATCTGCCCGAATTGGAGCCCGCAGCGCCGGGGCTGTGGCCTGCGCAGGCCGAGGCCATCCGCAACCTGGAGCAGTCTCTGCGCGAGGACCGGCCCCGGGCGCTGATCCAGATGGCGACGGGGGCGGGCAAGACGTTCACCGCGGCGAACCTGTGTTATCGGCTGGCGCGCCATGCTGGCGCCCACCGGATCCTGTTCTTGGTGGACCGGTCCAATCTGGGCCGCCAGGCGGTGCGGGAGTTCGAGGGGTTCACCGTTCCCGACGACCCTCGCAAGTTCACCGAGCTCTACAACGTCCGCCGACTGGCATCGTCGCGGCTCGACATGGCCGAGGAGACCTCCACCAAGGTGCACGTGTCCACAATCCAGCGGCTGTATTCGATCCTGCGGGGCGACGACGACTACGACGAGAGTCTCGACGAGCAGACCGGCTTCGAGACGGCACCCGATCAGCCGGTGGAGGTGACCTACAACCCCGATGTTCCGATCGAGTCCTACGACTTGATCATCATCGACGAGTGCCACCGCTCGATCTACGGGGTGTGGCGCCAGGTGCTGGAGTACTTCGACGCCTTCCTGGTCGGGCTCACGGCCACGCCGGGCATCCAGACCTTCGCCTTCTTCGATCAGAACATGGTGATGGAATACGGCCACGAGCAGGCGGTCGCGGACCGGGTGAACGTCGACTTCGACGTGTTCCGCATCCGCACCGAGATCACCGAGTCAGGCGGCACGGTCCCGGCCGAGTTCGTGACCGAGTTCCGCGACCGCGAGACCCGCCAGCTCCGGCTGGAGAAGGTCGACACCGACATCGACTACAACGCGACCGAACTGGACCGCAAGGTGGTGGCTCCCGACCAGATCCGCACCGTGGTGCGCACGTTGCGCGACTCGCTGCCACAGATCTTCGAGGACCGAGAACGCAGCGACGACGGCCTGCTGGCCCATGTCCCCAAGACGCTGATCTTCGCCAAGGACGACAGCCACGCCGACGACATCGTGCAGGTCGTGCGCCAGGAGTTCGGCCTGAGCAACGAGGGCGCGGTGAAGATCACCTATCGCTCCGGCGACTCCGGCAACAAGCCCGAGGACCTGCTGCAACAGTTCCGCACCAACTATCCGACCCGCATCGCGGTGACCGTGGACATGATCGCCACCGGCACCGACGTCAAACCCATCGAGTGCGTGGTGTTCATGCGCATGGTGCGCAGCCGCAACTTCTTCGAACAGATGAAGGGCCGGGGCGTGAGGGTGATCGACCCCGACCGACTGCGCTCCGTCACACCCGACGCCAAGGTGAAGGACCGCTTCGTGATCGTGGACGCGGTGGGCGTGACCGACGCCGGCCTGCACGACACGGTGCCGCTGGAGCGCAACAAGGGCGTGAGCTTCGACCGGCTGTTGAACCAGATCGGCCTGGGCTCCACCGAGGAGGCGGTCGCGTCCTCGGTGGCGTCGCGCCTGGCCCGCCTGAACCGCCGAATCACCGCGGAGGACCGCGCCGCCGTCGAGAAGGTCGCCGGTGTCGGACTAGACGACTTGGTCCGCCAGATCACCGACGCACTGGACCCCGACCGCCAGCACACCGAGGCCGCAGCCGAGCACGGGGCGGACGACCCAACCCCCGAACAGGTGAAGGCCACCGCCGAGCGCATGATCGCAGAGGCGGTGCAGCCAATCGCCGGCAACGCCGAGCTGCGGGCGAAGCTCATCGACGTCCGCCGCAGCTACGAGCAGGTGATGGACACCGCGTCGAAGGACACGGCGATCTCCGGCGAATACTCCCGCGAGGCCGCCGACCGGGCCCGCGCCCAGACCCAGTCGTTCCGCCAGTTCATCGAGGACCACAAAGACGAGATCACCGCCCTGCAGGTCTTATACGACCAGCCCTACGCAGGCGGGCTCACCTACCCCGACATCAAGGAACTGGCCCAAGCCATCCGCCGCCCACCCCACCGCTGGACCACCGAAGCGCTGTGGCAGGCCTACAAGACCCTCGACGCCTCCAGAGTCAAGGGCTCAGGCCACCGCGTCAGCACCGACCTGGTCAGCCTCGTCCGCCACACCCTCGGCCAAACCGACGAACTGGTCGCCTACCCCGACCTCGTCAACGAGCGCTTCAAGACCTGGCTCCACCAACAGCAGACTCTCGGCCGCCACTTCACCGACGAACAGACCACCTACCTCCACCTCATCAAACAACACATCGCCGCAAGCCTCACAGTCGCCCCCGCCGACCTGCAGAACCCACCCTTCAGCACCCACGGCGGCCTCGGCCGTGCCCGCCAACTCTTCGGCAACAACCTCAACCCCCTGCTCGAAGAACTGACCCTCGCCCTAGCCGCATGACCAACGGTCTGCCCGACAGTTGGATCTGGTCAACGGTTGCTCACATCGCCGAGGTGCAGCTTGGGCGCCAGCGTTCGCCTCAACATCACGTAGGCGAGCAGATGAGGCCCTACCTCCGTGCGGCAAACGGGCTCTCCGCGTTTTAGGTCGGAGTGAGGGTGTCGAGGAGCGCCCAGTTGGGTTTGCCGGCGTAGAGCAGTGAGCGGATCCGGTAGTTGGCGAAGTTGG
>Ga0209021_1004383_pt1 | contig 10464 bp, 10 predicted proteins | sample PinacodermFT_FD_187299 | JGI IMG/M metagenome (GOLD analysis project Ga0209021, IMG submission 187299) | Host-associated microbial community of the marine sponge Aplysina aerophoba from Gulf of Piran - sponge pinacoderm, lysed by freeze-thaw... | ecosystem: Host-associated > Porifera > Sponge >... | reverse complement strand
AAGCGGCGCGCGGTCGGCCAGTGGACAGGAATGCAGGAACATCGGATTCTCCCGGGTCGGTGTGGAAATACCCCGGGACAGGAACTCTCTCTCCGCCCGGGGCGCTCGCCCCCGCCGCGCCAATCTCACCCCAACGCCGGACCCCACCCGCCCTGCCGGCAGCAGGCCCTGCGGGCGGCAGGCCTGGCAGGCAGCGGGAGTTGCACGCCACAGGCGACATGCGCCGTGCGTGCCGCGAGCCGTGCTTGCCGCACGCAGTGCTTTGTGACACGGTCACCGGATGGTCAGGGGAGAATCCGGGAGTGGACCGGGGAGAGCCGATCGGAACCGGCGCAGCCGGTGTCCGGCCGGGCAGCGGTTGGCGGCCGACACGGCCGTGCACCCGGCGCGGCGGTTCGGCACGCAGGAGGGGACGCTGGATCTCGACGCGTTCCTGAAGGAGCTGAACGACGACAAGCTCAGGCAACTGCGCGAGGGCGTGGAACGCGAATCGCGTCGACGCGGTTTGGAGGAGCCGCCACCGCAGGCGGCAACCGAGGGGAAAGCGCGGGCCCGCCAACGCAAGCCCGGGCGGGGCAGCCCACCGCGCGTGGAGTCGGCGCTGACGGTCGGGCAGCAACGGCTGGCGCGCGCGGCGCTGGCCGCGGTCGCGAGTCCGGCCGCGGTGGCGAAGGACCTGCGTGTCGGGCGCGCCCAGGTGGCGAAGCTGGCCGGGGCGGTCCTGACATCGGCCGGCGCCGCATCCATGGATGCGCGTTCAGCCGAACATGTTGCAGGTGGGGTGCATGGGGGCGTGGTCGATCAGCACGTCGACGTCCTCCAGCGAGAGCCGCGCGAAGGACAGCGCGATGGCCACGTCCTCCCACGAATCCCACGTCCCGTGGTTAATTTGCGTGCCGCGCTCGACGACGGTGAAGCTCGGCGGATAGACCGGCGGTGCTTTCACCTGCCCGGAGCGCTCCCAGGCCCGCTTCGCGCAGGCGTCGCAACGGGCGGCGCCGAAAGACGGCCGGCTGCCGCAGTGAGTGCAGATCCAGGCGGCGCGCCGTTCGGCGTAGCGGCGCCGCGCGGTCTCCCGTTTCTTCTCCTCGTACCGGGCTTGCAGCACCGTGCACGGCCCGCACACCGGCGCGCCCTCGAACGTGCCCGTGCCGCAGCGTGTACATCGTCCCTTTGCGCGGCGTTCGAAATAAGTCTGCCGGTCGGCCAGCCGGCGGTTCTCAAGACACGGCGCGCAGCTCGATCCGCTCTCCACCGGCGGCAACTTCCCGCAACGGAGGCAGAGCGAGGACTCGCGCCGCGACTGCTGGCGCTTTCGGGTGCGCCTGCGGGCGGTGCGGCGCTTGGATTCGACGTTGCGACCGCCGTAGAGCCGGCCCTGACGGCGGGCCCTGGCGTAGCGTTCGCGGTCCCGGCGGCGCTGGCGTTCGCCGCAATCGGCGCACAGCCGCCGATCCGGCTCGTGCGGGAACCGACCGCACTTGGCACAGAGCCCGAGGGCAATACGATCCCCGGCCCGCTGCCCGGCGCGCCGGTACTCGGCCTTGCGGGCAGCGGGGTCCCTGACGCGCTTGATGCCGGCGGCCCGGCGTTTTTCGGCACGGGCCCGGTCGGCCCTTCTGCGATTGAGCCGGCAAGTCCCGCAGGTTCGCCCGCCCTCCACGGGTTGCTCACGGCCGCAGCGCACGCAGAGGCCGGCCGCCTGGCGCGCCGCCGTGCGTCGGCGGTGGCGCTCGCGGTCGTGCGCGCGCCGCGAATCCAGATCCCGGTGTGGCATTGCACAGTCTCCATGTGGACGATGGGCGCCGGGCCGTCGGCGGGCCGGCGGAACGTTCTGACGGGACGGTTCAGCGGCGCTGCCTGCGCTCGCCGAAGAACGAGCACGCCGACCAACCGTAGAGCTGGATCCCCGACCTGCTCCCCAGCGCTGTGCAGACTATGATTTCGTTGTACGCCGGGCGCATCTCCCGGACCTCGTCGAACGTGGCCACTTCGGGCCTCGGCCGGCCGCGGGCCTTCCTCGACCCGGCGCCGTCGGCGCGCCGACGGCGAATGTCTCCGTTGCTGAAGCAAGTAAAGCGCTCCACCGCGTAGGCGCGCCCCTCGTCGACCAGGCCGCGCCCGAAAAAATGCACGAGGAACGTCGCCGAAGGGGCCCGCCGGTGCGTGCGTGTGTTCATCGATGCCGTCTCCTTCGTGCCGCGGATGGGATGCCGGGCCGGCACCCCTCCCCGGGCACCGGCCGCCGTCCCGGTCACGCTCAACCGGACTCTCGGTGGCGTCCGGGAGGGCGGAGGACATTCAGGCGTGAAATGGAAACGTCGCCGCTGGTGGCGGAGCAAACTCCGATTCGATTGATTCTTGGCGCTCGGCGTCGGAGCGAATACCGGGCGGGCCGTCAGCGCGAGATGCAAGGCGCCCGATGCAAAGGAGACATTCGATGCGCCCGGCCGACGCAAACAGCCGAAGACTTGATGTCCCTTGGCACAGTTCCCCAGGCTGTAGAATGACATCGTTGATGAACGGCAACCGTAGCGGTCACGACAGGAGTTGCCGGGGAAGCCGTTTGTCTGTATCAACGCATGGCAGTTACAGGCAGGGATGCGTCCCGGCCTGGCCGGGGCGACGAGTGTTGCGCAGTCCGGAACGTTCGCTGCCCGTAACGGCCGGGTCGATACGGACCGTGTATGCTGTCGGGCGGTTTCTGCAGGTCGCGGCACGTCCGCTGATCGGGCTGTTCGGGTCGTTTGATATATAGGGAGACGAGGATGGTTTCGGATTGGAATCCGGTGGAACAGGAATATGAGATGGAGGAGTTTGCGGACATGCTGAAGCAGCTTCGACGCGAACTGGTCGAGCGCCTTGAAGCTCGCGAGGACCGGGTTCACCGTGACATGGTCGGGCTGATCGATGCGATGCAGCGCCTGAACATGCCGCCACCGCACGCGCTGACGGCTGCGTTTTCGATCGCCGCAGCGATCGATGCGCCGGCCACTCGGGACTTCCTGATCGCGTTCGGCGCCGGCCTGACGGGAGTGCTCGGGGAGGAGGTTGCGTCGGGGAAGCGGGATCCGGAGTCGTTGCAGCCTGTGGACGAGGGCGGTCGGCGGCGGCGGTTGAAGTAGCATCGCGACAGGGAGCTTGCCGGTGCGGATGTCGAGCGAAAGGCGATGAACCGGCGCCTGCGGCCACCCGGTGGCGCTTGATCGTCAATTGGTTTCGGATCGCTGCGATTTCGACTATTGCATCGGGCGACGCGGGATTCTCCATGCGGCGCTCCGGAACTTGATGGGTTCAGGATGAAGCCGACAGCCTGTATCGAAACTTCCGTTGTGAGTTACCTTTCCGCACGACCGTCCCGCGATGTCGTCGTCGCCGCCTACCAGCAGGTGACCCGCGACTGGTGGCGCATCGCGTCCGACAGGTTTGATCTTGTGGCATCGGCGCTGGTGGTCGCGGAGGCCGGGGCGGGCGACGCGCAGGCTGCTCAAGACCGGCTGAGGGCGCTTGAAACCGTGACATTGGTCGAGGCGACGGCCGATGCCGAACGGGTTGCGCAACGTCCGATTGACAATGCCGCGGTTCCACTCCAGGCAGCCGATGACGCCGCTCACATCGCCGTTACGAACGGCGTCAATTTCCTGGTAACCTGGAACTTTCGGCACATCGCCAACGCCGCGATTCGAACGCGGATTGAGCGAACGTGCAGGGAGGCGGGCTACGAACCGCCTATAATCTGAACGCCGAATGAAGTCTTGGAAACCGACGATGGAAACGACGCACCCTGACCCGGTCATTGCCGAAGTACGTGCCGTACGGGACGAGCACGCGGCTCGATTCGGATACGACGTGCCCGCGATCTTCCGGGACATTCAATCCATGCAGAAGTCTTCGGGAAAAGTGTATGTCCGCTATCCGGCACGCAAGGTCTCAGCCAAACCCGGCGCCAGTCGTCACTGAGGAATGCGACCCCGGCATCGTGCGCGATGTCGCCGGCAGTGCGTCGGGCCTTTGGGGATATGTCCTCGTCCGAGGGGTCGACGAGACTGAAGCAACTGCGCCCGCTCACCAGGGACCTCTTGGCCCAAGCTCGACTTTTCGCTGAGAAAGCGTGGCGAAATGGGATATTGCTCTACTTCTGAGCAGCCTGCCAGTCTTGAGGTCGAGTTCCAGTCGAGAAAGCGTTTCGCACCAACGTCAAGAATTCTGCTATAGCCCCATACATCGCTATCCCTTGCTCTTCGCTGCCAAGTTTCCATCTTGGGAGGGCAGTTTGATTCCTCCACGCCGCTCGTAGGGAATCCGCGCGGGACGACAAGGTGTCGACACGGAATTCCGTCGTCTTCAAGGCGGCGTCGAGAACGTGGTTCAGATGCATCGATTCGATGGAGATGATCGCATTGGCGGAGTGGTTTCCCGCCGGCGGAATTGTAGTTGCTTCGTATCATCGTTCAATGTCTGCGGCGGTTTCACCAGCAGCCAGCGCGTTGATCCACGCCAGGCATAGATCTCGCGATCTGTAGCTTCCATACGATGCCTGATCCTGACGTTCGACGATGGGAAACGTCGAAAAGACGTGGCGAATGTCGTCGCGATCAGTGATGCCGTACAGATAGAAATAGAGCGCGTCCAGCTTCGCGCGGAGGTTGAAACGGCGCTCGTCATCCCAGGCAAAAGGTGGAAGGACTTCACCCGAATCGTCAACGTAACCCATATCGCGTGCAAAGGGCGCCATGTCGTGGGCGGTATAGGTGAGTTCCAATACGGCCTCGCGCACGATCTCCGCGACTGTCGTTTTGCCAAAACGTACAGCCTGGTAGGTACGTTGCGGCACGACCGGAAGCTGCTCCAGAATGAACCAGTTGAGGTGTTGACCCTGAATCTTCTGGCGCGCGGCGTAATCAAACGGAATGGCGTTGAGGTTTGCGAGGAGGAGCGCCGCGAGTTTCGCGTCCGTACCCTCCAGGTGCAAGACAGGAAGCGTATTGCCCACGCCGGAGCCCGGAACCAGCGCTGCAATCATGGAGCGTACATTGGTCGGAGCGGTTACGTCCTTGAAGGCCAAGAGCCATGACGCCTTGGGGAAGGACGTTTGGCTGGCCAAGACCCAATATTGCGGATCGGGCAGCCAGTTCGGGTCTCCATGCTGTTCGAGCGTGGCGGCTTGTGGTTGTGCGGGCCGATGGACGTTGTCGGGATTGACGAGGATGCCGGCGGCACGATGGTCAAATCCCTGAACCATTTTGCCTTCGTACAGCGGCACCCATTCACCGTTGGGACTGCCATACCGGTTGCCGCCGATGGGCCAAGCGCCTTCGTCTTCCACGAGTTCTTCCAGCGTGCGAAACAAACCGGAATCGTTCGTCATATCGAACATTCGGGTGTATTTCACAGACCACACTTTCTTGGCCTTCCCCGAAGATCGATCCACCAGCACGGGCAAACGGCTGTAGATCGCAGTGGTCAATTCGGCGTCGCGTCGCGTACGGAAAATCGGAGCGGTCCCGGTGTTCGGATTAACGCGGGCGAAGTCCTCTGCGGATAGGGAGAAACAACGGTTCGGATCGTCGAGTTCTGAGACATCCTGAAGAAAAAAACCGCAGCGCGCGGCTATGTCAACCGGTGACGGGCTTGCAACGAAAGCGCAGAACTTGAACCGGCTATCAACGTCGGGAAAAAACGGCTGGGCCCCGTAGCGCGTGCGCCGGTTCTCAAAGTCGTACAGCGCTCTCAAACGGCCTTGCGTGGCCACCCGCTTGAAAAACTTCGCGGCCGTCTTGTCCGATGCGATGCCGGAAGGTGTGAGAAGACCGACCATGCCGCTGGGCTTGACCAGCGTCATCGCACGCTCGACGAAAAGCGAGTAAACGTTGATGTCGCCGCGCCCGAGAAGAGGGTAATCGCCGCCCTTGCGGGCTATCCGCAACGCCCATCTCGTGCGTTTGTTGGCCACCGCGAAGTCTTCCCACAGCGGATCCCGAGTGTTCTGCAATTCGGCGATCATGCGCTTGCGATCGGCAGCGCGTGGCGCCATCGCAATCTCGGGTCGCCGGGCGGCGAACCATTCGACCTGCTGGAGCTTCATGCGGTCCCAGGGCGGATTGCCGATCACAGCATCGAAACCGCCATGCCGTCCGGATTTTTCCCAATCCGACCACACTCCGGGAAAGGCCACCTGCCAATGCAGGTAACGTTCGTCCACCACAAGTTGACGAGCCGTTTGCAGAAGGTGCTCGAAGCGATTCGCTTCCTCGGCTTCCGGATCCGGATCGGTAGTTACAAGTGCAATCGCGACCGGATCGCCGTACTGCCCGTCAAGGTAGAACTGAAGCGCCTTGCGGTCGTCACGGTCGCGGATATCCATCCACTCGAAGGCCCTGAACAGCGACAGAAAGGCACTAAGCGGCGCCGTCATTTCCGAGACTTCGGCGAACACGTCCGCGGAACGGTGGGCCTCGGCTACCTCGGCATCGGTCAACCCCTCGATGATCTGCATTGGCGCTGCGGCGCGGGTGGCGCGGGCAAGCGGGGTGCGCAGGAAGATCGGTCCGCCTTGTTGTTCAGCCTTGTCGAGGCTGTGTTTCACCCAGGCGCCAAACAGGCTGTCGCCGCAGCGCAGATGGTGATCCAGAAAGCTGAGCGGCGCGCCGACCGTGAACGTATGCAGCCAAAGCGAAACCTTGGCCAGTTCGACCGCCATCGGGTTCTTGTCCACTCCGTAGATACAGCGCTTCAGCACCATTCGCCGAACGACGTGCCTGTCGTCCAGTTGTGCGGGATCGACTGTCCAGCCGCGCATCTCCGCATTGCCGATGATCGTGTTGCGGATGTTTTCGATGCGCTCGTTCAACGGCGACAGATACCCCTCCCAGGCCGCTTCCGCCTCGGCCATGGCGGCGATGACGCAGTCGGAAAGGTGATCGACCAGGTTGACCAGGAAATGGCCCGAGCCCATCGCCGGATCGCAGACCTTGAGTTCCAGAATTTTTTCGGCCGGGTCGAGACGCTTCAGGCGTCCCATCCTGCGATCTTCGGGAAGCGTGCTTGACGCCAGATCGATTGCTTCCGCCGTGAAGGCGTCCAGGCGGGACTGGATCAGCGGGCCGATGGTCTCCCGCACGATCAGCCCGACCAGGTCGTCAGGCGTGTAATAGCTCCCGGTGTTTTTTCGGGCGAAGATGTTGGGGCGCACGGCCAGCGTCTCGCCGTCGCGCACGAGTTCCTGTTCCAGTAGACGCTCGTAGATCGATCCCAACTGCTGAACGCCGAGATCCCGATAGTTGATGTAGCGTCGGCCGTCGCGCACTTGCTCAAACGAAAGCGCGTCGATTACGTCCGCCATCACCGCATCGCCAAGCCGAATGGCGCACAGCAGGGGAGTGCGCTGGCGGTCGAACAGCCCGCCGTTGTAGGGAGGCAGCCCAATGGACGTATCGCCAACGTCGATGGCGCGGCACAGATCGTCGAACGCCGACCAGTAACGTGAGGCTGTCCTTGAGAACACATCCGCCTTGTCTTTTCGGCGTCCCACGTCGCCGCGGACCTTGTCCCGCACGCCGTAGTCGTCGTAACGGGTATCGCGGACCGGCAGCAGGTCGCGATCCTCGGCGTAGAGGATGAACAGCAGCCGGTAGAGCAGGATCAAGGCCGCTTCCCGGACCTCCTCCAGGGGCGCGTCCGGCGCGGCCTCGGCAATCGCACCGGCCAGACTCGGGAAAACCTCCCCGAAAACAACTTCCGAGAGGCTGGCGGATACCCGTTGCTGATGGAACCGTCCTTCATCGATCGCGCGTCGGTGGAACGTTCGCTCATCGGCTGGATCGGGCAGGAAGGCATTTCGGCCAAACACGAGGACGAACACCTTGAGCCAATGGCGGCGCTCGTCGGCGTCCAGAACGAACAGGCCGTCGTTGTGTCCCGGAAGATCGAGTACCGCCGCCAGGTCGATCTCGAAGAACTGCTCGGACACCGAAAGCGCGCCTTGCCAATACAGGCGCCAGTATTGTCCGTTGGCCAGAATGCCCCAGCGCACCCCGCCTTCGCTGAGGTCGTCCACGCGGCGAAGGTAGCGGAGCATCTGTGTCGAAGGCGCAGATTCCTCGCCCCGGTATCCGGACCGGCGGTCCAGCGGACGCGCCCAGCGCTTGGACTCCACGATCGCCAGTCCGAATGCGTACCGCTTCCATTCCTCAATGAAACTATTGGCGTGGTCCTTCGCGGCGTCGTCCTGGAATAGCAACCCGTCGGGGACATGCTCGCGGCCGCGTGGGGAGAGGTTCTGTTGGCGCAGGCTCGCCGACCACCCGAGCGCTCGCAGCACCGGCCAGATCAAATCTTCCTCGGTCTGGCTCTCGTTAGGCGACGCGGCGGCCGGAAACCGGACGAACAGAGCCCGCAATCGGTCGCGGACATCGACGAGCGCCGCGTCTGTCACACTCTCCCAATCGGGCAACGTCTTGATGGAACCGAGTAGAAAGTCCTCGGCAAACAGACTGCCCTGGAACGGCCGGGCTCCGCTCACGCGTCGGCGCCCCCATTTGCGGGCAGCGCTGCCCGAATATCCGTGCGTGCAAAGTCGCCGCCTTTGAACAGCAGCGGTTCGCCCGTTACGTCCGCCAGCGCATAGGCGAAACAGTCACCGAAATTCAACGCCGCCGGATGGCGGCCCTTGCCGAAGCGCCGCCACGCACGGCGTGCGGCAGCGAGGTGCTCCGTGGTGACCGGCACCAGTTCGATACCGGTGCTCGAAAGAAAAGCGTCGAGCTCCTGGCCCGCTTCCATTCCTCCGCGGCCTTCGACCACGATGGCCATCTCCAGCGCGTTGGCGACCGACAGACGACACTTCGAAGTGGCGATAAGCTCCTCGTAGCGGTCGGCGTCGGGCTCACGGTACAGCACGGCCAGGAGGGCCGAACTGTCGATGATCATCCGGGCAGCCCCCGCTCGTCGTATAGAACGTCGCCGTGCTGGATTGCGGAGGCTCCCGGACCCAGGAGCTTGGCGCAGCGTTCGGCGATGGCGCGCATCTCCCTGAGCTTGCGCTGGGCGCCCCGAGCGCGTTTCTCGCGTTCGAGCCGCTCCCGCAGTGCGACGGTCACGGCGCCGGTCATGGTTTCGCCGGTCAGCCGGGCAAGATCGCTGGCCAATCGGCAGGTCTCGTCGTTCTTGATGTTGAGGCTCATTAGCTCGTTGAGGTGGACAGTTGAAATTGAGTCCACCATATGTGTTACCTGGATTTGGCGCAAGCATTCCCGTGCCCATTCCCGTGCCCATCGGTGGGTGCTTGCGAAAGAACGCGCCTCGAAACGAGCTGGATGTCAAGCGCAGAGTGAGTTACGTGAATTGGCCGGTAACTGTATGCTTCAACAGGCGTATCCACTTGGCTTCACTGCATGCAAGATGTAGCGCTGGCTGACATCACCCGGCGGTAGCAACGAACATATAGGGGGTTCTGGAACTCAGTGGATACCCCTTTTGATTCGCCAGTTGCCGAAGAACGGCGCCAAACGCAGGCATTACTTGGCGCTACCGCACGGTAAGGTTGGTCGGGCGCTCGAGACGATTCGGGGGACGGAGGTCACGCTCCACGCCAGGCGGCGCCGGAGAGGAATGCGACCCTGCTCGGTCACTTCCACGGCGTGGGCCGCACGCTTGAGGAGGAGCCGGATCGGTACCGGCCGCTGCTGGAGGAGGACGTGCGGGACGGGGGCGTTCTCTGGAAACCCTGGATCCTTGGATTCGCCCGCGCGTTGCGATTGCGCCCCGCCGCCTGGGCGAGGATCGAATCGAGCGACGACCTGGACGTGCAGGAAGCATTGCAGGTGATGCAGAGGCTTTATGAGGCGGCGACGGGGACGAGCGGACTGGAGCCCGAGGGGCTCGACCTGCTGGACGAAATGGCGCCGATGCTGATCTGCGGCATGGTGCGCGAGCTGAGTTCGCTCGGGCCATCGCAGGGCGGTGCGAGGAAGCCAGAGGCGAACGTGACGGAGGTATCGCTCTCGACGGCCGAGGGTCAGGTGTCGTGCGCCTGCGGCTCGGGGCGCCCGTACCGTCGTTGCTGCGGCGCGCATTGAGAGCGCGGCCGGATTCTTCTGTGGGGAATTGTCTCTCGGATTATTCCGGCAGGTATTTCCGATTATTTCGGCATGGCCGGGGCCGGATTTCCCACATTGTCTTGATTTTGTCGGATTATTTGGGGATGTAGCCGCAGCGTCAGCTTACGCTGGCGCGCGTGGGTAACCGATCCGGGGATTCCGGAGACTGTTGTAGAATTGGATTCACAGGGAATCGGTGATCCTCACCGCAGACCAACCCCTGAAAGTGTGCTGCAGCACACTTTCAGGCACGATTGGGAATGCATGAAATGTTCGTAAGATATTGTTTTTATTGATCATGGTGAGAAGATTTGAACCACCGGCCACTGCCTTCCCGATATTCTCCCTCCTCGCGCCTTGTCGGGCG
>Ga0209021_1004376_pt1 | contig 10476 bp, 1 predicted proteins | sample PinacodermFT_FD_187299 | JGI IMG/M metagenome (GOLD analysis project Ga0209021, IMG submission 187299) | Host-associated microbial community of the marine sponge Aplysina aerophoba from Gulf of Piran - sponge pinacoderm, lysed by freeze-thaw... | ecosystem: Host-associated > Porifera > Sponge >... | reverse complement strand
CGGCTCGCGGCCGACCCCGCCACCCGCACCGAGGGCAACCCCTACGCCTCCTGGATCGAGATGTACGCCGGCGACGAGTACCAGGCGTTCATGCGGACAGAGGTCGAGGCGCTGAACGCGCTCGGGGCGCGCCGCGGCGGCTCCGCGCGCTTCGCGGGGCTTGCCGCCACCTTCCGCACCGCGACCCGGCTGGAGGCCGCGTTCTGGCAGGCCGGCCTCGACGTTGCCTGAAACTGACCCACCTCTCCCTGTCCCTCTCTCAAAGTGGTTCACTTCCTCTCGGTCAACGGGGGCGTTCATGCCGTTCGATTGCGCGCTCCGCGCGCGTGGACACGGGACGCTGCGTTCCACCTCGACCGCCACGAAGTGCCGCCCCTTGCCGATGTCGATCCTCGCGCAGTCCGGGTTCACCACTCTGAGGCGCCGGGTTCTTCGAGACTTGCGCGCCATGGAACATCCTCCCGCCTTTCGTCTCCGTTGCGAGCGGGGAGGAACCATGTTCGAGGCCCCATTCTCTTGAACGAGGTCACGGGAAACCCGCGCCATCAGTGACCGGAGGCGACAAAATGGTTCGGGCCAGGTCCAGGTTTAACAGCGGGTGCCCCTACAGCACGCCAGTGCGCGAACGGCCTCTTCACCCCACCCACCGCCACCTCACGCCCGAGGCGTCGCAGACACAAGCCCCCGTTACTCCCGCGACCGAGCCGGAGCAACGCGCAGGTGGAGGCTTAACAACAAGGACGCTTTTGGCTGAGGCGGTGATCTCGGTTCGAGTCCGAGCGGGTCCACCATCCCTGCTTAGTCGGGCGGGCGGCGATAGGTCAACGGTGGTCGCGTCAACTCAAGGTTATAATCTCCAAAAAGGCCAATATTCAGGAAAAACATTAAAACTTTGCGCGCTGGATAAAGAAGGCGCTCACGGACTCAATGGTGTCTTTGCCGCGACGTACTACTTGTGTTCCGTGGACAAGAGTAATCTCGTCCGGAGTGGCTGAGTGACGCAATCAAACCAGTAACGTGTCCTGGCGACACGGGAAGCTGAAGGTTGAGCGGAAGGAGACTGTGGAAGGGAATTCTGCCTAAGCTGTTGCTCCTGACGCATTTTCGTTTCAGCAGACACTAAATGGGCAGGCGCGATTTGGGCACCGCTGGTGCGTGGGGTGTGAAAACCAATACGGTTCCCCCGTCGTGGCCGGACTTTGACCCTACGGTATCGAGCCACTTCAATAATTTATCGCAGCGATCGGCGTCCAATCCGCGCGTTGAACAACGGCCGATGTGTAAGACTAACTCGGAGCCACCATAGATATGGCTCTCAGGTTCGTTACTGAAGCGATTCGAGCAGCCTTTCGAGCGGCACGTCGTTGACCGTGATGGAACCGTCACGCAACACCTTCAACGAATAGGCATAGGTCGGCAAGTCGTCTGACTCATTGTAGAGCGGCTCGCCAAGCCCCTTGAGAAAGACGAGGAAGTTGACCATATCCGCCTCCCGCTGCTCTGCGGCCCACTCCATGACCCTGCCGAATCCCCGGATCCGAATATTCGTGTGGCCCGAGGCGCCCAATGCGCTCTGCGTATCGACCTGGAACAGGCCCTCCGCTTCGATCCCGATGCCCGGGCCGACGATACGGATGTCCCGAATTTCGAACGCGGTGCCGGCCTCGGCCATAGCCGTCACCGCGACCTGCTCCAGCGCCCTCTCAATAGCCTGCGTTCCGGAAGTGCGGGTGAGCTCCTGTAGCTCCCCGGCAATCTGGCGAAGCGGGTAGCGCATCAGAGCGATGTCTACCGTTGCGGCATTGGGAATGAGCTCAACCGGAAACCCTTCGGTAGCGTCTTCGTTTATCTCGAGCTCGGCCGCCTCAATCGTCATCGCAAGGTCCGTAAACTCTTCGCGGTCGTCGAAGACCACGAGCCAATCCAGGTTGCCAAGATCGAGGACGACTTCACCTCCGTCGATCGCGACCAGATCGCGCAGTGCGATCGCCACTTCCGCGCGCCCGAATCCTCCCTGGGAGAAGAGCGCCAACGTCTCTTGAAGCGTCTCAAGCTCGCTCCCGACCGCGGTGGCGACACCGGTTCGCGACATCGCCATGAACGGGCCGACATCGGCATCCTCGACAGTGGCCGTGACGTCGAGCCTGCCCAGCCTTACGCCTTCGTTGCTCGGGCCCGGCGTGTAGCTGAGGTCAGACAGGTTGATCGTGGCCTCGCCGTCCCACAGCGCGTCGGAGCCCTGGTCAACCTCGCTCGATATCTCGAGGGAATCGAGCTCAAGCTGCTGCTGCCCCGTGTCGGTGAACGTCCTGACGTTCGAGACCGTGGCGTCCAACGCGGTCGCCCCGTCCAGGTCCGACCGCCAGACGCCGGAGATCTCGCTGTCGTCGACGGTGATCCGGCCGTCGGCGCGCCCGCTCCCGGTGAATTTCTCGACCACGAGCGGCAGCGCCGCGTTGAAACCGTACTCGGCGTCGTCCTCGGCCGTCACCTCCAGGGCCAGATCCCCGAACGCGTAGGCGTCGCCGCTATCGCGCTCCACCAGCCGCGCGCCGGGGAGGTGAACGGTGACCGCGTCGTCTCCGTCTTCTTCGGCCCGGATTGGCGCAGCGAGCGCAAACCGCACCCCTCCTGAGCCGAACCGCTGCTCGAGCCAGTCGGCAATGCCGCCGACGACCCGCCCAGCCAAGGTGTCGGGCTCCTGCGATGGCTCGGAAAGGGCCGCCTCGACGGGTCGATCCTCGCGGTCGGGAGACAGGTTCTCGTACCACGCGATCTTGTTGTCGTTGAAAGACGCCGACAGAACATCGAGATTCCCATCGCCGTCCAGATCGGCCGCGAATACGGAATGAACCGCCTCGACGTCCTTCGTGATGAGTCGCTGACCCGCAAACGCGCCGCCCCCCAGGTTCTCGTACCAGACGATCTCGTCGTCCCAGAGAGGCGCGGAGAGCACATCCTCGTCCCCGTCTCCGTCCAGGTCGGAGGCAAAGAGTGGCGTACGCACCACATTGTCCGTCTTGATGTAGTGCTGAGAGGAGAAGATTATCCGCTGGCCGGAGAATGTGCCCGTGCCCGAGTTCCGGTACCACGCCACCTTCTTGTCCCCGACCCAGCCAGAGAGCACATCGGCGTCGCCGTCCCCGTCCAGGTCGGCGGCGATCACCGACGAGGCACCAACGCCTTCGGTTGTGATGATCTGGCCGGAAGAGAACTCGCCGCCGCCCACATTCCTGTACCAAGCAATCTTGTCGTCCCAGGCAGAGGCCGACAGCACGTCCGCGTACCCGTCATTGTCCAGGTCCGTAACGAATACAGACCTGGCACCCGTAGCGTCTCTCGTGATCACCCGGCCAGTGAACGTGCCGTCGCCGTGATTCTCGTACCACGCGATCATTTGCCTGGCGCTTCGATGCGATGCGGAGACAACGTCAGTGTCCCCGTCGCCGTCGAGGTCGGCCGCATGGACGGACAAGGCCCCATGGGCGCGGGACGTGATGACTCGCTGGCTGGAGAACGACCCGCCGCCCTGGTTCTCGTACCAGGCGATCTTGTTGTCGTGCCATGACGCCGACAACACGTCGGCGTCCCCGTCCCCATCCAGGTCGGCGGCGAACACGGAGCGGGCCCCATTGGCATCCCGTGTAATGACCCGCTGGCGAGAGAACACCCCGCTGCCTTGGTTCTCGTACCAGGAGATCGTATCGTCGCCGAAGGACGCGGAGAGGACGTCGGGGTCGCCGTCCCCATCCAGATCCGCGGCATGCACGTCACTGGCTGCTCCGGCCTCTGTCGTGATGATGCGCTGGCTGGAGAATGAGGCCTGCGGTACGGAACTGCCCGCGTTGGATGCATTAGCCCTGGCTACAGTGATTGCCTCTTCCAACTCCGCGATGATCTTGGCCGAGTTCCCTTCGGTCCTTGCGATGTCCAAGGGTGTTCGTCCCTCTGCGTCTCGTGCCATCGGGTCTGCGCCGGCGCCGAGCAGCAGCTTTACAACCCTGGAAGTCGAATTGTGCGCGGCAGCCCGGTGCAAGGGCGTGATGCCGTCCTTGCCGTGCGCGTCGGGGTCGGCACCCGCGTCAAGCAACCTCTGGGTGATTGCGGCGTTCTCATTGAATCGGGCGGCTGTGTGAAGCGCCGTAAGGCCGAATAGCTTGTCCCTTGCATGTGGGTCGGCGCCGGCATCGAGCAGCATCTCGATGACGCCAGAGTTCGGGTTGTACCTGGCGGCCGCCTGCAGCAGCGTCATGCCGGACTCGCCTTCGGTGCGTGCATTGGGATCGGCGCCGGCCTCAATAAGCCCCTTGACGACTTTCGGATCCGTCAGGAACCCCGCAGCCATGTGAAGGAGCGAGAGACCTCCCTCGACGACGGTGCTCGGATCGGTGCCGCCCACCAGCAGCTCCTCGATCAAGTGGGGGTTGTGGACCAGTTCGCGAAGGCCGGGAACAGTTGGCGGCGTCTTGGCATCTAAGGGGCCGGCATCAGAGCCAGCCTCTTCGACGTCCCTGGTTGCCTCTTCCAGCATCGCAATGATGGCGGCCGGTCTTTGTGTCAGGGTGGCGACCCCCAGCGGTGTTCTCCCTCCATCCTCCTGCGCGTTGGGGTCAGCGCCAGACTTCAGAAGGGCGGCGATGATGGCGGGATTGTCGCTCCAACGAGCCGCCAAATGCAGGGGTGTGCGTTCGCTTTCGGTGCGCGCATTGATGTCCGCGCCAGCTTCGAGGAGCGCGGCGATGATGGCAGGGTTCTGATTGTAACGAACTACATAGTGCAGCGGCGTTCTTCCTTCTCTGTCCCGTGCGTTGGGATCGGCGCCGGCATCGAGGCAAGCCGCTACTTGCTCAAGCGTAATGTCTCCATAGAATTTACTCAGGGTCTCCCAATCCCTCGAATTCCATTCCGCGCAATCGCCGGACGAAGCAGCCGGTACCTTCGGCGCGGCTGCGACGTCGGCCTCCTCGACAACGCTGGCTTCTCCTGCCAGCGCCGCGATGAACTCGGCGGGTCTGCCTTCCTGCCTTGCGACGTCCAGGGGAGTTCTGCCGTCCTCGTCCCGCTCTGTGGGATCGGCGCCGGCGTCGAGAAGCGCCGTGATGATGGCGGGGTTCTCGTTTGCACTAGCGGCAAAGTGCAGGGGCGTTTTCCTCCATATGTTCCGTGCACCGGTGTCGGCGCCGGCGTCGAGGAGCGCGGCGATAATGGCAGGGTTCTGGTTCAGAGCAGCCGCCGCGTGCAGGGGCGTGTTCCCATATTTGTCGCGTGCACCGATGTCGGCGCCGGCTTCGAGCAGGGCGGCGATGATGGCGGGGTCATCGCTGTCGCTAGCCGCCCAGTGCAGGGGCGTTTGCTCACCCACATCCCGTGCGTCGGCGTCGGCACCGGCCTCCAGAAGCGCAGCGATGACCGCAGGGTTCCGGCCATAGCGGACTGCCAAGTGAAGCGGGGCAGAATCGGATCCGTCCCTGGCGCTCACGCGCGCACCGGCATCGACAAGAGCCTTGGTGACCGCGGGGTCATCGTTAAACTTAGCCGTCACATGCAGAGGCGTTCGCCCCAGCCAGCCCTGCGCATTGGGGTCAGCGCCTGCCTTAAGGCAGGCCGCTACGTCTTCCGGAGTGATGTCCGTGTAGAACGACTCCCACAGCTCTTTATAGTCTGAGTCCCACCCCGCGCAATCGACGGACCGGGTGGCTCCGACCTCCAACGCCGCGATGATACCGGCCGGTCTGTCCCATTCCTTCGCGAGGTCCAAGGGCGTTCTCCCACCCTTGTCGCGCGCGTTGGGGTCTGCACCAGCGTCGAGGAGCGCAGCGATGACTCCGGAATTGCGCCGCATAGTAGCCGCCGCGTCGTGCAGGGGTGTGTTTCCAAGGTTGTCGCGCGCTTGGATGTCCGCGCCGGCATCGAGGAGCGCCAAAGCGACGGCGGGATTCTTGTTCGCAGTCGCCGCGTCGTGCAGGGGCGTATTGCCCTTCTTGTCGCCTGCACCATTGTCGGCACCCGCGTCGAGGAGTGTAGCGACGATGGCGGGGTTGTCGTTCGCAGCCGCCGCCTCATGCAGGGGCGTGTCACCGTCCTCGTTTTGCGAACCGATGTCGGCGCCAGTGTCGAGGAGCGCGGCGATGACGGCGGGGTCGTCGCTCGAATAAGCCGCACTGTGCAGCGGCGTGTTTCCATGTCCATCGCGTGCACTAATGTCGGCGCCGGCGTCGAGAAGCGGGGCAATGACTCCAGGACTCTTATTCCAGAAAACGGCGTCATGCAGGGGCGTATGACCAGACTCGTCGCGTGTGTTGATTTCAGCGCCGGCGGCGAGGAGTTCAGCGATCACGCTGGGGTTGTCGTTCCAAGTGGCCGCGTCATGTAGGGGCGTGTTGCCCTTCTTGTCGCGTGCACCGATGTCGGCGCCCGCATCGATGAGCGCAGCGATGACGGCGGGGTTGTCGTTCGAAGCCGCCGCGTCGTGTAGGGGCGAGTTGCCTCTCTTGTCGCGTGCGTCAATGTCGGCGCCCGCATCGATGAGCGCAGCGATGACGGCGGGGTTGTCATTCGAAGAAGCCGCGTCGTGCAGCAGCGTGTTGCCATCTTCGTCGCGTGCATCAATGTCGGCGCCTGCGTCGATGAGCGCAGCGATGACGGCGGGGCTGTCGCTCGAATTTGCCGCGTATCGCAGGGGCGTGTCGCCAAACTTGTCCTGTGCACTGATGACGGCGCCCGCGTCGATGAGCGCAGCGATGACGTCTGGATTGTTGTTCCAAGTGGCCGCCGCATGCAGGGGCGTGATCCCAGACCGATCGCATGCACTTATGTCCCGGCCCTCCTCGAGGCATGTCACGACGCCTTCTGGAGTGATGTCTCTGAATAATTTACCCCGCCGCTCGAGATCGCCCGACACCCACCCGGAGCAATCGACTGGCAGAGCGGCCTCATCGAAATCGCTGGTCGCCTCTTCCAGTAGCGCGATGGTCTCTGCCGGCGCGCCATTGCGCTTCGCAATGTGCAGCGGCGCTAGCCCATGCTCGTCCCGTGCGTCGGGATCGGCACCGGCCTCCAGCAGCACGGCGATGATGGCGGGTCTTTGGTTCCATCTCGTCGCCAGGTGAAGAGGTGCGACGTAATCCAGGTCTTCGCCGGCGGCGCCGTCGTCGGCCCGCGCGTTGGGATCGGCACCGGCGTCCGTGAGGGTAACGATGACCCCGGGATTCTTGTTTCTGATGGCCGCCATGTGCAGCGGTGTCAAGTCGTGAACGGCCCGCGCGTTGGGATCGGCGCCGGCATCCGTGAGCGCGCTAATGACGCCAGCGTGGCTGTTGAAGGCAGCCGCCGCATGAAGAGGCGTCCTGTCCCTCGATCCGCGCTGGTTGGGATCGACGCCGTCCTCGATGCAGGCCAGGACTATTTTCGGGGTGATGTCCTTGAAAAACCGGTATACCGCCATGTCGTCGCTTGACATCCACCCCGCGCAATCGACGACCGGGGCGGCGGCTCCGGCCTTAAGTGCCGCGATGATTTCGGCCGGTCTGTTCTTCTCTCTTGCGACGTCCAGGGGCGTTTTTCCGTCTTCGTCCCGCGCATCGAGGTCGGCGCCACCGTCGAGAAGCGCGGCGATGACGGCGGGGTTATCACCGCTGCGCGCCGCAGAGTGCAGAGCGGTTGCGGCCGGTATGGTCAGTTCCGGACTCGGATTCGCTCCAGCGGCAAGAAGCGCGGCGACGACATCGGGATTCTCGTTGTGCCCGGCCGCAAAGTGCAGGGCTGCGCGCAAGAAAGCGTCCAGCTCATTGGGATCTGCACCGGCCTCGACGAGAGCGGCGATGACGGCGGGGTTCGTGTTGAATGCAGCAGCCGTATGAAGCGGCGTTGTCCCTATGCCATTTGCTGCATTTGGATCGGCACCGGCATCCACCAGTGCGGCAACCACGGCGGGGTCGTCGCTCAGCGAGGCAACCGCATGCAGGGGTGTGAACTGCTCCGGGAGCATCGCGTTGAGATCGGCGCCGGCCTTGAGACACGTCAGGGCTATCTCCGGAGTGATGTCGCGGTAGAACCGTTCCATCAGCTCGCCATCGTCCGAATCCCATCCCGCGCAATCCACGGGCGGGGCGGCGGCTGGCTCCAGCGCCCCCATGGTTTCGCCCTTCTCGTCCTCGCCGATAGCCCGGATCACGATGTCGTCGAACCGAGTGACCGAGGTGCCGCTGTTGCCGCTTCCGAAGCGTATTCCCGGCGCCTCTCCCCAACTGTTCCATCTGCCCGACAGGTCCACGAAACTGGTCGCCGTGTCGCAGAACAGCTCGCCGTTCGCATACCTCAGTTGCCGGCCGCTAGCGAAGTCGACAACCGCGCGGAATTTGGTCCAGACGCCAAGCTGAAGCTCGAATTCCTTCCCATCGCCTTCGGGGCACCAGGCCGCGATCTTTCTATCCGTTTCGCGCTTGTTGATAGAGATACTTGCGGCGAATTCATCCGCGTTCTTCACGGAGAAACTTCCGAGATGGGCATAGCGGGCGCCGTTCGGCCGCGTGTAGCTATACCAGTCCAGGTCTTTGTCCACCCGCATTCGCCAGCTCACACTGACGACGTCCGGCAGATCGAACGCGAAGTCCTCGCGCATGTGCAGACTCCACGACGCTTGCGCGGCGGTGCGCAGGTGCCGGTTGCCGCCCTCGGCCTCGACGCGCTGTTCAAACGTGCCGAGTCCGTCGTGGACGATGATGTAGTGCGCGGGCCGCGAGCCGACCGCGTAGGACTCAAAGTCCTCCGAGAACAGGATTCTCCTTTCCGGCGCGATCTGATCCGCGGCAGTACCTTCGCTATCGTTGGCGGTCTCTACGGCCGCCTCAGGCGGCCCCACGTAGCGATCCTGCAGCTCCGCGAGCAATTGGGGCAGCGCCGCGGCGAACGCGGCACCCTCCCGGACCCGGCGGACGCGCCACGCGGCCTCGTCCCTGTACACCTCTTGGGTGCCCGCATCGGCCGTGAGCCACTCAGCTAACGTGAGCCCCGCGCCCTTGGCGATGCCCGCCAGGCTCGACGAATTCCTCCAGCGCTCGGACCAGAGCATGTTGTAGACCGTCGCCGTGGCCTCCGCTCCCAGCCTTTCGTGAAGGGCCACCAGCTCCCGCATCGCGTAGGCGTCCGCCGTGCTGCCGCCGATCTCATCGCCCACCACCAGAGCCTCGATCCGCGGGCGCAGGACGCGGCCGAGCGTTGCCATCGCCGAGACCGTCAGCACCTCCCTGGTGTAGCCGATCAGTTCCTCGCCGAGCTCTGCCGCTTCCCGCACTACCAGAGCCGCCCCGCCCGTTCCCACAAACGCCACCACGGCGGCGGCCAACGACGGCAGCGAACCCGCGATCGCATCGCCCGCCGTTTCCGCGTACTCCTCCAGCCGGGTCTGGCTCACGGCCGTCAATTGCCCGATCGCGTCCGAGAGGCCCTCGATCATCGCCGGGTCCGCGTCCTCGGCCTCGAGCAGCCTCCGCGCATCCTCCAGGCTCGCGATCAGCAGCGCGTCCGCCGCCGCCGCCGCAAGCAGCCGCTGGCGCGCCCGCGATTCCGAAATTCCCTCCGCCAGGTCCACGGCGAAGGCGAGCACGCCCAGCGCCTTTACGGACTTGCCCAGCGCTGACGCGGAGACCCGCTGTGTCACCTTGGCCGCCACGGCCGCGGTCGAGGCGCCGTGCGCCGCCGCCGCCTGCTTGCCGGCGATGATGCGGAGCAGCGTGTAGACATCCAACCCGCTCGATGCCACGTAATTGGTCGCGCCCAGCATCGTCACCGCGCCCGACTGCAATGCCGCCAGATCGTCATTGAGCATCTCGTCGAATTGCTGCGCTTCCTCCAGCGTCACCGCCCTCAGGGCCGCCGCCGCGTAGAGCTTGCGGCGCACGCTGCGCCGCTTCGCAAACTTGTCGAGCAGGCCAGCAGATGCCAGCCGCGCCGAGGTGATGAGCGTGGGCGGCACGAACAGCGAATGGTCGCCCACATGGATAACGTCCATGTCACCGCCCGGCAGCACCGGATCCACTTCGTCGCGGAGGGCGAGCGCCCGCGCGATTACGGGTGCAGCCTCCTCCCATGGCAGCACCGCTTCGCCATCGTCCGCCGGCGCTACGGATGGCGCGACCACGGTCAACGACTTGAGGTCGGGCGTGAGCGATGCCGAGCCGTCGGCGAGGGAGACGAGTCCGTCCAGGATTCCGTATGCCGGATACGTGGTGCCCCAGTCCTCCAACGTGACGCCGATGGTGGCGTCGCCGACGATCACCTCGCGGGAGAACTCGGCTGCCTCATCGGCGTGCGACGGCGCGCCGACCGAAATGGCGCTGAGCAGGATGACCAGTGCCGACACGGCCTGCGCACAGCGCCTGCGTAAGGTGACGTTCCTTCGGTTCATCTGTGGACTACCTCGATCAAGTGGTCGCGCGACGGCAATCGCAACCGTGCGGGTCGCCGCGCTGCCGCCGG
>Ga0209021_1004375_pt1 | contig 10478 bp, 6 predicted proteins | sample PinacodermFT_FD_187299 | JGI IMG/M metagenome (GOLD analysis project Ga0209021, IMG submission 187299) | Host-associated microbial community of the marine sponge Aplysina aerophoba from Gulf of Piran - sponge pinacoderm, lysed by freeze-thaw... | ecosystem: Host-associated > Porifera > Sponge >... | reverse complement strand
CAGGGCAGCATAGGCCCGCAACGCATCGGCGAGCCGGGGCGTGACGGGCACGAGACGATTCTTGAAAAACTTCGTGTTCCGCACAGTCAGCACGGCATCGCTCAGATCCACATCATTGGTCGACAACTGCAGCGCCTCGCTGCGTCGCAGGCCCGCTCCGTAGAGCAGCAGCAGGAAAGTGCGGAAGGTGTCCCCGTCCAGTCGCCAACCATGACGGAAGCTGTTGCCAATGCAGGCGAACAGGCGCTCCAGTTCCGCCCTCGAAAAGACGTACGGCAGGGCCGGCGGTGGTTGCCTCGGTTCGTCCTCGGCCGCTGGCAACGGCGTCCGCGCGGCATAGCCGCGGCTGATCGCGTAGGCGTAGAATCCAGCCAGGGCCCCGTAGCGGTTCGCACGCGCGCGCGTCAGCGGGCCGCTGCCGGCGAGAAACCGACAGGTCTCGCCCCGGGTAACCCCATCGCAGCCCGTCTGCTCGGGGAGGGTCCTGCCGAACTGCCGCAAGACGCATGCGCTGGTCTCGAAATGGGCCCCGTGCGACTGTCGCCAAGCCACGTACAGCTCGATGGCCTTGCGCAACTTCATGCCAGGCCCTCCAGATCGATGTCGGCCACCTCGCGCAGGCTGGCGAGCCGCACTTTCGCATAGATCGCGGTCGACCTGACGCTGCGGTGCCCGAGGTAGTCGCCAACCTGCTTCATCGACAGGCCCTGGTCGAGCAGGCGCTGGGCGGTGGCGTGGCGCAGTGCATGCGCACCCCGGCGCTTGCCGCTGACGCCCAGACGGTTGAGGCGGCTGTGGACGATGCCACTGACCGCGCTGCCGGCCAGTGGCCGCAGCGGAGCGTTCAGCGTCCAGAACAGCGTCCGCTCGGGCCGGGCCGGCCGGACCTCGCGCAGGTAGCGCAGCAGTGCCTGCCCGACGCTGGCAGCGAGCGGATACAGATGGCTGCGCCCGGGCTTGGGACACCGCACCCGCAGCGTTTCCTGCTGCCAGTCCAGATCGTCCAGTTGCAGTCCGCAGACCTCGCCGGCTCGCAGGCCGTAGGTGCTTAGCAGCAGCAGCACAGCGCGGTCGCGAATGTCGGTCGGCCGGTCCCCTTCGCTGGACGCGAGCAGGCGCTCTACCTCGTCCCGGTCCAGCCCTTTCGGCAGCGCTTCGCCGGGATGCGTGCGTGACGGCAGGATTCCGCTGGCCAAGCCCGGACGGCACCAGCCCCGCTGCTCGGCATAGTGCAAGAAGGTGCGCAGGCGCTCGGCGTAATCCCGGATCGAGACCCGGTTGCAGCCACGCGCCTGGTAGCGCATGATCTCTTGGTCGATGTGGGTGATCCGCAGGGACGCCAGTGCGGTGCCCTCCGCGCCGAGCCGCCTCAAGAAGTGCTCGACAGTCCGGCCGCATCCGCGAATGGTCGCGGCCGCCCATCCGCGCTCGACGCGCATCCATTCCACGAACGCTGCCAGTTCCCGTGCATGGGCATGCCGCTGGATCGCGGACTCTTCCAACCAGTGGGCGTAGCGTAGCCAGCGCACGGCGTGCCCCACGAAACGTGTCCGCGCTTCCTGTGTGGCTGGCTGTCGCGAACGACGTTCTCCCGGCTGCGCCCAAGCCTGTGCGGCATCCTCGATGCGACCCATGCTGATCCCTTGCTTGGGAGGCAGGTCGAGCAATCGGGCAAGATGCAGTTGGTGGCCGGCGATCTTGCGCAAAGTGGAATCCCGGGCCCCGGCGTCCGCGCAATGAGTGAGGTAGCGCAGCCGGTCCTCGAACAGCGGTGCGTCGCGATAGCGTGCGAGCACCCGGGAATTGGGGAAGAGATCCTCGAACATGATCCTGCCTCCTTCTGGGCGGAGCCACGATCATGATAGACAAGAGCAAGGTGAAATATTATGTTACGCAAAATGAGGCCATCCAGTTGCAGGGAATACACTTCCTCATCGTCCGCAACATCTCTCGCTACGCAACATATCGCCATTATGTGAAATTTCACATAATGGCGCACATTCGCGCCGCGAGCCCGCATGCTTTCGTGACGGACATACACTCCATGGATCAACTGATCGCCGAGTCGCAAGCCCAGCACCATGCGAGTACGCTCTTTCTTTCGACGTTCGGCTTGATGGCCCTGCTATTGGTCGTGGCCGGCGTCTATAGCGTCATCGCACAGGTGGTCGTCGAGCGCCGACGTGATCTCGCCACCCGGTCCGCGTTCGGCGCTGAACCACGGCAGGTTGTCATGACGGCGCTGCAGTCCGCGCTGCGGCCCGCGGCAATCGGTATCGGGTTTGGAGGGCTGGCGGCGCTGGGGACGACCCGTGTCTTGACCTCGATACTGTCAGAGGTGAGCGCGCTGGACATCGTGACCTGGACGGAGACATTCGCAACTCTTCTTGCCGCCTGTGTCACGGCAGGATTCGTATCCAGGCGACGCGCTGCCCGCATCGATCCAATGACGGCGCTAAGGAGCGAATAGTCGAATGCTCCCAGTCGCTACAGGGTTGGCCCTCTCGCTCGTTGGCGGACACGATCGTCGATAAGGGCGTGAGATCTCGCCTGCCTCAGGTGATTGATCGAGCACCGAGGTCACCCAAGGGCGGCCCTTACGAAGATCGGCTGATGGCACGAGCCCTTCGTGGCCGAGCGTGCAGCCCGCAACATGAATCGGCGACGGGAAGATGCTGCGTCCCGCGCAGAAACCCGTTACGCGAATGACCCCACGGGTCCTCCAGAACATGCGTGTGCCAAGCCCTGCGTAGCTTGGCGATGACCGGACGGCCCGCGAATTGGTTGGATACGATACATAGAAAGTGCTCGGAGAAGTCATCTCCCATTACCGGATTGTCGAAGAACTCGGCAGCGGGGGGATGGGCACTGTCTATAAGGCTGAGGACACTCGCCTCAAGCGCGCTGTGGCCCTGAAGTTTCTCGCTACCGACCAATTCAGAGACAAGGAGGTCAAGGCCCGATTCCTCCACGAAGCCCAGGCCGCGGCGGCTCTGGATCACCCTAACATCTGTGGGATCTACGAGATAGAGGATGTCGGAGACCGGTTGTTCCTGGTACTGCCGTTCCTCGATGGGGAATGCCTCGACAAGCGAATCGCGAAGAGCCCCATGCCGATTCCCGATCTCCTTAGTATCTCGATGCACGTCGCGGAGGCCCTGGAGGAGGCACATTCCAAGGGGATCGTGCATCGCGACGTCAAGCCCGGCAACATCATGGTCCAGCAGAAAGCGCAAACGCTCCACTGCGTATTGATGGACTTCGGTCTCGCCACGCTGTCCAAAGGCACGAAACTGACCCGCGCCGGCAGCCAGCTCGGAACCGCCGCTTACATGTCACCGGAGCAGGTCGAAGGATCAGCGGTCGACCAGCGAAGCGATATCTGGTCCTTGGGCGTCGTGATGTATGAGATGGCGACTGGCGTGCTGCCGTTCCCCTCGGACTACGAACAGGCGCAGTTCTACGCGATTCTCAACGAATCGCCGGAACCGCCAAGCGAACTTCGGACAGGAGTGCCCAAAGAACTGGAGCGCATCGTCTACAAGTGCATTTCGAAGCAGTCCTCCGAACGCTACCAGACGTGCACGGATCTGATCGTCGACCTCCGGGCTCTAAAGAGAGACCCATTTCCGCAAACATCGCGAGAGGCTGCTTCGCGAGCGGGCCAAGCCAGGTCAGCGGCCAAGGAATCGTCGGCATGGTCCAAGACTCGAGCGGCTATGACATACCTCGCTCTGGGTCTGTGCCTCGGCGCGGCCGTGGCGGGCACGGGGACATGGCTGGCAAGATCGCCGTCGTCAGCTGGCTTAGGAGTTCCGGAATACGAGATTTCCCGTTTCACATGGGATCCAGGCATGACAGTTCATCCGGGCATCTCGCGCGATGGCAGCTTGGTGGCATACTCCTCAGATCGGGACGGCGGCGGGCATCTTGACATTTGGGTGGAGCAGACTGGCGGAGGAGGTCGGATCCAGGTTACCGACGATGACGACGAGGAATCTCATCCTGTATTCTCACCGGACGCTTCGATGCTCGCTTTCGAACGGGGCGAGGACATCTATCTGGTCCCGTCTCTAGGCGGAAGCGCTCGATTCCTCGCGGCTAACGGAATGCTTCCGGCTTTTTCGCCCGACGGAGAGAGCATAAGTTTCGCATCCCGGGATGGACAGCTAATGCTTGTCGACTTGAGTGGTGGCGAACCACGAGCCATCCAGTCTGGCTTCAGCGCGGTCCACCAAAGCCTGTGGATGCCAAATCAAGAACACATTCTCTTCGGGGCGATTGAGGCTCCGAACGAATACGATTGGTGGATATCACCTGTTAGTGGGGGTGAACGAATCCCCACTAACTTCGTTGAATTCAAGAGGTCCGCTCTGGGCCTCGACAGCGTCTGGTTCACAATGCCTCCGACCTGGATCGAGCCGGGGCGCTGGATCCTCTACGCCTCGCAGCACAGTCTTTGGAGAGTCGCTCTCGACACCGATCCGTGGGGCTTCTCCGAGCGGCCCCAAGCCCTGAGCTTCGGCCCGTCAACCCTGAATTCCGCAGCGGTTGCCGACAATGGAACGATTGCACTGGGAATCTTGGACAGCGACATCGGCATATGGTCATTACCCCTGGAGCCGGCTCCGGACGCAATACTCGGTCCGAACCTGCGTTCACCGACCGAGCCGACAAGCCTGTCAATTTCCCGAGCCAAGAACCGAATCGCATTTGTCGGCAGGACGGGTTCAACGGATGTCTACGTTCGAGACCTGCCAGCCGGAGCAGAAATCAACATTACGAATAACCGAAATCGTGAGCGTGGAGCGGTGATTTCTGCTGATGGCAAGTATGTGGCCTACGAATCAAGGTCGGCCGGTAGCTCGGAGATTCGTATTTTTTCATTCGAATCCAATCAAAACCGACTCCTCTGCGAGTCGTGTGGCATCCCGAATGATTGGTCGCCCGGTAACGAGTACTTGCTCGCCAGTAATAGGAACCCCGGGGAGATCTCTCGCATTAGTGTCTCGAACGGGGAACGGTCAGAAATGATCCGTCTCCCCGAGGGGCACGTGGTGGACTCCGCCCGGTTCTCGCCCGATGGGCGTTGGATCGCGTTCGCCGAACGTGACGAAGAGAACACGGTTGGTCAGCTACTGGTGGCTCCGGCAAACGCAATGAGGCCCATAGCTCGGTCGGGCTGCATCGCGATCACGGATCGGGAGCATCATGACATGATGCCTCGCTGGTCAGCGGACGGGCACTCGCTCTACTTCCTTTCCGATCGAACGGGAAACCTCGACATTTGGCGAGTCGGACTGACGGCTGACCTGCGACCGCGCGGTGAACCCCGGCCTGTCCGGACATTCGACACCACACGTTTTTCCCTGGCCACGGTTGCGTACGAAGACTTGGGATTTGACATTGGAGCAGACCGCATCTATTTCACATTGCGGGAACTGACGGGACGGATCTACCTCCTGCGGCCGAAAGACCTCGCGCTTCGGTCGAATCCCTAGAGGTTTCGGGCGGACGACGGCGAGCTCGCCGCCACTCGATTGCTGACATCGGGTTCACGGCTGAAAAGGGATGCCGCCGAGGCCCCGGGTGCCTCGATTGTTAAGGTATTCGGAACATGGGTGTTCTCGGGAGGCCCCGATACGTCGCGCTCACGGCGCTACTTCTAATGCCTCCTTCGGTTCTGGCCGAGCTGAACACACAAGAGACCTTCCGGTTCCAAAGCGGATTCTGGACCAACCTGCATCATTTCCTGTTCCAGCGTGCGGTCGAACAACCAGCGGACGACACGACCGCCTCAACCAAACTCGGTCCTGAAGAGGCTAAAGACTGGAGCATGGCTCTCGCCTATTACGGGGAGCAGTTCGATGGCAAGGACTTGCTCGATCGAGACATGGTGGTAATCAAGAACGCGCTCGCGGATACGGGCAGCGAACCGTCCCTGGAATCGACTGGTCTTGATGGCGAACTTGTCGATGCACTTGAAACGGCGGCGCCGGTTTACCGCGCCGTGTGGTGGGCGGCGCATGATCGGAGCAATCGCTCCCGGATTGAGCGCCTGATTCCGCTCATAGCTCGGCACGAGGGCAGATTAAGGGTCCGCCTCGCGGAGATCTACGGGACTGAGTGGCCGGACACGAGGATCGAGACCGATGTCGTGTTCCATGCGAACTGGGCCGGCGCTTACACGACGCTGTATCCCACCCGGGTCACGATTTCCAGTGAGGACAACGGAGTGCCGCCACTGGAGAGCCTGGAAACTCTGTTCCACGAGGTTTCTCACGCCCTGATCGACAAGGTCCGGACAGCCATCAGCGAGCGAACGCGCTCGCTAGGAAAGCTGCTTCCCAGGAAGTCGTTGTGGCACGCCGTCCTCTTCTATTCGACGGGAGAGATCGTTCGGGAACTCGCCCCCGGCTACACCCCATACGCCCTCAAGCATCGTCTTTGGGAGCGGGCTTGGCCCGATCATCTCGGTGTCCTTGAGAGCGAGTGGAAGCCGTATCTGAACGGTGACCGGGAATTCGAGGCCTCAATCGAAGCCCTCGTCGACAGACTAGCGGTCGATCCATAGGGTTACCGATTGGGCACGGATCACCTTCCGCAGCGCACGGCTCTATGGAGAGCGCCCGTCGGCGTTCGACATCGCGAATCTACAGACGAGTGCCCTCAAACACGCGACCTGCGATTCGTGACGTGCACTGCTCATTCATGTCGCTATCCCGCCGAAGGAAAACGTACAATCCCTTCGCTGAATCGGCCCTTCGCAACTCTAAGAAGTATCCGTCCGTTGGTCGACGCTAGGCTAAGAAGAACTGCTACGAATCACACTGACCCGCCACCGAACGGCTACAGCGTCCGGTGACTGCCAGCCGACCCACAGTCATGAGTGTTCTGCAAGACCTTAGGTACGCGCTTCGAATGCTGGCCCGGGCTCCGGTCTACACGGCAGTTGTGGTGGCTACGCTGGCTCTCGGTATTGGGGCAAACACGGCCATCTATTCGCTCGTCGTCGCCACTGTGTTCCGTTCCGCACCGTACTACGAAGCCGAGAGGCTGGTAGCGGTGTGGACCCACTGGATCGGCTCCCCCAATCTCAGAGCACCCTCGTCGTGCCCCGACCTGCTGGACTGGCGCGATGACTCCGAGGTCTTTGAGGAGTACGGGTACTTTTTCCCGCGCCGAACTTACAACATGGGCGGCTCCGATCTGGAGCCCCATCAGGTCCTCGGCGGGAGGATGTCCGCTTCGCTACTGCCCATGCTGCGCGTCAATCCCGTGCTAGGCCGGAGTTTCCTTCCGGAAGAGGATATCGAGGGTGCCCGAACGGTCGCGATGCTCACGCACGGGTTCTGGCGCCAGCAATTCGGAGGCGACCCGGACATTATCGGCAAGAGCGTCCGGCTAGACCAGGTTCCGTACGAAATCGTCGGCGTGCTACCCGAAGAATTCCACATCGAGAGTCCGGCACCCAAGCTGTGGGTACCGTTCTCGCAAGAGGGCGCCGTCGAGTCATTCGGCCGGCAGGTGTCCTGGCTGAATGTGATCGGCCGCTTGAAGCCGGGCATCTCGGTCGGGCAGGCAGGGGCGGCCCTCGAAATCATCTCCGCCTCAAATCGGGAGCAGTATCCCGAGACGAACGAAAACAAGGGGGTCTTCGTCGAGCCCTTGGGCGACGCGCTCGCGGTGGAAAGCAAGGAAAGCCTGTACCTCATCTGGATCGCAGCCGGACTCGTCCTCCTGATTGCCTGCGTCAATGTCGCCAACCTGATGCTGGGCCGGCTGGCAGCACGTGGCCAGGAGGTTGCTGTGCGCGCCGCGATCGGCGCTGGCCGCGGCCGCCTTGTCCGCCAGTTCCTCACGGAATCGCTCGTGCTCGCCGCCCTGGGCGGCGTGGCCGGGTTTTGCCTCGCCGCGCTCCAACTCGGACCGCTTGTGCACCTCATTTCCCGCACGCTGTGGAACGGGCTCCCAACCTACTTGCAAGACGTTTCCGTTGACGCATCCGCCCTCGTGTTCGCGCTAGCGGTCACTTGCGTCACGGGACTGCTCTTCGGTTGCCTGCCGGCGCTGGTACAGTCACAGTCGAGAGTCGCCACGCGGATGGCTGCCGGTGATCGTGCCAAGAGCAGTCGATCGCTCGTGCGAAACGTGCTTGTCGTAGCGCAAACTGCGCTCTCGATAACCCTGCTGGTCGGCGTTGGCGTGAGTCTCAGCGCGTTCCTGCGAGCGGAGGACAGCGAACTGGGCCTCGCCGCCAACGAGGTTGCCGTCTTGCAGGTCGAATTACCGCGCACCCAGTACGCGGTCAGCGGACGAATGGAAGTGGGACGGCGAATCTGGACGATCCTGCCTGCGGTCGAGACCATCGGCCTCCGCCTCCGCGAGAGACTGGCGGCAATTCCTGGCGTGCGGGAGGTTGGACTCTCGTCACTTGCACCACCGTACTGTTGTCGCGGTACCACGGTAGAGGTCCTGGGTGCTGGCCAAGACGCCGCCGCCAACCGGTACCCGAGGTATCAGACCATCTCCCCGACCTACTTCGAGGCCCTTGGAATCCCGATCGTGCAAGGCAGGGCGTTTCACCCGGCGGACGGACAGGACGTGGCTATTGTCAACCGCTCGTTCGCCCTGAAACGGTTCGGTCAGAGGAGCCCGGTCGGTGAGTCCTTGATCGTGCATGGATGGAGGCCCGACCTGAAGAACTCGGCGGTTATCGTGGGCGTCGTTGCGGATTCCCTGCTCTCGCCTTGGCTAATTGAAGGCGCGGAGCCGCAGTTCTACCTGCCGTACGCCGGCCAGCCGGAAGAAACGCCGGGCAACATGCGCACCCAGCGATTAACTCTGTCTTACATGATTCGAACCGCGGGGGACCCGGCATCGGTGTTCGGGGAGGCAAAGCTGGCGGTTGCCGAGGTGCTGGGGGATTTGCCCGTTGCCAAACTAGCCACCCTGGAGAGCGAATTCGCCAGCCTGTTGCTTCCAGCGCAGATGATGGCAAGCCTGCTCGGAGGGCTGTCGCTGCTTGCAGTCCTGCTAACTGCCATCGGTCTCTACGGAGTAGTCGCCTATTCCGTGGGCCAGCGGAAGCGAGAGTTCGGCGTAAGACTGGCCCTGGGCGAGGTGCCGCAACGCTTGATGCTGTCCGTGCTGCAATCGAGTTGGCGCCTGACGGGGTATGGCATCCTCTGCGGAGGCGTGGGAGTGTTCGCCCTGGTTCCAGTGATGCAAGAGCAAATCTATCTGGTCGAAGGAGATCAATTCGGCGCCTTTCTCGTCATGGCGCTGGTGCTTCTCGGCGTCGCGACGATGGCCGGATTCCTGCCCGCCTGGAGTGCGTCCAAGCTCGATCCGATCAGCGTACTGAGCGAGGAGTAGCATTGCCCTGCGCGCATCTGCAATTGAGACATGGCGCGGCCAGCCTGTCAACGACCTGCTCGGCGCTCCAAGCAAGCAGCGAAGTTCAAGCCACGCAAGCACTGTTGGAGACACGCTTGTCGAGTCTGCCAGTGTGCATCGTGCCCAAGAGCTATCCGAAAGCTGGATCTTCGACGACCCCGCCGTCGAACAGCCGGACAATCCTCTGCGCGTAGCTCTCGAATCGCTGGTCGTGCGTCACCATGCAAATCGTCGCTCCGCTTTCATGCACAGTGCGCAAGAGATCCATGACCGCCTCGCCGTTCTTGGAATCGAGGTTCCCGGTTGGCTCGTCCGCGAGCAGGACTGACGGATCGCCGCCCAGCGCCCGGGCCACCGCCACTCTCTGCTGCTGGCCGCCCGACAGCTGCGAAGGGTAGTGCTTCATTCTGTGCGCCATCCCGACCCGCTCCAACGCCTCTTCCACGCGTTTCTTGCGCTCCGACTTCGGCATCGCTCGATATGTCAGGGGCAACTCGACATTCTCGTAGACCGTCAGATCCCCGATCAGATTGAAGGCCTGGAAGATGAACCCGATCTGCCGATTGCGGATCCGGGCTCGCTGACTGGCCTTCAGGTCTGCGACCGCTTCGCCGCCCAGTCGGTACACACCCTTCGTTGGAGTATCGAGCAGGCCCAGAATCGAGAGCAGTGTCGACTTTCCACAGCCTGATGGTCCGGAGATCGCCACATACTCGCCGTCGTGGATCTCGAGGTCCACATCCGAGAGCGCATGCGTCTCGACTTCGTCTGTGAAGAAGACCTTTGACACTCCCTCCAAGTAGATGAGGGGCTGTCCATTTGCCGTCGATTCCGTCATTGCAGTTCCTTCAGGATCCGTGGCGAGCGATTCCCATTGCGGTGCGGGACTCAATCCAAGCGTATCCGATCATAGGTATCCCAAGCGGACATGTCGGAGAGGATCACCTCGTCGCCCGCTACCAGGCCAGACTGGACCTCGATCGTGCTCACCGAAACGCTGCCCGCCTGAACCTGGACGCGCAAAGTGTGTTCTCCGTCTTCCTCTAACCGAAAGGGCCCGATGGCACTGTCCTCTTGGG
>Ga0209021_1004372_pt1 | contig 10487 bp, 10 predicted proteins | sample PinacodermFT_FD_187299 | JGI IMG/M metagenome (GOLD analysis project Ga0209021, IMG submission 187299) | Host-associated microbial community of the marine sponge Aplysina aerophoba from Gulf of Piran - sponge pinacoderm, lysed by freeze-thaw... | ecosystem: Host-associated > Porifera > Sponge >... | reverse complement strand
AGCCCTCCACGGGATTCCGGAGGCCTTCATCCGCTTTGCCGAGGCCGAGATCCTTCGCGACGCGCCGGACATCCGGGACGTCCTGCGCGCGATGTACGCATAGTGGCGCTCGCTGTCCGCGAACCGCCGTCAGTGTTCCCAGAAGTCCGCAATGGTGACTCGAGAGACTCATTTTCGTCGTCCCAGACTCAGTCTCCATCCTCTTCCTCATTTGGGGAAGACTCATCGTTGCTGTCATCCGGAACTGATTGGAACAACGCGAATACTGTCGGGTCGAAGAACCTTGCGGAGACGATCTCGGAGAAGGGGAATGCCACCTGGAAATTCTTGTAGCTCCACGCGGATTCGTTCGGCTGTGAGGCTAAGAAGCCCGCGATTTTCGGACCATACGAAGTCGTTAGTACCAACTCGCGGGTCTCATGGTGCCGATAGCCGCTGGCCATTGGGATGAGCGTTATGTCCGGATCGGCGCGGTGTGTCGTGATTCCGGTGTCCTGGGTGTACCCGACATAGGACTTCTTCGATCTGAGGGTGATCTCCACCATACGGTTCTTGGCTAGTGAATCCCGGAGAAGCCACAGGATCTGGTTCCCACCGCGTCGGGCTGCACGCCGTGCTGAAATGTGCTTGTCCGTCACCCCGTTCCACAAGAGAGCCGCCGTCAGTGCAGCAGCTGCGCTGAGTCCAATCGTGCCTGAGTACTCGAACGGGGCGAACACTTGCCACACCCATTGAAGTGCGAGGCACCAGTCATGCAACACCAGCACTAAGATTCGAGCAAGGATCAGAAAGAAGGTCCCCACCAGGGCCGAAATGAACACGACCTGGTATCCGGACAGACGCATGAGGCCGAAGCGAGTGCCACGGCTGACAGCCAGAAACAAGAACCCTACGACCGCCGGAAAAACGAGATAGCCGAAGCCCATAGCGGCCGAGTCTCTCTGGCTGCTGGAATCCGGCTCAGGAACCGTCCGGCTTTTCCCGTCCGGGCTTGGGATCTGTAGGAGTCCCGCTCTGCCCTTCCACGACGACCGTTTCCAAAGCCCTTCCGAGGCGCTCGATCGCAGCCTTCACATCCGGATGGCGCATGAGTTCGTCCGGATCGACATACTGACGGCCGAGCCAGGTGGTATGAACCTTCACCTTCGGATGCGGCGGTTTAGAGTCGCTACGATGGGAACTACGTCGCGGCCAAGGCACAGGCCAACCTCCGATGAGCTACCCAAAGGGTAGCGGATTCGCGCACAACGGTGTTGAGCACACCGTCGCCGGGCTTCCCCAGCTGTCTAGCACCAGAGTAGATCCTTGGATCGTGGCCCCATGGCGAGTTTGTCCGGTTCTTCGAAATTGCCGTTCTGCAGTCCACACATGGGATCTTGACACCTTGCCCGGCCAAATATCGTCACGGGTGAACCAATCGTGAGCGAAGCTCATTCAAACACAGTAGTAGCACGTGGGTTTTGCCCCGCCGTGCGGGACGATCTCGACCACAGATCCGCGGTTTCTCCCTTGGTCATCGGTCAGTGTTCCCAGGAGTCCGCGATGGTGACGTCCGCGACCAGAGGGACCTGAAGTTCCGCGACCGACTCCATTTCACCGCGGACGAGTTCGCCCACGGCTTCCGCCTCGCCGGAATCCACCTCGATCAACAGCTCGTCGTGGACCTGGAGCAACAAGACGCCCGAGGTGGGCTCGAGCGCCCGGTCCACGCCGAGCATCGCGATCTTGATCAGGTCGGCGGCGGTCCCCTGAATCGGGGCGTTCACCGCCATGCGCTCGGCAGCCTCGCGGCGGGCGCGCTGGGTGGTGCGGATCTCGGGGATGTGCCGCTGCCGGCCGAAGAGCGTCGTGACGCGGCCGGTCGTCCGGGCCTCTTCCCGAATGGCTCCAATCAGGTCCCGCACCCGGGCGTAGCGGTCGAAATAGGCGTCGATGAACGTCTTCGCCTCCCCGGTCGAGACACCGATTTCCTTGGCGAGGGTGAATGCGGTCTTGCCGTAGATGATGGAGAAGTTCACGATCTTGGCGCGTCGCCGGGCTTCCGGCGGGCTCAGTCCGAAGTCGCCGAAGACTTCCTCCGCCGTGCGAGCGTGAATGTCTTCACCCGACCGAAACGCCTTCGTGAGCACCGGGTCGCCGCTCAGGTGCGCCAGGATGCGCAGTTCGATCTGGGAGTAATCCGCCGATAGCAGGCGCTTCCCGGGAGCGGCCACGAACGCCTTCCGGACCTGGCGGCCGAGGTCCGAGCGAACCGGAATGTTCTGCAGGTTGGGGTCTGAACTCGAAAGCCGTCCGGTGGCGGCCACCGCCTGGTGCAGCCGGGTGTGGAGCCTCCCCGTGCCCGGCGCCACCAGCTCCGGCAACGGGTCCACGTAGGTGCTCTTCAGCTTGGCGACTTCGCGGTACTCAAGCACGAGACGCGGCACCTCGTGGTAGCGCGCCAGCTCCTCGAGCACGCCGGCCCTCGTCGAAGCCCGTTTGGTCTTCTGCGTCTTCGCGGTCTGGGGGAGTTGCAACTTGTCGAAGAGGATCTCCCCGAGTTGCTTGGGGCTCTGGATGTCGAACGGGGCGCCCGCCAACTCGTGGATCCGTGCGGTCAACTCCTCCAGTCGGGCCAGGAGATCCTTGCTGAGCGTGTGCAAGGTCTCGCTCTCGAGGCAGATGCCGCGCGTCTCGATCCGGGCAAGCACCGGCAGGAGCGGCATCTCGATCTCCCGGAATACGCCCGACAGCTTCTCGGCGTCGAGGAGGCCGTCCAGCTTTTGGGTGAGGCGGTGCTGCCAGGCCGCCGCGATCGCGAGTCGTTCGTCGGGCGCGGCGCTGCCGAACAGCGTCGCCTGCGACGCTGCCGGCTCCGGTAGCGAAAGGCCGACGTAGTCGCGGAGCACGTCGCCGAAACCCTGGGCCCGCCGGGTCGTATTGAGGAGCCAGGCCGCTACCTGCGAGTCGTGCGCCACTTCGGGCAGGCCCCCTCCCTGCTCGAGCCACCAGCGCACGAAGGGCTGTACACCGTGACCGACGAGCGCCAAACCACCGGACAGCGCCGGCCCGAACGCCTCTACCAGATCCGCTTCGCCAATACGGGAATCGACCGCCACCAGCAGCCCCTCCCCGGCCGAGGCGGCGAGCCCCAGGGCGGCAAGCGGCGCCGGATCCCGGCCGCGCGCGGAGCCGAACGTCGCGTGCACCGAGAGCCGTCCCGAGTCGCGGGCGCCTTTCAGAAGGCCGACCACGTCCCGCGGTCCGGCGGCCGTTCTTACCCGGGGGAGCCGCGCAGGCGCCGCCGGCGCCAGATCCCGCGCGTGCGTCCGGAGCTCGAGTTCCTCGAGCAGCTTCCGGGCGTCTTCCATCCGGGGACCCCGGTACCGGAGTCCGTCGAGGTCCTCTCCCGCCTCGGGAACGGGCACGTCCAGGCGAAGAACGGCGAGTTCCCGGGAAATCCGTGCCGAGGGTGCGTGTTCGTCGAGCAGCGCCGCCGTCCGTTTGCGGGTGATCTCCCCGGTGTGGGCGAGGATCTCTTCGACTCCGCCGAAGGAAGCGATGAGAGTCGCGGCGGTCTTGGGACCGATCCCGGGAACACCGGGGATGTTGTCAACCGAGTCCCCGACGAGGCCGAGGTAGTCCGGCACGAACTCCGGCGGCACCTTCAGCTTCGCTTCCACGCCGGCGCGATCGATTCGCTTGGCGGTGTCCGCGGGCGGAACGACGCTGACCCGGTCGTCCACGAGCTGGAGCAGATCCTTGTCGCCGGAAACGACCAGCACCCGGTACCCTCTGCCGCTCCCGGCCCGCGCCAGGGTTCCGATCACATCGTCCGCCTCCACCCCGGCGATCTCGACCACTGTCACTCCCAGCACCCGCGAAAGATCCCGTGTGAACGGAACCTGCTGCGCCAGTTCGGGAGGCATCTCCGGCCGGTTCGCCTTGTATTCGGGATAGGCCTCGTGACGGAAGGTGGGGCCGGGCGCGTCGAAGGCCACCGCTGCCAGCTCGGGAGCCTCCTCGCGCAGGATCTTCCTCAGCGTCGCCACGTAGCCATGGAGCGCACCGTTCGGCAGGCCGTCCGACCGGGTCAGCCGGGGCATCGCGAAGAACGAACGGAACAGCAGGTTGTTGCCGTCCACCAGCAGCAGCGTCGTTTCGGCCATGAGTCGCCCGGATTCTACGGGCGGGCCGGGTCCGCATTGATCCTGGCGGCAGGCCTCGGTTGCGCCCCGTCCGCATGGGAAGAGCACCACCGACTCGCTCTCGACGGGTCAGGGGCTTCCATCATTCGCCTCTCGGCCGACCTCCTTCCGGGCGCAGGGGAACGCGAAGCCACTCTCGTCCTCCGCGAGGAACTTTCCGCGGCGGGGGTGACCATTGGCCGGACGCGCCTCAGGCGGCGCGGCCAGGTCGAAGCCGAGGTGACGTTCGCCTCCGTGACCGCGCTCTGCAAGGCTCCGCTCCTTCACCGCGACTGCAGCTACCGGCGAACCGAAGACGGCGGGTTCGACCTCTCGATGAACATCGAGCCGCGGCCGGCCCCTCGCCCGGGGCCCGGCGAAGACGTCGAGATTCGCGTGCGGACCGAAGGGAGGATCACGGCGCACAACAGCGACGGCCCGTTGCAGCGGGGCAACGTGCTGTCCTGGGGGCGTCCGCTGGATCGTTTCCTCGGCGAGGGAATGCTCTTGCAGGTGCGGACCGACGGGACGAGCGTCTTCGCGGCCACCACGCGCATCGTGCTGCGCAGCGCCCTCATCGCGCTCGGGATCGTGGGAATCGGTCTGACGCTGCTGGTGCTGGAGGGACGGCGGCGCCTGAAGCGGAAGCGAGGGTCCCCCGCGCCGCCCTGAGTTTTCCACGGCGGGCCTGCGCAGGCCGGGCCTCGTCAAAGGACGGCGAAGCCCTCACGCCGCGCGGCCTCCGCGAGGCGCGTGTCGCCGCAAACGAAGTCCAAGAGCCCCGGATCCTCCTCGGCGGCCATGAGTGCGGCGGCCAACTGCAAAGCGTCGGAGGCGCGGAGCGCGTGAACGCCGAGCAGACGGACCGCCCGGCGGCGAAGATGCCCGGAGGGTTCGACCTCGCGCCAGCCTCCGACAAGGTTTTCGAGTTGCCCGAAAGACCGCAAGAGCTGCACGGCATTCAACTGGTGCTCCCGTTCGAGGCGTCGCAGCGCCGAGGCGCATTCGACGGAACTGCCCCACCAGGTAGCGATCTCCGGGTCGGCGTCCAGCAGAGCGCGACGCTCCGGGGTTGCCGCCTCCGCGACCAACAGCGAGACCAGGGCGGAGCTGTCCCAGTACCTCACGAGCCCTCTTCCCGGTCCGCGGTCACCGCGTCACTGGCCCGAACACCTTCGGGCAACCGCGGCAGTCGCGCCTTCAGAAGCGCTTCGAGATCCAGCTTCTCCCGCGGAGGGCTCAGAACTCCCTCGGCCTCGAGCCGTGCGATCCGGGGGTCCTCCGACGCGAGGCAGGGCTCGAGGCGGGCTACGGGCCGGCCGCGATCCGTGATGAGGACGGTCTCGCCCTGCCGGACGTGTCTCAGGAGGCTACTGAAGCCGTTTCTGGCTTCGGTAATACTGGCGTGCTGCATCACGCCATTCTAGCGTGATCGCGCCCGCGGTCCGACCCGCTCAGCCAGTCAAGGTCGCGAAGAACTCGGCCGCTACGTCCGCCGGTTGTTCACCGTCCACGTCCACGCGGCGGTTGAGCGCGCGCATGGTCTCGGTGCTGATCGCGCCACCGAGGCGATCGGCCAGTTCCGCCACCGCGGGGTGGGCGTCCGGCCGGTAGAGGAGCGCCGACTCGTACGGGGGAAACCAGCCGAGGTCGTCCTCGAGGACGAGCAGATCCAGCTTGGCGAGCCGGCCGTCGGTGGAGTTCCCCACCGCCACGTCCGCCTGACCGGCCTCCATCACCTGGAAGACCATGTCCACCTCCACCTCGATCGATTCCGGCATGGCGGCGAAGCCGTAGTGCTCCATCATCCCGCGCAGCCCGTCGGCCCGCTCGAAGAACGGGTACCCGGCGACAAAGAGGTAGTCCGAAATGCGGGCCAGGTCGGAGATCGTGCGCACGCCCTTCTCTCTCGCGAAGTCCCTCGGGACGGCGAGGACATAGTCGTTCGCGAAGCCGATGGGAGGGCCGAGCCGGAGGTCGAAGCGCTTCCGGTAGAGCTCCTTGACCCGCCCGTAGATCTCCTCCGCGGTCTGTCCCGCCACGAACGTCTCGTGCATGATCGCGGAGTAGGAGGTTCCGGTGTACTCGATGTAGCAGTCGAGATCGCCGTTCACGATCGCGGTGTGCAGGACGAACGTCTGCATCTGGAACCGCTCGGTGACCTCCAGCCCCGACGCCCTGAGGAGTCGCGCCAGGAGTTCCCCGAGGATGATCTGTTCCGAATACGTCTTGGCCCCGAGCACCGCCGACGGCCCTCCGGGGCCGCACCCGGTCCCGACCATCCCGGGAGCGAGCAGACCGGCACTCGCCCCGAAGGTCCGCTGAAGGAAACGGCGACGCCGCATGGTCCGTTGCAGAGTGAGTCCGAGGGTTACGAAGACGGGGCGCCACGCGAGGCCACGAGGCGCGATTCGAGCATCGCCAGCCCGCCATCCGCGATCAGCGCGAGGATCGCCGAGGGTATCGCGCCTGCAAAGAGAAGCCGGGAATCGAGCATCGCCAGCCCGCGGAAAATGAACGATCCCAGTCCGCCGGCGCCCACCGCCGCCGCAATCGTGACGAGCCCTACTCCGACTACCGTCGCGATCCGGATCCCCGAGAAGATGGATGGAAGCGCCAGGGGAACCTCAACGAGCGTGAGCCGCTGCCAATCGGTCATCCCCATGCCGCTGGCGGCGTCCAGGATCGCCGGGTCCACGTGACGCACCCCGGTCACCGTGTTCCGGAGGATGGGCAGCAGGGCATAGAGAACGAGGGCGATGATGGCGGTCCGGCTACCGATGCCGCCGATGAAGGGCAGCGGAATGAGGAGCCCGAAGAGCGCGAGTGACGGCACCGTCTGGATAACCCCCGCGAAGCCGAGCACCGGGCGGCCAAGAGCGGGAATCCGGGTGATCGCGAGCCCAAGGGGCACCGCGATCAATACCCCGGCCCCCGTGGAGATCACGACCAGGACTACGTGTTCGAGAGTGAGACTGAGGATTTCGGTCCACCGGCCGGCGAGGAACTCGAGAAAACTCATCCGCCGTTACCGAGCGCAGCCCCCTCGATGAAGCTGCGCACCAGATCGTCGGCGGGCGCGCGGCGGATGTCTGCCGGCGTACCCACCTGGCGAATCCCGCCGTCGGCCACCACCGCGATCCGATCGGCCAGCCGAAACGCCTCCGTGACGTCGTGGGTAACGAACAGCACCGTCTTTCCGAGTTCCCGGGAGAGAGATCGAAACTCCTCCTGAAGGCTCCGCCTGCCGATGGGGTCCACCGCGCCGAAGGGTTCGTCCATCAGCAGCGCCTGCGGGTCGGCCGCCAGTGCCCGAGCGACCCCGACGCGCTGGCGCTGTCCCCCTGAGAGCTGGTCCGGACGGCGGCCGCCGTGCTCCCGGGGATCGAGCCCGACGAGCCGCAGCATTTCCCCGGCCCGTTCACGGCGTCGCTCCGGGTCCCAGCCGAGCAGCCGGGGCACGAGCGAGACGTTTTCGCCCACGCTGAGGTGGGGCAGCAGCCCCACCCCCTGGATCGCATAGCCGATTCCCCGCCGGAGTTCGACCGGGTCCCAGTCGGTTACCGGACGGCCGCCGACGCACACCTCGCCAGCATCGGCGTCCACCAGCCGGTTTACGAGACGCAGGAGGGTCGTCTTCCCGCAGCCGCTCCGGCCGAGCAGAACCAGGACCTCGCCGGGCGATACGTCAAGCGACACCCGGTCCAGGACGAGCTTCTCGTCAAAGCTCTTGACGACCTCGCGAAACGAGATCGCGACCCCCTTCACGAAGCTGTCGAGCCCGCAGGCGAGGGCGCCTGTTGTCCCTCGACGAGCACCTCATCGGCCATCCCGGCAAAAAGCCCCGAATCGAGTACGCCGGGGATTTCGAGAATCTGCCGGTGCAGCGCAGCGGGGTCGGCGATTTCCCCGAAGGAAGCGTTGACGAGCAGGTTCCGGTTGTCCGTGACGAACGGTTTCCCGTCGGACTCGATGCGGATTTCGGCCTCGGCCCCCATGCGTTCGAGGGCCCTTCGCACCTGGGGCGCCGCGAACGGGATCGCTTCCACCGGAACGGACCGTTTGGCGCCGAGCCGGCGCGAGAGCTTCTCGGGACCGACCAGAACCAAAAACCGCGAGGCCGCCGCCGCCACCACCCGCTCTCGCACCAGCGCTCCACCGTGACCCTTGATGAGGTTCAGGTCCGGGTCCACTTCGTCGGCGCCGTCCACCGCGAGATCGACGGCGGCCACCTCCCCGAATCCGATCAGGGGAATGCCGAGCGAGCGAGCCAGCGACTCGGTGACGCGGGAGGTGGGGATCCCCCGCACCTCCAATCCGTTTCGCACGCGTTCCCCGAGTTCCCGCACGAAGCCGGCCGCCGCCCGACCGGTCCCGAGCCCGATCACCATCCCGGACTGCGCCCACGACGCGGCCCGCACGGCGATTTCCCAAGAGTGCAACGTCGCGGAAAGATACCAACGGTAGAGTGGGTGAATGGCCCGCTCGGACGATCCCGTCGCGCGGCTCCTGCCCTCGCCGCACCGGGTCGAGCGCCTATCGGGAAGCCTTCAGCTCGAAAGCCGCGGCCAGCTCGTTCTCGACACCGGCTCTCCGGCGGAGCAAGACGCAGCCGGGATGCTGGCCGCTCGGCTCGGCCAGCGCGCCGCCATGGACCTCGCCGTCGCCGCTCTTCCGGCAGCTCCCTCCGGGAACGTCGTCCTGTCCGAGACCGATTCCCATCCGGAGAGCTTCGAGCTTCGGGTGGACGCGGCGGGCGCTCGCCTCCACGGGGACCCCGCCGGACTCCGCTACGGCGCCGAGACCCTCGCCCAACTCACCGGCCCGGGCGGGGCGATTCCGGCCGTTCGCATCGAGGACGCTCCCGCCCTCCGCCGGCGCGGTTTCCTCCTCGACATCTCGCGGGGGAAGGTGCCCCGTCCAGAGAGCATCCGTTGGCTGATCGGAGTCCTGGCCCGTCTTCGCTACAACGAGCTGTTCCTCTATACCGAGCACACCTTCCAGTTCGAGAGGCATCCCGAGATCGGCGCGGGGTCCGGCGGCTATTCGGCGGCGGAGATCCGTGAGCTCGACGAAGCAGCCCGGGACCACGGCGTGGAACTCGTCCCCTGTCTCCAGACGTTCGGACATTTCCGCCGAATCCTGGAAAAAGCGCCCTACCGCCACCTCGCGGAATCGGATCGGCTCTGGTCCGTCTCGCCGGAGGCTCCGGGGACCTACCCCTTGCTGCGCGACATGCTCGAGGAATACCTCCCCAACTTTGCCTCCCGCTGGGCCCACATCAACTGCGACGAACCGGTGGACCTCGGGAAGGGGCTCTCGAGCGGCCGCGCCGCCCGCGAGGGGCCCGCGGCGGTCTTCGCGGGGCACGTAAACCGGGTCGCTGAAATCGTTCGGGAACTCGGGAAGCGCCCGATGATCTGGGCAGACGTCATCGCCGACCATCCGGAGGCGCTCGAGCTGCTCGATTCGTCCATCACGCTGGCCGACTGGTGGTACGAGCCGGATCACGACTTCGACCGGGTACGGCGATTTCAGGAGGCGGGCCGCGACTTTCTGACCGTGGCGGGCACTTCTTCCTGGACCAGCCTGTTTCCCCGTTTCGACACTTCCCTGCCCAACATCCGGGGGCACGCGCGTGCCGCAAAACGTTTCGGGGCCTCGGGCTTCATCCTCACCGACTGGGGAGACGGCGGCCACTACAACTTGTTCGGCGGCTCGCTCTTCCCGCTCGCGGCGGGCGCCGAGGCGGCCTGGGGGAGCGAAGACAGGCCCGAGAGCGAACTCGCCGCCGCCTTTTCGGAACATATCGCCGCAGATCCGTCCGGATTTTGCGGCGAGTTCGCCACGCGGCTCGGACGGCTGCACGACACCGGATTCCCCCACTTCAACCATTCGCCGCTCAAGACCGTCTTCTTCGAGACCCGCCTCCGAAGGAGTGCCCGGGTGCCCGCGCCCGAAGCGCTGGAGGCAACGCTCGAAGAGCTCCGCCGCCTTGCCGCCGAGACCGATGCCCGGGGCCTGCCTGCGGGGCTGTCAGGCGCCGAGTGGCGCTTCGCGCTGGACGCCTCGCTGCTCGCTGCCGAACGCGGCCTCGCCACGCTCCGTTTCCGTCGATCGGGGCGGAAGGGCGCGCCGGACAACCGCCAGCCAGCCGAGGAACTGGCGGCACTTGCGGACCGTCAACTCGGACTCGCGCGGCGTTTCCGGGATCTCTGGATACGGACGAACCGGCCGGAGGGCATGGAAACCGCGCGCAAGCGGTTTCAGGACGCGGTGACGGCGCTACGGAGAGCAGTCCGCTCCCTGAATCGCTGACGG
>Ga0209021_1004371_pt1 | contig 10487 bp, 11 predicted proteins | sample PinacodermFT_FD_187299 | JGI IMG/M metagenome (GOLD analysis project Ga0209021, IMG submission 187299) | Host-associated microbial community of the marine sponge Aplysina aerophoba from Gulf of Piran - sponge pinacoderm, lysed by freeze-thaw... | ecosystem: Host-associated > Porifera > Sponge >... | reverse complement strand
TGCCGCGGCTGGCCCTCCTCGGCGTCGGCCTCGGCCTCTTCCAGACCCCCAACAACCACGGCCTCATCGGCTCCGTCCCGCACGAACGGTTGGGAATCGCCTCGTCCGTCATTTCCATCATCCGCAGCGTCGGCCGTTCCCTCGGCACCGCCATCGCCACCGCCTTCGTCGGCATGCGGCTTGCCGCGGTCACCAACGACTCCGGGCCCCAGGACTTCGCCGCGTTGAACGTGGCGGACAACCCCCTGCTGCTGGGAGCGTTCATGGAGGGCTACGGCTACGCCTACGTCACGGCGGCGTGCCTGGGGCTGAGCGCGTTGGTGTTTACGATGATTGCGGCGGCGGGGAGGAGCCGTGGGGGCGGCGGGAGATGATCGGATATCGCGATGCACATGGACACACACGAAATCGACAACGCACTGCTGCGAAAGCAGTACCTCGAACAACACAAAACCCTCACCAGCGGGCAGATAAGAGAAGCATCCGGACTGAAAACCCGAAACCCCTCCGAACCCGCATCGCGCTGGAAGAGGCAAGGCAAGATCTTCGGCGTCCCTGTCGGAAGGGCCGATCACTATCCGGCGTTCCAGTTCAGGGACGGACGGCCACGGCCCGAGATCGCAAGAGTTCTCGCCGCGCTCCCCGAATCCATGTCACCCTGGCAGATCGCCTTCTGGTTCACCTCCAAGAACGGGTGGATCGAAAACGACGCGGCGCCCCAGGACGCTTTGCACGATATCAGCGGCGTGCTCGCGGCCGCGGCCGATCTTGCATCCGACAACCTTGGTTGATTCGTGGAGTTCTCCATTCCGGATCCTCCACGTCGGCTCTCGCCCATCCCGCCGCTCGAGGGGCTGCCAGCAGGCTCATGGTTGCACCGTATACATTGGGTTGCCTGGCGCAGCGCTCAGTTCAATGCCGGCGACCGGCTGACAGAGACAGACTTCGCCGTATCGAGGCGACGTCAAGACGACGACGATACCCTGCTGGCGGACGTGCGCCGAGCGGCGTTGCACGGAGGCATCAGGATCACGATCTGAAGGCACTGCATCCATGACCTTCCAACGATCTCCACCTCTAGTAACCCGTGCAGATACTTGCCATTCACGTCGTTCCGTCCATCCTTCGAACCGACTGTATTGAGACGGCAATCACCTGACAGTCCGACCTTCAGCGCCCGACGGCAAGTGACGAGGACGCCGGCCGTGACGCATCATGGGCTACTCACGCCAGCAGTTCTACGAGATCCGAGCAACTACCAGAATGCCCATGCCCTCGATCATCCAACCCACGGCGCGCTACGGGTCGCTCAGGGGAATACTCCCGACCAGGAGCAGCCGATGTCAGGTGAATACCCTATCTGTACAAACAGGGCCAAAACTAGCCAGGGAGGGGGGGTCTACAACTTCTCCGGCTCGTGATGCTTGTTAAGCGTCCATGTTTCGATAGCTTGAACACCGGCTGGCAGATGCCGACGCTTGTTTACGATGTCCAAGACAGTAAGATAGCGTTCTTTGACCGTTTCGGTACGCTTGTCGGGGCCGAAGCAAACAGCCGCGCGGATACCCTTGGCCCTGGTAAGTGAAGGCTTGAGTTTCGGTATAAGGCCGACGTTTTCTCGCGCTTTCAGCAACGTCTGTAGTTTTTCCCACAGTTTCGGTGAGGTATCGAGCGCATTATGCCACTCCCAAACATATTGGAGAAGCTGGAACGGTACATAGTACTCCCCGGTGCTCCCCGACTTGAGCTCAATAAGTACTAGGCGGCCGTCTGAATCAACCGCGAGTTGATCCACCTTTGCTCCCGTCTTCTTTAGCCTAGCCCACCGCGTCTTCGCGCTCTTGGCAATCAGTTCAAGTTCATCGAATGCATCGTTCACCCCCCCAAATGTCTTCATCGTTTCGTCGCGGTGTTTTAGCGATTCGTACTTGAGACGTGCTTCCCGATCGAAGGGTGTCCAAGGTTGAGTCACTCTGGACCAACTTAGTTGGACAGTACCCTCCTTTCTGGTATGTCGTGGATGAACGATATTCTTATCCTGCAAGTGTTTCAAATAGTCGTCGAGTGCCTTTCCGAAGGCTGGATCAGCGTCACTCCAAACCCTGCGAAAGAACTGTGGGTCGCGTGCGCAGTCACGGTAATACTTGTCCGCTGTTACCGTCAGGCCTCCTCTCTTACGCAGCCTAAGCTTCACTACGGCCGTTAACCCAAGATAAACATGGATGCAATCATCGGAGCGAAAATGTACATCCAACTTGAGATCGCCGATCTGCCTGTCTATGAGTTCGATGAGCGGAGCGAGAAGGCATCCTGGCATGAGCAACTTGCGTAGCTCGTCCGAAGGCGCACGCTCGTAGCAGACTTTCGCATTTTGCATCGCAGTACCCTTTCGTGTCGTGGATTTGTTTCAAACTTCCCACCACTCGCCATCGCTTCGTTGGATGACATTACCGAAGAACTCTCCAAATCGGCTGGTCTCAAAAGAGTGGATCGGCACGAGGGTGCTCGGCGCAAGCGCGGCGGCGAGGCGCTTGAGGTCGGCAACGGAGGCGTGACCGGAGGTGTGGATGGTACGCCGGGGAATGCCGTGCCGTTCGAGCCATTTCAAGACCCTGAGGGAACTCTTCTCCTTCAGATACCCATCCCACATCGAATAGGTGAATCCTGCCCCTTCCAACACCGCCTGGACGCCATAGTCACTCATCGCCATGGGGCGAAACAGCATGACTGCCCGTTTGGCAAGCCTTGGGAGATTCCTGTCGAAAACCCGATACTCGTTGTGCCTGTCACGGTCGGCAAACAATCCCCTGTTCTTGATGGCGACACGTTGGGCGTGGGGAATGTAGACGCTCACCTCGTCCCAGTTTGCTTGCGGGATGCGATCCCGGCCCGTCGCCTCCAGCACAACCGCGGTGTAGAGGTCGATAAGAAGCACGCGGCCGGTTCGTTTGGCGGCGCGGAAGATCGTGACCAGACGGTCGATGTTCTGCGAGGAGGTCCAGACGAAGTGGAGGCCCTTGGTTTCCTTGAAGGCCTGGACGAACTCCGTCTCAAGGTCGTCCTCGGTGGCGAACCCTTCATCTGTTCCAGTCCGCCCGATGGTGGTTCCCTCCATCATGAGGACGTCGATGTTCTCCGGCGGGCGAGCAACCATGAATTCGAACAACTTCGATTTGCGGCCGTGGGCACGGAAATCGCCGGAGTAGAACACCCGCTTACCGTCCGCCGCGACCAGGAGATGGTAGGCATCGAACGCGCTGTGGTCCACCAGATACGGCGTGACGCGAAACGGACCAATCTCGATGGGTGTCCGGTGGGCGATGAAGTTGGGGTCGGTGAATGCAGTCCCGTTGGGAACGTAGGCGCTCGCCGCCTTCATCACGTTGTGCGCACCTTGGCCGATGTAGACGGGAACCTCCGGGTGGACGTACCGGGCCAAGCCGTAGTGGTCCATGTGGGGATGCGAGATGAGAACCCCGAGCAGGCTGTCGTCCGGTTCCCGGAAACCCGGAACCTGCGGCAGCAGGCTCTTGTGCGCATCCACGTCGGCCGGCGCGTCGAGCGGCAAGCCGACGTCGAGCGCGATGCGCTTCCCCTGCGCTTCCATCTCGATGCAGGTACCGCCGATCTCCTCCGTGCCTCGATGAATTCGGATTTTCATAGCGTCAAATGTCTTCGCGACCTGACTCCCGTCCACAAATTCGGTCCAATTCCTCCTTGAGTTCCTGACCGCTGACCACCTCCATACGTCCCTCCCGGACAGCCTTCACGATCTCTCGCGCCCGAGCAACATCGTAGGCCTCTTCGAGTCGGCCAATCTCTTCTTCGGTGAGCCGACCGGCCTCCTCCTGGCTCAGCCTCCGAAACTCGCACCTCTCCCCGAGAACCCGGTCGATCTCGTCTTCGGCCTCAGAGGACCGTTGTGCCGCTTCTCGTTCCTTCATCCGAATCTCCACGTGGCACTCCAGACCGACGGCGATGGACTTTCGCTTTCGCGCTGGTGGAACACGGCCAGTGCCGCGCCCCATCGGTCTCTGGCAACGTGAATCTGATTCTATATCTTTATACGGAGGGCGAGAAGTGCATGCTTGTGTTTAGTGGAATAAATCCAGTATTTTAGCTCAATTTTTCTAACCATGAAAGCCGCAGAGGACATGTAACCCGCTGACCGGGTCGGCGCGATTCTGTTGCCGGTTGGATTCGTCCAGAAGGGTTTGACGAGAAGTGTCGGGAGTGGCCTGGAGTAAGCCACTGGCGAGAACGCGTCAGTCCAGGGCAAGTGCAAAGCGCACGGCCGTTGCCACCCTTTCCATTTTTTCGGCCGGGAGACTCGTGACCAGCGCGCCGACTCTACCACGTGGAACCGTCTGCAAATGATCGCAGTTCACCGCGCATTCACGAGGCATTCCATCGTCGACCGACAGTACGACCTCGCTCGGGATACCGCGAACGGTCGTGGTGACCGGAGCGACCGTCACTTCGCCCAGGCTCGGAATGATCGAGTCACGCGTGAGAACGAGCACAGGTCTGCGCTTGTCCGGGCGAGCGAATCGGTACCACCGGATCTCACCGCGACGCATCACTCCTCTTTCCACGCATCGTCACCCCATGCGTGATCCCTTTCCGGGATGTCGAACTCCTGTTTGGCGGGCGGGTTCTTTCGGTATCCGGCTCTGTGGCGCTCTTCCAACTCCGCTTCGTCGTAGCGCTCCAGGGCGGCTCTCAACACTTTGCGTGTAAACCCCGAGCGCGTCGTACCGAGTCGCTTCGCCCTCTTATCGACCCTTTCCACAAGATCAGCGTCCATCGTTAACTGTATGACTTTCATAGCTATACACTAACCTATTTTCTGCTCTATACAAGTCTCTTGCGCTTGACGTCGTCGGTCAGGTCCGTCCGGTCCCGATCTCGCTCAGCGAAAAGTCGGCCATCGGTTTCCTGGCCTCCCTGCCGATGCTGTTTCTCGTGGGGTTTGCTCAGAAGGGGCTGACGCGGGGTTTCGGAGGCGGACTGAAGTAAGACGCGGTCGCGTTGACCGTCAGAAGTGGCGCACGCGGGCCAAGAGTTCAGCCTCTGGCCGTCCGGCCGCTGTCGCCGACCATCCGGTCAGATCCGGGCGCGGTCCAAAGAGCGCGAAAACCTTGCCGTCTTTGGGTGGCCCGGACTGCAGCCCGCCATCGACCCGCCAGCCATGCGCGCCGCCTGAACGCAGGGCAGCCGACGGCGCCGTGAGCCCGGACGCGCCTCCGTTTCGAAAGCGGTCGGCTTCCCGTTGGCAATCGAGCCAGCTCTCCCGACCGCCGGTCAGCGTCGCCGGCGCCAACTCCGGCTCCTCCGCCGGCTCGTCACCGATGTCCACCGCCCACAGTGCCCGGCGAACCGTCAGCAGGTCCTCCGGATCGGCGATCTCCTCGTGACGCAGGAACTCGGCCCACGCCCCGTCCGGCGTATCCGTGAGATAGTGTGTCAACTGGCCTGGGATGTTCCATCGACCCGCGGGCTGAGACGGGTCTTCCCGGAGGAAAGGGAAACGGGGATCGGCGTGACGAAAGGCGATCATGTCACCGGCGACGGTCCAAGGGCTGCCGCCAACTCCCGCACTTGCCGCGGCCCGTCGTCATCCGGTCCCCAATCTCCGTCCAGCAACTGAGCGGGTGCATACCCGTTGAGCAACTTGCGTGGACGGTGGAACCAACGGCGGACGCCGACATCGTTGTACGCACCCGCGAGGTCACCCACGACAAAGGCCAGGAAGTGGAGACGGGCGGCGACCGCATCGGGCGTCGTCCGGGTGCCGGCGAAATAGCGACGGGCGCTTGACGCGGATATCCCCATGAGTTGGCCCATGGACTCCAGACCCAGGACACGTTCGACAACCCGCCACTCCCGCTCGGGAACAGGCGATTCGGTGAGCGCCTCGCTGATCTTCTTGAGCAGAGCGGACAACCTCTCCGGCCCGGTGGTCGAGGCCGTACGAAGTTCCGCCGTGAGCCCCCGGCCGATCCCGGCATCCAGCAAACCTCTCTCCAATCCCTCCATGGCGGTGTCGTCCAGGCGCACGATTTCGGCGGGCAGCAAGCCCATCGCATCCGCCCGGCTGAGCGCCTCGATAGCTGCCGGCATCACCTTCGGGTCGTCGAACGGACTGCGGATGGATCCTGATTGGATATTTAACACAATCCAAAACCTATCCGGTCAATGGAGGCCTGTCAACTCCTCCGGAACTTGGAGCAAATTCCGTGCCGGAGCGTCGTGTGGCACGATTGATTCAACGATACACAGGGTCAAACCACGACTCTTCGCTCGCCCTCCACGGCCAGCCCGTAGAACTCCTCCGCATTCCGGTGCAGCACGGCGTGCTTGTCGTCGTCGGTGAGGCGGTTGTTCTCGACGATCTCGCGGATCTCGGACTTGCAGTAGTCGTTGTTGACCTCGTGGGGAAAGTCGCTGGAGAACATGAAGGGCTTGTTGCCCAGGGCCTCGATGGCGTTGTGGAGGGTGGGCTCGGTGCCTTCGCAGCCGACGAAGAGGCGCCCCTCTTCGGCGTGGCGCCGGATGTAGTGGCTCACCGCCTCGCCCGGCTTGAGCTGGATGAACTCGCCGCGGGGGTCGTACTGGACGTGGGTTTCCCAGCCTCGGTCGAAGCGTTCGAGACAGGTGTGAATCCAGGCCACGCCGCCCTCCATGAAGCCCACGCGCATGTTGGGATAGCGGTCGAACAGACCGTTGAACACGAAACCGGCGAAGCACACCATCTGGCCGAAGGGGTGGCCCAGGCCGTTGATGGGGGCGTAGGGCGTCAGGTAGTCCATGCCCAGCCCCTCGTGGGCGCCGCCGTGGACGCCGATGCTGCAGCCCAGCCGGTCGGCCTCGGCGTACACCGGCCAGTACTCCTTGGAACCCAGGTGGCCCTTGAGGCCCATGGAGGGCAGCATGGCGCCGCAGAAGCCCAACTCCTCGACGGTGCGGCGCAACTCCTTCACCGCTTCCGATGGTTCCTGCATGGGGATCAGGCCGAGCCCCTGGAACTTCGCGCTCGCCTTCAGGTAGGTGTCGTGGAACCAGTTGTTGTAGGCTTGGCAGATCTCGATGGCGAAGTCGCCGTTGATCACCTTGCCCACCGCCAGCCCTCCGGTGGGATAGAGGACGGCGCGGTTGATGCCCACATCCTCCATGAATTCCAACCAACCCGGCGGCCCCACCTGCCGGAAAGCGCCCGGAACGAGGTCATAGAGGGTTGCGCTGTGGAGGTGATCCAGGGGCGGGAAGAGCCTGCCCTTGCCTCGAAAGCGGTCGTGGTAGGCCGCCGGCATGTACTCTAGCAGCGCCTCCCAGTCCTCCATGACGTGTCCGTCGCCGTCGATGACGTCCATGTGATTCCCGGCCATGTTCGTCCCTCCCCTTTCCAGGGAGCCTACGCTACGGCAGCGCGCTTAAAAGGGGCGACCGCCGGTCGCCCCTACGGTCGGCTGCCCGGGTAGGCTCCTGCTGCCCGCCGGATATGGCTGCCGACGCTACAGTCCGTAGAGCCGACGCGCGTTGTCGCTCAGGATCTTCAGTTTGACGTCCTCGGAGATGTCGGTGCGCTCCCGGAATATCTTGATGGCGTCCACGTCGCTGGAAACGTCGGTGTGCCCGTAGTCGGTGCCGATGACCAGGCCGTCCTCGCCGCTCTCCTGGACAATATAGGCCAGATCGTCACTGTTCTCGCACGTGACGAACATGCCGAACTCGCCCATGGGGTTGTCCGGCCACTCCCGCCCCAGCACACGGCAGCGGGCGCGGACCTCGCGCAGCATCCAGGGCACCCACTGGGAACTGGCCTCGATGAAACCCCAGCGCAAGTCCGGAAACACCTGCGGTATCTCGCTCAGCAGAATGTCGCTGAAGGCGCCCACGGTGGGCACCCGAAAACGGTGGAAGTTGGCTGCATTGGACACCGGATGGTTGCAGAGGTCGTTGAACCACGGGCTGCCGTTGGCGATGTGGATGGCGACGGCCATGTCCAGGCGCGTGGCTTCCTCATAGATGGGATAGAAATACGGGTCCACCAGCAGCCGGTTGCCCTCGTACGGGCGCATCAGCACCGCGCAGGCGCCGTGCTCCTTGCCGAAGCGGACCTGATCCAGAGCATCGGAAATGCTGAGGGTGGGCGCCAGGCACGACCACCTGAGCCTGCCCTCGGACTGGGACCAGATGTCCCCAAGCCACCGGTTCCAGCTTCCGCACAGCGCCACCTCCACCGGCGCACGGTCCGTCACCTGCTCGATGAACATGGTGTTGTGAAGCACCTGGACGTCGACGCCGGTGTCGTCCATGTGTTCCAGCCGGAGCCCCACGTTGCCGAGCTCCATGGACTCGTCGGCGTCGGCGAACTTGCGGCCCACTTGCCGCTCACGCTGCCGAAGGGCTTCCTCCGAAAACGCCGGGAAGCGGAACCCCTTCACCTTGCCGTCCACCACCCAGAACTGCTGCTTTACGCCCGCCTCCTCCGGCGACGCCAGCGGCACCGGACGGTACTGGTGTTCCGAGGGTTCAAGATAGTCCCAGGTCCGTTCGCATTCCACCACGTGGGCGTCCGAGTCCACGATCAAGGGCTTTCCGTTGGCGTCTCCACTCATGTCCTTGCTCCTTTGCCCGATTTCCCGAGCCGGACAGTCGCTCGGGGCACGGGCGGGTTTGACACCCGGCGCTACAGCGCGTAGAGCCGGCGCGCGTTGTCACTCAGGATCTTTCGCTTCACGTCCTCGGCCAGATCGGTGCGATCCCGGAAGATCCGGATAGCATCGAGGTCGCTGGACGTATCCGTGTGGCCGTAGTCGGTGCCGATGACCAGGCCGTCCTCGCCGCTCTCCTGGACGATGTACGGCAGGTCGTCGGTGTTCTCGCAGGTCACGAACATCCGGAACGCTTCCATGGGGTTGTCCGGCCATTCCCGGCCCCTGGTCCTGAACCGGTTCCGGGTCTCGTGAAGGATCCACGGCAGCCACTGGGCGCTGGCCTCGATGAAGCCCCAGCGCAGATTCGGGAACAGCTCCGGCACCTCGCTGAAGAGCACGTGGGCGAAGCCGCCCACCGTGGGGATGCGGAAGCGGTGGAAAAAGGCTCCCAGCCAGAGCGGATGGCGGTAGAGGTCGTTGAGCCAGGCGTTGCCGTTGGCGATGTGCACGGCAATGGCCAGGTCCAGGCGGCTGGCCTCCTCGTAGATGGGATAGAAATACGGGTCCACCAGCGGGCGGTTGCCCTCGACGGGCCGCATCAGCACCGCGCAGGCGCCGTGCTCCCTGGAGAAGCGGATCTGGTCCAGCGCGTCCGGCATGCTCAGGGTAGGCGCGAGACACGACCAGCGCAGCCGTCCGTCCGACTGGGACCAGATGTCCGCGAGCCACCGGTTCCAGCTCCCGCACAGCGCCACCTCCACCGGAACGCGCTCCGTCACCTCCTCGATGAACATGGTGTTGTGCAGCACCTGAACGTCCACCCCGGTGGCGTCCATGTGCTCCAGCCGCAGCCCCACGTTGCCCAACTCCCGGGCCTCCCTGGCCTCGGCGAACCTGCGGCCTACCTGCTCCTGCCGGCGCCGCAACTCCTCCTCCGAGAACGCCGGGAAGCGATTGCCTCGCACCTTGCCGTCCACGAGCCAGAACTGCAGCGTGACGCCTCCGTCTTCGGGCGCCGCCAGCGGCACCGGGCGGTACTGCCGTTCCGAAGGGTCGAGGTAGTCCCAGGTACGCTCGCATTCCACTACGTGGGCGTCCGCGTCGACGATCAAGAGCTTTCCGTTGGCGTCTCCGCTCATGGCCTTGCTCCTTTTCTCGTCTTCCCGAGCCGGGCAGCCGTCCTGGCACGGGCGGGTTTGAAACCCGCCCCCTACAGCCCGTAGAGCCGGCGCGCGTTGTCGCTCAGGATCTTGCGCTTGACGTCCTCGGACAGGTCCGTGCGCTCCCGGAAGACCTTGATGGCATCCACGTCGCTGGAGGTGTCGGTGTGGCCGTAGTCCGTGCCGATGACCAGGCCGTCCTCGCCGGTCTGCTGCACGATGTACGGCAAATCATCGGTGTTCTCGCAGGTCACGAACATCCGGAAGTGGTCCATGGGATTGTCCGGCCACTCACGGCCCAGGGTCCGGAAACGGTTGCCGACTTCGTGAAGGATCCAGGGCAGCCACTGGGAGCTGGCTTCGATGAAACCCCAGCGCAGCTTGGGGAACAGCTCCGGCACCTCGCTGAAGAGCACGTCGGCGAAGCCGCCCACGGTGGGGATGCGGAACCGGTGGAAGGTGGCGCCGAGCCGGACCGGGTGGCTGTAGAGGTCGTTGAGCCAGGAACTGCCGTTGGCGATGTGGATGGCGATGGGCATGTCCAGGCGGCTGGCCTCTTCGTAGATGGGGTAGAAGTACGGGTCCGCCAGCAGCTTGCTCCCCTCCACCGGGCGCAGCAGCACCGCGCACGCACCGTTCTCCCTGGAGAAGCGGATCTGGTCCAGCG
>Ga0209021_1004365_pt1 | contig 10501 bp, 10 predicted proteins | sample PinacodermFT_FD_187299 | JGI IMG/M metagenome (GOLD analysis project Ga0209021, IMG submission 187299) | Host-associated microbial community of the marine sponge Aplysina aerophoba from Gulf of Piran - sponge pinacoderm, lysed by freeze-thaw... | ecosystem: Host-associated > Porifera > Sponge >... | reverse complement strand
GGCCGCCGTGTGAAGGGGAGTCATCCCATTTTCGTCTTTGGCGTTCACGTCCGCGCCGGCAGCGAGCAGGGCCTCCGCCGTTCCCGCTTTGCCGTAGCGTAACGCCCGGTTAAGGGGAGTCATCCCATTTTCGTCTTTGGCGTTCACGTCCGCGCCGGCGGCGAGCAGGGCCTCCGCCGTTCCCGCTTCGGCGTAGCGTAACGCCCAGTGAAGGGGAGTCGTCCCATCTTTGGCTTTGGCGTTCACGTCCGCGCCAGCACCGAGCAGGGCCTTCGCCGTTCCCGCTTCGGCGTAGCGTAACGCCCAGTGAAGGGGAGTCGCCCCGTCTTTGGCTTTGGCGTTCACGTCCGCGCCAGCAGCGAGCAAGGCCTTCGCCATTTCCGCCCGGCCCTCGCCTGCCGCCCAGTGAAGGGGAGTCGCCTCATCTTTGGTTTTGGCGTTCACGTCCGCGCCGGCAGCGAGCAGGGCCTCCGCCGTTCCCGCTTTGCCGTAGCGTAACGCCCAGTGAAGGGGAGTCCGCCCGTGTTCGTCTTTGGCGTTCGCGTCCGCGCCGGCACCGAGCAGGGCCTCCGCCGTTCCCGCTTCGCCGTAGCGTAACGCCCAGTAAAGGGGAGTCCGCCCGTGTTCGTCTTTGGCGTTCGCGTCCGCGCCGGCAGCGAGCAGGGCCTCCGCCGTTCCCGCTTCGCCGTAGCGTAACGCCCAGTGAAGGGGAGTCCGCCCGTGTTCGTCTTTGGCGTTCGCGTCCACGCCATCGGCCAGCAGCTTTCTGACGCGACGCTCATGGCCCTGCCGCACTGCGTCGTGGATCGGAGCCGCCATCACGGCCGTTGAAGACCAAAGACACGCAAGCACAAGTGCCGTCATCAATCGTGAAATCATCCGTCTCCTCCGGTTTCCAATACAAACCCGCTTCCCAGCCGCATCGGCGGGGAATGCGCGCTGGGAGAATATGTAGTGGCGCGAGGCCATGGGTCAAGAAATTCCCCCGGACCAGATCGTTTTATGGCATTCCCTCTCAGGCCGGGATTGCGGTCACGCACTCGCGCTCGGGTTTGACATCTACCAAACCGTTCGAAGTCGGCATGCCCTCGGCAGGATACGCATGACCGGGCACACCGCGGATTGCTCTGGCGGCGGCAAGCTCGGACTGCGTACGGTCGTGATTGACTGAACATACTCCACCTGGCCGAAAAAGAAAGTGGTCAACACGGTCGACCGGAAGCCATCTACATTCAGCATCGGCTGATACTGAACAACCAGCTCAAGCGTTGGCTGTTCAACAACAGCCTCGCCGACGTGGCGCTCTACGCCGGTGAATACTTCCCCACGACTCTCGGCACGGTTCGCGACGGGTTCGGGACCATCGCAAAGAAGTACTCCAACAGCAAGGCCCGCAACGTTGTCGTCCCTTCAGCCTCGGCATCAGCATCACGTTCACGTGCTGGAGCAGATGGAGACGGCATCAGAAAAGAACCCTCAGAAATTTCGCCTGGGGAGTTCCCTACAAACACGCCCCGGTTCTTCATGATCTCGAACCAGATGATGCTGTTGCTTCCAAGCGGCGCGATGCAGACCGCAGAGGAGGCCGTTCCACCAGCGATGACGATGCCGCCCTGCCCTGCGCCATCGCACTCGATGGTTACATCAAGCGTCGTGGCAACGGACCTGATGCCGCCGCTTTCGTCCGTGACCCCTGGCTTATGCGTTCAATGATCCGAACGACCTGTTGAGCCGTCCGGTTTTGCCAGATCCCTACCCATAGTACTGGGACATCGTCCTCGACGTCGTCACCAGGGTCGCGCGCGGCGTTGTGGAACCCGGGTGTCGGCCTGCTCACCGATCCGTTGAAGGCACATAACGGGTTAGGCAGCGACAACCGGATCATCGAACTCATCGTAGCCGGTTACAAGCCTTGATGCCGCCACGGGTTGATGAAATGCTGCATGAGTTGGACCACGATCCGCCAGGGTCCCACGATACACGAATGCTTGCGCGTTGCGCCAACCGCGGCCGGTCAGAACAGCACCGGATCCCGATGGACCGGCTCGCCGTTGACGAGGATGCGGCGGATGGCGGCCTGCCCGGTGGAGCGCGACACGGCTACTTCGACCTGGATCCCGCCGGCCGTCAGCCGCTCGTCCATTGCCTTGGCGGCCCGTTCGTCCAGATAGTACCGCTCAATGCCGTAGTAGAGACGGTCGCGACGACCGCGGTCGTTGACGCCCACCCGAACCAGGCGTGCGCGCAGCACCGGGCGCTCGGGGGAGAACGGCTGCATCGCCGGGTGCAGGCCGGCGACCTCCCAAACGCCGTCCTCGGCCTTTCGCAACGCCGCATAGACTACTTGCTCCGTGGCCAGCCCGGCCTCGGCAGCGATCTTCGGGTCCGCCGTCGAGATGGAAAATCCCAACCTGAGATAGTGTCCCAGCAGGAGGTGGCGCGGGTCCGCGGGTGTAACCCGGAGAATCAGTGTTTCACCCCAGCGCAGGGCATACCCGTGCATCGCGACCATCACGCCAAGCGAGAGGGCCTGGAACAGGAAGGCGGCGGCCGCCCCCACGATGATCCGACGCTTGGTGCTCATGTCGCGCGGTCTCCGGCCCTGGCCGCGGCCCACAGGTCGAACCGGCGTATGACCACAGCCACCGCCACCAGGATCAAGCCTCCGAGGATGAGGTACAGACCGGTCTCGAGCAGCGAGCCGAAGGCGCGGGCGTAGACGTGCAGCACGTGGCCGACAAAGAGAATATAACCCGCGACGCGCCACAGGGGATCGCCGCGCAGGCCGAAGTCGATGAGCCAAAGCACCAGGATCAGGGAAAACGCCGCATGGAGCCAAAAGACCAGAGGGTGTCCGCCGGGCAAATACGGCTGGAAAACGTTGATGAGAAGGATGGCCATCATGCCCGCGGCGTCTCGGCCGGGAATATGGCCGGCGGAACACAGGAAGGCCAGCACCATGGCCGCTACCGAGACCGCCGCGACCAACAGCCAGAAGTCTCCCGCGTCGCCGAACGCACCCGTGTCGCCGCCCACGCCGGTCCACACGTAGAGCAGCACCGAGCCCGCGATCGCGGCGCCGAGTGCGTACCGTTCCATGATCGCAGAGTGGCCGGCGAGCCACGGGGCCCGTTTGGCCGACTTCGAAACTGCCGCCCCCGCCCACAACATGACCACCACGACGAGGCAGGCCACGGTGAACAGCGCGGTGCGTTCGCTGAACGCATCCTGCCTCGTGAATGAAGCGAGGTAGTGGACGTAGTAGAGCAGCGTCACCATGGCGTAGTGCGGCAGGGGCTTCCATTTCCACCGGTCACCGGTGATCACCGCCGCAATCCACAGCGCCGCGAAGATCAACGAGCCGGAATCCTGCCGCGTTTCGAATTGCAAGAGCTCGTTATGCGTCCACAGCAGGAGCGTGACGAACACCAGGTGGAGGGTCAGCTTCGATCTTGCGCCCCAAACGGTGGCGAGACCACCCGCGCACCAGAGCATAATGGCGGCGGATTCACTGTCCGAGGAGATGTGGTACATCTGCGCGATGTTGAAGACGTTGGCCCCGAAGAGGCTGGCGGCCAGGAGAAAAAGGCTTTCCGGAATCCAGCGATGGCTTTCCCTCGCCACGGCCGCGATGCCCGCGGTGTAGAGGACGGCCATGCCGCCCAGCATGATGAGAAGGCGCAGGCCGTAGTCTAGCCCGTCCCAATTCGCCCCGGCAAAGGCCACAATACCGACCACAACCAGGACGATGCCTGCGCCGAGGGCGATGGTGAAGGGTTTGTAGCGCGCCTCGTGGCGGTCGAGGTCGTCGAGGATCGCGGCCCGGCCGGTCTCGGACAGCCATCCGAGATCCACCCATCGGGACAGGTCGCGTCGCAGGCGGTGTGTGTAGGAAAAGGGATTCACGTGCCAGGGTCCTCCGGCAGCGGCCTCGCGACCTGCGTTGCGGCCGAAGGCCGGCACGTCCGTCAGATTGCCGGCGACGGGTGATTCCGGGACCAAATCGAGCCCAGCTCGCCGGCGCTGTACAGTCCTTGATGGGACGACCCGGGGGCGTTCAGCGCCTGTGTGCTGGCGTTCCGCCCGGGGCAGCCCTCCGTGCGTCGTAGAACGCCGGGTGGTGCAGTAGCGTTCCGGCGAACCGCGCGAACCCATCGTCCCGGCCCTCAGCACAAGTCCGTCAGCCGTTCTGTCCGCCGAGGCGAAAGATCGTTGTACTTAAAGGGCTGTAACAAGACAGAACCAGGAGGACAACGGGACACGGACCTCAACCGCGATGCCGCGAAACATGAAGGCGCCACCATGCGACCCTCGCACGGCAACGTCCTTGGTCTGATACCATGTCTGACACGGCCCCGTCGCCGCCGGTGTGAAATTGACCAACGAAAGCAGGAGCGGCAGGCGGGCGAGTCGATTCAACTGGCCCATAGGCCGGATTTGACAGTGGCCCACGGGTAAGTCAGGTTATCTTGATGTTGCACAGGAAAAACGATGAGGCGCATGATCTCCGCTCCTTCGCTGATTCTGCTCCTTGCTCTTTCGGCCGGCCACCTTCCTGCGTCTCCGGCCTGCGCCCACTGCGCCCGGGAATCGGGCGAGATTCGGCGCATCGCCGATTAGCCCTCAGCGAAACCCCGCCGGCAGGATGAGTGAAAGGCGATTCATCGACAAAGTGGGCAGGCTCTCCTTGCGCAACCGAATCAACGATGCCGACTTGAAGTACGAGCGGGAATTCTGCCCGCGATATTTTCCCGAAGAGCGTTCGGTTTGCAACTGATCGGGGAGGAGCGGATTCGATGTCCAAACGAAAGCAGCCCGGCCCGGGCGCTCCATCGGGCCTCGCCGCTCTGGGAAGCCTTGCGTGGGTGAGAATCCGGCCGAGCGGAAAGAAATTGTGGGTATCGATCCTCGCCGTCGCGCTCGCGGCCTGCTTCGCGCTCGGTGTCTATATCCACTCGCTCTCCCCGGATAACAAGTTCAATAATCGCCGTGTTAGCTCGTTCCCCCAGTATCTTGATCGTCGTCTCGAGGAGGAACTCACCCGGACTTTCACCTTGGGTGCCTCAACGAATTCGACGGGAAGCACCGACCGAGGCGGGAATTCCGACGAGTTCGCCCGGGACGGCAATCCCGGTAGGTTCGGTGGGCTCAACAGGCTTGATGGACTCGGCCGGGATTTCAGGGGCCTTGGGGAACTGATGAGCGGCATCGCTGACATGAAGCTCGAAGGACTCCAATCCTTCGAGCTGGATATTGATCTTGATGAGTTCGACAGTCTCAAAGGGATCGGCGAGTTCACACAGGGTCTCGATGACGCGTTCGGGCTGAGCGGGAGCGAGGCCCCGGGCGAGGGGTCCAGCGCGGATTCGCAACCGACGCATTCTCCCGGCTCGACCGGAACGGCGCGGGGGCGTCCGCTTACCGAAACCGCCGGGCGGGTCGGCATCACCCCTGACGACGCCAAATAGCTTGCTCGCTTTACGAACACCGGAAGTTCGATGAGATGCAGCAGGAGATCGAAGACTCCGACAAGAGCGTGCCGGGCATGCTGTCGGAGCATGCCCGCACCACTCTGTTCACCGGCGACTTCTGGAATGTCCGGCACATCTGCGCCACCGCCGATAGTAACGGCCGAGTGAGTGTCGCAGCGCGTGTCGCGCCGACGGGCATCGTCTTGTTCCCTCCTGTTTCCTTGACGTCAGCAGGGAGCCGCACGACGGTCCGCGAAGTGTTCCGGCAAGTGCGTGGGGAACCCGACGCTCAGGCGCCGCCCGTTGTCTGTCGTGTTTCCGGGTGGCCGTGCTCCTCGCCCGAGGAAGCAGGACACGGCTCTGTCGGGTTTGTGCCCTCGACACGGTGGGCAGCGAGCTCGTTGACGTTGTGGGCGGTGCGGCCCTGGCCCCTGCCGCGGCCGCCAATCCCCGTGTTCTAATGATGCCCGGCGGCCATATAGCCCCGAATGTCTTGCGTCGGCTTCGCCGCCTGCGCAGCCACCGACCATGGCCCGGTCCGGGTTGCTGTAAGTCGATTGTAAGACGGCTGTAATCCGATTGTACTACTCTCGAAACACGGCGCAGTACGGGAAAACTGTTGATAAAACACGGATGTATGGCGCCGCGATTCTCCAGGGAACCGCACCCGGTTCTCTGGAGCGTCGCACCCGGTTCCCTAGGGAATCGCCCCGGTTCTGCGGAGAATCTTCGCTGCCAGACCTGCGCTCGCGCCGCCTCGGCTGCACATGCCCGGAGAACCGCCCGCGATCCACGGCTTCGGCCCTGTATGCTATGACCTCCCTCTCCCGCTCAAGCGCCGCTCGGGCTAACCTGCTGATATTGCGCGTCTTCTGTTCCCTCTCGCCAACGTCTCGCCATGCGTCTCCATCTCTACGGCGGAGCCGTTATTCCTTCACACCCGACGCAGCGCGCTGCCTGACGAGTCCTGTCTGCGCCTGGGTGCGCTCCCTTGCCCGATTCGAGCCCCTCGTACCGCCTAACACCATGGAAAAGGCGATACCGGTTTGCGACGCTACCGTGTACCGGTCGCATGTGGGTGCGAACACATACCCGCGATTTCAAGCACTTGGCGGACTCGAAAGTCCAACGCAAAGTCCGACGCACGACCATCTCCTGGCGAGAGTCCTCCAGCTTATCTCCCAACACCAGTTCGCGGTGAATCGCGCCTGCGGACTGACCGGGGGCGGTTTTTTCCACGACAGCCCCGGCGGTCTGATTCCACGCAGACGATTCCCGGTCCCGGCTATGTCCGCGCCCGGCATTGAACACCGCCGCTTCAGCGCCCTCGTGCGCGGCAGTATGGAGCATACGAACCGGTACACGAAGGAGATTGGCACCCCGAAGCGTGTTACACGGGGCACGCTAACGACAGGCTGCGCACGGGAATGACACCGGGGAGGGCCGGGAGGCCCGGCGGGGGGAGAGAGTGGCTGGAGTGCCCCGGTCCAGCCCGATGGCGCGCGAGGCTTTTCGGAGTTCGTTTCGCGATGGGATTGTTGGCGGCGAGGGTCGCGGGGTCGGCCGGAAAAAGGCGAGGTTTCTATATATCGAGATCGTAATCGAGGGTCACCTGCGCCGGCTCGAGGTTCTCTTCCTGCAGGCGGTCGTGCTCCGACTCCTCTGAATGGTCGAGTTCGCGGTCGGTTTCGAGACGCGGACCGGACTCGTGCTCGCGCTCGGGATCGATAACTTGCTCCTGTTCGAGGGCGTGATCCGTCCCGTCAAGTCCCGCGCGCCGCCCGGTCGCCGTCCCGTTCGTGGTCGGTTTCGAGGCTGAACGCCGTCTCGTGCGCGCCTTCCATCGCCGCCCCATCGAGCGCCGCAACCCGCTCGCCCGTGGCTCTCTCCAGTTGATCCGAGAGCTTCCAGGCATCGTCTGTGACCAGCTCGGCCCCGTCCCGGGCTCGGCTGATCGCCAGTAGAGTCGACGACTGGCGCGGCTCTTCACCAAGTGCCGGTTCCGCTACGACGGCCCGACCGACGAAACCATCCTGAAGCGCATGGCCGAAAGTCTGGCCGCGCGGCCCAACCTGTTGGTTCTCCGCCGGGCGTCGGTAGAGCATCCGTTCGGTTCCATCAAGCAATGGATGGGGCACGGCGCCTTTCTGCCGCGGCAACTGGAAAACGTCCGGGGAGAGTTCAGTCTGACCGCAATCCTCGCCTCCACCGCGATTGCTGGCAGCAGGTCAGCGTCGCATAGGCTTCAACGACTCTCCAACTGAAAACCGATCCCTGCGCAGTTTTCACCGGCACATGCCGCAACGCTTCGTCTTCACCCGGTTAGTAGACCCGGTCGATCCCCAGCAGGCTTGATCTGGACCAGCCCGAACTCGCGCCCCTGAAGCGGATGGAAAGGGTGTGTGATCCGGAACCTTCTCGGCGCGTGACTCGGCTCCGGTAGACCCCACGACTCCGTCCAACGGAAACGTCGAAAAGGTGCAGCGAACTGCTCTCGAAGAGTTCTGGCCCACCGTCGATCTGAAGGATCCGGAGTTCAAGGACAGGACCGCCGAATGGCAGCACTTCTACAACTGGGCCCGCACGACAGCCTCGGCGGGCCAATCGCCGCCCGACCGTGTGTGCGATCTCCTTCGGCAGGCTCCCACGGGTGACGAGATCGCCGCCAACTACGAGTCGCAAGTTCATCCTGCCGCGTAACCACGGCCCGCGGTTCGCCCCATATCTCGTTGAAACGATGTCGGCAGACGACAAAAAAATAACCTATCGAAGATCGAATCCAATCCACGCTCGGCTTCCCAACCCATCAATACCCTCGATATCGAAAAATTTTCCTGTCCCCCTTACCATGATCCGCACGCCCTCAAGATCACGCCCCTCCATGATAGCATTAAGAACGTCCCTCACGCCCTCCAAAGCGGTCGCGAATTCTGTACCCGCGGACGTGCGATTAATGAACACACGTCCACCGCCAACTTGGACATCCCAGCGATCTCTATGCGAATATTCATTTCGTATTCCGAGAGAACTAAACTTTCGAAGTGCGGCCTCGAGAAACGAATCTATTTGGTCCTCCGTGACTTGCCCGGACTGTACAACTATGAACCTGAAAGAGCCGGTAGATACGTAATCATACTTCCCCTGATCGATTCTTACTAGGGAACTCAATGCATTCACGGTCTGAATCGCCTCGTTAGCATTGTCTTCTATGGTTTTCACCCTCTGAAGAGTCTTGTCGACGTCCGTTTTAACGCCCGTGATGTTGTTTCCAATTTGCCGCAACTCATTGAAGCCAATATAGGTCGCGACAGGGATGGCGACCGCAAATACCGCCAGGACCAACCCAATCACGGTGAGCCACCTATCGATACTGCTGGCTCTGGCGTCTAACACATGTCGGCGCAATTCGATCAACTGCTGCTTAACTTCGATGAGGGCGGTTCCATCATTTTGATCAGACACTAATGCACCTCCTTGACAGAAAGTCGCTATTGATACTTCCGACGGTCAACGTCAAAAAAGGGGAGGAAAGTTGTCCCGATCGGGCTCCGCGCCCTCGCTCTCATTGCGCATGGACTTGAGGCTGAGCTTCCTTACCCTCGCCCTGCTCGCCCGCGCTCTGGCCACCTCAGCGTGAAAGGACCCTGACTTTCATAGCTCTCTTATCGACGAAACCGAAGAAGAGGCTTAGTCGGTGTTGGGACAATCCCTTGGTTCTTTGAGAAATTCCTGGCAAAACCTCGGGTCATGCTCTAAATGGATTCCCTTTAGTCGGTATTGTAAAAGGCTTTTGAAGTCCTTGAGCGCCTGGGCCTTATAGGGCCGTTGCTCTCTAGTCGATAGAGGAATATTTCTTTCAATATGCTCAAAGACATTTAGGCAGCGATCGTCAATCCGTATCTTGCAGCTGACAATCGTGCCCAAGAGGCCCTTTGCCTGCGCTTTTTTGTCAAAGTAATGGAGCAGTTCTTCTGCCGCTTTGCCGGTGCCCAACGGATTTGCCACCGTTACCCTTATCGGGTCGACATGGCCAATCCTTGGCTCATCGCATTGCAGGTATTGATAGATTTCCTCCAGCTTCACCTCCCGGCCCAGCAAGCGCTGGGACGACTTCTTTAATATCTTTTGCATGCGGACAAAGTTGTTCCTGGAATAGCTAGAGCACAGCGCCTTGCCAACCTTGGCGACAAATTGCTCCCGTGTTTCGTCGTGGTCGGCCCTGGCCGATGTCCTCCCGCCGTGGCGTCGCAAAAGCGTCGAGACTCTGGGGCCATACACATCCGCAACAAATAGCGGTGTCTGACCGCTCTTGCTCGTCGCGTTCACGTCCACGCCGCGGGCGATCAGCAGTCGCGCTACTTCGGTAGCGTTCCCCCGCGCCGCAGTGTGGAGCGGCGTCCAGCCGTTCTTGCTCGTCGCGTTCACGTCCGCGCCGTGGGCCATCAGCAGTTGCGCTGCTTCGGTAGCCCTCTCCCACGCCGCAGTGTGGAGCGGCGTCTGGCCGTTCCTGCTCTTCGCGTTCACGTCCGCGCCGTGGGCGATCAGCAGTTGCGCAACCTCCACGGCGTTTTGGCCCGCTGCATCGTGGAGCGGCATCCGGCCGTTCTCGTCCTTCGCGTTCACGCTGGCGCCGTGCTCGATCAGCAGTCGCGCTGCTTCGGAAGCCTTCTCCTGCACCGCAATGTGGAGCGGCATCCAGCCGCGGATGTTCTTCGCGTTCACGTCCGCGCCGAATTCGAGCAGCAGCTTCACCAGCTCGTGTTCATTGTTCCATGCTGCGAGGTGCAGGAGTGTAATGCGAGCGTCGCGACTTAAAGAAAGACCTCCAGATACCCTGTTGTAGCGAGGTATAGGACGACCTTCAAATACCCTGTTGACGAGTAGCATTGCGGCGTTTCGGGCGCTCTTTGATATCGCGTAATCCAATGGCACTAGACCCCGGTCGCTTCTGGCCCACACGTCGGCGCCCCGCTCGATCAGCAACTGCACCATTTCATGGGCGTCGTTCCCTGCCGCAATGTGCAGCGGGA
>Ga0209021_1004363_pt1 | contig 10509 bp, 9 predicted proteins | sample PinacodermFT_FD_187299 | JGI IMG/M metagenome (GOLD analysis project Ga0209021, IMG submission 187299) | Host-associated microbial community of the marine sponge Aplysina aerophoba from Gulf of Piran - sponge pinacoderm, lysed by freeze-thaw... | ecosystem: Host-associated > Porifera > Sponge >... | reverse complement strand
GTCCGTGCCGGTTCGCCCGCCTGCCACGACCACGCGAAAGGCAGAGCCGGTTCCCGGGCATGTGGCGTAGTTCAGCAGGTGACTGCGGATCACGCCTTCCGCCATGTGCTTCTGTACCATGCGCAGGGTCCCGTTGCGGCATTCGTCCTGCATGTGCTGGATCAGTGGCGCGATCAGGTCTTCCTGCATGAACAATTCGGCCAGGTTTTTCTCGGCATCGTTCAGAGTCTCGGCCAGCCGTTCCGGGTCCAACGCGTCGATGGCCTCGAGGCACCGGTCGAAATACTCCATGACGGCATCGGTACGGGGTCGTGAGGAACTGAGAGTCGGCACCAGGACTGCAGCTTGTTCGTCTCCTTCCACCATGGTCTGGAGCTCGACGGTGGACAATTGCGCGATGTCTCCGATGCGTCGTCCGGCATCGGTGGCGCGGGCTAGCAGGCGCAGGCGCTCGATGTCTGCATCCCGATACAGCCGGTGCTGGTTCCGGGTGCGCGACGGCTCGACTGCGTGGTAGCGGCGCTCCCAGGCGCGGATTAGCTCGACGCTCAGGCCCGAGCGGCGAGAAGCGACCTGGATGGGATGGAGTGGAGAGTCTGCCATGTCAGGCTATACACCTTTTGTTCAGGAAAAAACCGGGAAATGCGGTGTTTCGTACAGCCATTGTACTGGATATCTTTCTTTAGGCCAACAGGAAGGCTGAAATATTTGTGTTAGATTAGCGTCAAAGAATCGTGTTCCCACGATTGTAAGAATTACTTAGGAGGAGTCGTGAAAAAACTGTTTATCAATCTGCGCTATTTCCTCGCGCCGCTGCTGATTCTGTCGGCACTGTTCGGGGTTTTGGCGGGCGGACCTTGGGTCTGGGTTGGCGTCGCCCTGATGGGCGTCGGCATTCTGGTCGATACCACCACGCCACAACGCACCATGGGTGCGGGGTTTGACGAGGAAGGTGATACCTACGGCATTCCCGCCCTTCAGAATGGCGTCATGTACAGCATGCTGGGTGTTTTCGTCCTGTTGCAGCTGGCGATCAGCTGGCGCGTCTACCAGTACGTGACGGGTGTCCCGATGGGAACCGGCACTTTCCTGGGCCTGAGCTATCAGGAGGGAATTACCGGAATGCAGTTGGTCGGTGCGGTCGTTTCGACCGGCATCTTCGCTGGCATTGGCATCATCTACGGCCACGAGCTGGCGCACACCAAGGGCTTCAGTTTCGTGATCGCCCGCTGGATGATGGCGCTGTCCGGCTCGTCCCATTTCTGTTACGCGCATGTGTACAACCACCATCTGGAACTGGGATGCGAGGACGACCCCGCAACTTCACCGCGCGGCCGCAGCCTGTATGCTCATTTCCCGAAATCCTATTTCGGCCAGAGCAAATTCCTGTACACGATGGAGAAACATCGCCTGGAACGTCTGGGCGTGCCGTTCCTGTCCTGGCAGAACCGTTGGATTCGCGGCTATGCAATGAGCCTTCCGACGCTGTTCCTGTTCTGGTTCGCGGGCGGCTGGCTCGGTGTCTGCGCCATGTTGCTGATCTGGATGATCTCGAACTTCGAACTGGAAGCGCTCAACTATCTGGAGCACTATGGGTTGATTCGCGAGAAGGGCCAGCCCATCGACTATCGCCACAGCTGGGACAACAGCACGGCGTTCACCAGTTGGTTCTTCATTGAGATCGGCCGTCAGGCAGACCACCACGACCGTGGTGAAACCCACTTCTGGGAGCTCGACGAGGTCGGCGCACCGAATACGGGAATGGGGTATTTCACCCTGTTTGCATTGGCGTTGTTTCCGCCGGCGTTCCACGCCTTCATGGAGAAGGAACTGAAGAAGTGGGATGACAACGAAGCCTCCGAAGGCGAGTTGGAAGTCTCCAGGGCGATTAACAAGGTTGCAGGCTACGCGTAAGCCCTGAAACCTCAACTGCACAAGAGCGCCCCCTTTCGAGGGGGCGCTTCTTTTTTGGGGCGGGCCCTCCGTACAATACAGGCATGAGCGAATTCGGACAGACCCGCCGGTTGCAGGACCGGTTGATTGATGGAGGGGAGGCTGTAGGGCAATCGGCGCAACAGCAGCGCCGGCTGACGTTGGAGCAGGAATTGGGTCGTCCGGATCTCAAAGATTCAGAACGTCTCGACGCTCAACTGGAACTCTCTCAGATCCTGCTTGATCTGGATGAGCCGGCAATGGCCTTCGAGATGGCCCGGGAGGTGCTGGACGCCGGCATGCGGGCGGCATGCTACGAAGAAGTGGCCTCGGCCTGTCAGGTCATGTACCTGAGTGAACAACCAGAAGCCATGCCGGCTCTGGGGCACGGCATTTGGCTCGCATTGTCCTGCCCGGTAGACCCGGAACTGACTTGGCAGATGCTCCGCCACTTAGTGGAAGAGACGCCGCCGCAATCCGATGGTGCCGCCGTGGCTGCGATGCTGGCTTATTTCCTGATGGAGAAGCGGGCCGTCGGCGCGGAGCGCGACCGCCTGATCTTTTTGGCCCGGCAGCAGGTCGCGGAAGTGGCCGAGCGCCACCGCGGCATTACCGACGAAGAGGCGATCGGAATCTGGATACAGATGTACGATTTGGACGATGTGGATGTGCTTCTGGAACGGATGGCGCGTATCCTCGATGCAATCACGCCGGCCTGGTGGTTTGACCGGGAGGCGGTACGCGCCCGGTTTTCCTCCCACTGAATTGCAATCGGTGTAGGATTATGGTGTCCGTTGACGATCCCTACGCCCGCCGCATCATCCACATCGACATGGATGCGTTCTATGCAGCGGTTGAGATGCGCGAAGACCCTTCGCTGCGAGGGCGCCCCCTGGTCGTCGGCGGCGATCCGGAGCGGCGGGGTACGGTGGCGACCTGCAACTACGAGGCCCGGAAGTTTGGCATCCATTCGGCAATGGCCAGCCGGACCGCAAGGAAGCGATGTCCGGAAGTGATCTTCATCCGTCCACGGTTCGATCTGTACCGCGCCGTGTCGGCGGAAATCCAGGAAATCTTTCATCACTACACCCCCAAGGTTGAACCCTTGTCTCTGGATGAGGCGTACTTGGACGTAACAGGCTGCCGCCTGTTCGGTGGCATTGCCACCGACATCGCGCGCGACATCAAACGCCGTATTCTGGAGCGGACCCAGCTGACCGGCTCGGCTGGTGTTTCATACAACAAGTTTCTCGCCAAGATCGCATCGGACATGAACAAACCGGACGGTTTGACCGTGGTGCGCCCGGAGGAGGGTCCGAAACTGGTGGCACGCCTCCCGATCCGGAAATTCTTCGGGATCGGCCCGGTCACGACGGCGCGGATGAAGAAACTCGGAATCGAAACTGGCGCCGACCTTCGGCAGTGGCCTTCAGAGCGGCTCCAGCCCCTGTTCGGAAAACACGCCGAATACTACTATCAGGCGGCACGCGGAATGGATCTGCGCGAAGTGGAGCCGGGCCGTCCCCGTAAATCACTGGGCTCGGAGACGACGTTTGTGACGGATCTCCGGGATATGGAGGTAATGCTGAAAGCGCTCAAGTTGCGTGCGCGAGAGGTGGCGCTGGACCTACAGGAGAAGCGTTTGACTGGGAAGACGGTCACGGTAAAGGTCAAGTTCAGCGACTTCACGCAAGTCACCCGGAGCCATTCGTTCGACCGGCCGTTGATCTCATACCGGCAGATGGCGGATATCCTGCCTGACTTACTGCGCCGGGCTGCTGCGCCGGGCCGTGCAGTGCGTCTGCTTGGGGTAACGGTTTCGAACCTAGTCCCGCATTCCGATGAGGAAGGGTCGGTGCAGCGCAGCCTGCTGTAGCAGGCGTAACGGCGTCAGCCGGGAGAAGATTCCGGGCCTTCTCAAAAGGCATGCTTTCTCTTCGGACTACCCGCTTGGGATCGAATTCCTCCTCCCACCTCCTTCCACCATTTCGAATTTATTCTCCTCCCTGTGATAGACTTGCGGCCAGTATTTTCTGACGATTTTCTTTACCGATAAGATGCCTGAACGTCTCACACCGGTTGCACTCATCGCGCTACTGCTCGTCCTGTTGGCCGGGTCACTCTACGTCTCCCAAAGGCCGGCTCCGTTTTCGGAAGGGGTCTTCTGGCAGGTCAGCAAGGACGGAGAGATCGTCGGGCATATTCTTGGCACGATCCACAGCAATGATGAGCGTGTCACACGGATTCCGAAACGGGTAATGGATGTATTTACGAACGCATCGGCCTATGCCATTGAGGCGTTTCCCGGGAGTGAATTATGGAACCCCTATCACGGGCTTCAGAATATTCGCGGACGCATGATGTTGCCGGGCAAGCAGACGCTTGCGGAGGTCGCCGGCGAGAAACTGGCGCAGAAGGTATATACGATCCTCAAGGGTAATTATGTCGATGAGGAGTTTGCACGCCGCGTGAAACCGTGGGCCGCGATCCACAGTCTCGCTATTAAGTCAGAGCACCAAGGGCCGATTGTGGATCAGAAGCTTCTGGATCTGGCGGTGCTGCAGGACAAAGAGTTGTATCAAATCGAGAGCCCGGAAGAGTTGCTGGCTGCGTTCTATGCGATGCCGATGGATTCGCAGGTTTCATTGCTGCAAGACAAGTTGCGGGCCTTTCCGGAGATGCGCAATACCATGGAAGAGATCGTTCTGGCCTACGGGCGGGAAGATCTGCAGGCCATGATGGACCTGTCGACGAGCTTCACCGATAAGGACCCGAGCAAACGGAAGCATCATGAGATTTATGTAAAGCATGCCATTGATATTCGAAGCGTTGTGATGACGCACTACATGGGCGCGGCGTTTCGCGAGGGCAACGTGTTCATTGCCGTCGGCGCCTTGCATTTGTTCGGAAAGAACGGAGTGCTATCGTTGCTCGGCCAGGAATTCTATGGCGAATACGAAGTCGAGCGAATCCCGATCAAGTAATTTGAGCACTTTGTGCTTGCTGTGCTAACTAAAAACCAGGAGAGAAGATTTTTTCCTACTCTACATAGTCGTTCAAAATATCCGGGACTCCTTCAATATGGGTCACGTAACTCTGAGGCGGATGTGATCGCGTATTATTCCTCAAATCAGCCATTTTTTTATCCTTGTAATATGGGCCATCGACAATCACGAGCAGCACGCAGGCCTCCTCGCTACTACTTTGAAATTGCCGAAGTAATTTTTCCATTTCTTTATATTGACTGTCTTGATTGCCACCACTTTCCCGGGTGTATTTATGTGATGCATAGATAGTCGTATTACCGGTTCTCCATCGGAAATCTAGAGATTTTGAAGGAGGATTTTTCATGCCTTTTCTAATTTCCCCATCACTTGTTATGTATAGTGCATCTTTTCCCGATTTTTTCAAAACTTCAAATTCGTTAACCTGCTCTAAGTTTTGTAGCCATTCAGCTGCCATTTTTTCATGCAATCCAGTTCGCCTAGGTTCCTTTGCAAAATGTGCAGCAAACATAGGGTCTTCTCGAATTTTCTCAGATATAACTTTTGCTCCATATTCAAACCGCAAGGCAAAAAGCTCTATTCTTTTGAGTAGGTTTTTTTCTGATTTCTTGAGACGATTTTCTACCTCCTGGACATTTCTACGCCAGGCGCGCAGTTCTTCCGCATCATAATCAGGAGGAGGTTTTGGCATGATGAACGATTCCTCGCGCTAGATCCCAATCACATCTACGCCGATATCGGCCATCTTTTCGAATGCCCTTATAACAAGTCATTAGGACATCATGGGTTGCTTCTCGAAATTCTGTGAGAATCTGATTCCAATAATTAATCTGGATTTTTTCATCAACTAGTAACTTGGTTATATGCCGCCCTGTCTTTTTCACGTTATAGTCTGCCAACTCATCAATGTCGCAAAAACGTATGGAGGCTGTTTGCGTATTATCTAAGGCAATTAATCCAACATTGCCGTCAGGATCATTGAAACGGACAAGGGGTCCATCTGGAATTGGATGCGGGCGAAGTTTTTGTAGTTTGGATAGAATCCCAACTTTTCTGTGCCCTGACCAGATGTGAATATCTTCGACTGAAGTTGGCCCAAATAATGCCAACCCAACTGGGTGTCCTGTGTCTTCAAACATTTGGGTGGTCAAAGACACGAATGTTTGTAAGCGATCTTGAAAGAGTTGTGCCCTTATAAAAGATTCTGGCACGAGTGCGGCAATCCAAGAACAATGTGCTAGGCATTTTTCGAGGGCTAGCTTGTAGACATCATCGTGTGGGCAATCGGGGAATGGCAAGCCGCGGACGGAGGCGCTGTTTTTCGCGAGCCATGGGGGATTCGTAATGCATACGTCGTACCCTAAAGGAAAACTTTTTAGCGTGTTCCGTTTTTTAACCTCTGCGCAAGCAGGCTCTATGTCGAAAGATGAAAACTTGTTACATAGCCCCATGCCTTGTAGCCGCCATATCAAGCTGTTCGCGCCGGCAAAGGGTTCTAGAATAGTTTTTGAAGGTAAGTTGGCGAATCTGGCCCAGCGTCGAAACGCACGGTGTGCAAACGGGTTGCCAGATGTGTAGTACTGCCCGTGCCCTCGCTTGGTGTGTTCCCAATGATCCACGGCATTTACCTGTAGCATTGATATAGCTATTTACTGAATCCTTGAGTGTCAAACTTATACATCTGGAGAGTTTATGTGACTTATGAGCCAACGGCCATATTTGAATTATATCATAGAGGCATATATGGTGTAGATTTGTTGCTTTAAGTCCTAGATATAGTGTTTAATGCTTTTTATAGTGGAAACGAAGTAATCTCTTATCCTGGGTCATTCCGAATCATCGGCACTAATTCCGATTTCTTTAGCAAAACGAATCAATTTGTCGTCATCTTGTGACATCTCTAATTTTTGTCTAACAGCGTCTTTAAAACCCTCGGCATCGTCTTCCGCACCGTTGATAATTGGAATGAATATTTGACTGTTATTAACGATACATGCCATACAGTCTTCATTTCCAACGACGGGCTCGAGAATTCTTCTTGCTACTTCTCCATTCCTTTGATCCAATGATGCATGATTTATCAATAAGTCGGAGAGAGATAAAAACCTGTCAGGAGTAATTGAGATTTCAGAGATAAAAAGGTCCCTGATGTTTTTTGCGGCTGCCTTTAATTTCCCTTTATGTATCTTTTCGTAAAAAATACTCCAACTAGCACTTTCACTCATTTCAAATCCTCCCATAGCGACTTCGATTAATAACTCTCGATAAACCGTTATGACATTATCAGGAATCGGCTTCAATTTGTCTGCGGCAAGTAAATGGCAGGTCACTTTATATATGAACGAAGAGTCGTTCCGAAGGGCACTTTGCCACTCTTTAATGCTTAAAGAGGTCAACCATTCTGAGGCCGTTTCAATAAGATGATGCGAAAGACCGCACTCTACTTGTGCGGCGTGTTCAATTAGCTCATGATCAGTTATGTGGTTTGAGAAATTTTCTACAGTAATTTCTTCTTGGGCATATCCCTCCCATCCGTTAAGACAGTTTATAAAAGCTTCTGGTTCAATCTCAAGAGAGGATTGGAGACGAGTGTAGCGCTCTAGCACTGGAACAATGCTCAATCTAGCGCCATCGCGTAAATGTAATATCAATTCTGTTATGACAGCTTTCAGGATAGGTTGCGGCCAGTCTGGGTAATTGATCAAAAGAGGGCCGAGAGATTTGTAATACTCTATTCTTTCTGCAACACGGAGGACTGTGTCTGTATCTGTTTTACTTAAAATAACTTCATCAACTCTTCCAATGTTTGGGAAATCAGCCCCGATGGCCAAGCGCATGACTAGCAAATCAAATTGCACATCTGAATCTCCCTCTACTTGGGATAGAAGTTCTGCGACTGAACGAGCTCCCATTGTTTTTTATGGGTTTTGACGTTGCGAGTGCTCGGTAAAGTTCATAGAATGGACCAACATTTTTAGCATTTAAGGAGTCAGATGCTATTTCCTCTTCAAGACGCGTAAGGACTGAGTCAAAGTCATAATCCTCAGTAACGACGGATAATACAGATAACCCGATCAAGTCATTTGGGATTTTTTCATTAATATAGTTTTGAAGTTCTGATCCATCGCATTCAAGTTTATATTTCTTAACACTAGTGTCCCAACATTAAGCAGATAAAGCAATTGTAACTTATTGATCTTCAATCTCTATGCTTCATTTCTGAGGTGTCAGAGGCTTGAGGAAATGGGGCCCTGACATAGTACAAGTTCCCTTTCACATGGAGGAGGGCCGACTAGGTATACGGGGCAAATGGTTTTTTCACAACTCATGGAACAGTTGCCCTGGCATACGTTCCGGCGTTGCGTGAGGCGTTATGACGGTGAGTACAAAGTCAAGACATTCCGGTGTTCCGAGCAATTCCGGTGTATGGCTTTCGCTCAACTCACAGAGCGCGAAAGTTTGCGCGACATCGAGACCTGCCTGAGGGCGCAGGCGAACAAACTTCCCCATCTGGGGATCGGCCATGGTGTTTCCCGGAACACGTTAGCCAATGCCAACCGGGTCCGCGACTGGCGGATTTACGAGGACTTTGGTCAGCGCCTGATCCAGACGGCGCAGAGGCTGCGGGTCCGCGAGGCCCCGGGTCTGCAGACTCTCTCGTCCATCTATGCCTTGGATTCCTCGATCATCGACCTCAGCCTGAATCTGTATCGCTGGGCGCACTTCCGGCAGACGAAGTCCGCCGTCAAACTGCATGCCTTGCTCGATATCCAGAGGAAAATCCCAGCCTTTGTCCATATCTCCAAAGGGAAACGGCACGATGTCAACATTCTCGACCTGTTGTGCCCCGAGGCCGGGGCGGTCTATATCATGGACCGCGCCTATCTGGATTTCTCTCGCCTTCGCGAACTGGACCGAGCGGGGGCCTTCTTCATCCTGCGCGCCAAATCCAACAACCCGATTGCAACGCCAGTCTTCCAGGCCGGTGGACCGCTCCACCGGACTCATCTGCGACCAGGTGGCCCGGTTGACCGGAACCCGCAGCGCCAAAGACTACCCCGACCAGATCCGAAGAGTCCGCTATCGGGATCGGGAAAGGAACAAGACCTTGGTCTTCCTGACCAACAATTTCAACCTGCCCGCTTTGACTATAGCGGAACTGTATCGCCAGCGCTGGCCGGTCGAATTGTTTTTCAAGTGGATCAAACAGCACCTGAGAATCAAGGCGTTTTACGGGACCTCGGCCAATGCGGTGAAGACGCAGATCTGGATCGCGATAACCGTATACGTACTGATCGCGGTACTCCGGGAGCGTTGGCGAATCGAGGCCAGCCTGTACACAATGCTACAGATCTTGAGCTTGACGATATTCGAGAAAGCAAATTTATATCAACTACTTAGGCAAGAGAATATCCTGGAGCGCCCGCACGAGGCATGTAAACAGTTGAATTTACTCGATTAACGTTGGGACACTAGTGATTTCTTATACTCATTTTGTGCAGCTTTGACATAGTCCTGAAAAATTTCTGGAGCTTTTTTAAGTGGCGAAATCAAAGACAACAAATCAATATCTAGATGATTCTCCTGCACGCATTCGTCTAGACTGGAAAGAGCGTGATAATACATAGAGCCGCTGAATTTTTCCGCCTGCCTGATTTCTTTCACTAGGTACTTAGTCAAGCTGAGGCACCTTTCACTTGAACTTTTTGCTAGTAACAGTCCATGAGTCCTCGTGAATTTCTGGCCTGAAAGAGAACCTCCGGTCTCCTTTGCGCAGAGTTCATCCCAAATGCCAGTAATTCGTTCCGAGGGAATGACATCGGGGTCATAATCTTCAAGTGCATTAATGGCAGCAACTGCATTGTTGATTTCGAAATCATCTTGAGCGATTACTTCTTCAAGGATATTAATAAAATGCTGGTGAAGAGATAGCTCTTTGAGCCTCACCCCGTTAGCGCTCCTTAATGAATTCTGAATTTCCCGTGTGAGTGTGACTTGGCTCGCTGAAGTTAGTGGTACGTGATATGCCAGCGCAGCAATATTGTCCGATAGATTCTCATCATCTGCAAAAATTGGCTCTACTCCTGCAAGGTATTCACGATTTAAGATCTGACTCACAGGTTCTGCCAGTATTTGTTTTTTAGCAAGCACAAAAACTGCTATATACCGCAGCAAAATTTCTTCCTCCACAGCTAAGCGGAGAGAAACCATTTCATTGATGAAAGCGATGATGCCTCGAGGAGTGATTTCTTTTTGAAGGCGGTCGAATATTTTTCTCGCATACTGTAATTCTTCCCTCTCATTTTCTCCGAAGGCCTCTTCAAATTTTGAATCAAAGAATTTCTGCCAACCTGTCAACACAGGTGGGGCTACACGATAGATGATGGGGAAAGATTTTTTCAAAAACTCTTCTGCATCATCATCATCATCATCGAAAACAGACATGATGTGCTTTCTGTCAAATGGCACGATTACCCAGGGTGCACGACAAATTTGTGGGGTTTTTCGGGATTGACAGGAGGACGGGGGCTATCGCATAATATCTGGTAATGTTTTCATATACCAGTAGAGG
>Ga0209021_1004361_pt1 | contig 10510 bp, 12 predicted proteins | sample PinacodermFT_FD_187299 | JGI IMG/M metagenome (GOLD analysis project Ga0209021, IMG submission 187299) | Host-associated microbial community of the marine sponge Aplysina aerophoba from Gulf of Piran - sponge pinacoderm, lysed by freeze-thaw... | ecosystem: Host-associated > Porifera > Sponge >... | reverse complement strand
GCCGAGAAGCTCGACATGGTCGCCATCCGTGTAATCGAAGCGGTAGCGGCGCTGCGACTTGCGTGACGACTGCACATAGGGAGGGTCGCTGTAGACCAGCTCGTCCCCGGCGAACGGGAACTCGGCCAGGAACCGGTGGCAGCAGCCGTGGTGAAGTTCGACCGGAATGTCGCAGCAAAAGGCGTCGATCGCCCGACGGTTGAGGTCGATGCCGATGTTGCGCAGCGCCGGCGGCTTGCGCCTCATGATGGCGCCGCTCCCCAGGTGCGTCTCGATGTAAACGGCATGCGGCGGACACATGGCAACAAGGGGCTGGCAGAGCCCCGTCGTCGCCTTGGATCCAAACCATGTCGCCATCGCCGCCCCCGGACAGATCCGCACGGACGGTCGTTCAATAGGCTGTGCAGCCTATGTTGTCAAACGGAAATTCGCAAAAAAACACCCCTTGGCACGGCAATCCAGGATGACGGCGAACTTTAATCGCTTACCGACAGACGCATGACCATCCGTTCGCCCTCGGTGAACCAACGCAGGATCTCGCAGTTGGCAGCATCGCCTTTCCTGGCGATGCCGCTGTGAAGCAGGTTGTTGCGGATGTGTCTGAAATCGCCGAGCACCTGCTGGCGGGGACGGATGGCGCCGCGCAGCCCCCGGGCCGCGGTCCCATGCTTCAACTGGTTCCGGTACACGCTGTCCCACAGGTCGTACATGTGGGCGGTCCATCCCTTGAACACGACCTGTTCCATGAGGCCGCCGGCCGCCGGCCGTGCGAAGAGCGGCTCCGACACCAATGCGGGAAACGCCCGTAGTCTCGGGTACGCCGGATTGGGGTAGACGTCGCCGATGGCATCCTCGATTGTCTGGATGGTGCCGCCGCTGGCATTCATGGTTTCGATCGCGCGCTGCCGCAGCCCCTCATGGATGGAGTGGACGCCGTCCAGCAGGTAGAGAAGTGAGTTGGTCGCGACGTGGACGTCGTGCTCAAACGCGCGCCATAGGCGGATCCACTCTCTTTCAAGCGCGGTTCTTGCAGAGTCGGGAAACTCTGGTGCCGGTGGGGAGGATGGCTCTTCGGCGGCGGCAGGCTTCGCGTGTCCGGTGTCGGTCGCGGGCTGCGGAAGCTTCGGCGAGACGGGACCTGCGGTTTCATCCTCTCGGGCAGAGGGGCAGACATTGGAAGTCGCTTCGTGCGATGAGTACAGCGGCTGGGACCAGCGGTCGCGGTCCTTCGGATGATAAAGCTCGGCGTCGCCTGGCGCCTCGAAGACGACCAGGCCCTTGCGAAGCGCCGCCTCCATCCAGTGCCGGGTGTGTCGCGCCACGTCCAACGCGCAGTAGTGTTCCGCGCGTTCATCAAGCGGCTCGCACGCTGCGGTCGGCCACTTCGGGTGGGCGATGTAGAGGCGCGCGGGGTGCACGACGACATAGGGGACTCCCTGTTCGTGGTGCGGCTCGACAAGCTCGGGCGTGAGTCCCACGGTGCGCGACGGACCCTTGCCAGGTGGCGGGAGCGGGGCCTTCTCGACAACCGGACGCCACACGGCCTCCAGCGCCTGGTCGATCTCGCGCTTCTCTTCGACCGACCAGCTCAGGGAATCCGACTTCGCCGACGGAATTTCTGCCGCCGTTCGAGGCGGATTGTGACGAATTGCCGTTCGATCCGTAGCATTGCTCCAATCCTCGGGCAGTCCTGCCGCGATCATGGTCTTCAAGGACGCGCGCAGCACGTCGTCGGCGCCAGCCAGGAGCGCGGCCGTGCGCTCGTGCTCTTCCGCGTCCGGTTCGGCTGCGGATTCTCACCAACGTAGCCGGTGAGTCTCACTCAACGTAGCCACCTGATCTCACCATGGTAGATGCTATGGGGCTAGCGACGGGTTCGTGACCGTCTCGTCGTTTTCATTCATCCCCGAACAGGAGAATCCCCATGTCATCAGGCGATGGCCTCAACCACTCTCTCGTCCCATTTGAGGAAGATCGAACGCTTGTCGCGGTGATCGACATGAGTTTGTCGAGCTGGGTTATCTTCGGTCTGGTTCCCGGCTTCCGACGCCGTCCGGAGAAGAAGCTCGGCGCTGATGAAGCGGGTCTGCTGTCGCTGTTGTACCGGTGGCGCGACGAGGCTGAACGGCATGAGCGGTCTATTGAACGTATCTGCGTTGGCTTCAAGGCGGACCGGGATGGGTTCTGGCTGGCTCGCTGGCTGGACCGCCAGGGGATCGAGGCTCAAGTCATTCATGCCAGCAGCATCCCCGTGAAGCAGGAGCAGCACCGCGCGAAGACGGACCGGCTGGATTGCCGGCTTCTGATGCGCACATTCATCGGCTGGCTGCGTGGCGAGGCCGAGCACCGCCGCATGGTCGTGGTTCCTTCGATCGAGGCAGAGGATGCCAAGACCCCGCACCGGGAAAGGGTCGCGCGGTCGCGGGAGTGCACCAAGGTGATCAATCGAATGAAGGCGACGTTGGCGCGCCTCGGCATTCGTGACTTCAAGCCGGATTTGAAGAAGGCGGCCAACAGGCTAGACGAGCTGCGCCTGCCCACCGGCGAGGCAGCTCTGTTGCAAACTTTGCGGGGAGTAGAGACGCGGTTGGGGAAGTCGGGTTTGCGTCAGGTTCCTGCGATGTCCAGACGGTCCTGTAGCAAGGCCACTGCCACGGTCAGCGCGCCCGGCCCGAGGCCGAGGGCGCGCTCGATGAGCCTGGCCTCGCCGACGATGCCGCCTTCCAGGGCGAAATGCCGGGCCGGGCCCCTTCGCAATGCCCGCATGACCTCGAAGCCCTTGATCGTGGCATAGGCCGTCTTCAGCGTCTTGAAACCACGTACCGGCCGGACGAGCAACTTGAGCTTGCCGTGGTCGGCCTCGACGACATTGTTGAGATATCTCGCCTGCCGATGCCTCGTGCCTGTGGGACATTTCCCCTCGGCCTTCAGCTCCGCGATGGCAGCGGCGGAGGTCGGCGCCTTGTCGGTATTCAGAACCTCGGGCCACTCCCACTCCTTCAGCCCCTTCAGCGCCTTGCCAAGAAACCGCGTCGCTGCCTTGGTGTGACGGGTCGCCGAGAGATAGAAATCGATCGTGTTCCCGAGCTTGTCGAGCGCGCGGTACAGATAGGCCCACCTGCCGCGGACCTTGTCGTAGGTCTCGTCGACCCGCCAGCTCGCCGACTGCGGGTGGCGCCATTGCCAGCGCAGCCGCTTCTCCATTGTCGGAGCGAAGTGCTGCACCCAGCGATAGATCGTCGAGTGATCGACCGCGACGCCGCGCTCAGTCATCATCGCTTCAACGTCGCGGTAGCTGACACCGTAGCGGCAGTACCAGCGTACTGCCCAGAGCACGATCTCCCCCCGGAAGTGACGTCCCTTGAACTCGTTCATGCCTCAACCCCGCTCCACCTGGCCCGGACAGTCACCCCGGTGGTTGTGCCACCACGAACTCAACGCCCAGCCCAACACGAGAAAGTTCCCGGGACACGAGCAAGTCTTCGATCACGCTTGTCGTCTCCTCGTCAATCCCGGGACGCTCCACCCGGCTCGCCCTCCTCGCCTGAATGCTTTGCCGGATGCGCTGCACGGACTCCCGAAGCTGCCATGGGACCAGCTGAAGAACCTCTTCCAATGTCGTTCGAGCCATATCGCCCACTGTTCGATAGCGCGGTTCTTCGAACGACATCCGCAGTGGGCCGATGACATCTCCGAAACTGAACGCGCGGATCTTCCGCGGTCTGGAACAGAACCAGGCATATGGAAGGCTGTCGCGATACGCTACGACATGCTGTTGATCATCAGGCAAGTAGCCGATCTCGGCCGGCGAAAACAACACTGATTGCAAATGCACTTCCGCGGAAATGTATGCGTCATTGAACAGGTCAGGCGAACTCAGTTCTGGGGTCGCGTAGAACACCGAATGAGGATGACGGCGTTCAAGATCGATCAGCAGTTTGTGCTGTTGTGAGACATACCTCTTTATCAGGTGCATGCGAAAGAACGGAGCCACAAGTCCCGCCAGGGAATGTATCGAAACCTCGCCCGCGGTATCCCGTACCATCAGATCGGGCAGTTTGTACTGCAAGAATAGCGGACAAGCTGGAAAATCTATGCGGACATCGTACCCGAGCCGACCTTCGTCGTACAGGTTCGGAAAGTATGGTGCTGCGCCGGGGACCGTCGCTGCCCACCGGATCAGGTTTTCCGTAAACGCATAACCGAAGGAAAATTCCGAGTAGCCGAGTTTCATATGGTGAACTCCATTTGCTCTCCAGTCGCGAGACGATTGTTGACGGAAGGGGTGAACATCCTCAGCTTCATCGCCAAACAACTCCACATGCGCCGAAGACGTGTGCGGCTATGCGGTGCGGGAGACCGGTGAGTACGAACGGTACAAGAGCACCGTGGTCGGCCACGACCTTTTTGCAGCGATCCTTCGAGGCCTCCGCCGGTTGGCTGAGTTCCAGGCGGTTCAGCGTGCTCGATGCCGTCAGCGCATGGTCACGGTCCCGCTCGCGGGCCGGTCTCTCTTCGTCCACGTCATCGATCCCGCAGGTCAGGGTCAAGGCGGGGTCGTCACGCAGACGGTCATGATCGTTGAGATCCTCGTACCCCAGGGCCAAGGCGAAGATGCGCTGTGCCACCAGGGTCTTCACATCGTGCGCGATGCGTCCAGGATCATGGTAATCGACAAAGGCTTCCGCCACTCGCTGTGTGACATTGAATAGCCTGTCTGCTTCCCGCAACAGCAGCGCGCCGCCGTCAGATGTCATGCGGCCACCGTCAAATTCGGCCATAATCCGGCGGTGTCCGAGGCCTTCAAACTCAAACTGCTGTGCTGTACACTGTGTGGCCATGGGGATGGGCTCCTCTGTGTATGTAAATACTTGTACTCATTCGCATATATCACAGAGCCCACCGCACTGAAAGAGATTGCTGACTGATCCGGGGTAGCCTTCGTCAGATGTGGGACGAAATCGACGATGACAGCGAAGGAGCATCACTGTGAGCGATCCAAAGTTTCCCATGCCCGAAGCTCGGCAGCTTCCCGACGATCTCACTTCTGGACACGGGCTACGGCTTCCGGTGATGGGGCGGAAGTTCGATCCATCGACGACACTGACGGAAGCGCTGGTATACGTGCTCTTGATCTTCATTGCCCGCGGAAGTTTGACGATCTTGCGGCAGTGTCACATTCCGGCCGATTGCAAAGCTGTTTATCACAACAAATGAACTGCCGACCGCAAGCGGCACAATCAAGGGACTGCGGCGGCGGTTGCGCATATTCCGAATTGACAACAAATTGCCGGTAGACGGTTCAAAGGCGGCGGTCATTGTCGCATGGCTGGCCGAGGGCGCACGGCGCTACCTTGCCAGAGACCTGACACCTGACACCCCGCCCGGACAGCCTTGCGCATGAAGTGCGGATTTGGGCAAGCGACAATGACATACTCCAATTTTCTTTGACGACATTGGGATGGTAGTACTCGGAAACCATGACGCGGACAGGATGGCAACTGGAGACTTGAGGCAGGTATTTGGAAACTGGACCGCCCGCATGTCAGGGAGAATGTCGGCAAACGCCATAAGAGGCGTCTGTTCGGTGGGCACCGTTGAACACTGGTGGTGGTATCGTGGACGGCGGTAAGCGGCGAGGTTGAAAGGTGTGCAGGTTGCGTCACTGAACGTGCCATTCTGACCATGGACACAAAGTGGCCAAAAGCCCTGTTACGCTCTAGAAATCAATTTCTCTCGTATACAAGCACTAACGGGCAGATTCGCCGCTTTGCGCCCTGACACCGGACATGTGCTAGAGTGCCTGGACTGACAACGTGTAAGGGAAAACGGACTAATGACAGACTTCATGGAGGCTTATGAAGTATTCCGTGGCGCTGGCGGCACGGGACTGGCGGCACAACTCTACGCCACGGCCAGCCATCGCATGGAGCAATCAGGCATTGAGAAGATACAGGTGCAATGGGCACAGGTGGCGGCAACGCTGCTGACGACTTTGCCACCGCCGCCGATGAAACCAGTTGAAGAGGGAGACCATGAGTAGCCAGATTGAGGTGCGTTGCGACAAATGCAAATGATGGGAATATCTAGGCTATGTCAGCGATGTCAAGGTCAGTGCATGTGCAACCCGCCGATCGTCTTGCAGGATGGCAGCGCGGTGGGACCAACGACATTCGCAGCGGATCGTTGCGCACGCTTCGAGCCAAGGGAATGGCCGCACATTGACGACTGACCATGTGTGCATTCCCGTTGGGTTGAGCAATGGCGGCTGCCTTGACACGCCATGTGCAGTTGCCTACTTGGGAAGTTCCCAAGTAGGAATTTGCAAGATGAACACTGGACTTGTCCGCGCCAGCGTCATCGCGGTTGCTTTCACCGCCGCCTTGTTGTTTGCCTGCCCGACTACAGCACAAGATGAGTCGTCACCTTACTTTAATTGCGGCAAAAACTTTGTCACGGTGGATGTCAACCCCGACGACGCAATCGGGATCCAAACGATCCGCAAGAGCAGCATATGGCGCGTTTTGTTTTCGACGGAACGCGGCATCACAGTTCAATTCAAGATTGGTGATAAGTTTGCCGTGAAAGTACTCTGCCGCGGGGTCGCACGTCACCGGTGGCGCCTTTGAGGCGCTGATGGAGATTTGTTGTTTTCTGCCCTGGCCACCGTGCGGCGTCGATCTGGCCGATCGTCAACCCCTGGCGAAGAACGGTTGGCTCCTTGATGGCGTTGCCGGCTGCACGGGCAGGGCGGTCAGGCGGCCTGGGGTCTCAGGGCGTCCCAGTTGACCCGCAATACTCCTGTCCGGTCTTCCTGGAGGACGCCGAACCTGGCGAGCTGGCGCAGCCAGCGCGAGGCGTTGCGGTTGACCAACAGGGCCTCGTAGTCGGTCCCGGGATCGCGATACGGCGTGGCGTCGCGCAGCATGACATAGAGGATGCGGGCCATCTTGTGAGCCGTGGCGATGATGGCACGTTTGTGTCCGCGCCGCGCCGCGATGGCGCGCTTGTAGCCGGGGAACTGGCAGTGGCTGGTGCGTGTGGCGGCATGGGCTGCCTCGACCAGGGTGGCCCGCAGGTGCTTCGCCCCCTTGCGGGTGGCGCCGGAGCGCCGCTTGCCGGCACTCTCGTTGTTGCCGGGTGACAGCCCGGCCCAGGCGGTGAAGGCGTGGGCGGAGCCGAAGACACTCATGTCGGGACCGGTCTCGGCGAGGATCGAGGCTGCGGCGACGGCATCGACGCCGGGCAGGGTCTGCAGGATGTCGAGGGCCCTGCGGTGCGGCGCGAGACCTTCGATGAGAGTGGTCTCGACGACCGCGATGCGCTTGTTGAGAGTGCCCTCGGCATCCATGAGATCGCTCAGGATCGTGCGCTCCCAGTCACCGAGCGACAGGCTCAGGGCATCGCCGAGAGCTTCGATCTTCACGGCGACATGGCGCGTCAGGCCGGCCAGGATGTCCTCGCGCGAGGCCCCGGCCACGAGACCCTCGAGAATGGTCCTGCCGTTGGTCCCGAAGACATCGGAGAGAATGCTGCCGATCCTGATGCCGGCACCGTCGATGACCTTCTGGACACGGTTGCGCACCCGGCTGCGCTCCTGGATCAGAGTCCGCCGATGGCGGCTGAGGCCGCGGGCGGCACGGAACTCTCCCTGCGGCACCAGGCTCGGCCGCCCCAGACCGAACTGGCAGATCGTCGCCAGCCAGCGGCTGTCCTCGATGTCCGTCTTGCGTCCCTTCAACTGCTTGACGTGCTGGGCATGGAACAACTCCGCGTGGATGCCCGCCTGCGTCAGCCGCTCCCACGGCGCCCGCCAGTAAACCCCGGTGCCCTCCATCGCCGCCGCTTCCACAGCGTGGGACCTCAGCCAGGCCACAAGGCCATCAAGACCGCTCGGCAGGGCACTGAACTCCCGGGTCTCAATGACCGGCTCCCCGGCCCCGGCACACAACCTCACCGTCGCCGTCACCTGCGCCTTGTGAACGTCCAGACCCGCACAACGGCCATGGACAACATGCATATCATCATGGAACATGATCCTGTCTCCTGTGTGAGATCGTCAGGTGGAGACGGAACGATGGCCGGGGAAACACTCACACACGGCATGGCGCCGCGTGTGGTCAGTTTGCCGTGCGTCCTCGACCGTCGGGTCGGGCACTGCCAGGGGTACGATGCCGGGCCATCGGGAACAATTTGGGATCGTGGTCGACGCCACACTAACTGTTCGTTCTCGCTTCCGTCTCCACCGCTCACGGTACCCGGGTCATGAAGACGACGAAACACTGATCAGCCACCGGTGACGTGCGACCCCGCGGCAGAGTACTTTCATGGCCGGGGGTGAAGAACGAAACGCTCTTCATGTGCATTTGGGAGTGCTAGTATTCGTGACATTGCAATTTGGCCGCAACTGATCGAGTGTCTGGATTGAACCCGCGATGTCACCCCACGGAAGGAATGAGCAACAATGAGGCTTGCAAGGGTGGTGCTGTTGACAGGTTCAATCCAGGAGTCTAGCGAGGCTCTGCCCATGCGGGGATGAAACGGTAAACGCAATCGTCTGGCGGTTCGCCAAGGCATGGATGAGCGCGACAGCCAGGGCATGGCGACTCTGCTGACCAGCACGGTGGGCGGAACCGGCTATATCCCCTTGACCCAGCATGCCCGCGAATAGACCACCGCCAACAGCTGGCGTCGGGCCCATGTTCTCGGATGCCCTCCCTGGACGCCACCAGCCATGGCCAGGCCCATAGCCGCTGACGTCACAGCCCGCCTGTCGGGTCGGAGGCGGCGCCCTGCAGAGCTGGCCTCCGCCCGCCGCGCACCAACCAGCAATCGGCAAGCCCTGAGTGGCCTGCCCGGAGCGGCACGCAGACTCTGGTGCAAGGCCTCATGGATCAGGCGCAAAGCGCGCGGCCCAATACGGCGTCGCACCCCGCAGAGACAGCCGTCGGCACCCGGCTTGGGACGCCGTCGCGGGCCGAGCCTGGTCTTGGACAGAGACCGGCCGGTTCGGTACGGTGGGGTTGATGCGGCTGACAATTGAGATGACTTGGCCAGTCGATGCGACACTCTTTCCTCGGCTCACGCAAAAGGAGCGAGAAGCGCTGTGGGACGGACGACGCGAACTGGCGGCGGAGCACGCGGAGTGCGAGGCGGATCGAATCCACGTTGTTGGATTGCTGGGTTGTGGGAACCGAGTGCCGGACAAGGAGAGATTTCGTATTCACTGCGGGGTTTGCCAGTGTGACGGCCAGCGACCTGAGCGGGGGGAAAGGCACCTGATGGTGGTTCCGGTCGATGAACCAGTGCTTCTCATCCTGCTTGAGTCGCCCCACATGGACGAATACGAGTGCAGTGTTGCGAACCCCGTCGAACCAGCGCGAGGCAAGACGGGAGCCAATCTCAGGGACAAATTGCGGCGGTTACTGGAGTCGTCGGAACTGGCCGAAGAAGTGTGGTGCGGCAGTCGAGTGGCGATCGCCATTCCCGTGCAGTTCCAGGCGTCGCTCCATGCGGTCCACCGCAAGACTTTGCAATCCCGCGTCTATCGCAGGCTCCGTGATCGCGTCTGGGAAAGTAACTGGAGCCTTCCGGAGGTGCGCGAAGACTTCGGGGATCGCATTCGGCAATTCGGACCAACTTGGATCATCAACGCTTGCACCGGCGGGGCAAATGGGTGGGGCAGCGTAAACGGGGCGGTCAGCGAGTGGCTGGTCGAAGGCGATTTCGGGTGCAGCCTCTATGCGACCACGCATCCAGCCCATTGGCACTGGCAGCCGCCAGAGTTGTCACGACTGGCAAAGGTGAATCTGAATCATGCGTCACGAGGCAAGATGCAGGAGGTTCTGATCAGTTTGGGCGGCACCACTTTTGGCCGCCTGGTCGAGGGGCGACCGTACGAAAGCCTGGAGGACGTGGAACGGCGCGTTAGAGGGATCAATCGCAGCGTTCTCGAAGGAAATGCCCGGAAAATCTGCCTTGAGGAGCCCTCGATGTCCGGGCTGCCGTGCTCCGTGCTCAGGTGCCGCTCTGCGAGCGTTGGGCCCATTGGCGGATGGCCTGATGCGAGAACGACGTGAAGTGCCCGGGAGCCTCTGCGACGTGACGAGTTGGCGACCTACCGCTTGCTGGCGGATGAGCATCTTGTGCTGGGCCCGGGCGCGCATGGCGACGGCTTTCGGCTGAGGGTGGGGGATGAGAGTCAGAGAGTTGCTGACACTGCTGTGGAAGGCGGATCTCGAAAGGCTCTGCAGAGTCCGCAAGCTCTCCGCCAGGGGCACGGTCCCGGAACTGTTGGAGCGACTGGCGCGGTCGTACCGCGGTCAAGTCACGGCTGTCGTGAACGACCTACGTCGACAGGACTTGCTTGTGATCGGGGCCTCGATGGGCACACGGCTCGAACTCCCACCGGTATGAGCAAGCACGGTATCTGATAGTGGTTCAGTCACGGAGTTTGATGGAGTTGTGTTGCGGGGGCGGGATTGTGACGACGGCGGTTTGATGTTGGAGG
>Ga0209021_1004358_pt1 | contig 10515 bp, 9 predicted proteins | sample PinacodermFT_FD_187299 | JGI IMG/M metagenome (GOLD analysis project Ga0209021, IMG submission 187299) | Host-associated microbial community of the marine sponge Aplysina aerophoba from Gulf of Piran - sponge pinacoderm, lysed by freeze-thaw... | ecosystem: Host-associated > Porifera > Sponge >... | reverse complement strand
ACGTCCGTGCAGAAAATTGCCAGTTCTTGTGATAGAAATTATACAGTAAATACAATAGAGTAGGTCATGATACGCCACAAAAAGAGCATCGGCTATGGCGGAGAGATAGCCGATCCGTTATTTGTGGGACATTGGCAACGACTAACTCGTTGTAATTTTGGAATTCATGATTGTCAATAACCGCTTATGCGGCCCACTCGGAAAGTTGAGTCGGGCCATTACACCCTAATCTGTGAATTTTCCCGGAACACGCAGAGGTCCATGCGTTCCGTGCTGACTTTCGGCCGCCCTGTTTCAGGCTTCGGGCCGGCATGAGCACTGTCATGGCCTCGCGGATGGTCGGGAAAGATATTTTCCGAGCCATCTCTCGTGGCGACGGTCCACGCTAAACACGTATTCTTGTGCTTGCTTTGCACTTTGAACATTGATTCCCCGCACATCTCTCGGCGTAAACTTTTTCTGCAGACGAACCGCGTATTTCGAAACACAGAAAATCGTCCAAGGATCCAGAGGAGGCAGCCACTTTACATCCGGCTCGTCGAGACCTCCGATTCGCACTAGTGGCCGGTCGGACAATATCAACGAATCCGAAACATCGCTTACGCGAGACACCGTCCATGTCATGTTGATGAGATGTTTTCCGATCTTGGGATGATCGGAAAAGTCGATCAGCGTCCTCATCAGCTTGTCCCTGAAGGAGTAACCCGCGTTGGCCTGCCACCATTCCGACGGTGTTCCAGTTTCGCCTTCTTGCTCCATTATGGACTGTATTTCCGGGTCCTCATCTATGTCTTTTGCTAATTTATACACTTTCTCGACGGCCTCCGGCCAACGCGCCTCAAGCGACAATAGAAGTCGCGCGAAGTTACACCGACGATTTACGTCAAGCCCTTGTACTCCCTTGTCGACAAGGATGTTCCGAGCCTCGGCACCTTCGCTGTCCAGAGGCGAGAAAAATAGCCGCTCCAGAGCATCGCAACCCAGTGGGTGCGATTCAAGCATCCAAGCATCGATTTGGTAACAGAAGGCTTTCGGGCCCATGCGCTTGCATTCGATGGTGCCTCGGTGCGGATTCCATCGGTAGGCAGGCAGCAGGCCGTCCTTCGTCCACGGACGCATGAGGAACTCCGGCACATAGTGGTGTCGATGCGAGATATGTTGAGAGGCGGTCATAATTCCGAGCCTGGAAAAGACGTCCTCGCGTATATGGTTTTGAAGCGGGCCATATCAACACGGCAATCGCCGTATCAGGGTGGTTCTCAAACCCGTCTTGGGGGACCAGCCTTGCGCTCTTTTGCGTCAGGCGTCCCGTTCGACGCCCTGGGGATCTAGGCGCTTGCCGTCGAGTTCCCTGACCCGGATCGTGCGGAAGACCCGCAAGGGACCAGCACGGCCAGGAACAGCAGGGTGACGAGTACTCCACCGCCAGGACCGTGAGCGCGAATCGCAGAAAGCTCCGCCGGATGTGCCGTCATTCGGAAACCCGGGATGTGCGCGGCGTCAAGGTCATCGGCGCTGCCTCCTACCGACATTAAAGTGGCGCAAAAGTCCCGGCAAACTCCTGGAGATAAAGTGATACACCTCAACGGGTTGTGAAACAGATTCGTCTGGTGTTCCCACAAAAAGAGCATCGGCTATGGCGGAGAGATAGCCGATGCTCTTTTTGTGGCGCGTCCCTGACTCTGGAAATGTCCGATAACTCAACGGATTAGTCGGAATCCAGACCATGTCCCCGGGCCAATAATGACAACCTTCGCAATTGGGATGCTGTCTGAAACAGCGCGAAAGCCGCAGCCTTGCCGGGGCCACGGGAAAACCGCGCGGCTCGATAAGGAAATTCCTGACCGGTACTATTTCGGCGAAGAACAAGAAGCTGCGGGCCCCGGGGCGATTGTTGGGTGGCGCAGGCGTTTGACGAGGAGGAGCGCAGTACGACGCCCTACACGGACCTGACCGAAGCGGCGCGTCGAGTAACACTGGCCTGGACCCCCTCAAGGTCGAATCGGCTCAAGGATCGCGTTGAAGGGAGGGCCGGCCCTCGGCGGCCGCGATTCCCATGCAGTTCCGGCCCGACACCCAGGCCCTTCGCTCGCCGCTTCTGCTACATTCGATCGCGACGATACCCGAGGCATCCAAAAGCCGGGGGCGACCTCCATGGAAATTCGGTCTGAGCATCCCCACCCGCGGTCCCAGGGTCACCCCGAAAGCCATAAGGGCACTGGCCGCAAAGGCGGAGGAGAGCAGCTTCGCCCGGATTGCGATAGCCGACTGTCGTCAAGCGCCGGGTCCGGTCCCTTCAGGATTCAACACGATCGATCACTTATGACGCCGATCGGCGTCCAAGCAGCGCGCCGAGCAACACCCGCAACTGACAGGGTCCGTCGACGGGGATTCCGGATACTCTAGGACTTCACCATGGCTAAGACTTGGCAAACCAATCATAGAAGTAAGGCAAAGAAGAACAATAGGCATACGAAATACGATGCCCTTGCAGCACGTCGTGTTCTACGTGACGCTTATCGAGCAAAGATTGATTTCTCTGCTGCACTCGACTCAGATAATTTAGCAACTATTCACCTGCGGTGGGTCACTGCAGTCACAATTCTACGGGCGGTAGGACATGCATTGCAAAAACTAGATACATCACGATCTTGCGCACTCCGCGCGGCGATAGATTCCGCTTGGGACCGATGGAAGTCTCAATCATTTCAACACTTGATATTTAATGAATTTATTGAGAAGGAAAGAAACATGATTTTGAAAGAATATCGATCATCTCTATTCCCATCACCCTCTGAAAAGAAAAAAATGCCGGATGCCCCAATAATTTACTCAGAAATATTGATAGGTGACCGCATCTATTCTCCGTTGGAAGCTATTGAAGCATCCATCGTATGGTGGGAAGCAGAATTGTGGCAGATTGAGGCTCAAGCTGGAAATCCCAACCCGTAGCGCCGAGAAAGCACGACTATTTGAACAGCCCGGTATCAGGTTTTGGAGTAACTGGCCTTATTGGATATTATAGGGGCTTATGCGCCTAACTGGCCGCGCCGGCTCTGCGCGACTGCTGGATGCTGCTGGACAGTGGCGCCTCGCCCCTACTAGGACAATGGTGAGGTTCCCGACTGGTGTTCTCCGCACCAGCCCAGTTCGTGGACTATCGGCCAGCAGCTCTCGTCCTCAGAGTCGATCTGTGGCGGGTAGCGGTGACAGACCCCTTGATGTCGCGCATTTCGCCGTATGGGCCGATGTGATCCTCGGGGGAATCTCGCTTGACTTCGACATAGAACCGGCAGTTGCGGCATCGCGGTAAGTCACTGACCATCCCTATAACCCAGAGCCCTTCGGAATTAAGTGCACGCCCAATCGTATCGGATGTTGAGCGCCGCTTCTAGGAAAATTACAGAAGTTCAACACCGGCGTTTCGAAGCATGGCGACGAACTTGTTCGGCGCCTTGAACCGTCCTCTTCTGAGGCTCAGCGGCGTTGTCGCCATCAGGGTGTCCAGCTTCTCGGTCGGATCGGCGCGCAGATTGATCTCGGTACTGCGCAGGTTGGCATGACCGAGCCAGAGCGAGGCCTTTCGGATATCCCGGGTCGCCTGAATGTCCCCAGACCTGCTTGTGCCCGGAAAACCAGCGCCTCTGGCAAATCCGCGTCGCTTACAGCTGCGTTCAACAGGAACAAGACCCCCGACAGTTGAACCCCTGTGTCGCGAACAGCTGGCGATGCGGGACTCCCCGGCGGGCGGAACGGGGACCGGTCATCGCCCGTGCTCCGGGTTTCTTGCGGCCTGAATATTCCGGATGCGCTCGGGCCGCGTGGAGCGGATGTATCGGGAGAGTTGCAGATGAAGGAGACAGGACACGCGTTCACGGGAACCGTCGCGTGATCGCTCCGGAGCCCGTGCGGCATACACGAGGTCGAGGCCCTGGTCGGGCGCCAGACCGTTTCCGGCGCGATGTCATGCTCGCTGTGCGGGCGAACCTGCCTCGGGGATCCGAGTGCGCGCCGCGCCATCCTGGGACGCCGACCAGGTCCAGTTGAACTGGTGGTTCGTCAAGGATGACGACCCGCAGGACGTCCCCGCCGATTGGCCGGCACTCCTCGATCGATGGCTTGTCCTGTTCGAGCAAGACGAGAGCGGCCGGTTCCGCCTCGATGCGCCCATCGCCTGCCGGTTGGAGGACATGACGGCGCGCGACTGCGTCGACAGCGACCGGCTCGACCTTGATCGGCTTTCCGTCACTTGAGTGGCGGCATGGTCGCCGCAATGGCGGGCCTTGGGGGAATTCTCTGGCGACTCCGCGAGCCGTCGGGTGCTAAATTGTCTGTGCGTTACCGTCGGCCCGGGTCGGGTATTGAAACGGCTGCCGCTGAAGAGCCGAAATCCCCGCCGCCAGCGCAAGGTCAGGCGGCTTCTTCCACGGTGACCACCAGGCGCTTCCTGAAGCGGGCCAAGGCTTCCTCCAGCCTGCCGATCTTGGTGGCGTGGCGGGGGTCGAGCATGCGGCGAACCTCGCTTTCCTGAATCCCCATGGCCGCTGCGAAGGCGCTGTTCGACAGCCCCTCTACGCGAAGGGCTTCGTAGAGTGCCGCCTTGGCGGCCAGGACCGCGCCGGGAACCGCCGCGGGCCGGCCCTTCGCCGGGCTTGGCGCGGGAATGTCCTCGCGTCGCGTGATGCGGCCCGCGAGCGCCTCCTCCAAGCAGTCCGCGGCTTCCGCGACCGCCTCGGCGAGCGTGTCGCCGTCGGTGAAGGCTTCGTCGAAATCCGGGAAGGTGACCGAATACCCACCTTCGCATTCCTTGTGGAGGTCGATGGGGTAGCTGTACCGCGTTGCCATTGTCGGAACTCCCTAAAGGTCGTTCGGGTCGATGCCGAGCTGTCTGCACATGCCGCGCAGCGTGCCGGCCTTCAGCGGCTTCCTGCGGTCCTTCATCACCGTGAAGCGATCGCCATAGTACAGGGTCCCGTGACTGCCTTTGCCCCTTGTCCGGTCGAACCTGACCGCCATTCCGTTTCTGCGCGCCAGCTTTCTCACCCTCACTATGAATTCACGCCCGTTCACGGACAACAATATCGCACAAAAATGCGCGAATGGGCAACGGCTCTCTCGAACAATTTTGTGCGAGCCGGTGGAGGCAGGCGGACCCTACGATGGGCGAGCCGTCCCGCGCGACTTCGCGGCGAATTGCCGGAATGTGGCGGTCTCGCGCGGTTCGGCCCGTACCGCCGCCGCGATGGAAGCACCGTCCTTTCGGCCACGGCCCGCGCTTCCCCCGCTCCAGCAAACTCGATGCAGAACGCATCGCCTGCCTTGTCATTCAGCACGCTCGCGCAGATTTGGCCCGCCACCGCTACCCCGTTAGCTGCCGGATCCGGAGATCGCAATCACCAGGTGCAGGATCTCCAGAGCTATCTTCCGCTTGTCGCCGACAATGATTGGAAATGCCCGAACAGTTCCCGTTCACCGGCGTTCTCAATCCCTTGCATCCGAACCTGACGTTCCGAGCCCGGAGTTCTCGGGGTCTGCATGACCGGGTCAGTTGCTTCCAGAGGCAAGGATTGCGGTTCTTGCCCGTTCCCGCTGCCTTGCCGGTTCTGCCTTCCGCCAATCAGGCCGAGCCTTATGAGCGTACGCATGTTGGAAGGAGACGGCATCACCTCACCTCGTTCCCATCTACCGTACGTGTTTTCCGCGACCCCTATTTTGGCCGCCAGACTACCTTGCGTATCTCCTCTCTCCCTTCTGTTGCGCCAAAGTTCCCTGCGCGGCGAGTGAGCGACCTTGCCCGTCATTGTCCATACTCCTTGAGACAATCGATCTCGCGGGCCGGCAACGAGCATATTTCTCAAGAAGGGCGCTTTCGAAGCTCCAGGATCGCGTACAACGCACGGGCGGCAACGCTCGGAATCTCGATAGCCGCTTCGCGTTCGCTTTTCTGCTATAACCGTTTGAAATGAATATGTAATTCTGAAAAATACTACACGAAAATTACATTTCGATCAAAGGTTGGTTTTGTGTTGTGGACCAACGGGTGCCTTTCGGAAATCCTCCTCAAGTTTGCATTACCCGGCGCGGCCACTGCTGCTTCCGAGCAGTAACGCCGTGCGCACCAGGAGGAAGAATTCCGTGGCCCTCGGTCCGAACCTGAAATCCGGCGCGCCTCCGGGAGGGTTGTCCCGGAAGCGCCCCGTCGCCGCCTATCTACGCTCAGCGACGCAACTCGAGGGCGATCCGCTCCGCGAGCAGATCGACGCCATCGTCCCGTATGCTCGCGACCACAGCATGCAGCTCATTCGGGTCTATTGCGACGAATGCGGGAGCGGTCTGCGGAATGGCGGCCGATCCGCTCTCCAGCAGATGTTCCGCGATATCGAAAGCGGGGCGCACGATTTTGACGCCCTCTTGATGCTCAATCGCAGCCGCCGGGGCCGCTTCCAAAATCCCGACCGAGGCGCCTGTCTGGAATTCGACTGCAAGAAGGCCGGTATCGAGGTGCACTACTGCGCCGAGGAGCCAGCCGATGACAAGATCGATTTGTCCGCCGTCACAAAGATGCTGAAACGCTTCATGGCAAACGAGTGCGAACGTGAACTGGCCGCCCGCGAGCGCCATACCGCCAGCACCTCAGCAAGCCCTGATGCTGCCAACGAAGACGCAGGCATCTGCAAGCGGCCGGATGAAGACGCTGGTGGACAATGCACTGCGTCCTGAAAGACGCGACCGACGGCCCGATCGGCGCCAGGCCCTCCAGATCCATCACAGGCCCGCCTGCCGTCATTGGGCCGAAAAACCGGAAGTTGCATTTCGAGCCACTCCCGGCCGCCGCCATCGACGGGCGCAGCCTGAGCGCCTTGGCATTCCACACCGCGGAGCCATCCGGCGGGTCGATACCGAAAATGAGGACCTGGTGACCGGCAGGCCTACCCATAAACCGGATCCGAACACCGAACCAGCGAAGCCCCGCCGCCGCGCCGTCGCCTATCTCCGCATGTCTACCGAGCACCAGGAATATTCGACCAAGAACCAGATCGCGGCCATCGAGCGCTATGCCGCCGAGCACGACATGGAGATCGTCGCCACCTATTCCGACGAGGCCAGAAGCGGCCTGCGGCTCGAAAACCGGCCGGGCATGCGGCAAATGCTGGATGACGCGAAGCGTGAGGAATCCGGCTTTGACACGATCCTGGTCTACGACATCACCCGCTGGGGACGGTTTCAGAACCCGGACCAAAGCGCGTCCATCGAATACGCCTGTCAGGAAGCCAAGGTCGAGGTTCACTACTGCATGGAGCAATTCGTCAACGACGGCAGCCCCGTGTCCAACATCATCAAGGCCGTCAAGCGCTCCATGGCCGCCGAGCAGTCCCGCGAACTCTCGAACAAAGTGTTCGCCGGACAATGCCGCCTAATTCAGCGCGGTTTCCGACAAGGCGGCATGGCGGGCTACGGGCTGCGACGTATGCGGCTTGACCAGAATCTCGAGCCGCAGAGCATTCTTGACAGGGGCCAGCGCAAGAGCCTGCAGACCGACCGGGTAATCCTCGTGCCCGGACCGAAAGACGAAGTCGAGACCGTCCGGTGGATGTACCGCGAGTTCATCGACGGAGGCAGGCTGGAAGGCGAGATCGCCGCGCTGCTCAACGAGTGGGGCATCGAGACAGACCTCGGCCGCCCGTGGACGCGCGGCACAGTCCACCAGGTTCTGACCAACGAGAAATACATCGGCAACAACGTCTTCAACCGGCACTCCTACAAGCTGAAGGAGACGCACAGGAACAACCCACCGGAAGAATGGATCCGGGCCGACGGCGCCTTCGACGCGATCTTGGACCCGCAACTGTTCTACATCGCCCAGGGCATGATCCGGGAGCGCAACCGCCAGTTCTCCGACGACGAGATGATCGACCGGCTCGAACGGCTGCTCAAGAAAAAGGGGTTCCTCTCCGGATTCATCATCGACGAGGCTGACGACATGCCGTCGAGCGGCTGCTACGCCTCGCGCTTCGGCAGTCTGGCGCTCGCCTACTCGCTGGTCGGTTTCACCCCCGACCGGGACTGCCGCTACATCGAGATCAACCGGACGCTCCGCCGAATGTCATCGATAGCCATGTGATCTCTCCATAAGATCGTGTGGTCAGGACGGCGCAAGAAGGTGGAAGCTCTTGCGTCGTCCGCCTCATTATTATATTGCACTTGATATCAATTGCAAGACCCTGGGGAGAAAAAATTTCATTGGCTAAACCAAGGAGAGATACCCTTGCCGTATTGGTCCGTTTTCCAAGGCCCATGATCGAGGCATTGGACAGGCTCCGCATGGAAAAACCGGAGCACCCCACCAGGCCCGATATGATCCGGCGCATCGTCTCGGAATGGCTTGAGGAAAACGACAGAGGCCGCCGCGACTCGTGAGCCAGCGGGGCGCCGCTAACCGGCGGCCGCGAAGGCCGTGCTCTCGGGCCCGGCGCTCACCGTTCCCGATCCGCCGGGCAGTTCGGCGGCGGACGGTCGATCGGCTGGCGCCGGGGACGGTCCCGGATTTCGCGACCGTAGCCGAACGAGGTCTCATCGCCCCGCACCGCCTTCGTCCCGACCTTCCCCGCGCGAACGGGCGGACGCCTCTCGCGCGACCGCATTGTACGTGGATCGGCTCTCCGGGCTGCATGTCGCCCATGGCTCGTGCAGCGGTAGCACGGTAAGCGTCCGGCCTCACCGCCCCGACGCGATTTGGCGTTAGCTTCACGGTCTTCCAGGCGGCGGATGCGTCCGCGTCTCCACCAATGCCATCCGCCCGCCGGCCACAGGCGGGGCGGTGTGCGCGAGTCAGTGGGGCGACCTCGCAGAGCGCAAGGTCAACGCCATCCCGCCGTCCCGTTCCCCGATGAGGGACTCGAAGGGATACCCGGCGGCCCATGACGGGGTGTCGATCGTCCACGACAGGCGCCGGCCGTCTTCCGTGGGCTCCGAGACGACGTGGCCGCTGGCGACGGGCTCTTCAGGGTCTAGCAAGACGGAAAATCGGCTGGCCGCGGGCGGAGCCGGACCGGTTAGCGGCAGGGCCTCGTCCAACGATATGAAGAGGCGGTGCCCGCTCACTTCGTGGCGGTATCGTTCCAGGGCGCCCTCGGAATTCAGCTCGATCGTGCTGCGGTTCTGATAACCCGGCAGGTCCGCGACGAGAGCGATGCCTTCCGTCCGCGCCTTGACGTTGAAGGAGAGGCCGGCCGCATCGTCGCTGAGGCGTGTTTCGCCGGCCGCGAAGGACCACTGGCGGAAGGGAAAGACCACGATCTGAATCCCGGCGCTGTAGGCCGCCATGAATCGATGCTTCCCCTCGGGGTCGTCTCCGGCGCGGAAGGAGAAGTCTTGACCACCAATTGCCACTTTGTTGCGTGCGGCCGTCGCGTTGCGCTCCCTGTGGAAGAGCAAGACCAAGAGATCGGCCGAGTGGCCGGATTGATCCGTCAGACCGGCACCGGCCTGCGTCAGCGGCACGTTTTCGGCATTGATTTCGAGCTCGACGAGGGCGCCCTCAAGGTCGGTGAACGAGACAGACACGCTTTGTCCTCCCTCCGATCCGCCCGTGCGCCGATAGTCGATCTGCCGGTAGTGCAAGTCATCGACGCCATCGGCGATTCGGCGATCGTCCATGAAGTGGTGCTGGCGCTTCGCGCCCTCGCGCTCGGTGAAGAAGACCCAGACGAGCCTGTATGGATTGGAGGGCGTGTCGATGGACATGACCTCAACGGCTTCGTAGGTCGGATGGCGAGGAAGCCAGACATACCAATGATGGTCGAAGTAGTGGTGCTCGCTGACCAGGGGAACGGCGGGCGCCGCCTCGCCGCGGCCGCTGGTCGCGAAGGCCACGACGGCCAGCACCAGCACCGCGCCGACCAACAGCCGTGAGAGGGATTGAGCGGGCATTTTTCTGTCTCCCGAAGTTTCTTGGTCCTTGCACGGGCGCGTCATGTCGCGGGCCCGCTCGGCACTATTGGCAGCCGAACCAGGTAAGCCGCGCAGTGGTGTCCGGGTTGTCAAGTTGCTTCCGCGCCATCAGCGAGTAGGGAGAGTCCGGGAGCTCGTCGATCCGGTTCGCCCCAGGGGAATTCGCTGTCGTCCCCGCGGAGCGCCACCGCCATCGACACCAGGGCGCCCGCGGTGCCGTCCCAGCTCGTTGGGGAGCATCGAGAAATCGCAGTGGACCGTACCGCCGTCGTCCGGTCCGGCCGGTCCGGCCCGCACCGGCAGGTCGAACTCCAGCGCTTCGCTGACCGACATGCTGCATGTGCAGCCCACATACGTCCTGCTCGGCCGTTCTTTGGTCGACGGCATCACAACAACAGCGCGCATGACTGCACCTCCGTTAGCGTTCTGTCTGACTGCCCCGGCGGGATCAGTCGTCGGCTTTCCGATCTTCTGCCGGCGCGGTGTTCCAGGTCAGCAGCTCGTCGATACGGTTGATCTTGTAGTCCGGGATGCGGTCGAGGATCTGGGCGAGCCAGGCCTGCG
>Ga0209021_1004355_pt1 | contig 10519 bp, 9 predicted proteins | sample PinacodermFT_FD_187299 | JGI IMG/M metagenome (GOLD analysis project Ga0209021, IMG submission 187299) | Host-associated microbial community of the marine sponge Aplysina aerophoba from Gulf of Piran - sponge pinacoderm, lysed by freeze-thaw... | ecosystem: Host-associated > Porifera > Sponge >... | reverse complement strand
AGTTCAAGGATGCCCTGCGCCCGTCCATAGCCACACCGGCGAAGGGGTCTTGGAGCGCCCAGACTAGGGCGAGAGCCAAGTCGGCCCCAGACGGCGATCTGATACACCGTCTCTCCACTCTCGTTGACGATCTCGCGACCATTGTCCGGCAATTGTCTCAGACCCGAACCCTTCCAGATCATCACACGGCTCAAGCAACCCCGGCGGAGAGCCCAGGACCACCTCAGTTTGCCCGTAACCCTCCCAGTGGCAGCATTCTCGATCGTATCGAACGCCCGTACATTCAATGTCTTGCGTCTGAACAAGGCTGGTGTATCGGGTCAGCGTTCAGTCAACTTGAACTCGATCCGGCGGTTGCGCTGCATGGTGTCGGCATCCTCACCGTCGGCAAGGGGCTGGAATTCGCCGAGACCGGCGGCCATCAGGCGGTGTTCGGGCACACCGAGCGAGATCATGAAGCGGACGACGGAGGTGGCGCGGGCCGTCGACAGTTCCCAGTTGCTCGGGAACCGGATCGTCTGGATCGGCTTCGAGTCGGTGTGACCGTCCACCCTGAGGATCCAGTCCACATCGTCGGGAATCTCCGAGACAAGTTCACGGATGAAATCGGCAATCTGGCGCAGGTTCTCCCGGCCCTCTTCGGAAATCTCCGCGCTGCCGCTGGGAAAGAGGACGCCTGACTGGATGACGAACCGGTCACCCTCGACCCTCACGCCCTGCCGGTTGCCGAGATGGTCATGCAGGCGGGCAAGGAAGTCGCTGCGGTAACGGCTGAGATCCTGGACCCGGGTGGCCAGCGCGGCATTGAGTCTCTCGCCCAGCGACGTGATCTGCACCAGGTCCTCGGCGGCCTTGATTTCTGCCGCCTCGAGGGCGCTGTTGAGCGAGGCCAGCCGGTCTCTGAGGTCGGCAATCTGCTGGACCTGCGAACCACTCAGTTCCTCGGCCAGATCCCGCTCGCCCTCGACGATGCCGAGACGCCGTGTGAGTTCGTCGAGCTGTCGGTTGCTGTCGGCCACTTCCATTTGGGCGAGAAGCGTGCGTTCCTCTTCAGTGGAAAGTTCGTCTTCCAGCTCCCGGGTGCGGTCGCGCACAGAGGACAGTGAGGCGATGAGTTGGTCGATTCTCTCGCCCGCATCCTGGAGTTCCACTTCCGTTGTTGCGAGTGTCTCGCCTGTCCGCTCCTCCGCCTCGCGGGACTGCTGGAGCAGGAGTGCAAGGCGTTCGAGTTCGCTGCGCTCCGACGCGAGGGCTTGTGCGAGTTCCTCCTCTCTGCCGTGCGCATCCTGGAGACGAGCCTGTGTCTGGCCGAGTTCCGTCTCCCGTTCAGCGGGCGTGGTCCTCGTCAGACCGAGCTCGATTCCAGGTAGCGGTAGGCTTTCAACGACGCCAGGTTCTATCGCAAAGTTGATCCACTTCTCGGCTTCGGCCTGTCCCTGTTCAGCGGCCAAGCCATACCACTTCGCGGCCTCGTTTCCGTCTTGGGGAACGTCCTCTCCTGTCTTGAACATCTGCCCGAGCAGCAGCCGCGCTTGATAGTGCCCTCCTTCTGCGGCCAGCCTGTACCAGCGAACCGCCATGCCAACGTCGCGGACCACGCCGTCTCCATTGTGGTACATGCGACCCAGATAGTACTGAGCCGCCACCTCTCCGCTGGTGGCGAGTACAAGGAATTCGTCGATGGCCGCGGCAAACTCTCCTGAATCATGGAGATCAATCGCATTGTCGAGACTCTGGGCGGCGACTTGAAGGCTGAAAACAGCCAGCGCCACGATGACAACAAACGGGCGTACGAACCAGTTGCGATGTGTCATGGGCCTACTCCGAGGACCGGCGCGGCAGAACCTGCCAGCATGCCACACTCCCGAATCCGCGGAACAGCCATAAGCACATCTCCCCCGTCCATCCCTGTCGAAGGCGACTTCAGCGGTTACGCGCAGACCTTGCCTACATCTCGGTCACAGGCAGGCGGGGCGTGGCTGCAGGAGGAGGACGGATTCCGGCATCGAGATAGTCCCAGCCCGCCAGGGCGATCATGGCGCCATTGTCCGTCGACCACTTCAATGGCGGTAGACAGAGTTCGACGCCGGCGTCGGCAGCGAGTTCGCCCATGCTGCGGCGCAGCTGCGGGCTTGCAGCGACACCACCGACGACCACCAGGGAACGGCCCGGCACGGTGTTGAGGGCGCGCCGGCACTTGGTGACGAGAACGTCGATGACGACATCGACAAAGGACGCGGCAAGATCCGCGTGATCGGTGGTCGGCGAACGTTCGAGTGTGCGGGCAACGGCCGATTTCAGCCCCGAGAAGGAGAACTCCAGGCCCTCGCGGATCATCGGCCGCGGCAGGGCGATCACGGGCCGGCCCTGCGTCGCCAGGCGGTCGATGAGCGGCCCCCCCGGAAACCCCATGCCCATGAGGCGGGCGACCTTGTCGTAGGCCTCACCAACGGAATCATCGCGCGTCGCCCCGAGAACCCGCACATTCCGGCGGTCTTCCATGTGGGCGACAAAGGTGTGTCCTCCCGACACCAGGAGAATCGTCGCCGGAAACGTCACTCTGGCGCTCTCGAGATCGGCACTGCGCAGGTGACCCCGGAGATGGTTGACTCCAATCACGGGAACATCCCAGGCGATGGCAAGTGCTGCCGCCGCGTTGAGCCCCACCAGGAGAGAGCCGATCAGGCCTGGCCCGCGCGTTACCGCGATGGCGGCAAGCCGGTCGGGCGATGCATTCGCATCCTGCATCACCTGGTCAATGGCCGGAATGATGGCGCGCACATGAGCGCGCGACGCAAGCTCGGGCCACACACCACCCCACCGGGCATGGATGGCATCCTGGCGCGCCACTCCGGACGCCAGCACCTCCCCTCCCCTGTCGACGACGGCAACAGCCGTGTCGTCGCACGAGGATTCGATCCCCAGGATGAGGTCTCCGCTCACCCCAGGATTTCCCTGATCCTGGAATCGCTGACGATGCCTTCGCGCTCGATGACGGGTGGGTCGACGGCACAGTTGACGAGGGAGGAGGGCACGGCCTCGCGACGCCCCCCGTCAACCGCCAGCGCCGGTTCGCGTGCGAGTTGAAGAAGGATTTCCGGCACCGTCTGCATTGTCGGCAACCCGTGAAGATTGGCACTGGTGACAAGCAGGGGTCCCGCAGCATGGAGAAGACTTAGCATGAACGGATCCGAGGGAATGCGGACCGCCACCTCGCGGCGTCCTTGCAGCCATGAACAGGGACCCTCGTGGCCGAATCCCAGGACCACCGTCAATGGTCCCGGCATCAGGTCGGATTCAAGCAGGCGGCGGGCTCCCTCGCCGATTCTGACGCCCAGAGGAGAGAGGCGAACCGGCGAATCCACCATGACCGGGAGGTTTCTCTGCCGGGGCCGCTGCTTGAGAACGAACAGGCGATCGATGGCGTCGTCGTGTTCGGGACTGACAGCGAGACCGTAGACCGTATCCGTAGGCAGGAGGACAACGCCACCTGCCCCGAGGACGCGGCGCGTCCTCTCCACGGTATCACGTCCACCAGCGGCGAGGATGTCAACCACGCTCATCACCTCCGGCCGCAAGGGAAGCCGCCGTCAGTGGCTCGAGGGGTTCGTGTGTGCAGTGCCCGGCGGCGAAGGCCTCGCCCGCACAGCGCACCAGAGTGACGGCACTTGCCGCAACCGCGCCGATGCGGGTACCCGGGAAGAGTGCCGTCACGTCCGGTGTGACGATGCCTGCCAGGACGATGTCCGGCTGTCGGTCACGGCAACTCCGGGCCAGCGTGGCAAGGTCGTCGACCATGAGTGGCTCTTCCCCCTCCCTGAAGAACCCCTGACCAGCGGTCGTCGGCCTGATGCAGACGACCGTGGAGGAGGCCCTGGTCTCGGCCGTGACGAGATCGAAGTAGTCGAGCGGAACGAGGGGGATTCCCAGGCCCCAGGCCAGCGCGTTGGCGAAGGTCACACCACCGCGTGTCGCGGTGAGGCCCCCAGGTCCGAGGTCGACGGCGACGGCATCGATATCGCCTTTCCGCAGACCGGTCCAGGCAAGACCGCGGCGCACCGCGTCAGCAAGGTACACCGGTCCATCGACCCTTCCGCCTTCGGGCCTGTCCTCGAAGAGAACCCGATCGGAGTCGCCAAACGCCACCATGATCGATGGCGCCGCAGTCTCGATGCAGAGGATCGCGGTCACGGGGTGTCGGGAAGCGGCCACGACCGGCCGCGTCGTCTGATGGTGCAGCGGCGGGACGTCTCGCCCGATCGGCCGAACTCGAGAACGAGTCCGAGGTGTTCGGGATGGGCGTCCGCAACCCTGTCACCCCATTCCACCATGGTGATGGAATCGTGGGCGAAGTCCCCCGCCCCGAGGTCGAGATACTCGGCCACCCCTGACAGACGGTAGGCATCGAGATGCAACACCGGCAGGCTGGGCGTTTCGTAGACATGCATCAGCGTGTAGGTCGGACTTGTCACCTGGTCAGTCGATCCAAGGGCCGCCACGAAGGCGCTCACCAGGCGGGTCTTGCCGACACCGATGGGGCCTTCGAGCAGCACGACGTCACCTGGTCCGAGGATGTCGCCAAGTTCTTCTGCCAGGCATTCGAGCGCGGCAATGTCGGCGAGATCACGAACCTGGTCGGCGGGCATGATGGTGTTCAAGGAAACTCCGGAAGAACGGGCGGACTGGTGGGCCCGGCAGGACTCGAACCTGCAACCAGACCGTTATGAGCGGCCGGCTCTGACCAGTTGAGCTACAGGCCCTTCTCCCGCCCTTCAGTCAGTTCTGGCGTAGCTCCTGAGCTTGCGGCTGCGGCTTGGATGCTTGAGCTTCCTCAATGCCTTGGCCTCGATCTGCCGTATGCGCTCGCGGGTGACAGAGAACTGCTTGCCGACCTCCTCGAGGGTATGGTCGGTTTCCATGCCGATGCCGAAGCGCATGCGCAGCACCCGCTCCTCGCGCGGCGTCAGGGTGGAGAGGACCTCCGCACAGGAAATGCGCAGGCTGGCAGCGATGGCCGCATCGATCGGCAGGACCGCATTCTTGTCCTCGATGAAATCACCGATATGACTGTCCTCGTCGTCGCCAACAGGATTCTCCAGACTGATGGGTTCACGGGCGATCTTCAGCACCTTGCGCACTTTCTCCAGAGGCATGCCAAGCTTCTCCGCCAACTCCTCGGGAGAGGGTTCCCGACCGACCTCATGCAGCATCTGCCGGCTCGTCCGGGTGAGCTTGTTGATCGTCTCGATCATGTGAACCGGAATACGGATCGTCCTCGCCTGGTCGGCAATCGACCGCGTGATGGCCTGACGTATCCACCAGGTGGCGTAGGTCGAGAACTTGTAGCCCCGCCGGTACTCGAACTTGTCGACCGCCTTCATCAGGCCGATGTTGCCTTCCTGGATCAGGTCGAGGAACTGCAGGCCGCGGTTGGTGTACTTCTTGGCAATCGAAATGACCAGCCGCAGGTTGGCTTCCACCATCTCCTTCTTGGCCTGGCTTGCCTCCTTCTCCCCCTTCTGGACAACGCGCACGATGCGCTTGAACTCGCTGATATCGAGACCCGAATCGACGGCCACCTCGGCGATTTGCTGCCGGGCTTCAGCGATGATCCGGGCATCGGCGCCGGCAAACTTTCGCCACCTGGGATCATCAAGTGCGGCGATGCGATCCGGCCACGAAACATCGAGCTCGCGGCCCACGTACTCCTCGAGAAATTCCTCGCGCTTGATACCGCGCCGCCTGGCGGCGCGGACGAGTGCACTCTCCTGTTTGGTGAGCTTGCGGATGGTTCCCTGATGGATGTCGACGAGGAGCTCGACACAGTTGTTGTGGAGCCTGATCGTGCGGACGACCTTGGCAACGTCATCGCGCAGCTTCTTGTGACGCGCTCTGACGGCAGGAGAAGGTTCCCGTCCGCTGAACCGTGCATCCAGGTACTTTTCCTGGGCGATTTCCAGACGCTGGTAGAGCTTGGCAATCTTGTCGAACGTCGCCGTAATCTCCGGCATGACGGCCTGCTCCATCGCCGCCAGAGTCATGGTGTTGCCGTCATCGTCGACGTCGTCCTCGGAATCGCTGTCGGCCTCTCCGGTTCCATCGGCCGGTGACTCCGGCTTGTCGGCTGCTTCCACGAGGGCCGCATAGGTGGCATCGAGATCGATGATCTCGCGCAACAGACTGCTTTTCTCGGCAATGTCGTCACGCCAGTCGACGATTTTCCCCAGGGTCATCGGGCTCTCGAAGATGCCGCGAATCATGCGCCCTCGGCCGGCCTCGATGCGCTTGGAGATGGCAATTTCCCCCTCCCGGGAGAGCAGGTCGACCCGGCCCATTTCACGCAGGTACATGCGCACCGGGTCGTCCGTGTAGCCGAATTCCGCCGTAGACGATGCCTGGGCAGGCGTCTTGTTCTGAACGACCACCTTTGTCTTGTCCTCGACCGGCTCCTCGGGCTCCTCGCTTTCGACGACGATGATGCCCATCTGCGAGAGCTTGGTCATCGAATCCTCGATCTGCTCGGACGAGAACTCTTCGGAAGGAAGCGTCTCGTTGATCTCGTCAACGGTCACGTAGCCTCGTTCCTTGCTGCGCATCAGCATTTTCTTGATGGCGACATTCACGTTGTCGAGCAGAGGATCCTCGACACCGTCACCGGATTCGACTTCGGCCGTATAGGTCGCCATGTCCGAACTCTCCCTAACCGCGAATCTGACGCGCGACAGTATACCACGAATCGGCACCCCGGCTGGATGGGGCCACTGTACAACCCTTCAGGGAATCATCCGGTTTCCTGCGCGTCATCATCGGCGAGCACCCGTCCCTGCCAGCCCTCTCTCTCCTCGATCTTGGCCACCAGCCGCTGCCAGGCCTGTGCCGTGGGATCGTTTTCCCAGGCATCGGCATCGGCACGAATCTCCTGGCCCAGGACATTGCGGCACCGGTGAAGATCGTGGACGTGGTGCCACAGGTCTTCCGCCTCGCCAACCGTTTCCATGACAAGGCAGGAAAAGTTCCCCGCCTGAACCACATCCTTCATCAGGTCTGCAAGACCTGCCGCTGTCAGGTGGTCCGATATGGTCCGGTTGTCAAGGTCTCCATCGGCCTCGCAGGCCCCGATGAGACACTGTTGCAGCTGTTCGTGGCGTGAATCGAGAAAGGTCACACCGGCAAGGGACTCGGCAATCCTGTCGAGAAGCCCCGGATAGAGGAAGGGGATGGCGACAAGCGCCCGCTCGGCAAGGTGAGCGTCACCCGCCGGTCCGCCGCCGGGAACGCTGCCGGGTACCGGTTCCACACCGCGGTGATATGTCCATGACTCCCTCCTCCGGCGGTCAAGTCGGCGGCGCTCTCCCGGCCGCAGGCGGTCGCCCCTGTATCGCGGCGGACCGAAGGCGGCCTTCAGTCGCTGGCTGACCTCGCCGCGGTAGTAGTGGCCAACGGCCCGGTCGGCGATTGTTCCGACCGCAGTCATCAGCTCCCTTTCCAGACCGGCGCGGCGTTCGGGAGTCTCCAGTGTCCGTCCCCGGGTGCGGCTCTGCCAGAGCATGTCCATCAGGGGAATCGCCCGGTCGATCAACTCCCGCATGGACTCGGCCCCGCGGACCCTGACGATGTCGTCGGGGTCCATGCCGTCTGCGAGCAGCACGAAACGCAGGGACTTGCCTGCCCTGAGAACGGGCAACGCCCTCTCCATGGCGCGGCAGGCAGCGGAGTATCCCGCGGTGTCACCGTCGAAACAAAGCACAGGTTCATCAGCCAGCTTCCACAACAGGGCGAGGTGGCCCTCGGTCAGTGCGGTCCCGAGAGGAGCGACGACGTGCCGAATCCCCGCCTGGACGAGAGCGATGGCATCCATGTAGCCCTCGACGACAACCACCGATCCGGCATCGTGCGCCGGTTTGCGCGCTTCGGTGAAGCCGTACAGCAGGTGGCCCTTGTGGAAGACCGGTGTTTCCGGCGAATTGAGGTACTTGGCCTTCTGGTTGCCCATCGCCCGGCCGCCAAATCCGGCGACACGGCCATTGCGATCGGTGATGGGAAAAATCAACCGGTGACGGAAGCGGTCAACCGGCTCGCGGTCGCTGTCGCCAACGAAGGCAAGGCCCGCCTCGATGATCAGTTCCCGCGAGATGCCCTTGCCGGTGAGATGACGCATCAGACGGTTGCGCTCGTCTGGCGCGTAACCCAGACGAAACCGCTCCCGCATGGTGTCGCTGACGCGGCGCTCCGAAAGATAGGCCCGGGCCCGGTTTCCGGCGCTGCCGGCCAACTGGCGTTCAAACCAGTGGCTGGCCTCCTCGAGGACATCGTGGAGGGTTGCGGCGCGGCGATAACGCTCCCGTTGCTCCGGACTGCGTTCAGGCATCGCGAGACCGGCCCGCCCGGCAAGCCTCTCCACGGCCTCGGGAAACGACAGGTTCTCGGTCTCCACTACATAGCGGATGACATCACCGTGCGCGCCGCAGCCGAAGCAGTGATAGAAACCCTTGGAGTCGGTGACCGTGAAGGACGGCGACTTTTCCTGATGAAAGGGACACAACCCGACATACTCGCTGCCACGGCGCTCCAGGCGGACTGCGGAGCTTATGACCTCGGAGAGGAGTATGCGCGCTCTGATCTCTTCCAGGAATTCCGGGGTGAACAGCACCTTGGTCCTCCTCAGCCGAGCCGTTTCCTGACCAGAGCACTCGCTGCAGCGCCGTCGAAGCGTCCCGGATAGGATGTCTTGAGCAAGGCCATGACCCGGCCCATGTCCTTGAGGCTCAAGGCGTCACACTCGACTATGGCGACATCAACGCAACGGGCCAGTTCTTCCGGGTCCATCGGGCGCGGCATGAAACGTGTGATGATGGAGACCTCCGCTTCCTCCCGGTCCACCAGGTCCGTCCGGTCTCCCTTGCGGAACTGCTCGGCCGCCTCCCGTCTCTGACGCACCATCTTGGCCAGAATGCCGATCGCCTGCTCGTCACTCACCATCTGGCTGACACCGTTGGCGCGTGATGCGATCTCGTGATCCTTGAGGGCGGCGATGACGAGTCTCAATGTCGACGTCGCGAGCCGATCCTGGGTCTTGACTGCCTGCTTGAGGGCTCCAGTGATCTCTTGCCTGATGGACATCGCGCTGATCTTGACCACCTGGTTGCAACGGTGGCTGAGCCTTACATCAGATTGCCGCCAAGGGCGAGTCGTTTCCCTCGCACGGTCTGCATCCGACTCCGGTGGATAGATTCCAACGACGTGATAATGTGATGTTTATTCCTCCATGTGCGCTTGACCCCGAGACCGTGCATCCCTATAGTCCGGCAACGTCACTCCTTGGCCGACTTCCATGTCCCCATGCGTTTCACAGCCGCCGCCGTGGGCCACGGCGTGCATCATGCTCGCGGATGGTTCGGTGTTCTGGGGTCAAGGAATCGGCGCCACCGGCCGCGCCATCGGCGAACTGTGTTTCAATACCGCGATGACCGGTTATCAGGAGATCGTCACGGATCCCTCGTACGCCGGACAGATCATCACCTTCACCTTCCCCCATATCGGAAACACCGGCGCCAACGGCGAGGATATCGAGGCACTGACACCTGCGGCCCGCGGCATTGTGATCCGCGATGCGATCACCGATCCCTCGAGCTTTCGCGCCAGCGGGCATTTTGACGGATGGCTGCGCGCCAACAAGCTCGTCGGCATCACCGGAATCGATACGCGCCGCCTTACCCGGCTGGTGCGATCCCGCGGATTCCAGACGGCCGGCATCGATCACGGCATCATCGATTGCCCCGGGCTCGCCGATGAACTCGCTGCCTGGCCGGGACTCGAAGGCATGGATCTTGCCCGCGAAGTCACCTGCCGGCAGACCTACACCTGGACCGAAGGCACCTGGTCGCTGCAGTGTGGCCATGCCGTCGGGCCGTCGCCGCACCGCCATGTCGTCGCCGTGGACTACGGGGTAAAGCGGAATATCCTGCGCCATCTCGTCTCCCTGGGCTGCCGGGTGACAGTCGTGCCGGCAACATCCGGCATCGCTGACATCATGCGTCATCGTCCCGATGGCATCTTTCTTTCCAATGGGCCAGGCGATCCCGCCGCCACCGGAACATGGGCGGTACCTGTGATCCGAGACCTCCTGGAAACCGGAAAACCGGTTTTCGGGATCTGCCTGGGCCACCAGCTGCTGGCGCTGGCGCTTGGTGCGAGAACCCTGAAGATGGTGAACGGTCACCGCGGGGCCAACCACCCTGTGAGAAACCTGGAAACCGGCAAGGTGGAGATCACTTGCCAGAACCACGGATTTGTCGTCGACCCCGACAGTCTTCCCGGGAATGCCCTGATCACCCACGTATCACTCTTCGACGGCACTCTGGCCGGCTTCAGGATCAGGGAAAAGCCCGTCTTCTCTGTCCAGTACCATCCCGAAGCGAGTCCCGGACCACAGGACAGCCACTACCTCTTCCGGTCCTTCATCAACGCCATGGAGAACCATGCCTGACCGCACGGACAAGGCAATCATCGCCCGCACGGG
>Ga0209021_1004345_pt1 | contig 10536 bp, 8 predicted proteins | sample PinacodermFT_FD_187299 | JGI IMG/M metagenome (GOLD analysis project Ga0209021, IMG submission 187299) | Host-associated microbial community of the marine sponge Aplysina aerophoba from Gulf of Piran - sponge pinacoderm, lysed by freeze-thaw... | ecosystem: Host-associated > Porifera > Sponge >... | reverse complement strand
CAGGTTACAATTTCCTGTGGACCGGCGCGGGTGACGGGCAGACCATACAGCTGTTCTACGGGTTCTACTTCTGCATGACCGGGACCCACGGCCTGCACGTCCTCATCGGGCTCGCCCTTATCGTCTGGCTGCTGGTCCGCGTCTGCCAGAACAAATTTACCACCGAATACTACGCGCCGATCGAGAATTTCGGCCTGTACTGGCACTTTGTCGATCTGGTCTGGATCTTCCTGTTCCCGCTGCTGTACCTCATCGGCGGATTGGTCGTATAGGAAACATGCAATGACGGAACACGCTCAACACAGCCCGCACACCGAAAGCGGCCACGGGGAACACCACGGACCCCATATCGCGAGTGTGGCCAACTATCTGACCATCTTCGCGGTATTGCTGTTCCTCACGGCAGTGACCGTCTGGATCGCCACCGTGGACCTCGGCCTATTCAACACGGTCGTGGCCATGGCCATCGCCTCCGTCAAGGCCATCCTGGTCATACTGTACTTCATGCATCTGAAGTTCAGCCCCGGCCAGACCAAGCTCGCCGCGGCAGCCGCCATCTTCTGGCTGTTGATCCTCCTCATTATTACTTTCTTCGATTACATCGGACGCACCTGGCAGGACAATCCGCCGGGGTGGTAGGGGCGGGCTGCGTACGATCGCAGAAATACCGTACCTTGGACTCCGAACTCCGTCGCTAGTACGGACGCCCGCTGTGTATTCACCGCTTTGAACCCAAGGAGGCCTACTTGATGTTGTTTCGATTTGGCGGATTGCTTCTCGTATTTGCGTTGTTCGCCTGTGAGGGCAAGCCGGGGCCAACGGGACCGGCGGGGTCAAGCGGGTCGGCAGGACCGCAAGGTCCGGTGGGCGAACAGGGACAAACAGGTGCCCGGGGACCGGCGGGAGCGACCGGAGCGACCGGAGCGACCGGAGCGACCGGACCGGCGGGACCGCAGGGGCTGCCAGGCGAACCCCTGAACTGGGCGGATGTGATAGAAGAAAGCAATTTGGCGGATGCGGTATATGCCATTGTGGTGCGGGTCCGAGGAGCGAACTACGTGGTGGGAACGGGGTTCGTTGCTCAGTTTACAAATGCGATCTGGACGAATGCTCACGTTATCCAAGGCGTAGTCGAGACAATAAGACCGATTGCACATCTCAACCCGCAAACATTGGCTGTTAGATCCGGGACTGCTGTAGGTGGATTAGAGACGTATAGTTTAAATACGTATTATATCCATCCGGATTACGATGGCACGGTCGGCTCGCCGGATGTAGGAGTACTTGTTGTAGACGCGCAATTTGCTCTCCGTCCGTCATTCTTACCTCGAAACCGTGCCAACGGTCTGCGTGTCGGCCAGCCAATAGGAACGATAGGGTTTCCCGGTGAGATTAACAACCCTTACAGTGCAGTACCCATAGCCACGTTCAAGGACGGCACCGTAAGTGCGCTACGATCATTCTCGGATGGGGTAATTACCCCTGAGAACAGCCGCGTGATACAGCACAACCTAGATACATCGGGGGGTACGAGCGGGAGCTTTATATTTGACCATGAAGGTTTCATCATTGGTATAAACCATGCGACGTTTGAAAGCCTAGTATATGACCGACTTACCGGTCAACCTCAAAGAGTGCCCGTTAGTAGCCTAGGATTCGGGATCAGAGTGGATGAAATGTGGAGACTCTACGATCTGACTAGAGCGCGGCGGACGGCACCTAAAGTTGCGGGAAGTACCGCAAACACCGCGCTAGAACTCCTCTCACCAAGAGACTATCCGCATTCTACCTATCAACCTTTCCCCGTAAACTGGAACGGAGAGACTGTTTTGCCTTAGCACTTCAGCAGTATCGTAGAAGTTCCGAACCCCGCAGGCGTCCACCGGATTCTCATTACAAGTATCGGTCGCCAGCGGGGTTTTCTATTGGAAGCGGTCGGTAACCGGCCGCCATACCGCTCAAGGTTTTCATTTTCTGCTGGTGATAATTCAAACCCAAAAAAGATACGATTAAATCCTATCAAAACAGACTATGCCTAAAGACGTTAGTTCTGCTGCATGGAAATCGCATCATGGCCGGTACCCGTTCGTGTACCGTTCGTGTATGCCATAGATCGATCATCTTAATGAGGCAGGAAAGGGGACGGTTTCAATGGATGGTATCCCGAATGTAAACACGGAAGAACGGATTTCGCCTTCTAATGACGTTCTTGCGGATGATGTTCCCCTGTTGGCAACGCCGGACGACCGTCAGGACTATAGCGGATACGGACGCCATGATGTTTACGCTCCCGAAGAACGTGGTGGACCAACTCGGTATCGACGTGATATGCAGGGCTTCCTTCGCCCTGGCCAACGGAGAGCGGAAAGAGATGCCGATAGCAGGGGATTGAGATTGTGATCATCAATGCCCGGGGTCGCCTTCATACTGGCGGTTTCTGTGAGTCCTGGCGTGTTCGGCTGTATGTCACTTTTGGTAATTGACAGGTGTTGGACGATACCCTAAACTTTCGAGTATAGGTATAAACTCGACTCGCATCATTCATGATCAAGTCTTTCAAGCATCGTGGACTCAAAGCCCTGCATGAGAACGGCGTAACCCGATGGGTATCACCACGGCACGTAGAGAAATTAAGGGACCTCCTCGCAGTGCTCGATCAAAGTCGTGTCCCTGATGATCTTAAATTACCCGGGTTGCGTCTCCATCAATTGAGAGGCAGGCTAAAAGGACATTATGCCGTATCCGTATCGGGAAACTGGCGGGTGAGTTTTCGGTTCGACAAGGGTCACGCGGCCGATGTTGATTTCATTGACTATCATTAGCGTGTGAGAGAAAAGTAGATAACAGAACCATGCAATGGCAAGAGCATGTTAACGACCGATAGCCGAAAGGGCCGACTATGTACGATCCCCCCCATCCGGGAAGTATAGTGAGGCGACAGTGTCTCGACCCACTTGGTCTTTCCATAACGAGGGCGGCTCAAGGATTAGGGATTACGCGTAAAGCGCTGTCCGATCTGGTAAATGAAAAAACTGGGATTTCTGTCGAAATGGCCTTTCGCCTCTCGAAGGCGTTTGGCTCGAGTCCCGAGACATGGCTCGGCATGCAGATGGCCTATGATGTGTGGCGGGAACGAGACCGAGCTGATCATCTGACGGTTGAAAAATTCACGCCGGTCCGGTCTGGTCAGCCTTGACCGTACAACGTCATGGCCGGATTAGCCTTCTTAGGGCGCGGCAGTAAACCGTCGGGTTAAATCCCGTTTACAGTTGAAATTCGGCAGACTCCCCGTGTAGAGAAAGTCTATGCGGTCGTCGCCTTCGGATCGTGCGTGTCCTGGAATACCAAACCCTGATGGCGTAACGACCTTCTTCGAGAGGCCGGGAGTTCAGGAATGAGGTGCGAGACGAGTTTGCCGCGGTACGGACTGAAATACGGGATGAATACAATCGACCCGATCACTTAAACACCCGTCTTGGGGGGGTCGAGGGGTATCTGAGGGTATCCGGTGACGAGTAGGATCTTCCTACTTGCGTTTTTATTGGAGACAAAAAACACGTCTGAATCTGATACGTCCCGTATCCCCGTCCAGCCATTGCGTTTTTCGATGACTGTGAACTTTACGAACCGCAAGGTGTCGGGGTAGCTGTAATTGTTGTCTTGATTACGGCCGTAATCAAGTTGTGAAGAAGTAAAACTTGATCACATATCGGTGCCAACCTGATAGTCACTACCCTTGCGCTCCGACTTCGCTTCTCGACAGCCGATAGGTCGCGTACATCAACCCGGACAGCAGGGCCAGCACCAGTCCCGTACCGACGAGCAAGGCGTATTCGTCCACGAGCAAGAGCAGATACAGGACCGTGTAGAGCGTCGCAAGCACGACGGCCACGTATGCCGTTCCCCGGCCGGACCTGGAAGCGGCAGCGACGTATAAAACGTTCATCGACGTAATAAGCGCGGCCGCGATCAGGTAGCCCCACCCGAAGCCGATGTGCTCGGCCAGCGACAGGAGCGCGAGAAAGAACACGACCAGGCCAATGCCCACCACGCCGAATTGCACGATGTGAAAGCGGATGCCGGTAATCAGTTCTATGCATACCACGCTGATCATGGTGAAGACGATAAACAGAATCCCGTATTGCAGGCTGCGGGTCGCGGAACGATAGATGTCATCGGCCTTGAATACGCTGAATCCGACCCCTTCCCGGTATTCCGATGGAGCAGTCGCGTTCGGGCGGCCCGGCTCCGCGTAGGATTCGCCGCGGGTCGTGAAAGGCAGCATTTCGGCGACGCCGCGACCGTACGCGTCCAGAACGCGCGAATAACCTCTGGCGAGCCTTCCCGTGGTCCACGCGGCCGTGAAACCGCTGTCGTCCACGGTGTGTTCATCCGGCAGTATGCGACCGTCGAAGCTTGGATGGGGCCACGTCGACGTCATCGTGATACGCGTCTCGTCTCCCACGGGTTCAATGCCGAACCGCTCGGTCCCACGAAACGTGAGAGCGAGCTGAAACGTACGGTCCCACGTCATTCCGGCAAGACGCACGGGTGCCTGCACCCCTTCGCCAATCGTGTCGAAACCGGTACCGGACTCCAGATCGACCGGGATGTCGCCGAGTCTCAACGTACCCTGCTGTATGCCCCGGGTGTCCGACACGCCCACTAGAACCGTCATACGGTCCAGGATGATTTCACCGTACTGGTTCTGCAATTCCGGCACATCGAGATCGGGGAATTCGCCCGTGGCGTCCAGGGACGCGGTGAAGACCGGTACGTCGAAGATCCCTCTGGAACGGATTTCGTACGTACTGTTCAGTTCCGCGCTCAGTTTGTCGGGCATGACGAAGATATGCGGTTCGCCTTCGAAGTAGGCATCTCTGTCGTCGTCCTGGGGTGGGTTGTAGGGTATGGCCAGGATCGGTCCGACGATGGTCTGCGGCCCCGACCATGAATGACTGACGTTCCGGAGCGCCTCGTCCCGGTAACCGCTGCGGTCCATCACCACGACATTGAGCAATGCCCACGGGATCATCAGGCCGACGATCAGGATGATCGCGATCAGGAATCGAATGGTTATCGACGAAGTATTGATTTGCATCGTAGTGCATTTCCCTTCATGGCGGCGACGTTCCTGCTATGACAATGGCGTCTGTATCAGTGGATTAGACGAAGGACCCACGATATCGTTCCTTCAATCCGGTCCTGACGTTCTGAACCGTTCGGGGTCTGGACTCCACGATGATGACACTTCGACGTTGCTCGATCCGGCTGAAACGATTACCCGAGCTATGCGTGTTGTGGGCGGGGTCTGTAGCGGGCTAGATATACCTGACCCAGCTTCGCGCGGGTTATATATACCTGACCCAGCTTCGCGGCCGTCTGGCTTTGAAACGGCGGAACCAGAGACACACGGGATAGAGCAGGACCAGGACGGCCAGGGCGGCCAGGTAGGCGGCGCCCAGGCCTTGTTTCATGAACATGCCCATGGCCAGCGCACTGAATATCAGAATGTGCATGTGGATCAGGTAGAAGAAAAAGGCGGTCTGGCCGAATACAAGCAGGGGATTCCAGGCTCTTGCCGGTCCTTTCATCTTCCGCTGGTATCTGAAGAAACCCCATAGGACCAAGGCCATCAGGCCCAACTCGAGCAACGCAAACGTCAGGCTTGGCGGGTACTTGTTTACATACAGCCATTGCACCAGCGAGAAGTCCTCTCGCAGGAGCAGCATATTTCCGTAACCGTTCCAGGCGCGAAACAGCACAAACAGTCCCAACGCCAGCAATCCCGCAATTAGCAGCAGGCGTTCGACCGACATTGGCGGTCGAGTTGCGTCCGCAGGCGCCGAGCCCGCAGTTGACGGGTCTGGCAATACTGGGGTCGTCAGGCGTTGCAGCAGGAACCGGCCGAACAGCCAGCCCAATATCATCATCCCCAGCCACGGCACAAAAGGATACTGCACCCACAAGGGTATGGGGCCGATCTTGACCAGCAGTCCCGGATGGAAAAAGGGGTTGAAGATGCTCATCCAGCCCAGGTTTCGGACCTGGTTGGCCGCTTCGTTCATCGCTTCCTGATCGAATTCACTGGGCGGAACCGGGAAATTCGTTACCTCGCGAATCATGTCGGACGTTATGCCCCCCAGATGCATGATACCCCAGAACAGGGCTTCGTACAGGAACAGTATCGCCAGAGCGGTGATCAGCAGGGTGCGTGTGGACAGGCGCCGCAAGGGGATCATGCAGATCAGCCCCATGCCGATGACGAAGAGGACCTGCAGCGAAAACGGTGACCACCAAAGCAGTTCAAAGGCCAGGATGACGAGGGCCCGCTTGAACAGGTGCCGGTCCAGGTCGCGATCGCGCGCACCCAGGAGACGGCGTCGCTCGAAGCTCAACGCGATCGCGGTCCCCGCGAGAAAGACGAAGGTCGGTGCGCACAGGTGGGTGATCCAGCGGGTGAAGAACTGGGCGGCGGGCAGCTCGGACCCCGGCTCGTGCGCGAACCACGAATCGCTTCCGAGCCGGCCGCCGTTGAAAGCGAGGCTGGCGTGATCGATGGCCATCAGGACCATGACGAGGCCGCGCATCCAGTCGATGGCTGCCAGTCGGTTCATGTCCGTGGTCTGCGGCATACTGGAATCACCGGCAACGGATGGGATACGGTCTTTGTTGATGTTCTTTCTCCCCGCCTTGAAGTTGATGTAGCTTGTGCATCCGGGTCCAAGCCGCGGCGTATTTCCTCCTGGACGCCGGAACTCTCCCGGTTCATCCCCGTCTAATAGTAAGGGTAGTAAGCAAGCAACTTGCAAACGAAAAGTACAACGCGATATGACTACGAAAACAGCCTGTCCGGACCAGATCGAGCACGCTGCCACGCTCGACGAACAAAACTCGTCGAGGCTGGATGCGCTCTACGAGCGACTGTCGGCAGAACGGAAGGTCTCCATCGGCTATCCATGCAACCAGCGATTCGATTACACCCCGCTCTTTCGCTTCATGGAATTCGCCGTGAACAATCTGGGCGATCCCTTTTCCGGCAGCAACTTCCGCATGAACACCCATGACTTCGAACGCGAGGTGATCATGTCCTTTGCCCGCTTGACGGGGATCCGGGGAGAAGACTGCTGGGGTTACGTCACCAACGGCGGGACGGAAGGGAACATGTACGGCCTCTATCTCGCCAGAGAACTCTATCCGGATGGCATCGTCTATTTTTCCGAGGATACGCACTATAGCGTGAGTAAGATACTGCGGCTGCAACACACGCGCAATATCATGATTCGGAGCCATCATACCGGGGAAATGGACTATCAGGATCTGGAGGAAAGCATCCGGATTCACCGCGACGTCCCTCCCATCGTATTCGCGAACGTCGGCACGACGATGACGGGCGCCGTTGACCGGCTGGACCGCATTCGGGAAGTACTGGAAAGACAATGCGTACCGAATGCGTACATTCATGTCGATGCCGCATTTTCGGGTATGATCCTGCCCTTTGTCGACGATCCGCCGCCCTGGCATTTCGGCGCCGGAGCGGACAGCATTTCCATTTCAGGGCACAAGATGATCGGATCGCCCCTGCCGTGCGGCGTCTCCATGGTACGCAAGACCCACATGGAACGTATATCCCGATCCGTCGAATACGTGGGTGCGCTTGACACGACCATAAGCGGATCCAGGAACGCGATCACGCCCCTCATGCTCTGGTATGCCTTGCGTGCACACGGTGATGACGGATTTCGCGAACTGGTCGCCGAATCGCTTCGAAAGGCGGTCTATGTGGAGCGGGCCCTGAACGAGACCGGCATCGAGGCGTGGCGGAATCCACACTCGGTAATCGTCGTCTTTCCCCGTCCTCCGGAGGCCATGCTGGATAAATGGATTATCGCCTGTTCCGGAGACATCGCGCACCTCATCGCTTTGCCCGGTGTTTCCCGGGATACGCTGGACGAGTTCATCTGCGATATGCGACAAGCAATCGGGGCAGCCGTATGAAAGAGATCATCATACCGGTAAAAAACGCGCCCGGCACACTGGCGGCCGTCTCAAACACGCTGGCCCGTGCAGAAGTCAATATCGAATTCATCGAGGCGCGCGTCCTGGGAGAGCGCGGTGTCATCGTGTTGCGTGTCGACCGCTACGACGCCGCACTCAGGACGCTGAACGACGCGGGGTACCGTGCGGTAACCGAGGATGCGCTTGTGCTCGATCTCGAAAACCGGCCCGGGTCGTTAGCGGAGGTGGCAAGGCGCCTGGCTGACGCCCGGATCGGCATCCGCAGTCTCCGGATCGTCGAGCGGGCCGGCGAGCGAAGCCTGGTGACGCTGATTACAGATGATCCTGGCGCGGCAAGGCGGATCCTCGCCGCGGAACTCGTGACGGGGGACGACGCTTAGAAGTGCAATCGTCCAGCAAGCACGGATCTCGCGCTGTTCGGTAAGGCGGCCAAATCCATTGGCCTACAGCAGGGACATATAGGTTTTCAGTTCGTAGTCGGTGACCTGCGACCGGTAGCGTTCCCACTCTTCCTGCTTGTTTTCGATCAGCTTGTCGAAGACCTCTTTGCCAAGACATTCCACCAGCAGCTTGCTTCCTTCCGCCAGTTTGATCGCCTCGTTCAGATCCTTGGGCAGGGACTTGATGCCCTGTTGCCGCCGTTCTTCGTGGGACATGCCGTACAGGTCGGCTTCCGCGGGCGGACCGAGTTCGTATCCGTTTTCGATGCCCGCAAGGCCCGCCGATAGGATGACGGCGAAGGCCAGGTAGGGGTTGCAGGAAGGATCGGGAGCGCGGTATTCCACGCGCATGGCTTCGTGTTTCGCGGGGTTGTAGGTGGGCAGCCGGATCATGTCCGCGCGGTTGTGCAGTGCCCAGGAGACGAAGAGGGGAGCTTCGTATCCCGCGATCAGGCGCTTGTACGAGTTCACCCACTGGTTCGTGACCAGCATGGTCTCGGGGGCGTGGCGCATCAGCCCGGCGATGAAGGCCCGACCCGTGTCCGACAGGTGGTGTTCTTTGTCTTCGTCGAAAAAGGCGTTCGTATCGCCACGGAACAGCGAAAGGTGTATATGCATCCCGCTCCCGTTGTGGCCGGCGTGGGGTTTGGGCATGAAGGTGGCGTACACGTTGTGCCGGAGGGCCACTTCCTTCACCACGAGGCGGTAGGTCATGGTGTAGTCCGCCATGGTCATGGCGTCGGTGTATCGCAGGGAGATCTCGCTCTGGCTGGGGCCGCCCTCGTGGTGGCTGAACTCTACGCCGATGCCGACCTCCTCCAGGGCCATCACGGTGTCGCGTCGCAGGTCGGTCGCCCAGTCCAGGGGGGTCAGGTCGAAGTAGCCGCCCCGGTCGAGAGGCTGAGGCGGGCCTTCGCTGGACTTGAGGTAGTAGTATTCCAGTTCTGGCTGGACGTAGAAGGTAAACCCGTGCTCCGCCGCGCGTTGGAGGCTTCTTTTCAGGATCTGGCGCGGATCGCCTTCGTAGGGTCCGGCGCCATCCGGATCCAGGATATCGCAGAACATGCTGCCCACGGCGCTCTTTCTCGCATCCGGGCGCCAGGGCAGGACCTGGAACGTGCTGGGATCCGGCATGGCGATCATGTCCTGCTCGCTGTGCCGGATGAATCCCTCGATAGACGAACCGTCGAAGACCTCGCCGTCCTTCAATGCGTCTTCCAGTTCCTCCACCGTGATGGAGAAACTCTTCAGAAAACCCAGTATATCCGTAAACCACAACTGGATGATCTTGACGTTGTGTTCCTGGGCCGTATGGAGTACGTAGTCCTTCGCCGCATCCGATGTGTCGCTCATGCCTCACCTGTCAGAGTTTCCAGACTGGCTACTTGGACGGCTTTACCTTTCTCTTTCTCTTCATCTGGCGGATCGCGGCCTTGCGCCTCTGTTCCTTGCGAAACCGCTGTCTCCGTAGTTCCTTCTGGCGTTCGCGCATATCCACTCCCTGGTACATGTCCCGACACTACGGCCCGGACGGTATAATGGGCTCCCGACGATCCTGATCACGGGGATCCTCGCGGAGATTCTACGGCTGTTTTTTTATCAGTTTGTCATTGATCGCAGCTTCAAGGACGATTATACAATCTAAACCGGACCAACAGTCCGGGCAATCAGTTTCTCGCTCGCTTAACACACCATGAGTCCTTCTTCCGATCGGAGTCTTTCGTGAGTCAGGTACGCCTTCTATCCAGGTCGGATATGGCTTCCGTCCTCGCCATGCCGGATGTGATCGAGGCCGTGGAAGAAGGATTTCGCTCCGTCGGCGAGAAAGATCACGTCCCCGTCCGCCTGCCCGTCCGGGTGGCGGACCGGCCCGCGGTCGCCCTCTTCATGCCGGCCTACCTGCATGGTGCGCATACGCTGGGCGCCAAGGTCGTTTCCGCGTTTCACGACAATCCTGACAGGGGACTTCCTATGATCACGGGGTTTTACGTCCTGTGCGACGCGGAGACCGGCCGGCTCATCGCCCTCATGGACGCCACTTTCCTCACCGGTATTCGGACGGCGGCCGCGTCCGCGG
>Ga0209021_1004338_pt1 | contig 10547 bp, 12 predicted proteins | sample PinacodermFT_FD_187299 | JGI IMG/M metagenome (GOLD analysis project Ga0209021, IMG submission 187299) | Host-associated microbial community of the marine sponge Aplysina aerophoba from Gulf of Piran - sponge pinacoderm, lysed by freeze-thaw... | ecosystem: Host-associated > Porifera > Sponge >... | reverse complement strand
TCTCGTCGGGGCTGGTGTCTGCGGCGAAAATGACGAGGAAGTGAATTCCTCTCTCTCCGCCTACCGAGAATTCCACCTCCGCAAGGATCGCCGGCATCTGCAGCCCTTGGTCTCGTGACTGGACTGGAAGCACCTCGAAGAACGGACTGAGATAACGGAACCCGTCAATGCTGTTGTGGTCGGTGAGTGCCACGAGGTCCATCCCTTCGCCATTTGCCGCGTTGCGGCATCCCTGCACGAAGCGGTCAGCGATCTGCGCGAGCCGCTCGGTCTTCGCCTTCTTGAGCGCGTCTATTGCCGCCTTGATGTCCTCACCGAACTTCTTCTCCGGATCAAACGGCGTGTGAACGTGCAGATCGCCTCGCAGCCACCGAGCGCCCGGTTCAGCACATGTCGCGGGTGTCTCCATGGTCACGTTCCTAGCCCTACGGTGCGCAACGGAGCAAACGACGGACATGCTCATCTCAGGAAGACTCTCCGATGAGCGAGCGGCGTGGGAGAGCGCGTCCTCCGCGCAGGTTGGACGTGGCCACTCGGTCGTACTCGAACACCGCCGCGACTCGTTCGGCTAGGTGTCGTCGCCGTCGACGGCAACCCATTGCAGTTTCGCTTCGATCCGCCGGCGCACTTCCGTATTGATCTGTCTCGGTGCCCGCCGGATATATCGCTCTGCTGTGTCGCGCTTCGATCCGACAAGCGATTGAAGGTGCTCGATCACCCGATGCTCGAGGGACTGCCCTTCCTCGAAGTTCGAACTCAGTGCTGTCCACACGACGGCGTCGAGCTGCTTTGCCCGTGCCCAGTCGTCGAGTCCTACGATGCAATCTGGAGTGCTCTTTGGCCAAGCCCCGATGGAGTCTCGCCATCTCGTTTTGGGAATTCCCTCGCGAATGCCAAGATGCTGACGCGCCATCTCAATGCTGTCTGCGTCCATCAGCGCCCAGAGTGACCGCACAGGCTCTGCCTCACGATGCAGCACGAGAGTGACGCGATCGTCCCCTGATCTTCGTGCGAACTCGACGCGGACAAGTGGTCCGTCGTCGAACCAATGGCGCTGGATGGGCAGCTCTCTTGGATCCCAGATCAGGGACCCCCACCCTAGACAGGCGATGTTGGCCAACTCGATGCTCCGAGCACTCGGTGAAGCGTCTATTCTAGCCCGGAAGAATCAGTGCGCCGTGCGAGGCGGGTCTTCTCATTGGTTCGTCGTGTGCTCACGGCCTCGGCGTTCCATCCGCCTCGAACGTGGCTTGTTCCCCGTTCGAGGTGCCTGAAGTCGTACGCATGCGCCAAGGCATGTTTCCGACTTTCTCTGCACTCCCCGGGCGTGCGCGGGTCCGGTTTCGCCGCGACGACTGCTCCTGGAACACGGCCCACAGCGATCAGTGGCTCGCTGCTTGCTCAGAAGCTGGGTCGTCAGGACGGCGGGATGTTCGTGGGGATTGCGATGCGTCGAATTCGCGGTGCGGGTGGGCCATGAGAGCCCGTGGATGGCGGACAGAACGCTCCCGATGACGTCCTGTTGGCCCTCCGGGCGTCACCCCGAGCCGCCCCGTCCCAGACACGGATGTGCCGTGAGGGAGTCGGCATTCCGGCGTGGCTGTTGCATCACGCCGTTCCAGACGGCGCTTGCACCGTCCGGGTGATACGCGCTGACACGTCGGCAGGCCCGGGCGTCCTCCGCCCTTCGCTCCCAACGCCAGAGGCGCGCACGGCTACGACCCGCTCCTTCGGACCGAGCCCCTCCCCGTGACCTCGGGGTGTTTCCCTACCCTGTTCGCTCGCACTGGCCGCTTCGGCCAGGATGCGAAGTCCTTCCGTTTCGATGTTCCTTGCCGCGTTGACGTCCCGGTCGTGGACCGTGTCGCGCACCGGGCAGGTCCACGTCTTCTGCACAAGCGTCAGTCCAGCGTTCTTTGCCCCGCATTTGGAGCAGCGATTATGTAGCGCACAACATAACCATCCCTCGGGCGAGCCCGAGCCGAGCCACGCCGACCGCATCCTCACCGACCAGCTCGTCGCCGCGCTCGCGACGGTCGAGGTCCGCGTCCTCGACCACCTGATCATCGGCGACGGGGCGTGCGTCTCGTTCTCCGAGCGCGGGCTCCTGTAGCACGAGAGCGAAGGACCGCCCGGGCGGCAGGCGACCGCCGGGAGAGCGGGGGGGAGTCCTCCCGGGCGCCTGCGCTTTCGCCCTCGTCCATCTCGAAGGCGTCCCGGCCATGCGCATCGCGCGCGACCCGCTCCCCGTCGCCGTCTCGGGCTTCACGACCGCTTTCCACGACGCCCGCGATCCACCGGACTCGACCGCCGAGCTCATCGCCGACGCCGGGCTCCCTTGCGAAGCGGTGCGCGAGGTGCCGGCCCGGGACGCCGGCGCTGGAACGGGCCTTCGTCCCGAGTGAGAGAGGGGCTGGGGAGGAGGGTGGGCGGGGACGGGTCCGGAGCAGGGCCTTCCCCCGCTCGCACCGAACCAACGTCAGCAACCAGGAGAACCACCATGGCATTCGGCAAGAACTACGTCGAGCTCATCGGCCGCCTCGGGCGTGATGTCGAGATCCACGGCCTCACCGAAGGCGGCAGGGTCGCAAACCTCTCCGTCGCCACCGACGAGGGCTACTTCAGCAAGTCTCGTGTTTCATGATGCACCTTGTTCGGTCTGTGGGGATTTTCCGGGCCATCCGGTGATCGTGCTGTCCCCTCGCACTCCATGTGGGACAGCCGAGGTCGAGCCACATCGTTCCATTTCCTCCGATTCCGGATCAGGCGTCAGCCCGGAGTTGGAGTGAAGCGAAGAAAGGGTGAACGGAGAAGGGGTCGGAGAGAGTCGTCCCGGTCCCGGCCGTTCGCATCCCATCGTCATCAATCTGACCTGAAGGAGAAGACCATGAGCTTCGGACTCAACCGCGCAGAAGTCATCGGCCGCCTCGGCGCCGACGTCACCGTGAACCATCTCACCTCGGGCGGGCGTGTGGCCAACTTGAGCATCGCGACCGACGAGGGGTATCTGGATCGCAACTCCGGCAACCGGGTCGACAAGACCGAGTGGCACCGCTGCGTTACCTTCCAGCCCGGCCTCATCGACATGCTCGTCAAGAACGCGAAGAAGGGCCGGCTCGTCTACGTCGCGGGCAAGATGCAGACCCGGCGCTGGCGCAAGGACGGCGAGGACTCGGACCGGTTCTCCACCGAGATTCTTCTGGTCCCCGGCTCCAGGATCCAGTTCCTCGACAAGGCGAACGGGGCCAACGGCAACGCCGCGACGCCCACCAACGGCGAGGCCATGCCGGCCGGCGCCAGCACCGCGCCCGCCGCCGACTTCGACGACGACATCCCGTTCTGATCCGCTCACCATCCTCCCTCCACCTCGGGCCGGCGCTTCGCGCGTCGGCCCTTTTTTCATGTCGCGAGAGCCCGGCATAGCTCCGCTCGGCGAATCGCCTCATCGGGCTCTGTGCACCGCTTCGCCGGCGCAGTTCGCTCTGTACATGCAGTATCGTCGCCGACCTTCGGTCGGGACGATGACCCGCTCCACCCGCGCGTCCGTTGCCGTTCTGCCCAGCAACCGCACGACCCTCACGTTGAACCCGAGTTGGGCGGCTACTTCCGCGGCGGTCGAGAAGCCCTGCTCGCGAAGCCGTTTCGTCGCGCGGTCGAGGTAGCCGGGCAATCCGTAAGCCCGCCGTATCCTGCCCACGCCCTTGACCGTGTAGGACTCGCCCTTCCAGTTTCGGCACCCCATCGCGTTCAGCTCGCGCGCGGCGCCTTCGTCTCCGTGCGTTTCGAGCAACCGGTCGACCGCGGCGACCGTTTCCGCCGGTGTCTTGCGGATCTCCGCCATCGGTCTCGGCAACTGAAGGGGCTCAAGCGTCAGGGAACGACCCCCGCGCATACGCAGACCGACGGTCACCTCGGAGCCATCTCGGGTCAGCGTCGCATCCTCGATCAGAAGCCCGAGTAGCCGCTTGCGATCCGCGTTTTCGGTTTGGGCGGCGTTCCATACCTGCTCGAAGTCCCACGCCAGTTCCCGAATGCGCTCGACCTGGCGCTCGGACAGTTCGGCCTTGCGCACCGTGGCGCGGTGCTCGCGTTCCCGGCATGCCTCTTCCAGCTCACGCAGTCGCTCGTTCCAGTCCGCTTCGAGCGATGCCGCCACCAGCCGGTTCGCCGGGTCGACCTCGAAGAACCTGCGCCGCGCCAGGTCGGCCTCGTAGCGGAAGCCATCGATACGCTTGGCGCGCTGAGCATCGGCCTCGGCGAACTCCACCTCGACTTGCTCCTGGACCGCCAGAGCAAGATCGATGCTCTCACCGTTCATCGCGTCGATCACGAAGCGCGATATCTCGGCGTCGACGAGGTCGCCGCGCATGCTCTGGCAGACTTTCCGTCCGTAGCGGACGAGCTCTTCATTGCAGACGTAGACGTAGCGCGCCGGACGGTTGCGATGCGGCAGAGCGCGGTTGTATTGCATGCCCATGCGCCGGCCGCAGTGGCCGCAGATCACCCGCGACTGCAACAGCGCCGCCCCCTCGCGGGGCGCCGCGGTGCGCAAGTCCGATTCCAGGAAGGCCGCGGCATTGCCTCTCAGGGTGGCTCGATTGCGAAGGTACTCGTCCCAATCGATGAACCCCGCATGCGCGTCCGGGATGCAGACCTGCCACTCCTCCATCGCAACAGAGCGCAATCGGGCTGTCCCGTCCGCCTGCCTCTCGACGCGCTTGCGGCCATAGACGAAGGCGCCGGCGTAGCGCGGATTCCTCAGAATGCGCCCGACTTGCGGCACGCGCGGAAGAGCCCAGCGCAGCTCGCCGTTGGCCGGCCCGCTTCGCGGACGCGCCGGCAGCTCGATGTTCTCGCGGTGCATCCATTTCACCACCGCCATCGCCGACCCCATTCGGCGGAAGCTGTCGAACACCAGACGGATGGCGTCGACGACGGACCGGTCACCGTCGAACACCACCTCGTCCCTGTCGTTGTAGTCCAGGCCGACCGGCAACCGCATCTTCAGCGCACCGCGCGCGGCGGCGCTGCGCTGGCCGCCCACCATCCGCGCCCTAATCCCCTGAAGCTCGAACTCGCTCAGGGTCCCTTTCACGCCGAGCAAGAGCTTGTCGTTACCGTCGTTGGGATCGTAGATGCCGGTCTCGTCCAGGATCAGGGTATTGGTGATGCCGGCGATCCGCAGCAGCTGGTGCCAGTCGGCGTTGTCCCGCGCGAGCCTCGAGACTTCCAGGCCGAGAACGATGCCCACCTCGCCGGCGGCGATGCTCCCCATCAGGTCGCGGAACCCGCTGCGGTTGCCGGTGTAGGCTCCCGACTTGCCCTGGTCCTCGTCAATCACCCGGATGCGCTCCGCAGGCCAGCCGAGCGCCGTCGCCCTTTGGCTCAGCCCGTACTGGCGCCGCGTGCTCTCGGTGTGTTGCATGACCTGTCGAAGCGAGGACTGACGCACGTACAGGCAAGCCTCGCGCTCCAGATGATGCGGCGCGATCTTGCGCGTATCCGCTTCAGGCATGACGATTCTCCTCGTTCTCCCACACGGTGTTGGCGATCGCCGCAGGCGACGGCACGCGCAGCAGGCGCCGGACCTGGCTGGCGGCCTCCGCGATCACCGCATCGGCGATGGACAGTTCCACCTTGATGGACGAAGGCGACGGCGGCCGCGGGCCGGTGCGGTTGCACGCCGCCCCGGCCATGGCCAGGGCGCCGCGCAGACCGTGGAAGCGCATCGCGGCGATGGCGTTGCTGTTGCCGCCCGACAGCCAGAGCCCTCGCCAGCTCTCGTAGGTCTTCCAGGCGTCCTCGCGCATCATGGTCCGGGTTCCAGCGGTTTTTTTTGAACCCGCTCCAATGCCTTCTCGAGACCGCGCGGATGCACCCTGACGCCGAACTCGGCTTCGATCAGCGGCGCCAGCCGGCGCGCTCCCACACGTCCGTGCAGGGCCCTGTACTCCTCGACGAAGCGCAGCATCTCCGGGCTGATCTTGTGCGGCCCTCGCGGCCCGCGCCGCGCCGGGATGAGCTCCTGCAGCCCGCCCCCGTCGAACGCCTTGACCATGCGGAAGCAAGTCGGGCGCGAGACCCCGAACCGTGCCGCCGCCTGCGCAAGGGTGGCCTCGCCCAGCCGGACCACCCGGACCATCTCGTAGCGGACCTGGAGCAGGTCGCGGGCGTCGAAGAACTCGCCCACCGTGAACATCGGGTCGCTGACCCTTTCCGGCGTCCGGTTGAGGGTGCCGGCCTCCCTGAGCCGGTCCTGCTTCTCGGTGTCGTCGCGACGGTCTGCCATGGCGGTGCGGTCCTCCGAGATAGGTTCACTAATTAATACGCTATCTCTCACCACCAAGTCAACCATCGACCGCAACGGTCCCGCTTCATATGCAGGAATACTAGCTATTATCTGGCACTCCATACCCGGAGCAACCGTGCATGAGCGCCCTAATTTCTGAGCATATAGCGCCATTATTTCTGATTACGATCGACCGCCGGTGCGCGGAGTGAATCCACAATCGCGCGAAGCACAATCAGGTCGTCCCCCCGGAACAGGCAGCGGCCCGACGCAACGCGCTCGAAGTCGTCCACCTGCCGCAGGGACGTCCAGGAAACCGGCACGCTGACGAGGGTTGGGCCGCCCGAGCCGTCCGCGAAGTAGCGAACAATCGCTCTCTTGCATCCGCCCACACGGTCGTAAATCCGAACCGTTTGGCCCTGGAGCGGATGAAACGGGTGGGTGATCACAACGTCCTGAAGATCACCCTCTTCGTCGGAACTGCCTGCATTTGGAAACGGTAGACAAGCAGACCGGCGAGTGGGTCGATCGGGTCGAGTGGCACCGCGCCGTCACCTTCCAGGACGGGCTCATCGAGCGCCTGGAGAGCCACGCGACGAAGGGCCGGCTCGTCCTCGTCGAGGGCAAGCTCCAGACCCGCACGTACCGCAAGGAGGGCGAGGCTACCGATCGCTTCTCGACCGAAATCCTGGTCGTCCCCGGTCACCGCGTCCAGTTCCTCGACAAGCCGAACGGCGCGAACGGCAACGGCGGCGCGATGCCGCGGGCCGTGGCCGCGGCGGCCGCGAGCGGAGACGCGCCCGACCTCGACGACAGTGACATTCCATTCTGATCGCTTCCTCCTCCCTCCCTTCGGGCCGGCACCGGTTGGTGTCGGCCCTTTTTTCTTGCCCGCCGGCGAGAGTCCCTCGCCCCTTGGCGGAGCGCGGAGGAGGGGGAAGCGGCAAGCGGGGCAGGCACACGAGGAGAACGGGAGCATGTCCGGAAGCATCTTCGATGAGGGGGCGGTGCTCGTCCCCGAGCTCGTCACGCCGGCCGAGGAGCGCCGGCTCCTTCAGCGCATCGCCGGGGCGCCGTGGATGACCGACATCGGCCGCCGGGTCCAGCACTATGGCTTCAAGTACGACTATCGCGGCTCCGCGTCTCCGGTGCCCGCCGCGCCCTTTCCCCGGTGGGCCGAGGTGATGGCCGATCGCCTGGCGCCGTGGTTCGAGGCCACGGTGCCGGAGCAGTGCATCGTCAACGAATACGTGCCGGGCCAAGGCATCGGGATGCACGCCGACCACGCGCAGTTCGGCCCGGTGGTGGCGTCGCTCTCGCTCGCCTGCGACTGGCCGATGCGGTTCCGGCCCCGGAGCGTGCGCCCCTACGCGCGCGACGGGCTCCCGGGCGACGAGGTGGTGGTGCTGCCCCGGCGCTCGGTGCTGGTGCTCGCGGGCGATGCCCGCCATCACTGGATGCACGGGATCGACCGTGCCGCCGGCCGGGGGCGGGCGGTGCGGGTCTCGGCGACCTTTCGAACGCTCGCGCGATAGCGTGCCGAGGGCGAGGCGGGCCGGGAGGAGGGTGAGGGCGGCCGGGCCGGGAGGGTCCGGGCCCGGCCGCCTCGACCTGGACCGTACGGGAGAGTCCCACATGAGCAACGTGTTCGAACGCCTGATTGGCGCGCACGAGAGCGGCGCGGGCGTCGCGCTCGAGGCCGGCGACGTGGGCGAGCTGATGGCCCGCTACCACGCCTCGTTCGAAGAGGACGCGGCGGCGCGGCGCGACTTCCACCTCAACGAGTACCTCACCGACCGCGCATTCGGCGGTGGCGAGGAGGGCGGGTGGTGGTACGACACCGGGGTGTACGTGCAGTGCCACGGCACGTTCCCCTCCCGCGAGGAGGCGTTCGCCGCCCGCGACGCCCTCGACGACTACCTCGCCGAGCGCCGCGAGGGGCTCGACCCGCCGGACTCGGTGCGCTGCACCGGCTGGCCCGAGCTCCTCGTCGAGCAGCGCCCGGGCGCGAACTTCCCCGCGCGTAGGCCGCGCTACGCGTGAGGTGCGCATTCCAGTGATTCCGATCACCGCGCCATCGAGGGCCGGCCCCGCAACGGGGTCGGCCCTCTCGTCGTGCCGGTGTGTCCCGCGCTGGCAGGAGGCGAGGGCGGCCGGGATGGGGGTGCGCCCGAGCCCGCCGAAGGGAGAGTCCCCGATGAGCCATCCACCGAACGACGCCGCGACCCTCGCCGCAGCGCTCGCAGAGCGCGCCGAGGCCGTGTGCCGGCGCTATCTCCCGGCCGGGCGGCTCCAGGGCCGGTACTGGGTCGCGGGCGACGTGCACGGCGCGAAGGGCCGCTCGCTCTTCGTGCGCCTTCGCCCCCCGGGCGTGCCGGGGAAGTGGACCGACGCGGCGACCGGTGAGCACGGCGACCTCCTCGACCTCCTCCGCGCCCAGCTCGGCACCGGCGCTCTGCGTCCCGCCCTCGACGAGGCGCGCGCGTTCCTCGCGCTCCCCGCCCCGGCGCCGGTGGGCGCGGGGGAATCGGTTGCCGAGCGCGTCGCGCGGGCGCGGCGGCTGTGGGGCGCCTGCCGGCCGGTCGCCGGCACGCACGCGGAGAGCTACCTCCGCGCGCGCGCCATCGCGCGCTGCGGGTTCGCAGCGCTGCGCTTCCATCCGCGCCTGCACTACCGCGACGAGGCGGGCTTTCGCCGCTTCCCCGCGCTCGTCGCCGCGGTGACCGAGCCCGGGGGGTACGTGATCGGCGTGCACCGCACCTGGCTCGACCCGCACCGGCCCGCGAAGGCGCCGGTCGCGGCGGCGCGCAAGACCATGGGCCGGGCCTACGGCCTCGCCGTGCGCTTCGGCCGTCCGGCCGACGGGGCTTCGCTCCTCGTCGGCGAGGGGCTGGAGACCGTGCTCTCGCTGCTGACCGCCGTGCCCACGCTCGCCGGCGCCGCCGCGCTCGCCGCCGGGAGCCTCGGCGCGTTCTCGCCCCCGCCCGGCGTCTCGCGCCTGCTCATCGCCCGCGACGGCGACGCCGAGGGCGAGGCCGCGGCCGAGCGGCTCGCAATGCGCTGCGCCGAGGCCGGCATCGACGCCACCGTGCTGGTCCCGGAGCGCGGGGACTTCAACGACGATCTGCGCGCCCTCGGGACCGGGGAGCTCGCCCGGCGGGTGGGGCGATCGCTCGCGCGCTGAGAGGAGGGGGGGAGCGGGGCGGGGTGCGATTCGTCCACGAAGAGAGGAGAGAGCGATGGCCCCACTCGTCTACGCCGGCGTCGGAGCGCGGAGAACCCCCGGGCCCGTGCTCGACGTCATGCGCCGCATGGCCCGGTATCTCGCGGAGAAGGGATGGCACCTCAACACCGGCGGCGCCGACGGGGCGGACACGGCGTTCGTCGAGGGCTCGCCCGCCCTGTGCACCGTGTTCCTGCCCTGGGAAGGCTACAACGGCTGGACCGGTCCGGAGTGCGTGGCGTTCGGCGACAAGACGCTCGCCAGGCTCCAGCCCTTCGCCGCCGCCCACCACGACGCCTGGGAGCGGTGCAGCCCCCGCGTGCGAAAGCTCCACGCGCGCAACGTCGCCGTCATCGGGGGCGTCGATCTCACCCCGCCCGCGTCCGCGGTGGTGTGCTGGACGGAAGGTGGACGCGTCACCGGCGGCACGGGCCTTGCCATCCGCCTCGCCGAGAGTGCGGGCATTCCCGTCTTCAACCTCGCGAGCGTGCATCCGCGCGACGTCTGCCTCGCGATGAACCGCATCGCCCGGGCCGCCCGCGCGAGCGAAGCCGCGTGAGCCGACCGACCGTCCTTCGCCCGAGCGGTGCCGACACCCCCACCGCTCACGCCCTTCTCGCGACCGGGGCCAGCGTGGCGCACGTCCTCGCGCCGTCAACCCGCGCGGGCGCGGGTCCTTCGCTTCGCTCCGGCCGCCGGGGCGGTGACGGCGCTGCGGGCGCACGCCACGGCGGACCCCACTCGCCGAAGGGCGCCACCACCGAGGACCGCACCATGCACCGCACCGCCATCGTCAACCTGAAGCACCACCCGGACCTGCAGGAAGCGCTCGAGGACCGCGAGGAGTTCGAGGGCGTGGTCCGCGCCGACCGCCGCACGCGGTGGGGCAACCGGTTCGTCATCGGCCGGCACGGCACCCGCGAAGAGGTCATCGAGCGCTACCGCCGGCGGCTGTGGCAGCGCATCCGCGAAGGCGAGGTGAGCCTCGAGGACCTCGAGGGCCTGCACGGCAAGACGCTCGCCTGCTGGTGCCAT